>UMFH01031067.1_pt1 | contig 13115 bp, 10 predicted proteins | sample 1964941 | NCBI WGS metagenome assembly UMFH01 (sample SAMEA4836039, study PRJEB28245) | human gut metagenome | biome: gut microbiome; material: fecal sample | place: Denmark | collected 2008
AAACAAATATATAAAAGACAATGTGCTACAGAATATATTTCCGGACAAGAAATATGAGGATAAATTAAATCGGGTAAAAAACTACAATACCACAATCAGGAATATCAAAAGCGAAGCCGAACAGCGTTCAAAACCATCGGTTTTTTCTAAGGAAAACAGCTTTACACAGCTTAGCTTCAAGGATATTTTCACAGCATACAACAATGTAATTGAAAATAAACCGTCCTTTTATCCCGACTACGGAACAGAACGCTATATAAACAGCGCAGATACCGATTTAATGATGCTTGTTTTTGTGCTTATGCTGACGGTTATTGTATGCTGTCGCGACAAAATGACAGGCATGGCGGCGGTTATAAGACAAACTCCCAAAGGGCGTATTCACAGTGCAGGAGCAAAGCTGATAGCCTGCTTTTTGCTTACCGTTACTTCGGCTGTGTTGTTATACGGTATGGTATTGCTTACAGGTACTATTCGCTTCGGGCTTGGCGATTTATCAAGATGTATTCAGTCAATCCCGCAGTTTACGCTATGCAATATAAATATGACCGTGGGAGAGTATCTTGTTATCCACTTTTTATTCAAAACATCAGCCTTTTTTATAGTCGTTGTTGTAATGATGATTATATGTACTTTCCTTAAAAATGTTGCGGCGGCGTTTGCTGTTATCTCTGTTTGTAGTGGTGTTTCGATATGGCTTTATACTTCTATAAGTGATATATCGGCATACAACATATTAAAATACATAAATTTCTGCTGTTTTATAAGTCCACATCAGTTATTTTACAGATATTATCATTTAAACATTTTTGGAAAGCCCGTATCGGCTCTTACCGTCTGTGTAATTACAACAGTAATAATTCTTATCATGGCTTTGCTTATTTATTTTGCGGTTTATTGCTCAAGACGCGCTATATCGGCTTCAGGTAAAATATCGGAAATCTTTTCATATATTACAGTAAAACGCAAGCTCTCGGCAAATTTTGTTGTAAACGAGGTATATAAAACGGCAATAGCGGGAAAAGCATTGCTTGTTCTTGTTGTTGTCGCTGTTATTGGGTTCTGCAATTATCAGAATATGAGTGCAGGCTACGATTCCGAGCAAAAACGCTACGACAGCTATGTAGCACAGATAGGCGGGGAAGTGACGGATGAAACTCTGTTGTTTTTGGAAAATGAAAAGCTGGAATTTGAAAATATAAAGCTACGCTATGAAGAATTATTGACGCAGACACCCGCTGAATCGGATTATGAAAGCTACAATAAGGAATTGAACGATATTACAAAAAAGCTTGACTATGAGAATGCATTTAATAAGATATGTGACCGTGTGTCGGTTATTAAGTCTGATAAAAATAGCAACCTACAGCTCGTTTTTGAAGAAGGGTTTAACCGTCTTTTGTCGGTAAACGGCTATAAGGACGACTTCCTTATGTGTATACTCGCTACTATAGCCCTTGTGCTGTGTATATCGCCTATGATAGCATTTGATAATCAGAGAGGACTGACAAAGCTCCTACGTACTACAGAAAAGGGCAGAATCAAGCGCTTTGCCATAGACGGCGTAATAACTCTTGTTATCTCTGCAATAGTATTTGTAGCGGTATGGCTACCCGAATTTGTTTTCGTAATGAACAATTACAAGCTCTCATTCTTAGACGCACCCTTACAGAGTATTACGGCACTTTACGGTATGCAAACAAACGAAACAATATTGCAATACATAATTCGGGTATACCTGATACGGTTTTTCTCTATGCTCGCCTGCGGCTTTTTTATGCTGTGTGTATCAAAGCTATCGGCTAATCTTATAACCGCCTTTTCGGTAAATATTCTGTTATTTGTTCTACCCTTGGGGCTTTGCGTTGTCAGCGAAAGCTTTGTCGTGATATGGATATGTCCGTACCTTTCAGGCACCGCAGAGAGAAGCGCGTCACCTGCTAATCTCATTATCACCGTGATAATTTTCATAGGCTTGATATTGGTTGCGGGAGGTGAAGGCGTAAAGAAAGCGGTAGAGAAGATAGGTAAACGGTTTTAATATGATATTGTAGAGCTGAGCAAAACACAAAGTAAAAAGTCAGCAGCTACAAATGAGCAAAATGAAGATAACAGGCAGAAAAACCGCACTTCAAAGCACAGCTGTTAAATGACATATCTTTAGGTGAAATTATTCCTATGCCGATTTTTCTGTAAATATCATACTGATATTTTTCAGCTATAATAATCATATCCTCTTTTTGTAAATTTGTCAAGAGTTCATAATCATCAGCTGTATTAATATTTGCAATGAAAAGCAAATTATTGTTTTTATAAGCAGCTGAAAGTTTGTTTTCTAAAGTTTTGAATTTATCAATATTCATGACGAAACTCCTTTAATTAAAATGGTCAAAAATATCTTAAAATTAACCTTCAGAAATAAAAAAGCTATAAATCCATTATACAAGCGGTATAACAACGATAAATCCTGCAAGTCCGATACCGAAAAATTCAGAAAATTTAATCCGGAAGGACAATTTAATCCGGAAGGACAAGCAAAATCCGAAAAAGTCCCGCATATATCTTTAATATAGCAGTATCATATTCGTATATAAAGAATCTTCTTTCTTTCTGAAGGTAGTATAACTGGGTATTGTATAGACCTTAAATTCGGGGGGCTACCCCTGCTTTTAAAAAAAATAACGCTATAATCGCCCTGTCCCACTTGACAAATGCTGCCGATAGCGTTATTATAATTACGCAGGCTGTTTAATTCTGTGATTGTGGGATTATCAGTGTGCTTAAGAATGTTTTTAAATGAGATAAGCCCGGAGTGCAAGCCGGGCTTATTTCTTTTCTTGATAAGTTTAATAACCTTCAGGCTGTAAGAATTATCCGCATAAACTTTGCTGTTGTCATAACGCATTTTACGCTGTTTACGTATAAGACGCAGATTGACAAGATTGCTGATTATTTTCATAGCGGTATCACGCTTTATGCGTAGCTCATCGGCAAGGTCGTTGAAGCTTTTAAAGCAGTAACCGAGCTTGCTGTCAAGCGATTTAATAATAAGGATATATAAGCGCAATTCGATCGCTGTTAAGCTTTTGCCGAACACAGTTCGTTCTATTCGCGTATAGTTAGCCGACACCTTATTCTTTTCGGGATTTAAAACATATGTATATGTTCCCTTGCGATTATCCTTGCGGTAAGCCGCTAAAATGTGTGTAATGTAGCCCTTTCTCATTAAGCTATCGGTTATCTTGGATACTGTCTGCGTAGACTTTATACCGCAGTGTGAAGCTATAGTCTGCTGTCTTACACGCTTATATTCGTGTCCTGCTTTGCTTCGGATATTTGAATAAACAGAAAGCAGGTATGTATAAACTGCAAACTCGTTATGCGTCAGCTCGTTTGAGGTAATAACCGAGTTAGACAGCAGAAAATAACTTTTCATTTTCACACATCCTTGTATTTTGTTGTATTTTAACGTTTAAGCGGTTTTGTTGCTTGTACAGTATTTTTCTCATTCAACGCTCTGAACGCCTTTAAATCGTCGTTAAAGTCCTTGTTTAATGGTATATCTTTTGAAACAGCATATCCTTTCAGAGCATACTTGTCGCTAAGCTGCTCAGTAGCGTGTTTACCTGCATCATCATTGTCAAGGCAGAACGTTATTTCGGCAATAGGCTTATTCTTTAAAAACTCGTCAAGAGCAACATCTGATTTGCCGCCGAGCGATAGCATAGTCAACTGCTGCCAAGCGTCCTGTCCGTTGTTTATAGCGTAAAAGGACGCATAGGACAGCATATCAATTACAGACTCGAAAACATACAGCTTATTCTTATTTGTACCAAGTAAAGAAAACGAATATTTTTTATCGCTTCCCGGCAAATCGACACGGTATGTAGATTTATCCGATACAGAACGACAAAACGCATAGCGTGACATAATACCGTCGCCGTTTACGGCGATCATATTTACATATTTTTTAGTAATGCCACGCTCGATAAGCTCCAGTATATGTTCACCGCTAAACCCTTCACAAATATATTTCTCACCTTTTTGTTTCTGTGCCTGAAGCTCTATGGTAACATATTCCGGTGCGTTTGTGGGTATATCGTTTTTAAAACGATAAAACGGAGTGTTCGAACTGTCATATCCGACAAGCTGAAGACCGCTGTAACCGACGCCCTGATATAGCTTACGGTCGTAAATCAGCTGATTTACTATGTTATACTCCAGTCCACGGGTTTTGCACAAATATGCGATAACATTGCTGTAATTTCGCTGTCCGTTTTCCTTGTGATCCTGTTCAGGCAGTATAAGTCGATGAGCTTCGATTTTTTCTTCTGACGATTTCTTTTTCGTATTATATTTGGGTGAATATTCCATTTGAATATCGCCGCAAAGCGATTTAACGGCTTCGGTAAAGCTTTGTCCGTATATTTTCATACAAAACGCAATAGCGTTATTGCCGCCCTCGTCACGGCTGTTCCAATACCACCCTTTTCGGTCGTTTGTAATAAAAAGGCTGTCGTGAACATCGCAACGGTAGCCGTTACCGCTTTTCTTTACGCTGAAGCCTTCTGTTCTTTCAAGAAATTCTACCATATCTACATTTCTTGCACGCTCTATTTGCTCTTTTGTAACGTAGTTACTTGGTTTAGATTTAGAATAACTCATAAAAAGCTCCTTAAAAAAGAAAGCAACGATTTCCTCTTTTTCAGAGGTTGTCGTTGCTTGTTATTTTTATCTTCTATCCAGTACCATTGCCGGCAAAATTCATCGGCAGTATCTCGCTTGATGATTTCTTTTTTCAGACGGCGAATGCGGAATGCCTGTGTTATAATTACAGCTAATAAAATTGTTATAAGAACGCTCATAGTAAAACCTACTTACTGCGTTTTTGTGATTGTGCGGGAAAATCAAAGTCGATTTTTCCGTCTTTAACGATAAGTGCCGCTGAGAATGCTTTGCCCGCCTTTGAAGTAAATCCGTTTATTATCCTTGTGCGTTTATTTGCACACAGCATAGCCGCAATCGTTTCTGTGATACATTTTCCGCATATAGTTCCGGCTATAAAAAAACTGCAACCGCTTTTATAGCCGGTGCAGGCCCAACCTTTTGAACTTTTGACCATTTCTTTTCCGCAAATCGGGCATTTTAAGCGTTCGGGAAACTCAAAGCCAATAGTGTTATCATCTTTGATTATTAGCTTTGCATCAAATGATTTTCCGCTCTGAGATGTAAAGCCCTTGATAATAGATGTTGCACGTTTTAACATAAGCTCTTTGGCGATTACATCTGATATTTTTTTACCGCAAATCTCATTTGCAATATAAAATCTGCAACTATCCGGGTTATCCTTGGAATAACCTGTACAGCACCAACCTACTTTTTTCTTAATTAAAGGTTTACTGCATAACGGACAAATAAGGGCGTTACCTGCCATTGCAGAAGTATCACTGTTTTTTATTAACTCTACCCATTTAGCTACAAGCTTTTTGTAATTATTCAAGAAATCATTTCCGTCAGACTTTCCACGGGCAATTTTATCAAGTTCCATTTCCATATCGCCGGTCATATCAACAGACAGCATATCGGGTACCGTCTTTTCAAGTGCATCGATTATATACATTCCTTTTTCTGTTGGCATAATGCCTTTGATCATATTGCCGTTTTTTTTGGTTCTACGAGCAATATAGCCTTTTTCATACAGCTCTTTAATGATACCTTGACGTGTTGCGGCAGTTCCCAGTCCACGCTTTTCAAGTTTAATTAAGTTGCGAGTTTGTTCATCTTCTATATTATCACCTGCAAGCTCCATTGCCGTAAGCAGTGTAGCATCGGTATAATACTTCGGTGGCTCATTTTGTCCCTCTTTGACATCGAAACCGATAACTTTATAATCGTTATCCTTAACGATTTCGGGCAACCCGATTACCTTCGGCGTTGCATCAACAGCAAACCAACCGGGACTGATTATATTCGTTCCGGTTGCTGTAAACAGCTGATTATCAATCTGAAAAACAGCTTTGACATTTTCTGTAACAGCTTTCGGATAAACAGTACGGATAATTGATAACGCAAGCAAAGTATATGCCTTGCGCTCATTTTCTGACATACCGCTTAAATCATTCGGCACAAGAGCGGTCGGTGTAATAGCAGTGTGCGAATCGACTTTGCTGTCATCATAATGCCGACGTGTACAGGGTGCAAAATTGTCGACAGGAATAGCATATTTAGCAAATTCGGGCATTTCAAACAGTAGCTTTATTATCTTTACCGTTTCATCTTTCATTGCATCTGTTAGATGCTCCGAGCTTGTGCGTGGATATGTTATCAATCTGTTTTCGTACAAGCTCTGAACGAGCTTTGTAAGCATATCAATTGTGAGATCCGTACACTTTGATAAATCAGCAAGCAAATGTGTAGTGTTATATAAAAGCGGAGCGGCTGTCTGCTTTTGCAACACCTCGACTTTAATCGCTTTTGCCGTATTTAATTTAATTTCATCTATAACAGCCTTTGCCGCCGTTTCGGTATCGTACTTATCTGCCGCTTCGGCAGTAAACTTTGCGCCGTCAGTTGCTTCGATATTGGCAACTATTTTATAAAACGGCTTTTTAACATAATTCCTTATTTCCCGTTCACGCTTAACAATCATTGCGAGTGTCGGCATTTTTACACGTCCGCAGGCGAATACATTATCCGTACCACCGAATTTCAATGTAGCCGCAACAGACGTGTTAATACCAACGAGCCAGTCTGTTGCAGACCGTATACGTCCTGCATTTTCAAGCGGCTTCATATCTTTTGCCGGGCGTAACTCTGCAAATGCCTTTCTGATCTTAAAAGGCGTCAAATCTGTTATCCAAACACGTTTATAAGGCACTGTACAATGCAACACTTCATATAAGTACGCAAAAATCAATTCGCCTTCACGGTCTGCATCAGTGGCATTGATTATCAGATCCGCCTTATCAAAGAACTGCTTAACATAATCATAAGCAAGCCTGGAATAATTATTATCTTTTACTCTTGTAATAAAATATTCGGGTATAATCGGGTAATTATCGAAGCTCCAGAATTTATAACGTTCGTCATAATCTTCAGCCGGAGCTAAACCGCATAAGTGACCGGCACCGTGACAAAGGATTGCTTGCTCACCGTTAAGATTTAAGTCCCAGTGTGCAATAGACGATTCTTTAGGATTCACTGTTTTTTTGTATGCACCTAAAGCCTCGGCTATTGTCCGACCGAGGCTGTATTTTTCGGCATAAATTACTATCATAATTTCTCCTTTCCGGATTGTGCTACCTGTAGCACAATCAACTTATAATATAGGCTTTTAGAATGTTGCTGTAAACGTTATTGTTATTTGCGTTGGTTGCCATCCAGTTGTCCGAAGGCTCGAGCATATACGCTTTAAATCCCGACTTAATCAACTGTTTATTAATGGAAATAAACTTATTTGTCGTTACGGGAAAAAAGCATAGATTTACATCTACTTTATTCGGGATAATAACATCGTTGATATAATTCGTTAAAATCGGCATATCCCAATCTGCCGCTGAGCACAGCAAAATGTGTATGTACGCATTATTGTTATACTTAGTGCTGTCATCACAGATGATATAATCAAAAGTTCCGCTTATCTTATTGAAGTCCGAATAGATAACCACATCATCAATGTTCAAACCGTTCTGATTAACTGCATTAATATCAACCGTAAAATAGTTACACAATTCTTCTGTCACTGATGTAATTACGCACACCTTTGCATTTTCATATTTGCGTAAGTAAAACGCAAGGTCAAATGCTGTATATGTGCATCCGCAACGAGAATAATAGCCGAATACCGATATAATAACATTTCCTCTTTGGATTCGTTCATAGCTTTCATCTAATCGCACTGTTTGTCCCGAATAAGAGCTGTCACAAGCACCTTTATAGTTCAAATTCATACTTCCGAAGGAATTGCTGTATTCGCAGAATTGCCGATTAGGATAATGTATTTCGGTATCACAAGGCTTTTCTGACATCAAAATATCAGGCTTATCCGTTTTGGGAAATAAAATAGCATTATCTATAGCGGCAGGATCATAGCCCATAACAATATCATATACGCCTATCGAATATAAAGCAGAGGCGTATTTGTTAAAGCTATCGGTGTTATTGCAAACAAATATAACACGCATATAGCCGTAACGCATTTTTACAATGCTAAGAAAGTCTATCAGCGACACGCCTTTTGACGCAGCATCATCACTGATCAAAATACCGTGAGGACGGTATTTTTCGAATATTTCAGCCGCAGTATTCGGCTTGACAGCAGTATATTTACCCACTGTTACAGTTTGCTCCGATTTTTTTAGAGCCGTTTCAAGAGGACGCACACTGCGTTTTCCCGCAATTATAACGAGGTTCATTTATTCACCGCCTTCTGCTGTATTAGTGTAATTTTCAATTCATCAAGCATTGATGATATAATCTTTAGATTTTCATCTTTAAATGTTTCGTAAGCAAACGAATCAAATATAATCATAAGATAGCTGTTTGTCGAAAGGTAAAGCCTATAAACAAGCCGAGAACGCAGAGCCGGATCTGAAAGAATACCATCAGCCGCCGTGATAACGGCAACTGATGATAATGAATAATAATTCAGAAGGACAGCTCGGTTGTTTATCACATTTCCGTAACAGAAAGTAAAATCACTATCGTAAACGGAAAATGAGCATACAGGGATATGAGCTTTTTTTATATCCGAAAACATCTTATTAAACAGTGCCGAACCTGTCAGTTTATAACTTTTTTCTTCCGATTGCGGTTCTTTGCTTATTATATCCGTTATTGTGCTACAGGTATCACAATAACGGTCCGGTTTTTTCTGATTTTGTTGCTCAACCTTTCCAGCGGAGTTGACCTTTGTTTTAGGTGCAGAGTATTTCAATTGGAATTTCTTCATGTAACATCTCTCCTAAAATCAGTCTGACAAAGATTATAGATAGAACTGTCTTTTGATATACGCCTGTCAAACGGTATAATCTTTTTACCGCTTACAATCAATCCTGTGCCTTTTTCGCCAGTCTTCAAGTAGCTTGATTGTGACGGAGATAAGTTGAACAGCTCTATCACCTTATCAAGGTCGGTTTTCTTCTGCTGAAGCAAAACAACAAACTCTGAGTTTGACAGCATAAGTCTCGCCTGACCCGATTCAAGCACTTCAGTAATATTTTGAGTTATTCCTGTAGGAATACCGCCGTATTTTCTTATACGTTTGAAAACCTTTTGAAAGAAGTCGGCAGAACGCACTGTTTCTTTGTCGTTGCCATCGTTGAACATTATTGAGAATTCATCGACCCATACCCAAGTCTGAACGCCCTTTGTTCTGTTGTCACGAACACGTTGCCATATATACTCAAGAATAACCTGCAAGCCTACAGGACGCAACTGCTCGCCCATATCGGATATATCAATTGATAACAATTTGTTATCCGTATGAATGTTTGTTTTGCCCGAAAACGTATTAAAACTGCCGTTAACATACAGCTCAATGTCAAGAGCTATCTGATCTGCTTCAGGTAGCTTTTTGTTTATAAGAGCATTATAAAAATCAACAAACGTAGGTATGAATTCCGGATTACCGTTATTAAGCACATAATCAGCGTAAACTTCTTTGACGCAACTGTCGATGATTGACTTATCTGCCGCAGACAGGGGAAAGCCTCGTGCTGTTTCTATGATTGACATAATCAGTTCAGATTTCATTGCAACAGCAGAAGTGCCGTTTTCGCTGATGTTTATATCAGTGTCGAATATGTTAATCTTCGTTTCGGAATCAGCCGATAATTTTAGCGTATCTCCGCCAAACTGTTTGATGATAGGATAGTATTCTCCGTCAGGATCTATAATTATCTTTTCTGACTTCGGGTAGCGTATGATGGTATCTATGATTTCGGATTTACAGTACATAGATTTGCCCGAACCCGATGTACCGAGAATGAAGCCGTTAGCGTTCATTTCTTCTGCTCGATCAAGAACAATGATAGCGTTTGTATGCTTGTTCATACCGTAGCAAAGACCGGTGTCTGAAAAATATGACCGTGCAGAAAATGGTATCAGTATACCTGCGGCATCCGATAACACATAAGTGTTAACGCTGTTTCCGTTGGCGGTATCAAAATGATTTATTCCAAACGGTAAGACGGAATTAAGCGCTTTTTCCTGCTGACGCACCAAACAATCAATAACTACCTGATGTTTTTTACCTTTAGAGCGTATTGCTTCTGTCAGCTCGTCAAGCTCATCTTTTGTAGCCGCAGACAGTGAGATATATACGCCTATCTTGAAAAGCTCACAGTTTGTATCGGAAAGTCGCTCCTGCAAATCCTCAAGCTCACGCTCACGCTCCATCCAATGATATGGCACAAAATTAAGACCTTTTTTATGATTCTTTTCAAGGCGTGCCTGAATTTTGCCTTGATGAGCGTAAATGTTGTCTTTAACCTTATCCTGTGCTTCGGATTTGTCTATATGCCTAATATGCTTTGAAACGGCAACTTTACAATTGTTATCAAGAATATCCCTTATAAACTCGTCGTCTAATGTGCGGTCATATCGAGCCATATACATTATTCTTGTATACGAATTACCGATTTCAATTTCTTTGGGGCGAAAGGCAAACATTGATGGTGCAATATAGTCCTTTATGGATCCGCCACGTGAATATATATCATTCGGCAAAAGAAATTCAGTATTGTCGAATGGGTGATAGTATTCATAAAGGACAGCAAACACATCTTCAGGCATAAGCTGATGCGTTTCACTGCCCATTGCCGCATAGAAATTTTGCAATTCCCGATAGTAACGAAACAGTATGTTTACATTATCTACGGTTTCGTTAGGCGTGTACGACATTGCAACAAGAGTTATTTTCTCACTTGTTGCGTCTTCGGACTTTGTGATATACGTTTCGAGATTTTTATTGTAATCATCCAGTAAATCACCGGAGATTTCTTCATTGTTGCTTATCAGTATATCCCTGAGCTTTGCGGTATTAACAGAGGAATTCATAATAAATTCCTGAAAGTTGATTTCGACCGGAAGTGCATTCAATAAACGCTGATAACGCTGATAGGTTTCTTCCTGCTCTTTGTCACGGAGCAAAGAATAATCTATGTTTGAAAATGCGAATATCAATGTAAATGTGTTTGTTCCGGTAAGAAACAGCCCATTATCGTACACTTCATAAAATGGTATTGTATCCTGTGCGGATTTTGGCATAACAATTCGTTTATCATAACCAAACGGCACATTCTTTTTAGCCCAGCCGTTAAATAAATTATCGATTATCGACATCACTGAATACTCCTTTACTGTCAAACGGTCGCTTTTTTGTGGGATTTGAAGCAATAAATTGCAATACAGTCAACCCTTGAATACGGACTACTCCAAGTCCGATGAATAAAACGAGTTCCAAAAATACGACCCACATAATTATATCAATGTTGATTTTCAGCACCAGCCACAGCAAAAGCAACGTGCCGATTGTAGCAGCACATCCTACAATCAGCATTATCACCTGCCCTATTGAAAAGCCCATTACAGTTCCGGGTTCCTGCATAATTTTCTTTGTTACTTTGCATTTTATCATTAAGAACCTCCTGTAAGCTGACGTAATGCAAGCGGTGGCTTTAAGATTAAAAATCCCATAGCAAGCACTACTAAAACTTTCGGTCCGGCCGAAGACAGCCAAACCAAGACGTCCATAGGCGAATCTACACCTACATTATTCATTGTGAGAACTTTGCACCAGTACGATCCTGCAAGATATATTAATCCCATATATACAAGCGAGAGCGCCGAGCTGAGCAAGCCGTCAATAAAGCGCTTAAAATATCCCTTTGTCGCATCACCTAACAGGCATGCAAAAAAAAGCAGGCGATACACTGCAATATAGTGCCAACTCAAAAGTACGGAGCATTAATTTTATCATTATGAGCCCGCATATAATTAATATTGCTAAGGCAACGATTATAATTGGAGCAAGCAATACAATATCCAATAGCTGATTAAGCAGTTCGCCGATAATCCATAATCCCGTATCAGTGCTTTTAAGCGTATCAAATGACGGAAAAACTATCATTTCATCAGCACTTGTAAATACACTTGACGCAATATCTGTACAGGTATCGATAAGGGCTATACAAATATCTGTTGATAAATCTACCCATAATTTTGCCAATAAAAGCCCTACAAGTATTTTTATAACACCTTTATAATTAACTAATTCAAACTGCATAGCAGAATGAATTAAATTAATTCCGAACAGCAGTACAAGTATGCCATATCCGATAGTTTTGAAAAACGGTGCAAATAAATCAACGAAACCGTTAAGATCGAATCCCCAAGGACTATCTATTCCGGCTTTAATGTATATTCCCAGTGTGTTTATAATACCTTGTGTCCAGTCAACAAGACCTTTTACCCAAGCAAAGATACCTACTGCCGAAGCTGCCATATCTTCTTTACCAAGGTCTTCAAGATCTTTTTTCATTTCTTCTTGATTATATGCAGGCTTAGTGGTGGTGGTTTCTGTCGTTGTGGCGTTTGCTTTTGCAAAAGCCGTATGTTCAACGTGGTTTATATTTTCTGATACATCAATTATATTTCCTGAGCTGTCAACCGCTCTTGGAGCAACAGCTGTTGCTGTTACTCCACCGGTTGTTACTGCATCCGCACAGGCAGAAAATGATAAGCCGAAAATCATCAGCAGACTGCATATAAGAAAGATGCTGATTTTTTTCATATCTACCTCTCTTAGAATAAAGCCTCAATCGCAAATGTTGCCGCAAAGAGCGCACCGCCGATTACCATTAGTGATATGCCACCGTTGCGTTCACGTACATCTTCATTACCAATGCCTTGCGCAATTTTTATCAGTCCGGGTATAGCGGTTAATCCAAGTACAACGATACGTACTACCCAAAAAACCAGTGTTACAAGCGTATCATATGTAGCAGTATCTACAGAAGATGGGGCATTTCCGATGCCGCCTTCGGCAAATGCTGAATACGCAAGTAATACGTTTGAAAGAAGGATTGTGGTTGTGATTGAAATTACCTTTGTTA
>UMFH01010599.1_pt1 | contig 12930 bp, 12 predicted proteins | sample 1964941 | NCBI WGS metagenome assembly UMFH01 (sample SAMEA4836039, study PRJEB28245) | human gut metagenome | biome: gut microbiome; material: fecal sample | place: Denmark | collected 2008
CTCCCACGGCAAGCACCGCAAGCTCGTCCCACTTCACCGGAACGGTGAGCCGTCGTCCCAGCTTGGGGTCGGTGAGGGTTTTCATTTCCTCCTCTGCCGGCTCGCTTGCGCCAATACATCCAAACAGATAGTCTCTCAACTCCGTACTTCCGGAACGCAGCTCATAGAGCCGCGCTTTCCTGCCGTCAGTAATGGGGTTGACCAGCATTTCACGCTCAGAGAGCATGATCTCGCAGCGTTCGCCCGCGGCGCTGATAAAATAGAGCCTTGCATAGCAGTCCTCCATTGCTGACGCAGCACCAAGGCGTTTGTATTGCAGGGCATCCAGCAGAGCGTAGACGGCGTCCGTTTCCTCCGCCGTCAACTGGACGTTGGATGGCTGCGCGCCGCTTGCGCCCGTTACATCGGCATAAGTGACCTGTTCCCGATGGAAACCGACCAGTCCGGCAGCGTCGGTATCCGTAGGCGGATTCGTCAGAAAGCACACCGCCACAACGATGCACACGGCGACCGACGCCGCGACCACCCAGAATGCGGGCTTTTTGTAGTGAAGCGCATTTTTGACACGCTCCTTGACGCCAACTTCACCGAACGCCAGCGGGCAGGTGATGACCGCCTTGCGCGGCATACTGCACGCAAGCAGCACCGTGGAATAGGTCTTGACGGCGCTCTCGTCCATCGTGCGGATCACCCGCTCATCGCAGGCCAGCTCAATGTCGCGGCAGAGCAGTGCATAGGCGAGCCACAGCACGGGGTTGAACCAGTAGACAGCCAGCAGCGCGAAGCCCAGCGGCTTCCACCAGTGGTCACGCCGCGCGAGATGCGCCTGCTCATGCGCCAGTACATTCTGCCGCTGCACCTCGTCCAGACCGGAGGGCAGATAGATGTGTGGTTTTACAACGCCGAGGATGAACGGCGAGGAAATGGCATCGCAAAGATAAATGTGATCTTGAACGGGGAGCGATACTCTCACGCGCCGGCGCAGCCGAAGATAACTCACGAGCGCATAGAGCAGCATGGCTTCAAGGCCGATGAGCCACACCCAGCCTGCGATCTCCGTCCAGGCATAGAGCGGGTTGACGCTGGCTGTTGGCACGGCGGAAAAATGCTCGCTGAGCGAGGGATTCACAGCATTGTCGATAACGCTCACGCCGCTGGTGATGGTCGGCGCGGGGGCAAACTGCACGACCGCGGGGCTGACCGTTTCGGCACTGGGGATCAGGCTCAACGCGCTCTCTATGGAGAATGGCAGAACCAGCCGCAGCGCGACAATACCCCAAAGCAGGACATTCACCCACTTGGGCGAACGCTTTGATATCAGACGCAGTACCAGCACAGCCAGCACCAGCCAGCTTGCGGAAATGCTTAGATTCAAGAGCTTCAAAAAGACGGCGGCCATTGGCTCACTCCTTTCCGCAGCGGTCGATCATGCGCTGAATTTCCGCAATGTCCTTCTCCGAAAGAGATTTCCGCGTGGTAAAGGCGGCAAGAAATGCGGGAAGGGAACCGTCGAAGGTGTCCTCCACAAATTTCTCACTCTGTACGGCGTTATAGCCCTCCTGTGAGAGAAGGGAAGTTACCGTGCCGTTTTCGTTCTGAAAGATACCGTGTTCGCAAAGTTTTTTCAAAACTGTGTAGGTCGTGGATTTTTTCCATTGCAGCTCCTGTTCGCATAGTTTCACCAGTTCACCGGAGGTCAGCGGCTCGTGTTGCCAGATGAGTTCTGCAAAGTGCGTCTCAACAACGCCCAGCTTGTAACCGTCCATGTGTGCCTCCCTTTCTTTGTTGGTCTATTTATGATAGATTTTTGATACTTGAAGTCTATCATAAGTAGACTGTATCTGTCAAGCACATTTTGCGCCGCTGAAATCAATGAAGGCTACCCGGCCTCAGAAAATGACAAATGAGTCACTTTGACAAGCGGGCGCCGAGTGTTTCAACAGCACACAGAGCGCACCGAGGGTAGTGATACCACCCCTCGTCTCGCACATTCGGAAAGCACTGAGCGCAGGGTGTACAAGCCGCAACTTCGGCAGAAGCGAAAAGATCACGCAGCCCAGCGGGGCCGCGACGCCTCGGAACAGCGACACGCATAAGCGCATCGCTGTTCCGAAGGCTTTCTGCGTTCTTTGGGAGCACCCCCGACCAAGACCCAAAAGCGGCAAAGTTTGCCGTTTTAAACCCCGGCCACGCAGGGTTTCCGAAACGTGTGGAACGCTCCGAGGGTAGTAATAGCGCCCCCATCCGAAACGCCCCGTGTTTCGCCGTGTGAGCCGTTGTGTGCGATCTTTCTCCGAGAGCCGAGTGTGTACTCGCTTTCGTCTGTGAAAGCGAACGTGAGCCGTTTGTGCGAGAAGTTGAAAATCGGAATGAAAAGCGGTTGGGGATAAAACTTATGGCGGCAACTTTGCCGGAGTTTTTCCCTCTGCTGATATAGTGGGGTTCACAGAGAACCGGGAAATGTATGTATATAAAAGTGTGGCGGAATAAAAAGAATTTCACTGACGGCACAAAGCCGCACTGTGATCGCAGAAGGGAAGGCTCCTGTTTCGGCGTGTGAGCCCTTGTGTGCAATCCTTCTCCGAAAGCCGAGTGTGTACCCACTTTCGCTCGTGAAAGCGAACGTGGGGCGTTTGTGCAAGAAGTTGAAAAACGGGATGAGAAGCGGTTTGGAACAGCATTGTAGCGGTAACTTTTTGGCGATATTTGCGGGAGTGTTTATTGGCGAAAAACCGAACTTTATAAGCTGGATTTTTAGACGGTGAAGGCCGTTCGATTTTAGCACAAGATAAAGGGCCGCAGTCGCTTATGCGTGCGGCCCGCCCACAAAGCCCCGCAGTGCGGGGCTTTCAGCGATTTCAAGACCGCAGTCGTTTTGCACGATTAAACAGAAAAACCGCAGTCAAGGGCGAACAAGATACCCCCTTAGTACCCATAACGGCAGACTTTTCAAGGTGGACGTTCCGCAGGCGGTTGAGAAATTTGCTGTTTTCAACCGCTCGAAAAAGTGATTTCCAAGTGAGAGCAATTTTCGGCGCAGATCGCGCATATTTTGAGCCGCTGTAGTCAATAAAAAGGACTTTTCATCCGTTCAAAAATCGCACCGCTGTAACTAAAGACACGCCCCGGCAGCGCAAGAATTGCGCCGCAATAGGCAAAGATAGGGCGGAAGTCACCGCGAGGCAAATGATAACTTTCTGATAACTGTTCCGCTTTCCGGTAGCTTTCCTCTGCTGTTTACGGTATGGTTTGCCGTTACAAAGGAGGCTGATTTTATGCCGAAAAGACGAGCAAATGGGGAAGGGAACATCCGAAAACGCAAGGATGGTCGTTGGGAGGGCCGGTACACGGTTGGCCGAGATTCCGAAACCGGAAAAGCCATCATCAAGAACGTCCTTGGTAAGACGCAAGCGGAAGTCAAGGAAAAGCTGAAGAAAGCCATCGAGGAAAACGTGGGCATCGACTACGGACGGGCCAAGAACTACACCGTGGGGAGTTGGCTGGAGGTCTGGATGGAGAACTACGCAAAAGTAAAACTCAGGCCGTCCACCTTCAAAACCTCGCAAGGCTTTCTGAAAAACCACATCAAGCCGCAAATCGGCAGCGTTCCACTGGCAGAATTGACTTCTCTGGACTTACAGCGGTTCTACAAGCACCTGCTGGACGGCGGGCGAGTAGACCGCATTGAGGCCAAGAAAAAGCCGAAAGGTCTGGCGCCCAAAACAGTGCGAAACATCCATCAGATGATCGGCTCGGCATACAACCTCGCCATCGAGCAGCGTCTTGTCACAAAAAATCCAACGCAGGGCTGCGCCTTACCGAAAGTCGAACACAAGGAGATGAAAACGCTGACCGCCGACCAGCTCAGCACCTTCTTCCAGGAGGCCAGGGACAGCGGCGTGTACGAGCTCTACTACCTCGACCTTGCCACGGGATTGCGGCGGGGCGAACTGCTGGGGCTGAAGTGGACAGATGTGGACTTTGAGTACGGTGCAGTCAGGGTGCAACGGGCCATTTCCCGGCAAAACGGCAAAGTGGTCGAGGCACCGCTGAAAACGAAAAACGCCTACCGCACCCTGCCCCTGTCGGCAGACGCAATAGACGTACTGAAAATGCAAAAATGTAAGATCGGGAATAGCGAATGGGTGTTCCCATCGCCCACCGGAGGCCCCATGTCGCCGGACAGCGTGCTGCATATGCTCCAGCGGGTGCTGAAACGGGCCGGACTGCCTCGCATCCGATTCCACGATCTCCGCCACACTTTCGCGACGATGGCCCTGCAGAACGGCGTGGACGTCAAGACCGTCAGCAGTATGCTCGGTCACTACTCCGCGGGCTTTACGCTGGACACCTACGCCCACGTCACCACCGACGCACAGCTCAAAGCCGCCCAGACGATGGGCAATATCCTCTCCCGTGCCGTCTGATGCTTTCCGCTATCCGCTCCCGTTGGGGTCAGCGTTTGGGTCAGAAAAAAGCGGTATCCAAAAATGACAACTTATGAAAAGCAAAAGTCCTCGAAATCAGACGATTTCGAGGACTTTTGGTACGCCGTGAGGGATTCGAACCCCCGGCCTTCTGGTCCGTAGCCAGACGCTCTATCCAGCTGAGCTAACGGCGCGTGTCTCATATCGGGGATTTCTTGAATCTCTGAAAGCCTTGATATACCTGACTTTTTTACGTGTTCAGTATAACACATTCCTATTTACTATGCAAGCAGTAATAGCTTTTACAGGTGATGAAAAATGACGACCAAAACGATTTTGTGCGCTTTTTGTGCGCTTTTTGTGTGCTTCGGGAATGGGGAAAATAGTAGCTGCTGATTCTGAGGTGATTTGTTGAAAACGACCAATATGATTTGTGATGAATATAACGGTGACAACCGGTGATTTGCTATGAGTTTAGCATACAATATGGAAGAGAGTCTGGAAGTGCAGTAAAGGACTAAATTTGTGCATAATAAATAATTTTTATAAAATACTTTTGGAATTATTGACAAAACTGGAATTGTATGATATTATCTTGTCAACCTGAAAAGATGAATGAACTGGATTTTTAAACGATTTAGGTGGACGCTATCACTTGCCCACAAGCGCTATCTAATATATAACGGCTGGAAGTCGTACCAGTTTTTCGTCAATAGAAACAAAACGGGCCGAACAAAAAACTGGTAGCTTTTCTCCCCCTATAACAAGTAATAAAAAATATATAAAGGCACAAGACGTACCAGTTTTTGAAATAAAGGACTCAAATAAATAAAAGGAGGCTATTTATGCCTAACGTAAACGATAAATTCGCAAGTGTTGCTTAGCTCTATGAGGCTGTGTTTGAGAGGCCTTATCCTGAGAGTGGGAGCAGAAATATTGAGAATGCCAAGGCTGAACTGAATCGATATTTGACCTATGCCAGAGCGATAGATATTGACCCAAGTGAGAGACGTAGAAGAGCTGTGATTGTGACGGAAGTATTTGATGAGCCATTACCACCAAGAACGACAGCAAGAGGAAGACGCGGGACATACATTGACCTGTTGAGGCCTTTGCTTTTGGAGCAGGGAAATTTTGAGCGGAAGATGTGTGAGCTATATAACAGGATGCGGCTGTTTGAGCGTTATTCCAATGAGATGAGGAGACGTGTAGAGGTAAGGAACCGTTTAGCTCAGATGCAGGGGAATGAGGATGATTTAGACCTGTGGCAGTCTTGTTGGTATCCTCGTATTGGTGAGCGATACTATGCTGGAATACTTAAAACGGAGATTGCTGAAAAGGTCAAGGACGCTCTCAAATCAATGCAGGGAGAAGGAATTTTGACATGGCAGATGAGAACGATGCTGCTTCCTGATATCAGAATCCAGACAGAGGGAAATGAGCTGAGGATAGAAGCCTATCGAGTAGAAACGGAACAGAGAGTAAGGGTATGTGCAGAAGAGATACAGAACTGTGCGGAGGAGACAAATTCCTGCTTGAATGCTGAACAGTTGATAGACTTTTTGAGGTCGGTTTACTCAAGGGATAGATTTGAAGAATATGCTCGACAACTGATTCGTGATGGAAAGGTAGCAGCATTTGCAGCGAATGAGGAGCAGGAAGAAGCATTGGAGAGCTACAACGATTATGTGAGGCAACGCGCCTGTCAGAGAGTAAATCGGCTTAGGGAATTGCCACCTTTGGGGCAGATACCTATTGGAGGGGAATTTTGGAGGAATCCCTACCTTGCCAGAATGGGGCGAGAGGTACAAAGGGAATGTAACGAGACATTGCTTGGTGGAGTGAAGAGCTGGAAGGTCATTTACTATCGAGTTGATGACCGAGAGAAAGCTGAACGATACCACCCAGCAGGATACCGACAGAGACATGAAGATGCGTATGAATTGACGCGAAGATTTATCACCTATATGGAAAATCAAATGAGGAAAGATGTCTGCGTTAATGGTCGAGACGCAGAACGGGACTTTGAAGGTTTTGGCGATAGAGCGCATAGGGAGGTCAATCAACCACTTTTGAGAAGCAGGTCTGCTAACGTCCTCCATAACAGGTTGAGAACGCTTTATGGCCTTGACGAGTGATATGCCGATGAAGAAAAGTGTTGCAGCAGGACCAATTTGATACGGACAGAGAAAGAGCCTCGCAGTGATGGAGAATTTTTAAAATCCATTACTGCGGGGCTGCTATATTTTTGTGGAGTTAAGTTCAAAAATGGTATGCAGTCCAATAGAACGGAGCTATCATTTTTGAAGCCTGAATTTCAACAATAGGTATGGCTCAATTTCCAGCACAGAGGCGATGTTGAAGAGCAGTTCGAGAGACAGACCACGATTCATTCTTGGAGCCTCTACTGCTGCGAGATGCTGGCGGCTGATGCCTAATTTCTCAGCCAATTGCTCCTGTGACAAGCCTTTCTCCTTGCGGTAGTAGCCAATGGCATAGGAGAGGTTTTCCAAGCGCTCGGTGTTGTCGAAGTAGGGTTTCAGATATTCGTTCTCCAAATGTTCCACCACCTTTATGGACAGTGTATCCAAAAAGAGAGTGCAACAAAATAATCTGACAAGCACTATTGACGTGTATTACGCGACAAGATATAATGAACGAAATGATACAGATAAGGAGAATTACGTTATGGACGGAGTAGAGAACAAAACGCTTGAGAGCATCGGCACTTTTTCTGTCGAGTGGGCAGTATTTGAGGACAGCTACTTTGGTCGGCATTGTTCGTTGAGTGCAATTATGGAAAGAATTAGCAAAGATACAATATTAAGCGGAGAGCTGATGAGCGTGTGTGAACAGTTCAGAGACGTATTGATTCAATATGCGGGAGGAAATGAAAGTGAAGTCATTTCTCGTTTGAAATTCAGGAGCAGTGAGCGTAATGCCAAAAAAGCAGTGGCTGACTGGGTACACAATGACAAATGTACTTATGCCGCTCCAATCGCAGTAATCTACAGGATACGTTGTAATATGTTTCATGGTGAAAAGATGGTTTATATGCTTGATGGACAACAGGAGCTATTTGATATGGCGAGCAGAGTCATCGACAAATATATCGAGATGAAAGACTTGCTTCCAGTTGTTCGCAAACAGGCAGCTCTTTACAGATGATATAAGCCCCTTTGCAGGGGCGACCTTGTAACTTGAGATTCAATAGAGGGGAGAAATAGTATGAACAGTCAAGAACTGCTTGAGTATGTACGCCGAGTGAAAGATTTGGAGATAGGCGTTTATGAAGCGCAGCAGATTCAAGATAAGTTTTATCAAAGCGTCAAAGCAAATAAGCCGAGAAAACCTGCTGAACCGAGATATTTATCAGGGATGATTCCGCCGCCGCCGCAAGAACCAGATGAGCAAAATATGGGTGGAGCAGCGGCGGGTTTGTTTTTTGTGGCGCTTGCCTTTTTGATTTTGGGTGTTTGGGGAACGAATGAAGTAGAGTTTTGCGGTTTATCCGTGCTTAACTTTGTAATTGCTGGACTTGCTGCAATAGTAGCAGTTGGCATATTAATAGATGGGAAAAGAAGACAGGAAAGGGAAGAGGAAGAGTATCAAGCTAAATTACAGGAGTACGAAAACAATCTCGGACAATATCAGCTTCGACTTAGTGAAATTGAATCTGAAAATCAAAAAAAGCGGGATTTGTACGGAAAGCAGTTGGTCGCATATTCCGAAGAAGTCGCGGATTATGTGAATCGTAGCAATACTGAAAGAGATGTATTGTTTGATGCAAAATGGAAATTACAAGCAGCGTTAAGAAACCTTTATGAAGAGGGTATTATCTACCCCAAATACCAGAATCTTGTTGCGGTGTCTACGATTTACGAATACCTTGCCAGTGGACGCTGTGACCGGCTCGAGGGCCCGAATGGTGCATATAACCTATATGAGATGGAGTTACGGCAGAATATTGTCATCGGGCAGCTATCCACAATAACGGAGCACCTTGAGCAGATAAAGGAAAACCAGTACACGCTTTATTACGAGATTCAAAGCGCTAACAATAACTCGGCGTCGATGCTTTCAAGTATAGGAGATGACGTCAAGTTTTCGGCTTATCAAAATGCTGCTACCGCTAAGAACGTTGAGACAATGAGATATATTTCTATGATGAAGAATGTCTGGAATGGTAAGGGATTCTGAGATATAGATACAGCCCCCTGTGCAGCATAACCATGTTGCTTGGGGAGATATAGCATGGAAGAAAGAGGAGGAAACGCTATGGCATTGATTACTTGTCCAGAATGCGGGAGAGAGGTTTCGGACAAAGCTGCTGCATGTCCTTACTGCGGGAATCCATTGAAAGAGAATCCTGAGACCGAAATGAGCACAAAAGTGGATGCAGTAAGTGCTGCACAAAAAAAGAACTACTTGAAATATTCGCTCTTACTATGGCCGCTTTATGTGGTCGAAATAATTGTATTCATTTTTGTGGAGTTCGCACTTGGCTTAGATGGAAAAATCGGAGAGATAGTGTCTCTTGGAATATTGGGGCTAATAACCGCAGTTAATTTTGTGCTTGCGATTCCTTTGATTCGCGGCATGGTCAAGGATAATTACCTAAAAACACAGAGCAATAAGATATCCATTAAAGGAGTGATATCATTAGTGCTATGTGCACTGTTTCTTGTTACGAGCGGAAAGAGTATGATAACTTCGGTTATAGGCAACTCGGATGATGACTCTACATCAATGTGGGAATCACAGGTAGAACTATCTGGCGATGAAGAGAGAGCGGTTGTTGCTTGTAGTGACTTGCAGAGCAGATTAAAAAATCCAAGCTCATTGCAGTTGAATAAAGTCGTTGTTGTGGAGGATACAGAGGTAGAACACGCCTATTATGTGTTCATAGATTATTCTGCTCAGAACGGCTTTGGTGGAACGACAAGGAGTGTTGTCGTATATAAGAACGGAACCTATTACACGAATGATAGCGATGACTCAAACTGGTCTATGGCGCAAGACACGCTGAAATTCTGCATCGCTATGGGATGCCCCTATACAGATGTTGACGTAGGGAGAATTTCTTCGCACCTGAGTTAAGAACTTACACAGCCCCCTGTGCAGATGATCGCGGAGCGATCATGCTGCATGGGGGCTTCTCTTTTACTGCTCCATCTTCTTGACGAGCTTATAAAAGCTGCTGCGTTTCAGCCCTGTCAGCTCCATTGCCTTTCTTGCAGTCAATTCTCCGCGCTGCCATGAGGCATAGACTGCTGTCCAATTTTCGGGCCTTTGCAGAGGGGGTCTGCCAAGATGTTTTCCCTTTGAACGTGCACTTTCAATTCCCTCCCTTTGACGCTGCCTGATGGTCGTGCGCTCTTGCTCTGCTATCGTGCCGAGAACTTCGATGAGAATATTGTTGACCATCTCAAGTACCCATTCCTGCTCAACGGGGAAGTCGGTCATTGTTGTGGGTAGGTCGATGATTTTGACACGGATGCCATGCTCCTTGAAGTATTGCAGCTCTGCTCTGATGTCACCCTTATTGCGGCTAAGTCGGTCGAGGGACTTGATGACGAGCGTATCACCCTGACGGAGAATGGTTGTTTTCAACGCCTGATAGCCTGAACGGTCGAGGCTTTTTCCAGACTCCTTATCGGTCACGATATCCCGTTCTGCCGCGCCGAGCTTCCGAAAAGCATTGAGCTGTCGGTCAAGATTTTGTTCTTTGGTGCTGACACGGGCGTAGTAGTAAGTTCGGTTTTCCATGATAACCTCCTTGAAAAGTGTATGAAAAAGCCGATGAATTTCCGCACATATCCGAAAACTGCTTTTGGTGGTTCTCAGACAGAAAATTCATCGGCTTTTGGTGTGGTCGTAAAGGTATACCTTATTGGATAGTGCCGGTGAGGGATAGAACACGCTGCTCAATAAGATATTTAATTATCTTTTCCCTCTCAGAATCGTTCGCAGAGGCTTCGGGGTATAAGGATAGCCCCCCTGCCTTGCGTCGCTTAGAGAAAGGAAATCTATAATAATTTCTTATTGAATCTCAAGATGCAAGAATCATCGGCTCTTTGCAATCCAAGCAAGCGATGTGAACGCTCTTGGTAGCCCGAACACTGTTCCCGCAGCAGGGGCAGATATATTTCCGACTGCTGCTCGGCTTCGGCGGGAGAGGTGGGGTATTGCTGTGCGTTCCTGTTCCTGTAACCGATACGCCGTAGAACTCATTGCGGGTGATGAGGATATCGCTCAAATCGTTTTCGAGCACAAAGGTCAGCAACTCATCGTTTGGCTCAGTGATGGTCCAGCCGTATTTTTCGTGATGGCTCACCGTCAGACCATGGCTCTCGGCAATCTCCTTGAAGCGCTTATTGTGGTAGGTATTGCCTCGGCTTGTGTCCTTAATGCCGTTGACATGGCAGTAGTAATGCACCATCTCGTGGAGCAGCGTTGCGCAGACGTTTTCGATTGGTCTTGCGAGCGTACCGGCTCCAATGTTGATTTCATTGCTGCTGCCGGTGACAGAAACCCATGTATCGTCTCTCATGGAGAAGTGCCCGTAAGCCCTCGGCGTGGACTGGATGGTGATGGTGGGTCTTGCAAGTGCACTTTCAAAAAATCTCTGATTGAGCAGGTCAAACAGCTTGTTGAGATATCCTGCGACGCGATTGTACGATGTCAATTGCTTCATGGTAATTCCTCCTTGCAAAATAGGAGAGAGCACGATATAATACTCGTACCCTCTCCATTGTGAGTTGTGGTCAGCTCTTTGCCTGTGGCTTTGGTCGGCGTGCAGACAAGGGGCTTTTTTCATGCGCTGATGGAGAAGCGGCGGGATGCGACCTGTTTCGTAAAAGCCTTGTAGAGGTCATCGTGCACACGCTTAAAAGCAGCGGAATCAAAGCGGTTCGAAAGTACAGAGGTCCAGCGTATGATGTAGCTGCCAGCTTGTAATTCCTCTACGCCTCGTTCCTCCATTTCTGCCTTGATGCTGCTGCGGATGGCCTCTGCCTCAGTTTTGGCTTCTTCCATCATGGCTTCCCATTCGTTGAGGGCTTCAATTTTAGCGATGAGTTCATTTCTTGACATAGTGTTTACTTCCTTTCTTGATGTAGGTTGGTGGATAGGTCTGTGGTTGGTACTGTGATTAGATACGGCCAAAGAAAATGATGAGAACGAGCAGGATTTCAATGCAGAGCGCGATGCCTTCACCGGTCATCTGAGACACCTCCTTTCACTTGAACATTCAGGTTCAATTTTTCTTGCTGTCGTTGTTATCTTCGTGCGCGGTTGTGATGCAGAGCAGGACAGTGACAATGAGCGGGATAATGATGAAAATTACCCACGCGAGGAATGAGGCCCAATTATCCAGCGGGCCAGCCTGCAAAAACGGGAACACGAAGAGCACGAAGAAAATGAAGAACGCCATGGGGATACCTCCTTTCTTGGGTGAGTTGAATATATAAAAAGAACTGCACCACTCATAGGAGCAGCACAGTTCTTGGATAGGTGAATTTACATTTTCGGGGGTAATAATCTTAGCGCTGAGCACAGGAACATAAGGGAGTAGGTCGCCTCAAAAAAATCATGAAAAAAGGGAGAGCATTAAGCCCTCCCTTATAGTGATTTATTCTGTTATAGGTTGAAAGCGGCAGCGAATTTGTCGGTTGCAGCTTGCATTTGTTGCAGGTCAGACTTGACATAGAAATTCAGCGTTGTACTTGCATCTGCGTGTCCTAAAATCTCCTGCACGCTTTTGATATCAGCGCCTTGGGAAAGAAGCAGCGTCGCACAGGAATGCCTCAAATCGTGTGGGGATAAATCAGGCAGACCATTCCTTTTCATAAAGCGTTTTACCCGCCTTGTTACTGAGTTCGGGTCACGAGGTTGGAAGATATTGTCCTCCTTGGGAAAAAGAAAGGCATTCCGTAGGATAGTGTTAGGATGCTGGGATTGTGTCGCCTTTCGTAGCTGCTTGAGCAAGGACAATGTGCTTGGCATGATGGGGATAGTGCGGATGCTGGTCGCTGTTTTTGGCGAGCTGACGATTACACCGCATTCCGGTGTGTAGACGATGTTGCGCTCGATTCTGATGGTACAATTCTTCTCGTCGATGTCGCTCCATTTTAGACCCATACACTCACCACGACGGATTCCGGTCGTTATCAGCAGTTGCAGGATGCAGTGAAAATCAAGGGGAGTATCGGGGAGCAGAGAGAAGAATTTTTTGGCTTGCTCCTCGGTCAAGGCATCGACAGGCTTTTTTTCTTTCTTGGGACTGTCAACCAGCTTCATAGGATTTTTGACAAGCAGCTCTTGCTTTTCAGCGAAACCGAAAATCAGGTTCAGTGTGTTATACAGGTGGTGCAGTGTTTTTGGAGTTAACGGCTTTCCGTGCTGATTCTTGTGCTCGGTGCGAAGGTAGGTAAGGCAGCGCTGAATATCGAGGGAACCGATTCCTTGTAAGGTGGAGCCACTAAAGCAGGGGAGGAGCAGC
>UMFH01048623.1_pt1 | contig 12817 bp, 2 predicted proteins | sample 1964941 | NCBI WGS metagenome assembly UMFH01 (sample SAMEA4836039, study PRJEB28245) | human gut metagenome | biome: gut microbiome; material: fecal sample | place: Denmark | collected 2008
AGCTTATTTGGCTGTCTTCACATTTGCATAAGTATAAGTGCTTGTATTTGCACCCTTATAAGACGCAATCCTTACCTTATACACGCTTCCGGCCCTGAGTCCGCCAATAGTGACAGTAGCATTCGTACTGCCCTTTAACGTCTTTTTGACCCACTTGCCGCCTTTGTAAATTTCAACCTTATATCCGTCTGCACTGGCGTTTTTACCCCACTTAACGGTTATCGAGTTTCTTTTTGCCGATACAACCTTGATATTGGTTACCGGTGAAAGCACTGCAGTAACCGTAGTATAGCTGTAATCGCCGTACAGATTGTCCTTATACGCTCTTACCCTTACTTTATATGTGATGTAAGGTGTAAGTCCGCCAAGCACAGCCTTTGCTGTCTTATTATCGGTTATGGTCTTTTTGACCCACTTACCGCCGATATAATATTCTACGTTATATCCGTCAGCGTTTGTATCCGCATTCCATATAACTACTGCCTTTGAGTCAACTGCGCTCTTTACCTTAAGACCGCTGACCTTTGTCGGAGCGGTAGTGATATAAATATCGTCGAATGCACTCTCAAGCTCACCCTTATAAGCCTTTATTCTGACCTTGTAGGTTTTGTAGCCCTTAAGTGAGCCTATTGTAACGGTAGTTTTGCTATTACCGGTCAGCGTCTTTTCATTCCACTTACCGTCCGCATAGTACTGAACGGTATAACCGTCCGCACTTTCGTTCTTATCCCATTTAAGCGTAAACGAAGAAGATGTGACTTTCTGCGTAATACCAGTAACTTTTGACGGGAGCGTATCGATATAGCCGTATGTATACGGACTGTAAAGGTCGCCCTTATATGCGCTTACCCTTACTTTATATCGTGTTCCTGCACAAAGTCCGTCTATAACCGCCGATATATTATTGTTGCCGGTAACAGTCTTTACGGACCACTGATTATTAATGTACCACTCTACCTTGTAGCCGTCCGCTCTGGCGTTTCTGCTCCAGCTTATTCTTACCGTTTCATCGGTAGCCTTCACCGTATTTATATTCCATACGGGAGAAGGAACAGTATCAACATAGAAACATCTGAACTTGGCGGTGAATCTTCCTGCATAAGCCGCTATCCTTACCTTATATTTAAGGCCTGCAGAAAGACCGCTCAGCTTTGCCGCTACTCTGTCGCCGTCAGCACTGCAGTTAATCTGCTTCCACTGATTGCCGACATAGCATTCGACATAATATCCGTCAACGCCGCTTATATTCTTCCAGCTTATATCGACTTCATTGTATGTTGTCTTTTCAACCGCTATTTCTTCCACGTTGGGAATAGGCTTTACGGGAACACGGTTTCCGATATATGAATCCTTACATCTTGTGCATTCAAATACGCTGTAGCCTTCGTTGCGATAGTCAGGCTCAACTACTTTGATTACAACATAGTCGTGACCGAGAGGTTCGCCATACTCCGCACCGCATATTTCACACTTTGCCTTTTCGGTGCAGGTAGCCTCTCCTCCGGAATGCTCACATTCGGTTATCGTAGCCGTTACAACGTCCGACTTCATCGAAACTCCCGCCGTTGCAGCATTGCTGTAGGTAAGACGGCAGTAGTACCTGCCCGTTGTGAGATTTTCGAGCGACAGCTTTCTGTCTGTAGCGCCCTCTATCACTGTTTCGTAGCCGTTTTCATCAATGGCGATCCACTGATAAGCAACTTTTGCGTCGACCTCGCCTGAATACCACGGCACTGCACTTATTTGAAGTGACGGTATACCGTCGGGATAATAACCGTTGGTGTAATATACAGTATCAATCGGCTTGATTATCTGCATCGGGCACACCCGTACCGTAAGTCCGTTTGTCGATGATGCCGTTGCCTTATTAAGACTGTATATATCTATCCACTCTTTTGTTCCTCTGTCCTGTACCCAGAAGCCGGGATCGATATAATCGGCTATCACCTTATCACTGACCGTAGTTACGATTTCGGCAAACCCACCTGACGAAATGGATACATTACCGCCGTTTATTGTAAGGCAATTTATATTGTTTGCGGCCATTGTAACATTTCCGCCGTTTATGGTCACATTGCTGCCTGTAGCAAGCCCCTCAAATGTGACATCACCGCCCTGCACTATGAATGCGTCTTGATTCTCAAACGCTGTCACCGCACAACGTCCCGTAACCGTCAGCTTTGCCTTGCCGTTTATGATGATCGGACGTGAGAACGCTGTACGAACTGCGTACTTGAGCGTGAAGTTACCTTCGGTTATGACTAACTGACCGCCGTATCCGTTCTTGTTATAAAGCGGATATAAGGTACAGCCCTCGTTTTCGCTCTTCTGAGCGTCTTTCGCAGCCTCGTCAAGATCGTTATAATACTTGACATCGTCGCCCTTTGTTATCTTTGCATTGAACTTGCTCTCGCATATCTTGCAATATGTCGGCTCGGTAATATTACCTGCGGTTTCCTTGTCCGCTGTAGGATCGACCACCTGAGAATGATCACAGTCAACAAGGTCTATACTTACAGTGTTCGACTTTATTTCATAGCCGTCATCGGTAATAACTACGAAGTATATCTTGGCAGCAACGCTGTTGCCCGCCTTATCAATTATTTCGTCTGCCGACAATTTAGCGTCCTTTACAAGTGCGCTTAAGCTGCTATAAATTATATCTCCGCTTACATAGGAGTTTATACCGTATCTCTTACTTACATACGAGTCGTTCAGGTTCGAGCCGTTAGCAAGAGACAGGTTGAACTTCAGCGTGGGGTTTGCGTTGCTGTTGCGATACAGCTTGTTTATTTCTGTGCTAAGCGTTGCGCTCTTTATCGGCGCTTCTTCTACATTCACCGGTTTATTGTCGTTATTCACACTGCTATAAACGCTCTCTGCACGTTCTGCAATTGAAAGCCATGCACCGCCGTCCTTTTTATATGCATAACCGTCAGCCAGAACAGATTCAAGACTGCCGTTTGCTATCTCGATGTTGTAGAATTTACCGCCGCTGATTTTTGCTTTAGCGTTACCTATAATGGTCAGAGCGTCTATAACGCCGCCGCCTATTTCTGCGTCGCCGTCTATGTAAACCATCACCGATGTGAATTCACCGCCGTTGATGATTAACTTTGAGTTTGCGTAAGCTTTAATAGGCATCCGCATTTTGCCATCGCCGCCTACGGTAAACATACCGCCGTCGGATACTTCTACAGGTGCGTTGAAAGCAAAAGTGCCACCCAGTTTTTTACCGTTCAGTGCAAGCGTTACATTGCCGGTAATGGTAACGCCCTGTGTAAGTTCGCTGTTTGTAATATCCTTATACAGCGTTACTGTAGCCGTACCTGCCTCGTTAGCCTTGTCAAAAGCGTCATAAATATCGCTGAACAGATCTGTCTGCTCGCCGCCGTTTGCCGTAGTATAGCTTACAGTTGCGGCGATTTCCTCATTGCAGTAAGGACAGGGATTTCCGTCAAGCACATAGCTGTCGTTTGCGTCCTTATGGTCGCACTTTATAACATTAAGATAATTGGCTTTGGTCATGCTCTGAATTTCAGCATATTTGAAACCTGAACCGACAATCGCATTTAAGCCTATAACTCTGCTTCCGCTCGCAATTGCCCTGCCTAAAGTATAATTGCTTTCATTTTCGCAAGTGAAGATGTTGAACGTACCGCTTACTATAGAGACATTATATCCGCTTCCACCGGTCGTGTCTGCTTTCATGCTTAAATAATCGGCATTAACATCATTGATGACCGTGTCTCCGCCGTTTATCGTTATTGCGCCGATATTAGCACCATCGGCACTAACCTTTCCGGAATTTACAACTAAATAATTCAATGTGGCTTTACTGTCAATTAAAACATTGGCATTCTCACCCGATACCGTTACACCGGTAAGTGAACTTGAGGCTGCTTGCGATGCCGTAAACGTTATATCTCCGCCCTTGACATTAAATGTAAATGCTGTGTTGCCGTCATTTTTATTTAAATCAACGGTAAATCTACCCTTGCTTATGTCAAATGTTTCATTATCTTTAAGCCCACTGTAGTTTAACAGCTTTAATGTACAGCCTTCGCTTTCCTCGGCAGCGCCGATAGCGTCATTCCAGTTTTCGTAATACGATAACGTGCCGTCAGACAGCTCTACCGAAGCCGGTAGTGCTCTGTTGCATATACCGCACACACAACCGTCATCGTCACATTTTACGCTTTCGACGGGGTGCTGACAGGTAGCTACTGTAAGCGTTACCACATTCGACTTATAATCATATCCGTCATAGGTAAATATGCAGTAATATTGGATTTCTCCGTCTTCTGCCACCACTTTATCAACTTGATCGCCAAGTAAATAACAGTAACCGTTTAATAATTCTGTTTTTTCGCTTATTACCGTTCCGTCAATTAAGCATCCGGTAATATAGAGTGTTTTATCTCCCGAATATGTCACATCGGCCGCGAAAGTTACAGCCTTTTTACCGTTACGGTATATTATCGGTGACTCGTTCTCAGCGGAAATTGTTGCGCTCTTTATCGGCGCTTCCTTTACTTCTACATTAGTTATATCCTGCTTTTCACGCTCTGCAATAGTAGACCAGATGCCGGAATCGATAATACTCCTATAGGCATAGCCGTCCGCAAGAAGCTGTCTTACGTTTCTGCCTTCGCCTGAAACCTGTAAGCTGTAGAATTGACCGCCTTTAATTACAGCGTTACCGCCGTCTTTAATTATGAAGTCAGAGAAAGTACCACCGTTGATTTCCGCATTGCTGCCGTTGCGAACGGCAACACGTTTTATTAAGCCACTGCCGTTAACGGTCAGCTTACCGCTCGTTACTTCTATGGAATACCATACATCAGTACCGGGTTGTGAGAGCCTTTTACCGTTAAGTTCAAGCGTAACATTGCCTGTAACAGCTATCGTATCTGTAATATCGTCCGTGATGTTCTTCTGCAGCGTTACAGTAGCCGTACCTACCTCATTAGCCTTGTCAAAAGCGTCATAAATATCGCTGAACAGATCCGTATTTTCGCTTCCGTTTGCCGTATAGCTTACAGTTGCAACGATTTCCTCATTGCAGTAAGGACAGGGATTACCGTCAAGCACATAACTGCCTTTTTCACCCTTATGGACGCACTTACCAACAAAAATTCTATCGGTTTTGGTCATGGTCTGAATAGCTTCGTATGTGTAAATAGTAAAGCCATTTATATTATTGCCGAAAACTACGCTTCCACTCGCGATTGCCATACCTAAGCCTGTTTTGCAAGTGGTGCTGCCGAACTCGCCGGCTACGATAGAGATGCTACCGGACCCGTTGATATTCACGCTTAAAGAATCGGCTGTAACATAATTGATGACCGTGTCTCCGCCGTTAGCTTTCAGTGCATCAATATTTGCACCGTTTACAACAGTCTTTCCGCCATTTATTGACAGTTCTTTAATATAACTCTCGGCACTGTTTACTGCAAGCGCACCGCTTGATATTGTTACACTTCCCAGCTTGATTTTACCGTCAATTGTAACCTCAGCGTCAGTTCCGTTAACTGTGATTCCGCTTGGCAGATTTTGATTGCTCACGTCCTGTACTGCCGAAGAAGTGAAAGTCACGTCACCGCCGTTGACAGTGAACTGATAATATGCCTCTTTACCGTTAAAGTCAACAGTAAACTTACCGCCCGTCACGGTAATGGACGCAGGTACTCTTTCCGAAATCAGCTTTACAGTGCTGCCTTCGTTCTCCTGCGCCAGCTTTATGGCTCTATTAAGACCCGCATAGCCTAACGACTTGCCGTCAGCATCTACTACCTCGGCTTCTATCAATAAATCACATATACCGCAGAATACCAAACCGTCGGTTTCGTTATTAAAGCTATCCTCAGGGTGCGAGCAGGTCGCAAGTGTAAACTTAAGCACATTCGACTTATATTCGTATCCGTCACACTTCAGTACAGTGTAATATTCAACCTCACCGTCTTCCGCTACAATCTCACCGATTTTATAACCGAATACCATATACCAGTTAACAGAAAGCTTAGAATCTTTACTGCGATTATTGCCGTTTACATAGTCCGAATAGGTTATCCGCTTTGAAGTGTCCGCCACATCGCATGTAACATTGACTTTCAATTTTTTCGCTCCGTTACGGTATATAACAGGCGCTTCTCCGCCTGCCCACGAAATACTTGCACTCTTTATCGGTGCTTCTTCTACGGATAACGCTCCTTTAGAACCGCCCAAATAGCTATCTTTTTCACGCTCATCAATCGAAAGCCAAGTGCCGTCAGCATTTTTATACGCATAACCGTCTGCCAGTACAGATTCAAGATTGCCATTAAATATCTCGATGTCGTTGAATTTACCGCCGCTGAGTTTTACGTTACCGCGAACGGACAGACCTCGTATAGTGCCGCCGCCTATTTCTGCGTTGCCTCCTTTTTTAACTGACACAGAATTGAAGTATCCACCGCCGTTAATGACTAATTTTGAGTTTTCATTAACGTAAATAGGTGTATCCATATTGCCATCGCCGTTTACAGTAAGCGTGCCACCGTCAGATACCGATATACGCGCTATGCCATAACGACCACCCAGTGTTTTACCGTTCAGTTCAAGCGTTACATTGCCCATAACGGTAATCTCCTGTGTACGTTCGCTGTCTGTAATATCCTTATACAGCGTTACTGTAGCCGTACCTATCTCATTAGCCTTGTCAAAAGCGTCGCATATATCGCTGAACAGTTCTGTCTTTTCGCCGCCGTCTGCCGTATAGCTTACGCTTGCGGCAAACTCAGAGTTACAGTATTTGCATATACCGCCCTCATTAAAGGCATAACTGCCGTCCTCATTCTTATGCTCGCACTTTGTAACCAGATAATACCTTCCGTCATCGTCACCGGGGGCTAAATAGCTTTCTTCGGCTATATCACTGTATAATAAAGCCGTTGCTGTTTTCTCAGCAGTCGAATCTGACGAGTTATCATACCTTATAACACGCGCACCGCTTGCAAGCACGTCCTTTAATTTAAGCTGTCCGAAAACGATACGGCCGTAAGTACCGCCGCCTATAGTCACCTTTGCGTCGGTTGCGTCATTGGCTATAATCAAATTATCAGCACCCGCATTATTGTCGGCATTTACGCCTTCGCTGATGTTTACATTACCGCCAAATATAAGAATATCACCAAATCTGGTGCTTGAGCCTTCAGGCAGCGTAAAAGAGCCGCTGTTCACATATATATCGCAATTGATTGACATATGACCTTCGGCAATAACATCTGCACCTTCAATTATTATTCCCCGCCCGTCAGCAGTTTCATAGATAGTAACGTAATCATTTGCGGTGATCGTAAACTTACCGCTTGACAGCTTAACCCCGTCCTCAAGCTTACCGCTTGTTACAAGAGTGAAAACACAGCCCTTGTTTTCAGCCTTATCGGCATATAATAAGCCTTCTTCAATGCTGTCAAAATACTCGTCAGTAGTACCGTCGGCTGATGTCACCTTTGCATAAAGCACAGCACCGCACGCACACTTTGTATTTGTTTCGTTGTATGTATGAGTATGCTTTACAACCGTGACATTTGTAAGTCTTCCGCCGATTGTCTTCGCACTGCCGTCAACTATACTTTCGGGGAGAGTTGTGAATTCTTGTACGGTCGCAAATGCATAACCCTTTGCAAGCAGAGTGTTTACAGGTGTGCTGTTGCTTTCCTCGCCGCAGATGGTGTTGTACCTTCCGCCGTATAAAACTACACCGCTTGCGTGTGCAATATAAACATTCTCAAATATGCCGCCGTATATTTCGACACGCTTAGCACTGTTAATGACTAAATTGAGTACATCTGCGGCTGAACTGCCGCCGTCTGCAGTACCGTTTATAAGCGTACCGCCGTTTACACTAAAAGGTGCGTCTATGCATCCGTAGTAGGTGCTTTTCCTGCTGTCCTTAAGGTACAGCACACCACCGTTATTTACACTTATATCCGCCTCTCCGCCGAGTGAATATCCGTTCACATCGACAGTAACCGTTGCCTGACCGATTTCTACGCTCTGTGTGATCTCGCAGTGCTTATACAATGTCAGCGTACAACCGTTGTTTTCCGCCGATAATGCCGCAGAAAAAGCGTCGTCTATATTATCGAAATACTTCGCTGTTCCCACGCCCGAAATGCCCGCAGTAAGCTGATACTCGCAGGTAGAGCATACACCTGTTTTGCTGTCAACATCCGTATGACCGCACCGCTTACCGCAAATCGTACACTTGCCCGTTGTGCTGTCGTAACTGTGACCTTCATGTGGTATTACAATAACAGTTGTTGCAAAACCGTCTTTCAACAGTGTTTTTGAGCCGTCTATCGGCTCAGGATTGGGAGACTTCATAAACATACGGTTCTCAGCCAACAAAGTCAGTATTTCTGCGTTTGCTCTGTCCCCGCCGCCGTTATAGCATATTGTTTTGAAAGCTCCGCCGTGAAGAATTACGTCACTGCTTGCATCGTTTATATTGAGTGTTATAGAAAATGTACTATAGCAGTCAAATGTACCTGCACCTACCGACACAGTTCCCATAGCGCCGCAGTTTTCGTCAAATGTCAGCTTACCGCCGGCCGCTACATTGAAATCGCCATAAATACGATTATTTTTTCCCGATCCCGTAACGGTTATATCTCCCGAAACAGTTAACGTACCTACATTGGCTTTCTCAGCGATCCACAGCGTGAACTTACCGCTGAGTGTTGTATAGCTGCCTGTATAATTCTTGTATACTCTTAATGTACAGCCGGTGTTTGCGTCACTGTCAGCCGCTTCAAAAGCCGCCTCCATCTCAGTTTCCTTATAAACGGAAGCTACAGCCCCATCCTTTACGATAACAGCCGCATACTGATATTCACACTCTGTACACTTACCCGTTTCGCTGTTAACATCGCTGTGAGGGCAAACATATCCGCAGCCGCACTCGCCGTCAACATAGGTATGGCTGTGGTCTTTGATTGTCAGCGTTTCACTGCTTGATATTTCCTTAACATTTGCATTGAAAAGAGTTCCGTCAGTCTTGAAGAAAGCCTTACCCTCTCCGAGCATATCATATAATGTCTTGCTGTCCCTGGCGTAAAGTCCGGCTTGATATGCACCGGCTTTCAATATAACCGTACTCGAATCATATACATAGATCGAAGTGTCTAAAACTACATCGCCGTCTATTATAAGCGTACCGCCGGCGTATGAAGCGTCGTTTGTCGGATATACATTACAACCGAGCATAACCGGATTGCCGCTGTTTTTGATCGTAAGCTTTCCGCTTTTGCAAGGAGTAATACTCCGGATTTTAAATTGGCGTCCGTTTAAGTCAATTGTAAGTTCTCCGTATAAGTCATACTGAGCGCTTGGTTTAGAATAATCCTTAAACAGCTTTATCGTACCGCTTCCGTTGTATTCATTCAGTAAAGAGTCAAGCTCATCGGTATCTACATACTTTAAGCTTCCGTTCTTGTCTGTATAGAGTGCGACAGACACAACCGCACCGCAAACAGAGCAGATGCCGGTGTCCGTGTTTATATCACCGCCATGCTCGCAGGGCTTTCCGCACTCCTCGCACTTGCCTGTTCCACTGCCGTATTTGTGGTCAGCGTCAGTATGCTCTACAACAGTAATTGTGCCGTAGCCGTATGTTTTGCTGTTTATAATTATACGGGTTGCTCCGTAATAAAGATTAATAATCTTGCTACTGCTCTCGTATTTCAGCATCTGATTATCCGAAAGCAGATTTTTAAGCATTATGTTTTCTGATAACGGGCTGCTGTTGTCCAGATCATACGCCAACATCTCAGTAATCTTCATTCCCGTAGCAAGCTTTACAGATGTTGCATTTCCTTCATTGCTTAAAGATTCCTTTACAGCCAAATATCTCACAGTTACATTTGCACCGTCACTTACAGTGAACCTTGTACCTGCCTCAGCAAAAATTGTATCAAATTCTACATTTGCTTCGCTGTCAATTATGAATGATCCGCCTTTGCAAACATACACCTGGTCAACATAACTGCCCTCTGTGCCGGTTAATGTAAGCGTGACGTCTTTGTTGACCTCAAGCTTGATATTGTTCAGCTTGTGACCGTTAAGGTCGATCATAACATTGTGTTTTACATCTATAGTATCTAAAGTTGCAGTTGCCGATGCATCGCCGATATCCTGATAGATCTTAACATAGTTTCCGGTATCGGCAGTAATGCTGTTAAGGCAGTCTGCGAGCGTGTCATAGCCTGTCGGCGCATTGCCGTCTGTGCTGATTGTAGCAACAAACTGATGCTCACACTTGTTACACTTACCCGTGTCAATATCAATATTGCTGTGATCACATAACGCTCCGCAGTTTGTGCATTTACCGTCGGAATAACCGTTTTCATGTGCACATTCTTTATATGTAAATGTAAATTTTTCTGTAACAGTTTCTGTGCTGTCACCGTCTGAATAGGTTATATCGCAATACAGAACATAATTTCCGGCAGGAATATTATCCGCAAGCTTGAATTCGCCGTTGCTTCCGGATACTGCCGCACCGAGCTCATCTGCACTGTATGCACTGTTCGTACTGTACCAGTTATAGCTTATGCTTTCACTGTCAACCGTATAGGTGCTTACAAGCTTGTAATTGTCCTTCTCTTCCTGCGAAGTGTTTGTATAGAAAACCGTTCTGTTTGTGTTGTCACCCTGTGTAACCTTGTTGAAACGGTTTGCATTCGACTTTACCTGAACGGTATTGGATACAATATCTCCGCACTTTATTGTAAGAGTATTATCAGTGTCGTATGTAACCGAAAACTCGGTATCGCAGACCATGCACACCCAGCCGTAATCGGTCTTGATTATGCTTGCTGATAAATCGGGTTCATCGCCGCCGAAATAGCCTCTTGCGTCTGCAAACTCTTCATCGCTCATATTCTTCAGAGTAATATCAAAGTAAACCGTACCCTTGAGCTTGGTATCAGTCATGCCTTCAATTATTTCATACTCTTCCGTCTTGAATATTCCTGTCTGCTTTCCGAGTATTATACGGGGAGAAGTATCAGGCTTTATAACTACCGTCTTAGCGTCTGCTCCGCCAATCTCATAATAGCCGCTGTTATACTTGACCTCGCCTGTCACAGCACTTTCCGAAGCCTTGAACTCGGTCGAGCCCTTTATTACAAATTCATTCTCGTCTATTGCCGGTAAAGTTTGACCGATAGCGTATGAACCGCCCGTAGTATATACCGAGCCTGTACCGCTCATTATAAGGTTTACTTTGTAAATGCCATACTTAGCACCGTAAGCAGTGACCTTACCGCCGCTTATTTCGGCATCCATTCCGTCGCCGTTGTTTCCGCTGTAGTATATTCCGACTCTTGCTGCATTGCCTTCAGGCACAGTAATACTGCCGTTTTCGCTGACGGAAATTTTGTCGAAATTACTGGTAAGCAATATTGCACTGTTTAACGTAGATTCATTAGCACAACCTACTGCAGTAAGACTGCCGTTGCCGTCAACAGTAATGCCGCCGCTGACATTGACAGCCACACCCTCAAAAGATGCAGTTGTCGCATTTGCGTTCAGCTTACCGTCATTATGTATCTCAAGCGAATTTGTCTTTACAGTACCTGTTGCGTTTACTGTACCGCCGTTCAGGATTATTGATCCGCCGAGAGAGCGTGCCATACTGTCTGTAGAGCGGTTCTCTGCATTCAGCACACCGTCGCCGCTGATTGTCATTGTGCCGTCACAATTGACCTCTTTATTATTTACGGCACTGAGAACGTATGTATCGCTGTCGCCGGTGTTCGTCTGTACGATAGTATTGTTACCGTTCAGCACTATCTCCGTACCGTCGGGGACTGTTACGACGCTCATACTGTCGGTTCTCGCCTGAATGTTCACTCCGTCAAGCGTCAGCGTCTTTGTGTCATAATCCCAGCTCCAGCCGTCACCGCTTTCGTCCGCCGTCTTTTCTCTGAAATCAAGCGGTGTCGTGATGACATTGCTCTCGCCGTCATGCGTATGCTCCTCGCCCTCGGCAAATGCCGATAACGGTACAGCCGTCAGCGTCATTGCCGCAGACAGCACCGCACTTATGAGCCGTACAAATTTTTTCTTCATGTTTTTCCTCCTGTAGATTTACCCGTGCTTATGCCATGCACCTGCACTTATGCAGTGCCTCCTTCAGCTTTTCAAGCGGTATCGGCTTCTTGTGGAAATAGGTACAGCCAAGCCTGTATGACTGCGCCCCGAATCCCTCATCGTCCGACAGCCATATTACAGGCGTATCCCCGTCGGCATTCTTTGCCGCAATAACGCCCTCCATACCGTCCGCTCCGTCGGCAAGCACGATTATAAGGTCAGCCGTCTTACACTCCTTCGCAAAGCTCTCATACCTCTGACATACCCTGTAGGCAATTCGTCGATATGCCGCCGTTGCGATTTGTGTTATTTTCGCTTTCAGTATCTCCGCCTCGTTTGCGGTATCGTAAACGCAGATGAGCATACTTCTCCCCCTTATAATTTTATAATTATATCATAACTCATTTGCTTTGCGATTTCAACTTTTTGGCACGAACGGTTGTTATAACGGCACGAACGGTCATAAATGCGGCACATAATACAAAAAACCGGCGCCCTACAGACACCGTTCAAGTGAAATATATTGCCAGGCACTATCCCTTCGCCCTGCACCACATTCTTGGCTCCCTTGAGTAAAGGGAGCTGGATTGCGACAAGGCTACTTCTTATCATAAATTGCCTTGCTCAGCGATTCAAGTATATTTAATATCCTCTCAACCTTATCTGTCGCAAGACT
>UMFH01007492.1_pt1 | contig 12760 bp, 8 predicted proteins | sample 1964941 | NCBI WGS metagenome assembly UMFH01 (sample SAMEA4836039, study PRJEB28245) | human gut metagenome | biome: gut microbiome; material: fecal sample | place: Denmark | collected 2008
AAAACTTAATCTATTTTATTAAAAGCGTACTTTTTCTACAAGCTGATATAAATATGCCTTTGCATAACGCAGAAACAATCTGCGGCAAGGGCGTATTTGTTTATATCGGCAAACGGCAGGCGGTTTATATTCGGTTAAATGAAGAAAAATATAATATAAGTAATTAACACCGGTTAAAGAAACGGAGGAAATAATATGTTTCATATAATGGTTGCGGAAGATGATACAAACACAAGAAAACTGATGTGTACAGTGCTTAAGCAGAACGGCTACGAGCCGGTACCTGCCGTTGACGGCATAGACGCACTTGACATACTCGACAGACAGCACGTTGATCTTATTCTGCTTGACGTAATGATGCCCCGTATGGACGGCTACGAATTTGTTAAAACGCTTCGTGAGGGCGGTTGCAACACCCCTGTTCTTATGGTGACCGCAAGAGAAACCTCGGCAGATAAAATTGCGGGCTTCCGTGCAGGAACGGACGATTATATGGTAAAGCCCGTTGATGACGAGGAAATGCTCCTTCGCATATCCGCACTCCTGCGCCGCAGTAATATTGCCAACGAGCATAAGCTCCACGCAGGCAATACCGTGCTTGACTATGATGCGCTTACAGTTACCTGCGGCGGCGTCACGCACGAGCTTCCCAACAAGGAATTTATGCTGCTGTTCAAATTGCTCAGCTATCAGAACAAAATATTCACACGCCGTCAGCTTATGGACGAGCTGTGGGATATGGAAACCGAAACCGATGAAAGAACGATCGACGTACATATTAACCGCTTGCGTGAGCGTTTCCGTGACAACGAGGATTTCGAGATAGTAACTGTCAGAGGGCTTGGCTACAAGGCTGTGCTGAAACAGCATTGACTTAAAACGGAGGAATAAAATGCACAAGAGAATAAGCGATGAAGAAAAGCGTTTACGCTCGATAAACGCTTATGTTGTGTTGTTCGTATTTTTCATAATGGTATCCGCAGGCATTATCTGTGTGATGATCTATAATATCCTCAGTGCTTTCGGTCTGATGAAGCATATTGAGGTAGTACCTATGCTTATGCCCCTGATAATGCTCTGCTCGTGCGTAATTATCGGCAGTATACTGTCTGCGATGCTGTCAGGCATACTTCTCCGTCCGCTAAACGATCTCAAGGAGGGTCTGCTCAAGGTTTCAAAAGGCGATTTTTCGGTAAGACTTGAGGAAAACGGAAACAGCGAGCTTTCGCATATACAGGAGAATTTTAACATAATGGTAAAGGAGCTTGGCAATACCGAGCTTTTCAGAAATGATTTCATAAACGACTTCTCGCACGAATTCAAAACTCCTATGGTTTCCGTATACGGCTTTGCAAAACAGCTTAAAAAAGGCGGTCTTACAAAGGAGCAGGAAGATGAATATATCGACATAATCATAAACGAATCGCAACGGCTCATAAATATGTCGAGCAATATCCTTATGCTGAACAAGCTGGAAAATCAGGAGATAATCACCGATAAGAAGGAGTTCTCTCTTGACGAGGAGCTTCGCAGATGCGTTCTGCAGTTACAGAGCCAGTGGGGCGCAAAGAATCAGGAGGTAATCCCTGAGCTTTGCGAGCTTAACTATTACGGCAACAGCGAAATGCTGAAGCAAGTATGGTTGAACGTCATAGGCAACGCTATAAAATACACTCAGGACGGCGGAACTATCGAGATACGCCTTGACATAAACCCGAAGAACAGCAATGAAATCCGTGTGCGTGTCACCGATAACGGCATAGGAATGGACAAAGCCACCACAGAACGTATTTTCGAAAAATTCTATCAGGGCGACAGCTCACACGCAACAGGCGGCAACGGGCTCGGTCTTGCTATGGTAAAGCGTATCGTTGAACTGTGCGGAGGAAGGATTCGTGTTAAAAGCGAGCTTAACAAGGGAACGCAGTTCACCGTCTATCTCCCCATTGAAAACAAAGAAACCGAGAAAGAAGATAAGAAAAAGAAAAGTTTAAATACCGTTAACACAGCAGGCTTAAAATAAGCCGAAATATTGTTTGATACAGGATATAAAATAATCTTATACCCATTATTTAAACTAAGCGAAAAGGACAAAACGATGCTACAACTGAAAAACATAACAAAGGATTACAAAATCGGAAACGAAAAGGTCCACGCACTGAGAGGCGTCAGCATTGACTTCCGAGAAAGCGAGTTCGTGTCTGTACTCGGTCAGTCGGGATGCGGCAAGACCACGCTTTTAAACATTATAGGAGGTCTTGACAGATACACCGACGGCGACCTTATCATCGGCGGAAAATCCACAAAGGAATTCAAAAGCGCAGATTGGGATACATACCGCAATCACTCGATCGGATTCGTATTCCAGAGCTATAATCTGATACCGCACCAGACGGTGCTTTCAAACGTCGAGCTTGCACTGACTCTGTCGGGCGTATCAAAAGCCGAAAGAAGACAAAGAGCAAAGGAAGCGCTTGTTAAGGTCGGACTTGGCGACCAGCTGAAAAAGAAGCCCAATCAGATGTCGGGCGGTCAGATGCAGAGAGTTGCCATCGCAAGAGCGCTTGTAAACGACCCCGATATACTGCTTGCCGATGAGCCGACAGGTGCTCTTGACAGCGAAACCAGCGTTCAGATAATGGAGCTTTTAAAGGAAATATCCAAAGATAAGCTGATAATTATGGTAACACATAACCCTGAGCTTGCCGAAAAATATTCAAACAGAATAATAAGACTTCTTGACGGTAAGGTAGTCGATGACACAAACCCTTATGACCGGAACATTGTCGAGCCTATCGAGAATAAAAAGGGCAAGGGAAAGAAGGCGAAGAAGCCGTCAATGTCCTACCTTACCGCTCTGTCGCTCAGCCTTAATAATCTTATGACCAAAAAAGGCAGAACATTTATGACCTCTTTTGCAGGAAGCATAGGTATTATCGGCATAGCGCTTATCCTGTCAATATCGAGCGGCGCACAGCTTTATATAAAATCGGTCGAGGAGGAAACGCTCGCAAGTTACCCCATATCCATTTCACGCAACTCTATGGATATGACCTCTATGATGACGTCAATGATGAAAGAAAACAAGAGTGACGGCACCGATGACGGCAAGATACATTCAAACAATATAATGGGCAGTATGGTAAATTCCATGCTCACCCAGCTTAAATCCAATGATTTAAAGAGCTTTAAATCCTATCTTGAAAATGACGGAAAAGAAATAAACGATTATGTCAGCGATATAAAGTACGGCTATTCCACTCCGCTCAATATTTTCAGAAACGATAAGGATAAAGGTATAATTCAGGTAAACCCCGCTACCCTGTTTGAAGATATGGGTATGACCAACGCAATGTACGACTCACAGCTTATGAGCAACGTTGTAAGTGCAAGCTATGACACCTGGACAGAGCTTCTTGACAATGACAAGCTGTTAAACGAGCAGTACAAGGTGCTTGCAGGAAGAATGCCGAGCGCTTACAATGAAGTTGTCGTAATGGTAAACAAGGATAACGAGATATCCGACTACAGCCTTTACTGTATGGGACTTATGGACAGCGACGAGCTTGTCAATGCAGTAAAAAGCGCTATGAGCAACAATAACGAAAAGGTCGACTTCACAAGCAAATTACAGACCTACACCTACGATGAGCTTCTCGAACTTGAATTCAGACTGGTGACGAACCCCGAATTCTACGAAAAAGAAAACGGTGTCTGGACAGACAAGAGCGATGACAAGATTTATATGACAAAGGTTGTCGAGGATGCCGAGCCTATAAAGGTTGTCGGTATTATAAAGCCCGAAGAGAACAGCATTATTTCGTCAAGCTCTTCATCAGCAATAGGCTACACTCACGAGCTTACAGAGTATCTTGTAAACAAGGTAAATGACAGCGAGGTTGTAAAGGAGCAGAAAAATTCTCCCGACACCGATATTTTCACCGGCAAGGAATTTGCAAAGGACGAGGATAAAAAGGCTGTCACAATGGATGATATAAAGGCATATATCGCAACACTGCCCGAGGAAAAGCAGGCAGAAATTATGTCACAGCTTCAGCAGGCACAGCAGATGGGCATGACCGAACAGCAGATAGCAGACGCTTTCGCAAAGCAGATGAGCACCGAATCCGAAGCTACCTATGACGGTAATATGACGCTTCTCGGTGTTGCTTCTCTTGACGAGCCGAGTATGATAAGCATCTATCCGAAGGACTTTGACGCAAAGGAAAAAATCGAAGAAATCATCAGCACTTATAACGATAAAGTCAAAGCCGACGGCAACGAAAACCTCAAGATTGAGTATACGGATATTGTCGGACTGATGATGACCTCGGTATCAACGATAATCGACGCAATAAGCGTTATCCTTATCGCCTTTGTAGCGATCTCGCTTGTCGTATCATCTATAATGATAGGCATCATCACCTACATTTCCGTGCTTGAGCGTACAAAGGAGATCGGCATACTTCGTGCTATGGGCGCAAGCAAGAGAGATATTTCCCGTGTGTTCAACGCAGAAACTCTTATTGTCGGCTTTGCCGCAGGCGCAATCGGTATCGGAGTAACTCTGCTTCTGCTTATCCCCGCAAACGCTATAGTGTACAACCTCACAGGTATCTCAGGTATGTGCGTACTGCCGTGGCAGGGCGCAGTAATACTGGTAATTATCAGTATGCTCCTTACCCTTATCGCAGGACTTATCCCCTCACACTATGCGGCTAAGAAAGATCCCGTCCTCGCACTGAGAAGCGAATAAGACGGCTTAAACCGATATGTAAAAAAGCGAAAATCCACTGCTTTTGAGCAGTGGATTCAGACTGTCGAAAAACCTATATATTTTTGAAAATGGGGTTTGGGGCATAGCCCCAAGCGGGGTGAGGGCGGCAGCCCCACACTCAGCCCCTTCCCACGGGGAAGGGGTTTGGGGTTAGGGATAGAGGATTCGCACTATCTTATAAAAAACAGACTTTTTCTACAAACTTAATCCACTTCCTTCGGGCAGTGGATTTTTTCGTCAGTAAACCGCTTGTATCATCATTTCATTATCATACACAAAAATTGCTCCCGTCATAAAGACGAGAGCAATCATATTAACTTAATTATCAGTTACCTCTGTTATTAAGAAGTGCCGAAAGCTCCGTGAAAGGATCGTCATCACCGGACTCCCCTGCATTTGCAGGCGTTTCTGGGAAAATAAGAGATTCCGAGAAAGAGTTATCCGCTGATTTTTCCGAGCCTGTATCCTCTGTGGGAGTAGAAGCGAGAACTGTCTTTGCTACAGCCTCATCAGATGTGATCATAGAATGACCCTCGCTGTCCTTAAAGCAGGTAGCGATAACGGTAATAACCATCTCATCCTTCAGATCGCTGTCAAAGTCAACACCGTGTATAACCTGAACATCCTTTGAAGCCGACTGTGTAAGTAACTGCATTACCTTTTCAGCGTCATCAAGAGGCGTATCCTCAGACATAGTAAGATTAACAAGCAGCTTTCCTGCATTCTTGATGGATGTTTCAAGCAGCGGACTGTTAACAACCTCAGCTACAGCCTCCTCAGCTCTCGTATCACCTGAGCCGTGACCTATAGCCATATGTGCGTCGCCTGCACCCTCAAGAGTAGATCTTACGTCCTCAAAGTCTATGTTGATAAAGCCGTCATGTGTGATAAGATCCGAAATACCCTTTACAGCCTGATAAAGCACATTATCCACCATTGCATAAGCCGCCTTGATAGAAATGTTCTTTTCCTTAATGGAAAGCAGCTTCTGGTTAGGCACGATTATAAGTGCGTCAACGTACTTTCTCAGCTCCGCAATGCCCTGGAGAGCAAGATTCATCTTGTACTCTCTTTCAAATTCAAAGGGCTTTGTAACTACGCCGACAGTAAGTATACCTTTCTTCTTTGCAATCTCTGCGATAACAGGAGCCGCACCTGTGCCTGTACCGCCGCCCATACCTGCGGCAACAAATACAAGAGATGCACCGTTCAGTGCTTCCTCAATATCATCGCTGTTTTCCTTTGCAGATTCAGCCGCAACGGGAGGCTTTCCGCCCGCACCACGACCCTTGGTGGTCTTTCTGCCTATCTGCACACGCTCCATAGCACTGCCGTCCTTAGCCTTAAGTGCCGCTACATCCGTGTTTACTATGATAAAGTCAACGCCTTCGACGTTGTTTCTGACCATGTTCTCTACTGCGTTTCCGCCGCCGCCGCCAACGCCTACAACTTTTATCTTGACGTCACGCTCAAACTCTTCTTCATCGAATTCAAAGCTCATTTTTGCATTCCTCCGTTTTATTTACAGATAAAACTGTCTACTATAATATTTTAACAGATTCGTATTGTAATTGCAAGCGTTTTGCTAAAAAATATCATCATAATTTGAACAACGCTTATAAATTACCACAATATCTTGGGTTTTAGCCCCTGTTTCGCCGAATTATAACGTTAATTTATTCATAATATTCATCAAGCGAGGTTTCGGTAACAGATTCAGATTCGGTATCCGGTGTGGTATCCGGTTCGGGATCTGGCTCCGGCTGTGTATCCGTTGTTGTTTCGGGCTGAGGTTCTGTATCCGGATCAGTTTCGGGAAGTGTCTCCGACTCAGTTTCTGACGGTGGCTCAGTTTCTGATTCAGCTCCTGACGGCGGTTCAGTTTCAGGCTCAGCTTCTGATGGCAGTTCCGTTTCAGGCGGTATTTCGGTTTCGGGTGGTGCCGTTGTTTCGGGAACGGATTCTGTCTGCGAATCATCGCCGCCGGAAGTATTATCATCCTTACTGCTTGTGTCTTCATAATCGGGTCTGAATGTGACCTTCATATTATATGCGTTTTCGCTGAGCTGCGAAAGAATAAGAGTTCCCTTTTCACCGTCAAACTCGCCCTTTTCGATAAGATTCTTCGCCACCGTCAGTTTAAGTGCGGCGTCTGTGACATCGCCAAGTTCAAGCGTCAGCTTGTTGTCATAAGTAAGTTTGATGCTGTATATACTTGTAATATCTATCGTTGTGATGTGATCGCTTATTCCTACATCCTTGCAAAGCCCGATAAGCATAAATACATTTTCGTATTTCTGCTGTGCCTCATATTCGTCCTCATCGTCGATTCCGTCATACGTCTTGACCGCCCTTAACAGCTTGCTCAGCATATTTCTGCTGCCCTCATCTGTAACCGACAGAAAATCTCCCGATGAAGCATATTCAGGATCGAAGCCCGTCACCACAACGCATTTCTTATCGGGCGTCTTAAGGTCGGCGTTCATTATTCTGCCGTTCTCGCTTACGAGATAATAAACGTTGTTTTTCTTTACATTCGCTATTGCGGTTGCAGGATTCAGATTAATTTCAAGCGCACAGGTGAATATATTACGTCTGACCTCGACCTTATCTACATAAGGGAGCTTGTCGATAAGCCGCTGTCTTACCGCACCCACATCCATAAGTATCAGATTATCTCCCGTGTTTACCCCTGCGGCGTCTATTATCTGCTGTTCGGTATACACCGTGTCGCCTGTTATCCTGTACTTTGACAGATTGAACAGTACGGTTGTCGAAAGCACCGCCAGTATTACTGCCGCCAGAATACCGAATATCACATAATATACTATGTACGCCGAAAGGCGCTTCCTGCGTTTCTTTTCTTTCCTGTCCGACTTTGAACGGGGCTTGTTGCGCAGTACCCTGTTTTGTATATCCACAGGCTTCACTACAGGAATATCGGTGCGTGTATTCTCGCTTAAAAAGCTCGGCATCGGGCTGTCCTGCCTATCAGGACTGGCTGTTTTGTTATCCGTCCGCTCCTGCCTGTTATAAGCCGCAGGCTGTTTTCTTGTATCCTTTTTCTTTTTCGCCTGCTTTACCGCTTTTTTGTCTGCTTTTTTCTTATCGCTCTTTTTTTCTGCTTTGCTGTTATTGTTTTCGGGTACGGGTGCGGGTATCGGCTGTCTTATGTCAGGCTTGCGGTTCTTTGCCGAAGGCGGCATTTCTGTCCACATACCGCTTTTATCTCTTTTTATTGTGTCAGCCATTTTCGCACCTCCTTCTTTTAAATTCTTCTGATGTCTGCTCCCACGCTGTAAAGCGATTTCTCTATTGCTTCATATCCTCTGTCGATATGTGATATACCGCCTATTGTTGATGTTCCTTCTGCACAAAGAGCCGCAATAACCAGTGCCGCTCCTCCTCTGAGATCGGGAGAAACCAGCTCCGCCGCAGAAAGACGTCGTACTCCCTGCACCACAGCAACTCTGCCCTCCGTCTTGATTTTAGCCCCCATACGAAGAAGCTCGCTCACATGACGATAGCGGTTATCGAATATATTTTCCACAAACACCGCAGTTCCGTCCGCCACAGTGCATACAGCCATAAGCGGCGCCTGTGCGTCTGTCGGGAAATACGGATACGGCATCGTCCTTATAGTATGCGGAGCCTTCAGCCTTTCCGGCGCTTTGATATAAATGCTGTCCTTGCCGAATGAATATACTCTGCATCCCATTTCCTTAAAAACCGGTACGACAGCCCCGATATGCCCAATATCCGCACCGCTCAAGATAAGCTCACCGCCTGTGACAGCCGCACAGCACATATAAGTCACCGCCGCTATTCTGTCGGGCATTACGCTATGCTCCGCTCCGCAGAGCTTTTCCTTGCCTCTGATAACTATCCTGTCAGTGCCTGCACCGCTTATTTGCGCTCCGCAAGCCGTCAGAAATCCCGCAAGGTCGGTTATCTCAGGCTCTTTCGCCGCACCGTCCACCACAGTAACACCGTTTGCGGTCACCGCCGCAAGCATAATATTCTCTGTAGCACCAACCGACGGGAACGAAAGCGATATTTCCGTGCCATTAAGCCCTTTAGGTGCCGAGCAGTCAAGAAAACCGTGCGTTTCCTCAATCACCGCACCCATACTGCGAAGTGCCGACAGGTGCAGGTCTATAGGTCTCGGTCCCAGTTCGCACCCTCCGGGATATGACATTCTGCAATGCCCCGTCCTGCCAAGCACCGAGCCGAGAAAAACTATTGAAGAACGCATTTCACGCATCAGCCTTACCGGTATCTCACAGTTGCCTATAGCACAAGCGTCCGATATAACGGTACTGCCGCTGCGCCTGCATTTTACACCTATATGCGAAAGTATACGCAGTGCCGCATCAACATCGGTAAGTCTGGGACAGTTATGTATTACACTTTCCCCGTCTTTTATCAGCACCGTTGCCGCAAGTATCGGCAGTGCCGCATTCTTCGCACCGTGGAGCGAAAGTTCGCCCTCGATTTTGCGGCCGCCGTTTATTATCAGCTTCTGTTTATCCAAATTATCACCCTCTCATAGCTTTTCTTCATATTATGCTACTGAGGATAATAAGGTGAAATCTTTACTTTATTCCCATAAGCTCCGTTATCTCACGGAGTATTTTGCCTGCCGCATCACGCTTCGACAGCTTTGCGGCATTTTCGCTCATCAGCCTGAGAAGCTCGGGATCGTCCGCAAGCCTGTTCACAGTGTCGATAAGCACACTTCCTGTAAGCTCCTTGTCGTCAATTATCCTGCCTGCGTTTGCATTCTGCAGTGTAAGCGCATTGTAATACTGGTGATTTTCAGCCGCATACGGATACGGTATAAGCACCGATGCCCTGCCTATCGCCGTTATTTCCGTCAGCGTCATCGCTCCGGCTCTTGTTATAATAAGGTCGCTTGCGCACATACAGGTGTACATATTGTCAATATATTCCTTTATGATAAAGTGAGGATTTCCTGCATCCACCCCGTTATCCTCAAGGCTTTGCATAAACGTATCCCTGCCGTGCTTTCCGTAGCCGTGTATGTGATTTATGTTACCCTTTTTCTGCTCATAAGCAAGCAGCTGTACAACCGCCTCATTGAGCCGTGACGCTCCCTGGCTTCCTCCCGCTGAAAGTATAGTCAGACAATCGGGAAGACCGAGCCTTTTCCTTGCCGCAGACTTTTCCTCTATCGGAATATTGTTTCTCAGCGGATTTCCCGTTACCACGCATTTTTTGCATTCGCCAAGATGCTTTTTTGCGTCTTCCGTACCGAGCATCACAAGGTCAGCCTTCGGCGCAAGCATCTTTACCGATACTCCGGGGAGCGAATTGCTCTCGTGCAGAGCCGTCTTGATTCCGCATTTTATCGCCGTTTTCAGCACCGTACCCGTGACATATCCGCCCGTTCCGATAACAAGGTCGGGCGAAAAATCGTCGAATATCTTTTTAATACGCTTTCCTGCGCTGAGATAATAATGCACAGCCTGCACATTCAGCTTTATATTATGCGGTGTCAGCTTACGCTGGATACCTGCCATTTTTACCGATGCAAAATCATATCCTGCCTTTTTCACAAGCTTTGCTTCAAGCCCGTCGGGAGAGCCGATAAACAGTATATTTGTATCGGGAAATACTTCCTTCAGCTTATCCGCTATGGCAAGCGCCGGGTTTATATGTCCGCCCGTACCGCCTGCGGCAAATGCAACATTCATATTCTTTTCCTTTCACAAGCAGTAAATCAGGTGTTTGCGTCTTTGGATATACTGAGCAGTATCCCTACCTCAGCCAGCTGTGTCAGCAATGCGCTTCTGCCGTAGCTGAAGAACGGGAGCGAAATACCGGTATTCGGTATCGCATTGCAGGCAACCGCTATATTAAGGATAGCCTGCAAGCCTATCTGCAAAGTAATTCCGAATGCCACCAGTGAGCCGAACTTATCCTTTGCCCTTGCCGCAATGAAAAATCCTCTCACCTCAAAAAGCACAAACAGAAGAATTACCGTCATACCGCCGAAGAATCCAAGCTCCTCGCATATTATCGAGAAAACAAAGTCGTTCTGGCTTTCGGGCAGGTAGTAATATTTCTGCCTTGAGTTACCGAGTCCCAGTCCGAACAGGTTGCCCGAACCTATAGTTATAAGCGACTGCGAGGTCTGATAAGTCGATTTTCCCATATCCGAGAAAGGATCAAGCCAGCCCTGCACTCTTTCCGTTATATAGTCCCACTGTACAACGTAGTACATTATAAGCACTCCGACTACGGCAAGCACGGCAAGCAGGATCAGACCCTTTGCGTTGCACTCACCGACTATCATCATTGCGTATATCAGCACGCAGAAGATTATCATAGCGGAAACGTGTCTTTGCTCATAACAAAGCACACATATAATGCCCATAAGGCAAAGATACAGCAGACAGCCGAGTATTCTTTCCTTCCTGCGTTCGTAATTTCTCTGAAGGAGATATGCTACAAGCAGGATAGATGCTATTTTCAAAAGCTCCGACGGCTGTATCTGCACGCCCGCTATAGTTATCCATCTCTTAGCGTCCGCAACAGCGTCGCCCTTGAAGATAACCAGTATCATAAGTATAACGCTGAATCCGAAAAACACCATTGCAGGATTAAGACCGTTGCCGTTGTCAAAATCCTTATTTTTGCCGATCATTTTGAACGGCCTTGCCCACATACGATAATCTATGCGTGACAGAATTATCATCACGACAAATCCGACCACCGCTGCAACAAGCTGTTTTTGTGCGTAGGCAAAGCTGTTGCCTTCCTCCTGTAAAGCGTAAGCGTAGCTTGCGGAGGACATCATAATAATACCCATAACAAGCAGTATTATCACTACAGTGAACAGCGGCATATCGAATCTTCCACGCTTTGCGTTCGGAACATATTCCATTACCGGTGCGGCGGGTAGATTTTTCCACCAATTTTTGAATCTTCCGCTTTTGTGCTTCTTTTCTTTTCTGATTCTCTTTTCCGGAGCAGGTTCAGCCTTTTGCTCCGGTATTGTTTCCCTTACGGGCGGAGTAAGCTGTATTCTTTCTGCTCTGTGTCTTTTTGAGGGATCATTCTTTTTACTTCCGTTGTTATTTGCGATGCTGTTATGTGTATCGTCACGCAGCTTGTCAATGTGTCGCTTTCCGTCTGTGTCACGGATATTCTGCTCATACATTGCTTTTCGCTGCTCATAGCTAAGACCTTTTTTATCCGACACGGACAATCCCCCTTTCGATATTTTTTATCAGTTGCCGAAATACTGAAGTAACACTCCGACTACGCAGGCAAACAGTTCGATAGCCGAGAACACCATTACGATCTTGCCCTCTTTCCAGCCGCTCATCTCGAAGCTGTGATGTATAGGTGTCATCTTGAAAAGGCGCTTACCCTTTGTCAGCTTATAATAAGTCATCTGTATCATAACCGAAAGTGCTTCCCAGATATACACCGCACAGCAGATGACCATTACGAATTCCGTTCCCGTGCCTATTCCGACAGCGGTAACTATACCGCCTAAGAACATTGAGCCGGTGTCGCCCATCATTACCTTCGCAGGATGAAGATTCCACACCATAAAGCCAAGACAGCCGGCACCTGCCGCCGCCGCAACAAGACCCATCTCACCCATACCTACAAGCGAGCAGATAAGCACATATGCGCCGCAGTAAACAAGCGTTACCGATGAGCAAAGCCCGTCAATTCCGTCTGTAAGATTGACCGCATTTACAAGATACAGTATGCCGAGTCCCATTACTATATAGTAGAAGATTCCGAAATCCACCTGTCCTAAAAACGGGAAATTGATAACAGTAGAGGTATCTCCTGCGATAACGTGAGAGGTAAAAAATGCGGCGATGATAAGCACCTGCATTATTATCTTCTGCATGGGCTTCAGACCCTCGTTCTGCTTCTTCTTTACCTTTATAAGATCGTCTACAAATCCGACAAAGCCGAACATAAGAGCCATCACAA
>UMFH01007275.1_pt1 | contig 12704 bp, 14 predicted proteins | sample 1964941 | NCBI WGS metagenome assembly UMFH01 (sample SAMEA4836039, study PRJEB28245) | human gut metagenome | biome: gut microbiome; material: fecal sample | place: Denmark | collected 2008
TTTGGTTCCCTTTTGGAATTTGCTCGTTTATAGTTAATCATCAAAAAGTTCCCGACAAACGAACTCTGGACGCTGCTACTCCTGCCGATTGGTATTGCGTTTTATGCAATTTTGGTTTACCCGCTATTCAATATAGTCATCGCCACTTCATCTGTAACAACTTTGCCGTGCGGCTATAAACCATGTTTGGGGGCGCTTGCTTCGTTTGTGGGCATGGTAGGCGGTGCACTTTGCATTCAAGGTATGGTGGAGGGTGTCGTTGGCTGGTTTGGTGAGTCAAGTTTCTTGGAGAGCCTTCGGTTACAGCTGGATATAAATTTTATGGAATTATCGGTTCTGAACACTGTGGATATTGATGAGACGACTATATTACCGCAGCTGCAAGGTGTTGTGGATGCTGTCAAATCCATACCCGTCGGCTTGCGCTTCCTGCTGGGGCTGGCGGCAGTCATCGGCGGCGGCTTCTGCGAATATTACTGTGCCGATGGCAAGTCGCTGTTCTGACAAAAATTTTGCAATTCCCCTTGCCAACCGCCCCTAAATGCGCTACAATGAGTTTGGCATAACAAACTCATTCGCGAAAGCAAGGGGAGGCAAGCTCATGAAGTATGCAGGAATGCCGATGGGCATGTGGATGCTGTTCCATCGCTCGTTTACGCATCAGCTGACGGCGGTGCTGGGGCAGTCGGCGGAATCCGCCAAGGCAACGGAGAAGGCAGCGAAGCAGGAGTATCGGCAAATTATCGCGCGTGTGCCGGATTTTGAGCCGAGCGACCGCTTCCAGATGAACCTCGTCAACTGCGCGATGCTCTGCGCGTATGTGCTGCATATGCCCAAGCGCCCGACTGTGCAGACGCTGACGGATTACTACGCGAAATCCATGATGACGCCCGCGATGCGCTGGTTCTGCCGCAAGAGCGGGAAGAACAAGTTCTCCGAAAAGGACATTGCGGGGATGAAACAGGCGGAGAAGCTCCGCGCTGCCGACCGAAACCCCTACTCGTGGAACATGGACTATCTGCTCTATGCGGACGGCAGCGGCTACGAGGCGCGGTTCTATCAGTGCGGCATCTGTGTGCTGACAAAGGAGCTGGGGCTGTATGACCTCACGCCCGCCATGTGCCGACTGGATTACACGATGGCGGAAGCGGGCGAAGCGTCGGACTTCGTGCGCGAATACACGCTGGCATCCGGCGGACCGTACTGCGACTGTGGGTATCATAAGAAACAGAAATAACGAAAGCGTCCCGTTCCATTGCCGGAAGGGGACGTTTTCGTTTGCTTATCCGCGCACAAGCGCCTTATCAGTGAATTTGGGGAATACCATATGCACCAGCGCGAACAACCCGCCGCCAATCATCCCGCCCGCGAAATTCAGCAGCACGTCGTCCACATCCGTCATGCGCTGGATGAACAGCTGGCATATTTCAATGCTGATGGGCAGCAGCAGGCACATCAGCGAAAGTTGCAGCGGATGGCGATACCGCTTCCACAGCAGCGGCAGGAAGAAGCCGTAGGGGATGAAGAGCAGGATGTTTCCCCAGATGTTGATGAGCATCTCCTCGTGCCGGGCGTACCGCAGCTGCCGCGTAATGGTGCGGAACAGCCGCAGCTGAATGCCCTCGCCCGTCCGCAGCCGATGCAGCGCGGACGCCAGCATATCCCCCGGCGCAGCCCATGTGCCGCGCAGCACCAGGCACAGCAGCGAAAACAACAGCGCCGCGAACGCCATCAGGCAGCCTTCGTGCAGGCTCCAGTGCTTCCAAGGGCGGCGAATGATGCACCATAGGGGCAAAAACACCGCCATCAGCAGGAAATACCGATTGATGTACGCGCTCATGCTTCGATGCCGGACAACGCCTGCGCAAGGTCGGCAATCAGGTCGTTCTTGCTCTCCAGTCCGACGCTGATGCGCACCATGCCCGCCGGAATGCCCGCAACTGCCAGCTGCTCCTCGGTCATCTGCCGATGGGTGGAGGTCGCCGGATTCAGGCAGCACGTCCGCGCGTCGGCGACGTGCGTCTCAATCGCCGCCAAAGTCAGCCGTTTCATGAACGCCTCCGCCGCGGAACGTCCGCCCTTCAAGACGAACGACACCACCCCGCAGCCGCCGTTTGGCATGTACTTCATCGCACGGGCGTAGTACGGGCTGGACGGCAGGTGCGGATAGCTGACAGACGCCACCTGCGGCTGTTTTTCGAGGAACTGCGCGACCGCCATCGCGTTCTCGCAGTGGCGCGGCATCCGCACATGCAGACTCTCCAACCCCAGATTGAGGATGAAGGCATTCTGCGGGGACTGCACGCAGCCCAAATCGCGCATGAGCTGGCTGGTGCATTTGGTGATGTATGCGCCCGCGTTGCCGAATTTCTCGGCGTAGGTGATGCCGTGGTAGCTTTCGTCGGGCGTGCAGAGCCCCGGATACTTCTCCGCGTGTGCCATCCAGTCGAAATTGCCGCTGTCCACGATGACGCCACCGAGCGCAGCGCCGTGACCGTCCATGTACTTTGTCGTCGAGTGGGTCACAATGTCCGCGCCCCAGCGAATCGGCTGGCAGTTGACGGGCGTGGGAAAGGTGTTGTCCACAATCAGCGGAACACCGTGCCGATGCGCCGCCTGAGCGAATTTCTCAATGTCCAGCACGGTCAGCGCGGGATTGGCAATCGTTTCGCCGAACATGGCGCGCGTGTTCGGGCGAAAGGCGCGGTCAAGCTCGTCGTCCGTCGCGTTGGGGGAGACGAAGGTGGACTCAATCCCCATCTTCTTCAGCGTCACGGCAATCAGGTTGAACGTGCCGCCGTAGATGGAGGACGACGCGACGATGTGGCTGCCTGCCTCGCAGATATTGAACAGCGCCATAAAGTTCGCTGCCTGACCGGAGCCGGTCAGCATAGCTGCGCTGCCGCCTTCCAGCGCCGCGATTTTCGCCGCAACGTGGTCGCACGTCGGGTTTTGCAGGCGGGAATAGAAATACCCGGACGCTTCGAGGTCAAAGAGCTTGCCCATGTCCTCGCTCGTGGCGTATTTGAAGGTGGTGGACTGGATAATCGGAATTTGGCGCGGTTCGCCGTTGCCGGGCGTGTAGCCTGCCTGAACACACTTGGTTTCAATGCGGTAATCGGACATGGGAAAAGCCTCTTTTCTTATGATTGTGGGTTATCGAAGTTCAATGTCTTCTACCGGGTAGATTTTCTCGTTCGGCTGCACCGTCCCCGCCGTCAGCAGGGGCAGGTGATGGCGCGTGTCGCCGCCCGGACGCGGGTCACGCCGCGTAATCGGCAGATGCTTGCGCCGGTCGGGCTTTTGCAGGCGGCGGTTGTACAGCCCCGGCATGTCCTGTGTCACCATGTCATGCGGCAGCTGCTCCACCGTCATGCGGCGCGGCGGATCGCCTGAACGCCAGATGAACGGCACAAAATCCTGAATCCCGTTCATGACGATATAGAAATATGTGCCGATGTACCCCTCTTCGGGATGCGCCATCATGTAGTGCGGGCAGGTCATCAGCGCTTTTGCCGCGTCGATGAACGAAAGCAGCCCGAAGTGGTCGATGATGCGCTGCATGGCGTTCGCCTCGTCCGACACTTGCCCCATGTCAATCGGATGCCCGGTCACGGACTCGTATGCCGCCGCTGCCTTCTGGTTCAGCCCGCGGACAAAATCCTCCGCATCCGCCTTTTCCAGCGCGCGGTCAAGCGGCAGGAAGCCGCCCAGTCCCAGCATTTTGAGGAAGTCCGCCCCGCTGACGCGCCCCAGCGCCATCAGCAGCGCCATGCCGCCGATGATGCACGTCGGCGTATCGACCATCTTCCAGAGAACGGGGCGGATTGCCAGCCGCGCCTGCACGGATTTCTCGTCGCGCTTCCAGTTGTAGCAGCTTTTGCGCAGATTCTCCGTCGCCTGATATTTCAGGCACATGCCGAGGTGCACCGCCGCGCCGCAGTGGGGGACAAGGTCGTCGCTGTTGAGGATGTTATACAGCGGATAGGCGGATGGGTCGCGAACCGCTTTGCCCGCCATCACCGTGGGGGACGCGAAGCCGTAGCCGATAAGGTTGCGCGCGGAGATGCCCGTCTCGTTCATCTTCAGGTGCGCGTACACCTGCATCATCGCCGCGCCCTGGCTGTGCCCGCAGATCCAGAGGACGAAGCGGCTGTTCGGGCTGCGCATGTTCTGCAGAATGTCGCGCAGGGTGAGCTTTTCCAGTCCCAGCTCTTCCGCTGTTTCCGGAAAGGAAATTTTCTCCTCATTCGCCTCGAACTGCCGCGCGAGTTCCAGGAAGCCGCGGTGCATCCCGTCCTGCGTTGTCATGCGGAAATTGCTGAACCAGTCGTAGAAGCGCGAACCCGTGCCCATGAACCCAATCGCGACGACGTAGCGCCCATCCAGCGCGGGATGAAGCATCACGACCGCCTTGCCGGTGGTGTTATTGCTGCTGCTCAATCGCAGCGCGCCCAGCATCTGTCCCAGCGCACTGACGGGTTTCAGGCGCGCACGCACCCAGTATTTCCGCCACTCGGCGCTCAAGGGATTGTTCGGCGGCAGGGCAGTCAGTTCGCCATCCACCTGAATGGTCACGTCGCGCCAGCCGGCTTCGACCCACGGCTCAATCGCCATGCCATACGCGGCGCTGGCGAGTTCGGCGCTCATGCACAGCGCTTCCTCGGACAGCGGCGGGCGCAGCTTGCCCCACGGGTCATGCGTCCATGGAAGCAGCAGCGATGCTGTCTGGGACAAATCGACGCCGGTTAGTGTCGTGGGTTTCTTTTCCTCTTGCTCCATCCTTCGCTCCTTTCCTTGCCGCTGTGCGGCGTACGTTTTGTTTGTTGGCAAGCAGGCAGAGATTACACCACCTGCCCATCATCCCCGCGGCGGAAATCCACCGCAAGCAGCTCCTCGCGGCTGATGACCTGCGTCCGCGGCGAACGGGTCGTCACGAACGACACCTGCTTGTCGTCGTAGCTCACAATGTGCGCATTGACCTGAAACAGCCGCCCATCCCGCATGAACATCAGGCGTATCACCCGGTCATGCTCCACCGCGAAGCGCAGCAGACGCTCCATTGCCCATGTCCTCCGTTTCCGATGATGGATGCACGGCGTAAATCGTCGCTTCCCAGTTGCTGAATACGCGCGTGAACAGGCGGTCAAGCGTATTGACGTCCACCGCATAGCTGCTCCGTTCATAGCTGCTGACGTAGATGTAGTCCACGTCGTACTTCTCCAGCAGGTCGAGGTTTTCCTCCGGGTCGGTGTAGAAGCTCGCAATGTCCATCTTGCGCTCACTCGTGTCCAGCCCGTGGTAGTACAGCCACAAATCCGGCCCGCAGACGATGTTCTGCCCGGCGATGGACGCAATCGGGTTCAGGTGCTGCGTCCCGGTCATGTAGGTGGAATGCTCCGGCGTGTTGTCGCGGGCGAATTCACCCGCTTCCACCGCCGACGCGGAAAACGCCTGATAGTTGCTGACGCACTCGCGCCAGAGCGTCAGCCCCGCGGACAGGAACACCGCAATCGCCGTCACGAACGCCAGCACGCCGCGCCCGCGCATCCCTTTCAGCCGATGCCAGACATCCCGGCACCAGTCCGCCACTATCATGCAGCAAAGCAGCCACGCCAGATACATCAGCTTGTTGTTGTCGTAGATGTTCGGCTGAAAGCGCACCAGCTCCACCGCAAGGATAATCGGCAGCGCGCCCGCGAACAGCCGTCGATGCTTCGGATTCCGCTCGAACAGCGCCAGAATCAGCATCAGGAACGGCAGACCGATGTTCTTCAGGTAGAACCAGAAGTACAGGTCGCGAAACGCAAATTCACCGTTTGATTCATACCCGTTGACCCAGTTGAGCCAAATTTGCAGGAAGCTGTTCCCACTGCCCGTGCCTTGGAACACCTGCTCGAACGTGAAGCAAATCAGCTGCGGCGCGCTCAGCACCACGGCGATTACGCCATACGCCAGATACCACTGCAATTGCGACCAGCGCTCTTTGTCGTGAATCAGGTCGTACACCATCATGCCCAGCGAGCAAAGCCCCAGCGCGAGGAACGAGTGCGTGTGAATCAGCGGCAGCGCGCCTGCCCAGACCGCCAGCAGTCCCGTTTGCCGAATCCGCTGCGCAAACGCCGGGCGCTTTTCCGGCGCAAAGGACGTAAACAGCAGATAAAAGCACGGCAGCGCCATGCACCACCCGCCGAGGAGCGTCCGCTGCGGAACCATCAGGTCGGCAATCACGTTTGACCAGCGCAGGTTGTACGGCGTGGGCTGATTCGTCGGCGTGGCGTAGTATCCGTCAAGAATTTCGTGGATTCGCTCGATGACCGTGCTGAACGGATTGTTCACAGTGCCGCCCGCAAGGTCGAAGTTGTACAGGAAGCCCAGACCGCCGTTCAGGAAGAACAGCAGCGTCGCGAGGATAATCGTCTTTTTCCCGGCGGTCATCTCCCGCGCCAGCACCATCACGCCCATGAAGCACAGTGCCATCATCAATGTACCCGGCACGACAATCGCCCATTCCAGCGAGAAGCCCATCAGGTACAGCGACGTAGACAGGCTGTCCGTCAGGAAGGGGTACGACAGCCGCTGACCGGGGAAAAGCGCGTAATCCGGCGGAAAAGCAGCGTTTTTCAGTGACGTGATGAACGACATGTGCATCGGCAAATCGCCGTAAGTGCTCTGCCCGACCCACCAGCCGCCGTCACTTCCGACGCGCAGGCAGTGCGTGTATTGCAGATACCCCGACAGCAGCGTCAGCGGCAGCACAACCATCAGCATCTGCCCGGCCAGCTGCTTTTCCCGCGCATCCCACTTTTTCACCGGCGAAGGGTCGCGCAAAAAGAAGCACCCCGCCGTCAGCCCCGCCAGCGGAATCAGCGCCAGCAAATGCGCTGTCCATGTGAAATCCACCGCGAACGCAATCAGCGCCGGCAGCCACATCATCAGCAGCAGCCCCAAGCTGACGCCGAGCCACACGCGCGTGAGCAGCGACTTCCGCGGCAGCAGGAATCGCACGCATGTGCACCCCGCTGCGAGAAACACAAGCAGATACAAAACGCCAAGGAATGCGGTCATGAAGGAACTCCCTTCCAACGTGATGCAACAATTAGTCCACTAACTAAAAAAGCTGCTTTAACGCCCAAGAAACATGGGTGGCGAAACCGAAGGAATCCAGAGGGCAATCGCAGACTTCATCTGTTTTCACTGCCCTCTGGCCGCGTCCGCAGACGCGAAATCCCCTGCGGATTCAGAAGCAATTACGCTTCAAAATACTTCTTCAACAGAGCAACGCCACCCTCGACATCGCGAAGGTCAACCACTTCGCACGCCGAATGCACATACCGGCACGGAATCGACAGCGTGCACACCGGAATTCCGCCGCGGCTGGTCTGCATCGCGGACGCATCCGTCCCGCCGAACGGCAGCACCTCGCGCTGGGTTTTCACACCCGCCTGCGCACCCGCCGCCAGCAGCGCTTCCCGCAAATCCGGATTCGAGATGCTCCCGTGATCCATCACCTTCACGGCAATGCCCTCGCCGAGCTTGATGTCCGGCTGCTTCGTGCCGGGGGTGTCGCCCCACGCGGTCACGTCAATGGCGATGCCCTTGTCCGGCGCTTTTGCGAACGACGCCACCTTCGCGCCGCGGCAGCCGACTTCCTCCTGCACGGAGAAAACGGCAATGATGGTTTGCTTCGTCGTGCCGACGGTTTGCAGGAAGCGAATCAGCAACGCACACGCCGCGCGGTCGTCCATTGCGGGGCTTGCGACGCGGTTCGCCCCCAGCTGGAAGCAGTCGTTCGCGTACACGCACACGTCGCCAATCTGCACCATCGTCTCGGCGTCCGCCTTGTCCTGCGCACCGATGTCCACAAACAAGTCCTTCATCGCCGTGTCCTTGCTCACTTCGGACACCACAACACCCTGCACGCCATTCGGGAACGATACATGCCGCGTCAGGCTCATGGTCGGGCTGATGCCGCCGACGTTCGTCACGCGCAGGAAGCCCTCTTTCTCAATGCCCGTGACGATGTAGCCGATATGATCCATGTGCGCGGACAGCATGATTTTCTCCGGATTCGCCTCCGTGCCGTTCTTCACGCAAATCAGATTGCCCAGCGCATCCGTCTCGATGCTGTCCACATACGGCGCAACCTCTTCCCGGATGACCGCCGCTACCGGCTCTTCCACTCCCGACGGCGCGACCGGTTTGAGCACCTTCTTCAACAATTCCAACATTATTTTTTACTCCTTTACTTAGGGGGAACCCAAGGGGCGCTGCCCCTTGACCCCGCCAAAGGGTCTTCGACCCTCTGGACTCCCATTTTCGCGATTGAGTTGAGCGCGACTGCATACAGTATGCGCGTGTTGCTCCTAAAAAAGCCACGATAAAAGTCCTGTAACATGGTGGTGCACTGCGAAGGGGTCAAGGGGGCGATCGCAGACTTCGTCTGTTTTCGTTGCTCCCTTGTCGCGCCCGCAGGCGCGAAATCCCTGCGTTACAGCGCTTTCACCAGCGCCTTCACCAGCGCAAACTGGCTCTCCACATCCGACAGCTTCACCACCGACGACGGCGAGTGAATATACCGGCACGGCACGCTCAGCACCACCACCGGCACACCCTCCCGCGCGCGCTGAATCGCGCCGCCGTCGTTGCCGCCGGATACGCTGTGCTTCACCTGATGCGGAATGTTCTCCTGCTTCGCCACGTCCAGCGCCTTGCGGAACAGCGCACGGTTCGCAATTGACGCGCCATCCATGAACGACACCGCGACACCCTGTCCGGCCTCGCAGACGTGCGCAGTCTCCGGTACGTCGCCGAGGTCGTTGCACGTCGTGCCTTCCAGCACAATGCCGATGTCGGGTTCCTGCTGGAACGCCGCCCCCTTCGCGCCGCGGCAGCCGACTTCCTCTTCGGACACAAAGCAAGCCACGAGGTCAACCGGCAGTTCTTCCTGCAGCAGACGCAGCAGCGACAGGCAGCCGACGCGGTCGTCGAATGCCTTGCCGCACGCGAAGCCGTCGCCGTATTCCACATAGGGCGTATCGAAGGAGATGTACGTCCCCATCGGGGCTTTGCGCTCGGCTTCGTCCTTGTCCTTCGCGCCAATGTCCACCAGCAGCTCATCCATCGAAAGCACATGCTTGCGTTCGGCGGCGGATTGCAGGTGAATCGGCACAGCGCCGATGACGCCGGGCAGCTTGTCGTCCCCGACGGTGACACGCTTGGAAACCAGCACGCGCGGGTCGATGCCGCCTGCCGCGGCAATGCGCAGGTAGCCATCCTCCGTGGCGGAGGTGACAATCAGCCCCACTTCGTCCATGTGCGCGCTGACCATCACGCGCTTGCGGGGCGCGTCGCCCGTGCCGTCCTTCACGACAACGACGTTGCCCATGCGGTCGAGGACGGGCGCGAAGCCCAGCTTTTTCAGCTCATCCAGCAGAACGCGGCGAATTGCCTGCTCATGCCCGGAGGGAGCGTTGATTTCCGTCAGTGTCTTCAAATCCATAGGTCATCCTCCCAGCTTTCGTCGAGTTCCGCGACGAAATTCGCCAGCAGACGCGCGCCCTCTTCCAGTGTGTTCAGGTCAATCGTTTCCACCGACGTGTGCATGTACTTCTCCGGCAGGCTGAGCAGCACGCTCGGCACACCCGCGCGGGACAAGCCGATTTCGTCCGCGTCCGTGCCGGTGGAGCGGCTTGCGACGTTCGCGTTCAGCTTCACATGGTGCTTTTTTGCGCAGTCGATGAGCCGCTGATTGAGCTTCGGCTGCACAAACGGCCCGTGCGTGACAATCATAGCGTCAATCGGCAGGGCAGAGCGCGGCGGACAAGTCGGCGTTTCAGCAAAATCGACGTCCAGCACGACAGACAAATCCGGGTCAATCGCGAAAGCGGAGGTCATTGCGCCGCGCCCGCCGACTTCCTCCTGCGACGAGCAGACGAAATACACATCCGCATTGCAGACCAGCTTTTGCAGCATTTCCGCCGCGCGCAGCAGAATCGCCACACAGGAGCGGTCATCCAGCGTTTTCGATGCGAACTGATCGTTGAGCAATTCGCGGGCAGGCCCGTCGAAGGTCACCAAATCGCCGATGCGAACGAGTTCCTTCGCGCGTTCGGCGCTCATGCCAATGTCCACATGCAGGTTGTCCAGCGTGTAGTTGTTCGCGCGGTCGGCGGCGCTCATCAGGTGCGGCGGCAGCGCGCCGATGGTGCCGAACAGCTTCTCGCGCCCATGCACCCACACGCGGCTCGCGGGGAGGATGCGCGGGTCAACCCCGCCGACATTGCCCAAGCGCAGGCTGCCGTCATCCTCAATATGCGTCACCATCAGGGCGATTTCGTCCAAATGGGCGCACAGCATAATTCTCGGACCTTTGCCCTTTTTGTGCGCAATCACGCTGTACATTGCGTCCACCGTCACCTCGTCCACCAGCGGACGGAATTGTTCGGCAAAGTACGCGCTGACCTGCGCCTCATGCCCGCTGACACCCGGCAGCGCCGTTACGTCGGCAAGCAGCTTCTTGACATCCATCGTATGCCTCCTTCGATTGTGAAGAATCTACCGATTATATTATAGCATATTTCCTTTCTGATGTGAAGAGGAAGATGATTAGCCGCGACAAACAGCGATTTCTTGCCCGTTTGTCTTGCATGACGCGGCAGGGTGTGTTATACTGAAAGAGATTATTTTCCTGCTGCGAGCAAAGGAGTTTGCCATGCCAACGATTGATATGCAGGACACGAATCGCCGCGCGATGACGGCGCTGAACTATGCGAGCTTTCTGGATGACCGCCATTATTTGTCGCATCAGGGAATTACGGCGGAGCTTGTGCAGCGCCAGCGGTTGGCGAAAAGCCGCGAAGCTGCTGGATGAACTCGGCGAAATGCTGGAACTGACGGATGATTTCCTTGGTGCCTTTGCGCGTCTGGAAGATTTCAGCCTCCTTGTCGCCTCCCCGGAGGCGAAACCCAAATGGAATTGATTGATTGCAAATGGCATAGGAAACAAAACAAGAGAGGGGTGCCCACAACGATGTACGAAGAATTGCAGCAGTGGATTGATGAGAGCCGCCGCATCGTGTTTTTCGGCGGCGCGGGTGTTTCGACGGAGAGCGGCATTCCCGATTTCCGTTCGCAGGACGGATTGTATCATCAGCAGTTCGCCTATCCGCCGGAGGAAATTCTGTCCCACACCTTTTTTGCGCGCCATCCGGAGGAATTTTACCGCTTCTACCGCGCGAAAATGCTCCCCTTGGACGCGCAGCCGAACGACGCGCATCGCTTTCTGGCGCAGCTGGAAGCCGGCGGACGTTTGACGGCGGTCATCACGCAGAATATCGACGGCTTGCACCAGAAGGCAGGCAGCAAAACGGTGCTGGAACTGCACGGCAGCATCCACCGGAATTATTGCCTGAAGTGTGCGCGCTTTTTTCCGCCGGAGTACATCCGGGACAGTGAAGGCGTGCCGAAATGTCCCTGCGGCGGAATCATCAAGCCGGACGTTGTGCTGTACGAGGAAGGGCTTGATGATGCGACGGTTCGCGCGGCGGTGCGCCAATTGCAGCAGGCGGAACTGCTTATCGTCGCTGGAACGAGCCTGACGGTGTATCCGGCGGCGTCGCTGCTGCGGTTCTTCCGCGGGCGGCACATCGTTCTTATCAACCGCGACGCAACCCCGCTGGACAATCAGGCGGATTTGGTGCTGCATGAGCGCGTGGGCGAGGTCTGCCGCCATCTGCGCCCGACACCATTGGAGGTGGGGGAATGACGACGTTGGAGACGCTCTTTTCGCCCATGCAGAAGGAGAAACTGCGTCAAGCGGCATTGGTGCGCACATCCTGCCGGAGCTTTGCGGGGGCGCCCGACACGGCGGCGTTCGCGGCGCTGTCCTACGTCGTCGGTCGGTGTGCGCTGCCCGGTGCGCGCTTGGTGCTGACACCGGTGGACGAATCGCTGTTTACCGGCACGATTCTGGGCATGGGGCGCATCACAGGCTGCAAAATGGCGGCGGTGGTCATCGCCTGCGGGACGGAAGCGCTCTGCCGTGTGAATGCCGGGATTCTGGGCGAAGCGTTCGTGCTGGAAGCGACGGCACTGGGACTGGGGACGTGCTGGGTGAGCGGCACATACCGCCGCAAGCAGATTCGCCTGCCGATGCAGGAGAACGAGACGATACTCGCGGTGATTGCGGTCGGTGTGCCGGAGAAGCCGCTTCAAGCGCCGGAGAATCGCCGCCGGAAGCCGCTCGACAAGCTGATGAACGCCGTTCCCGCGGATGGCATGATGCTGGACGCGGCGAAGCTGGTGCAAATCGCGCCGTCGGCAATGAACATGCAGCCGTGGCGGATGGAAGCGCTGCCTGGTGCGTTTGCGCTGACCATCAGCGACCGTGCCCTGCTGGACGGCGGCATTGCGCTATGCCACGCGGAACTGGCGCTGCGCGGGGCACATCGGTGGGTGTACAGCGCGGCGCACGGGGGAATCACGGCGGTGGCGCAGGGGAAGTTTGTCCCCTGACGGAATCCATCGGTGTGCGTGTTCTGGCTTGATTTTTCTATTGAAATTGATTGCTTTCACGCAGGGGGAATCGCGTCTGCGGAGGCGAAACCCCTGCGCGACACGCGGAAGAAGTATGGAGAAGCCACCAACCCAATCGCGCGAAAGGGTCAAGGGAGACGGAGTCCAGAGGCAGAGCCTCTGGGGAG
>UMFH01013528.1_pt1 | contig 12679 bp, 14 predicted proteins | sample 1964941 | NCBI WGS metagenome assembly UMFH01 (sample SAMEA4836039, study PRJEB28245) | human gut metagenome | biome: gut microbiome; material: fecal sample | place: Denmark | collected 2008
CAGTTTCGGTCGGTCGCCGCTGTCATCCAGGAGAGCAATTCCCTTGGAACCGCGCCGCACATAACGGCCCATCGTATTGTTCCAGAGGTCATATTCCGCACAGGCGGTAGCATCGGGCCGCTGGGCGAAAATCATCATCTGCTCCGGGAACGGGTACTTATACAACCGTGCGGCGGTGGTCAGAAACGCCGTCCACCGCAAGTAGCTGCCGGTCAGCCCGGCGGCCACCTGTTCGGCCATCTGTGTATAGCTTTGCAGTTTACTCGGCATCCGTATCCTCCTTATCATCGAAGTCCGGGTACAGCTCCAGCGTCTCAAAGTCCGCATCTGTCATCGCAGAGAGTTTTTCCAGCGCGGAATCGGTGATAGCCCTCAGCTCTGTTTCGTCCGACTCCAAGTATCCACGCATCTCCTTTAAGGCGTCCACCAGGCCCTGACGCGTACCTGTGTTGTAAATGCACATCAGATTGATCTCGTCAAAAGTAAAGTTTCCCATATCAAATCTCCCTTTCCGCGCTCTTTTTGGGCGCTGTCTTTTTGTGATCCTGTTTCGGCTGGCTGTGAAGCTGCTCCATCACGGATTTTTTCTTTTCCCGGTTCTCCCGGTGGACAGCCTCGACCAAATCCATCAGTGAAATAGGCTGCCCGGAACGGGCCTGCTGTTCCAACTTGGCTACGGTCTGTCGAGAACCGTTATTGATGATGCCGTCAATCATGTCGTAATCGTCCTCCACAGCCATCTCCGCATTTTTCAGCGGATTATCCGGGGGCAGAAAGCTGGGAAGCTCCTGAAATCCAACGCTGTCACAGTAGTGACAAGATACCACGCCGTTTTGCTTAACGGCAACGATGTCGCTGACGCTGAGAGAGGGACTGTGATAGTCTGCCGGATGATGGAGATTGAATGCCTCATAAAGCATTTCCAGCTTTTGTTCCGTGGTTCCTTTTTCCGTAAGCTGTCCGGTATAGATCAGATCGTAATTACCGTGCTCAATGGCCAAGCCGTGAGACTGCATCCAGTCCATATTCATAAAGCGCACATTGTTCGGGTCCTCACGGCTCACCTGATAAATAGCAAAACAGTCGCCTGTGTAGGTCAGGAAAGCGGCTTCCCGTTCTTCCTGGTGCTGCTGACGCTCCATGATTTTTTCCTGGAACATGGGGCTTTGCTCCCATTCCTCACGTGAAACAGCAAAAACGGTGCCGGGGGCCTGGGTTTCAAATTCCTCCTGGTCAAAGAGCATTTCCGCGCTGCCCCCGCTCACTATGGCATAGACAGTTAAACCCATATCGTACAGCTCCAATGCCCTTTCTTTAGAAAGGGGAAGCATATCGCCGTCCATGTAGCCGCAGGCTTCCAGATCAGCCGCTTGCAGGACTTCATCCGGCATGGGATATTCGTCCAGCACCTGCTCCGGCGCATCCGGCAGCATGGAGGCAGGTGGCACCTGGTTTTCCGGGGAAGGTGTTTCCTGTTCAACAGGAGCTTTAACCGTCTGTACGGATGCAGAAATATCCTGCACATGATCGTCCTCCCACTGGGCCACCTCGCTTTGCATCTGCTGGCTGGCAGGCTGCGGCTCGGCAGCAGTTTTTGACAGTTCGGCACAATCCGACACCTGGGGTGCCTCCTGTACTGAAGCCTCCGCCGTCAGGTCAACGCCGCGCTCTTTGCAAATCTCTGCAAAATAGCGGTCAACGTCCGTGATCAGGCCATTGGCCGTCTTGTTGATGGTTTCCAGACTTGCCCGGAGTTCCGGCAGCTCCTTGCCCTTGCTCCAAGAGGCGATATAACCGAAGCTGTTCTCACCGGTCTGGATGCCGTAATACTGGCAGACGGCGTAGGAGACGCTTTCCGCCTCCACTTCCTCGGTGTTCCGGCTTTTGATTGCAGCCTGTACCGCAGAGGTATCTTCCTCAACCTCGAGCCGCCATTCAAACTGGTTCTCATCCACATACCGCCAACCGGCATCTTCCGCAAATGCTTCCGCAGCAGCTTCCGTTTCAAAGCCCATGCTGTAATCATGCCGGGTGCCGCCGTCACTCACCATAACCACTTTCCATGATGGAACAGCTTCTGTTTTCTCCGGGTTGTGGAGCTTCGCATGGGTGATTTCATGGATTGCAGCTGAGATTGTCTGAATCTCGCTCATACCCGTGCGAATGGCAATGCGCTGGTTTTCCGTATCAAAGTAGCCGTCCATATTGGCGGCCATCTGCTCTAATTCCATCGAAACCGGGGAAGAACGGCGCAGGGCTTCTATGAAAATCTCATAGTGCTGCACATTTCCGGTCAGGTCGCTGGCAAGCTGAGGCAGCGGTTTTCCTTCGGTCTGGCTCACATCGAATACAGATACCACCTTGAACATGGGTATCTGGACTTCTTTTTCCTCCACAATGGCCTTGCCGTCCTTGTCCAGAATCGGAGCCTTGGTGTCAGGGTCGCGCTTGATTTCCTCCACCTTTTTCTTATAGGGCGTGGGCGCAATAATCTTGATACCCTTTTCACCGCGTTTCACATGTCGGCCAAACTGATCGCGCCACTTGTTGAAACCGGCAACCTGGGTGGCGTCCGGTTTTTGCATATGAATGAGCATTACGTTGTTGACGGAGTAATGGTGGAACCGGGACATGACGCGGAGGTATTGCATATACTTGTCGCTCTGAAACAGGTCTTTGATGCCCTGCTCAATGCCCTCGGTGATTTCCCGTAATCGTTCTTTATTGGTAACTTTCTGCTCTGGCATAGTTAGTCAGCTCCTTCCTGAATCAAGTTTTAGGCAAAAAAGGAGCAACCGCTTCCGGTTGCTCCTTTGAGTGTTTTACAACTTATATTAATAATAATATCTTTGATGATTAAATCGAACGCTATCTAAAGCTTTTTGTAATTCAGAAGAAATCCGCCCTTTTTCGTCACATAGCCCATAGGATCTGGCTAAGCGGTATGTTTTGTGCGAACTTTGAATGCGACCACCACATCTTAATAAGTAGTCCATGTCCCTTTCGTCAAGGTTTGCAAAGAAACTTAACATTTGATCTGAGAAACTGTTGGGCAATAACGTCTGGATTGCTTTAATATAGTGCGATGTTTCTTGTGCCTCTTGGCGCATTTCTTGAAGGTTTTCGACAAGGAGATTATACTCCAAACTTTTCTCAGTCAATTCAGAATGATATTTTCGCAGCTCCTCTAACAACTCTTCCGTTTGCCCTGACTTCTCGTGCGCGTCAAGAGTTTTAATTAAATTTTCTATAATATTAGAAATTTCATCTGTTTTCCCATGAAGTTCAGTCTCTTTTTCTGCCTGTCCAGAATCTAAATGATCTATACGAGAAAAAAGATTTTCAAATTTTTCGCCAAAGCGTTCTTCAATTCGTCCCAGTAGAACAGACTGATCTTTCATAAAATCATATGAACTGTCATAGAACTTGCTGCTTGTCTCATCTGCCTTGAAGTAGAAAAAGATAGAGATAAAAATTGAAAAAAACGCAAGTAACGTTGAGAGTATGCTATCTACAGTAAAGCCTGTACGATAAATTGAAAAACAGATGAGAACGGTAAAAATGATAGAAACAAGCGCAATTGTGACGGATATAATAATTTTCACGATATCCTTAACCGTGTATTTTTTACCGCAACCTGACTCATTATCTTTATTTTCTTGTTGACTCACAAGCACCCCTCCATTCATGGCATATTATAGCATAAATTGTCATAATCAGATAGAATGTTTTTTATTTTTTGAAGTTTCTTGGCGGTGCATATCCAGCCATTTTAGCACGCGCACTAGCTGCTTTGCGGCGTTCTTCGCTGTACGGCTCCCGGACCAACACACAACCCTTGGGGACAATGTAACGGTTCGGACCGTCCGGCTGGATCTGCTGTGGATATTTCTCAGACAGCCGAGCCAGCTTCTCCAGAAGCCTGCTGTCATGGGAATAAACGCTGGCAGTCGGCTCTGCCTGATTATAGAGAATAATGGTTTCCTGCTCGTACTTAGACAGCTTCATAGGCCGTTATCTCCGCTTCGGACCGGCTGCATCAAACTCCAGCTTGAAGCTCACATATTTGCCACCGGTATCGTCCAGAACCACTGTGGCATCGTAGGTCTTTCCGGTCTTTTCGGAGTAACAGCCGGTGAGCTTTGCCCGTCCGGTGGACAGCAGCTCCGTCACCAGCGCCTTGGTCGGCTTCTTTCTCTTGGCCGTGAAAAACTTGTTTTCTTTCCAGATAGCAAAGCCGCAGTCTCGGTTTTCACAGACGAATCCCTTGCTGATCTCCACCACGGAGGCTCCGCAGCGGGGGCATTTACCCAAGCTCTCTTTATCGCTGGGAAACAGTGTGGAAGCGTCTTTCACTGCCTCATAGCGGCCGGTTAATTCTGTGAGCATAGCAGCGATCTCGGAAAGAAACGCATCAGGCTCCGAACCGCCGCGCTCGATCTCTTTCAGGCGATGCTCCCACTCGGCAGTCATGGAGGGTGACTGTATCTGGTCCGGCAGTACCGTGATCAGGGCCACGCCCTCATGGGTAGGCATCAGATGGGTAGCCTTTTTGACCTTTTTTCGCTCTACAAAGCCCACCTTGATGAGCTTTTCCAGAATCCCGGCACGGGTGGCCGGGGTTCCCAGTCCTTTTCGCTCCGCATCCTCCGGCATTTCTCCGGCACCGGCAGTCTCCATCGCAGAGAGCAGTGTGTCCTCCGTAAAATGAGCCGGCGGAGAAGTCTTTCCCTCCTTCACGGCGGCAGTTACCACAGAGAGGATGTCGCCTTCAGAAAGAACCGGCAAAGCCCTAGCCTCCTTTTCCGGCTCCGGCTTGTTTTTCAGAGTGTCTTTGTAACGCCCATCCAGCTCCCGCCATCCGGGATTTAAGATAGCGCAGCCTTTGGCCTTAAACTCCTGACCGGCACACTCTGCCACAACAGAAGTTTCTGCATAGGCATGGGGCTGGCCCACAGCACACAGCAGCCGGGCAGAAATGAGCTGTAAAAGAGCCAGCTCCCCGGCAGGCAGGGCCGAGAGGTCCGTTTCCCGAATACTCTGTGTGGGAATGATTGCGTGATGGTCGCTGACCTTGGAATCGTCAATGACCTGAGCGGGATTACAGCGAATGGTCAGCTTCTCCGCAAACGGCATGGCTTTGGCGGTGGTATTGACCAGCAGCGGCAGGCTTCCGGCCATGTCTGAAGTCAGATACCGGCTGTCGGTACGAGGGTAGGTTGCCAGCTTCTTTTCATAGAGGCTCTGCAAATAGTCCAGCGTCTGCTGGGCGGTGAATCCCAACAGCCGGTTGGCCTCTCGCTGGAGGGTTGTCAAATCATAGAGGGCAGGCGGCTTTTCTGCCTTTTCTTTGCGCTCCACGGATTTGACCGTGGCATGAGCTGCCGTGAGGCAGACTGCTTGAAGGGCCTCCGCCTGGGTCTTTTCCGTGATCCGCTCTGATGCAACTGTGAAATCAGAGAACGCCACTGTCACTGTATAAAACGGGGTCGGCTTGAAAGCGTCAATGGCCGCTTCCCGCTGGACGATCAGCGCAAGGGTCGGGGTCATCACTCGTCCAATGTTCAGGGTGCGGTGATAAAGGATGGAAAAAAGCCGGGTGGCGTTGATGCCCACCAGCCAGTCTGCCTGCGCCCGACACAGGGCCGCCTCATAAAGCCGGTCATAGTCCACCGAGGGTTTCAAGTGGGCAAAACCGTCTCGAATGGTAGTATCCTCCATTGAGGAAATCCAGAGACGTTCCACCGGCTTTTTACAATTCGCCTGTTCATAGACCAGGCGGAAGATCAGCTCACCTTCGCGCCCGGCATCAGTGGCGCAGACCAGAGAGGCCACATCCGGCCGTTCCATGAGCTTTTTCAGAGTGTCAAACTGCTTTCTGCTGTCCGGGAGGATGGTGTAGGCCCAATGCTCCGGCAGAATCGGCAGGTTGGCCAGCGCCCATTTGGCGTAGTTTTCTCCGTAGGCGGAGGCATCGGCCAATTCCACCAGATGGCCCACACACCAGGAGACAAGAAAACCGCTGCCCTCCAGATAGCCGTCCTTCCGGCTATTCGCGCCGAGAACCGCAGCGATGGATTTTGCCACAGAGGGCTTTTCCGCAATGACCAACTTCATTTCGTGGTTCCTCCTTCCTTGGGTTTGGGCTTGATGATAAGGTCACGATGACACAGGCCGAAACAAGCCCGTCCATAGCTGGAGCAGCCATAGCAGCGGTGACTTTTCGGCAGCGCCGAAAGGCAGGTTTCCCGCCCGCCCATCGGTTTCTGCTGCATCATGCGTTCAAAGGGACTGTTGGTGAAGTAGGTCATTTACCCTCACTTCCCGCACCGTCTTCATCATCATCGTCCAGTTCATCCTCCGGCACTTCCGTATCTTCCTCGTCATCCTCGTCCTCAAAGTCATAATCATCCAAATCGGGGGATGTCTTGGTTTTCGGCTTGTTTTTGATGAACTTGATGTAGGCAAAGGCACCGCCGCCACCCAGGGCTGCAATCAGCAGTAGTACCAGCAGACCGGCAGCCGAATTGCTCTTTTCCGGTTCTGGCTCCGGTTCCGTAGTGGGTTCCGGCTCCGGTTCAGCAGGCTTGGTTTCCTTACCGGCGCACTCGGTCATATTGGTGGCACAGACGGGGCAGTTCGTATTGACTGCGCCTGCCACACATTTTTCTGAGCAGGTGCAGACCACGGGCGCTGTTTCTTCTTCCTCGGCCAGCGCCGACAAATCGTCCGTATCCACCGGATTCAGGAAATAGGTCTTGAACTGTTCCTCGTCCTCATTTACCGGCGCATCATAGTCGATCACCAGATAGAAGATATTGCCGTCCCGGTCCTCAATGGTGATGAACTGCTTATTGGTGGCCTTGTCATAAAGCAGGTCACGAGTCACGATGTCCGTTTCCTCAGACAGCGGTTCGCCGGATTCCGGCTCCGACACCGTTTCGATGGGTTCCGTTTCCTCAAATTCCGGGCCGCCGCCCGCAAAGGCCGTGACAGAAAAGGCGCTCATACAAAGAATACATACAGCCAGACAGGTCAGGAAGCGCAGCTTAGATTTCTTCATGGTCAGATTCCTCCATTTCTCCCCGCATGACAGCGGCGGGGTCGGTTTTCATAGTCTGGATCAGCGCGGCAAGCTGGGTAATATCCAGGCTGTGCGCGTGAATCAGCTCCAGGATGTCGTTGTTCTCCAGCTCTGTAATCTGCCGCTCAATTTCCCGGTTGCGGCTCTGAAGCTCGGAGATTTTGTTCTTGTTTTTATCCAGCTCACTGCGGAGCTTGTTGATCTTGGCGTTCATGGTAAAATCCCTCCTTTACGGCAAACGGCCAAAGGTGTAAAAGTGTTGCTGCCAGTACGATGTATTGATGCTGGCGTAAGAGATGGGATTTCCGCAGTGGATCATCATCCCATCGCCTACATAGATACCCACATGGCTGACGCCCGGCGTATCATAGGTCCCCTTGAAGAAAATCAGATCGCCGGGGCGTGCGTTGGCGGAGGATACCGGGGTACAGATGTCGCAAAGCCCCTGTGCGCCCAGCCTGCCCACGTTCCAGCCGGAGTGGTTGATGACCCAGCTCACAAAACCGGAGCAGTCAAAAGAAGTGCTGGGGTTGGAACCGCCCCACACATAGGGGTAGCCCAGGTATTTCTCCGCTTCCTTTAACATGGCTGCAAAAACTTCATCCTCCAGCGCCTCCGGCGGTACATCGTAATCCAGATAGTCCTCTCTGGTGGAGGCATTGGGATTGCCTGCGAACAGGTCCGGCCGGTTGCCCAGGGTCGCCATATACACGGCGTACATACTGACCTGTTCCTCACCCATGATATAAACTGGCAGATGGGACAGATCGAAGTTTTCCAGGGTTACATAGCAGATGTAATAGTCATAGGGGACTTCTTCACTGGTTTCTTCTCCGGTTTCCGGGTCCGTGGAGGTTTCGGTGCGGTAGCGGGTTTCCACCACCACATTCTCAGAGAGCGTGTATTGACGGTCAAAGAGCATGGCAAGCGTTCCCTGTACCTCAGAAAGCGTCCATTCTCCCTGATGGTAGGCGGTGAGAATGGAAATTAGCACATAGGGGTCGTGTTTGATCTCATCCAGATCATAGTGGTATTCGTCATATCCGCTGTGCAGACTCTCGTAGTGGTCGATCTCATACTGAAGGTCAGCTTCCATTAGTGCATAGGCAGCCTCCGCACCCAGCATATCCTCATCACGGGAGGGATAGGTGGAACCGGCGAGGCCGGACATTCCGCCCTCCAGCAGAACCGAACAGGAAGAAAGGCTGTTCAGGAAAAAGCACAGAATGAGAAACAGCGCAATGGCGATGCCGAATCCGCGCCGGTGCCGCCAGACAAAGCTGCCTGCCTTTTTCGTCTCCTCGGTAGTCTTTTTGGCGGCCTTGGCCGTATTGTCCGCAGCCTTTGCCGCAGTACCGGCAGTCTGTCCAGTACGTCTGGCGGCGGCATACTGCTTCTTGATGGCTTGTTTTTGTTGCCAACGGGAAAGAGGGTTGCTGAAGCTGGCTGGATCGTCCTGCATGGATTTCTGATACAAGGCATTGACATTGGCCTTTTCCAGCTTTTTCTCCGCTCTCGCCGCAGCCCGGTAGGGCCGCAGCTTTTGAGAGCGGTGGGCAGAAGCGGCCAGATGTGCGCCGCCTTTGGCAGTTTCCTCCAGACGGTGGGCGCTTTCCACGCCCACGTTGTCCTCCTCGGTTTCTCCGATTCTGCGGTGCATCTGAACGGCAAGCGCCTGACCAGGAGCCGCTGTGACAGCATGGGTCAGTTTGGAAGCCGGTGCAGGCTGATCCACTTCCTCAAAACGAAGGCGCACCGTTTTCTTCCCGGTGGCCGGGTTCACAGTGCGCTGCTTGACTTTCTTCTTTTTCTTTGGAATTTTGGCTCGTGCCTCTTCCGCCTTATCAGCGGCCTTATCGGCCTTGCGGATATGTTCTTTCAGCCGGGAATCCTCACGCTCGGCATCGGTAAACTGGAGACGGGGATTGTTCTGCTTAACGAATTTGAAGCGAAAAGCACGGCCCTGCGTTATTGCCGAAAGGTATATGAAGCAGGGTTTTCTCCTATCTGTCCGAGACTCATGTATGAGGGGCTCTTACGGGACGAGATTCCCCAGGAGCACAAGGACAGGATCGAAATGGCATCGGAGCTCCTCCGAAGATCCCGCATTCTCGTGGTTTGCGGCGACTCGATGGATGGACAGGTCAAAGACGATATCGGTCTGGCAAAGAGGCTCCGTATTGCCGCTACGACTCTTGACGGCATTATGAAGGTGGATGGCTCCGCCGGAAAAAGGGCATGATGCCGGAAAAACGAACTGAAGGAGGTGGTGAGCATTGCAGGAGGAAGTAGAAAACAGGACAGTGAATTTGGCCATCAGCACGACCAAGCTTACGGCTCGCAGTATTGTCCGACTTGGCCTGAAGGGGATCGCTTATATCAAGCGAAAATCTCAGGAAGCAGCAATGAAAAATGAAAAGCACACCGGCAAGCAGACCATTCAGGAGCTGATTGGCCAGAATCAGGGTGTCACCAATATCGACATCTCAAAAACAGACCTGAAGGGCTTTGAAAAGTATGCCCGGAAATACGGTGTCGATTATGCAATCACCAAGGATAAATCCGTACTTCCACCGAAGTACCTGGTGTTCTTTAAGGCCAGAGATGCGGATGCCATGACGGCGGCATTCAATGCCTACTCTGCAGAGATACTGGCAAAGAACAAGCGTCCGAGCGTTCTGAAAACGCTGCATAAGCTGATCGATGCGGTGAGAGATATCCCTGCGAAGGTGGTAAGCAGGGACAAGCAGAGGGAGCAGTCACGATGAGCCCGGATACCGTTAAGCTGAAAAAGCTTCTGATCCGGGCCCTCCCTTATATCCTGATTAGTCTGGTCTGTACCAATCTGGGAGAAGCCTGGCGAATAGCGGAGGGCGCGAATGCTTCCGAAAAGCTGCTGTCATTCTTCACGACGATGGGTATTGCTTTCGGAAATCCTCTTCCGAGCTTTCATCCCATTGACTTGATGGTGGGCCTGATCTGCGGTGCAGGTCTGAGAGCCGCTGTCTACATCCGGGGAAAGAATGCCAAAAATTTTAAGCATAACCTTGAGTATGGTTCTGCCCGATGGGGTGGCCCGAAGGACATCGAGCCTTTCATCGATCCGATCTTTGAGAACAATGTGATCCTCACAAAGACGGAGCGACTGATGATGAGCAACCGCCCGAAGAATCCAGCGAACGCCAGAAACAAGAATGTGCTGATCGTCGGCAGCTCCGGTTCCGGTAAAACCCGGTTCTGGATTAAGCCGAACCTGTTGCAGCTTCATTCTTCCTATGTTCTGACGGATCCGAAGGGCACGACTCTGCTCGAGGTTGGAAATGCATTTGTCCATGCGAATTACCGGATCAAAATCTTCAACACAATCAATTTTCACAAGTCCATGCACTATAATCCTTTCGCCTATATCCACAGCGAAAAGGATATCCTGAAGCTGACGACCACACTCATGGCGAATACCAAGGGTGACGGCAAGGGCGGCGATCCGTTCTGGGACAAGGCCGAGACTCTTCTCTACTGTGCCCTCATCGGTTATATCCATTACGAGGCACCGAAGGAGGAGCAGAACTTTGCCACGCTCATCGAATTCATCAATGCCATGGAGGTCCGTGAGGATGATGAGGATTTCCAGAATCCGGTGGATCTGATGTTTGAAGACCTGAAAAAGAAGAAGCCGGAGCATTTCGCAGTCCGGCAATATGCCAAGTTCAAGCTGGCTGCGGGCAAGACTCTGAAAAGTATTCTGGTGTCTGCCGGTGCCCGTCTCGCTCCCTTTGACATTCAGGAGGTCCGCGAGATCACAATGTATGACGAACTGGAGCTGGATACTCTGGGAGATGAAAAAACGGCCCTGTTCCTGATGATGTCAGATACAGACGGCAGCTTCAATTTCCTGATCAGTATGATCTACACGCAGCTGTTCAACCTGCTGTGTGAAAAAGCGGATGATGTTTACGGCGGCAGACTTCCGGTCCATGTGCGGTGCCTGATCGATGAGGCGGCAAACATCGGCCAGATCCCAAACCTGGAAAAGCTGGTTGCCACCATCCGTTCCCGTGAGATCAGTGCCTGTCTGGTGCTGCAGGCCCGGTCTCAGCTGAAGGCCATTTACAAGGACAATGCCGATACCATCATCGGCAACATGGACTGCCAGGTCTTCCTGGGCGGCTCCGAACCCACCACTCTGAAGGAACTCTCCGAAGCGCTCGGCAAGGAAACGATCGATACCTTCAATACCTCAGATACACGAGGCAATAGTCCAAGCTACGGAACCAACTACCAGAAGCTGGGCAAGGAGCTCATGAGTCGTGATGAACTGGCTGTTATGGACGGCAGCAAATGTGTCCTTCAGCTGAGAGGCGTTCGTCCCTTCCTGTCGGATAAATACGATCTGACACAGCACCCGAACTACAAATACACCGCCGATTATGATAAGAAACTCACCTTCGACATTGAGAAGTACCTGAGTACCAGGGCAAAGCTTTATCCGAAGGATGAGTTTTTTGTTATGGAAGAAGAAAATTAAGGAGGTAAACCGCAATGGCAGATGAAAGAAGTCCGTTGCCGATGGATGTTCCCGACTTCGTAAGAGAAGCGGAGGAAGCCATGGCGCGTGGCGAAACCTTTGGCCAGCCGCCAGCTGAGGTAACGATCAAATTCGGTAAGGGGCTCGTGAGTGAGCCCTTTACTTCGAAAAGCGGTAAGGAGCTGGTGGAAGTCAGTATTCCAAATCCGGATAAATCAGATACCCGCCCCTGGGAATCCTTTGTGATTTCCCCAAAGATGATTCACGATAATCAGTTCGGAAAAGGTGTCTGGATGAAGCTCCCCGAGGATGGAACGACCCGACTTTCCCGTTCGGTGAAGACCGGCATTGATGAAACCGGAAGATCCATCTGGGGTCGTGAGACCAGAGAAGTGACCAACACGGAACTGAAGGCCCTGATGGAGTCCTATAAAGATAAATCCAGAGGCTCTGTCCTCTCGGATTTGTCTGACCGGAAGGAAGAAACAGCGGCAGCCAGCCCTTCCGGTAAGGCTTCCAAGAAGCAGGAAGCGGCCAGGTAGGAGGCAAAATGGCGACATTCGTATACACCGGTGAGGAGTATATTAATGCAGATCACATCATCAGCATTGATGCCAGCCCGGGTACAGCAACCATCTGGATCCGGTTGGATACCGGAGACAAATATGCCCGAAGCGCAAAGCATCTGAAAGAGATTCTGGAAACCCTCGGCTGCAGGAAAGCAGAACAAAACGAGTAAACAGTTGGGCGACAGGCGGCAGCTTGCTGCCTGTTTACATATCCGGGACTGACTGATCATCGGCCCCGGATATTTTTATGCCCTTCTTTTCCTGCAGGTGCACATGCCGGGAGTCGCAAGGGCAATTTTCATTTCATTATCCCGACCACATAGGCGGGCAAATCAAGGAGGAAAACTTTATGGCATTTTTCAACAGCGCAGTCGGTGTTCTGCAGACTCTGGTAGTAGCTCTCGGTGCAGGTCTTGGTATCTGGGGCGCAATCAACCTTCTGGAAGGCTACGGCAACGATAACCCCGGTGCTAATGCTCATGTACGGTAAGGAAGCAAGCA
>UMFH01016000.1_pt1 | contig 12446 bp, 7 predicted proteins | sample 1964941 | NCBI WGS metagenome assembly UMFH01 (sample SAMEA4836039, study PRJEB28245) | human gut metagenome | biome: gut microbiome; material: fecal sample | place: Denmark | collected 2008
CACCAGCGCATATAAAGTTCGCCATTCTCGTTCACGTCGATGGTCAGCGTATCGCCCGGCTTCACATCCGCGGCAATAATATGCTTTGCCACCAGCGTCTCAATCTTCGACTGAATGAACCGCTTCAGCGGACGCGCACCGTAGACCGGGTCAAAGCCCTGATCAATCACGGCATTCATCGCCGCATCCGTCAGCTCCACCTTCAGCTGACGATCTGCCAGACGCTTGTTCAGGCTGTCCAGCATCAGCAGCACAATCTTGCTGATCTGCTCCTTCGTCAGCGGCTTGTAGTACACAATTTCGTCAATACGGTTCAGGAACTCCGGACGGAAGTGCGTCTTCAGCAGCGCATCGACCTGCGCGCGCGCTTCGGGCGTAATGTCGCCGTTCGCGATGCCGTTCAGGATGTACTCGCTGCCGAGGTTGCTCGTCATGATGAGGATGGTGTTCTTGAAGTCAACCGTGCGCCCCTGACTGTCGGTGATTCGGCCGTCGTCGAGCACTTGCAGCAGGACGTTGAATACATCCGGGTGCGCCTTCTCCACTTCGTCGAACAGCACGACGGAGTACGGATGGCGGCGGACGGCTTCGGTCAGCTGACCGCCCTCGTCATAGCCGACATATCCGGGAGGTGCGCCAATCAGACGCGATACGCTGAATTTCTCCATGTATTCGCTCATGTCGATACGCACCATGTTCTTCTCGTCGTCAAACAGCGCCTGTGCAAGCGCCTTCGCCAGCTCGGTCTTGCCGACGCCGGTCGGGCCGAGGAACAGGAAGCTGCCCAGCGGACGGTTCGGGTCTTGGATGCCCGCACGGGAGCGCAGGATGGCTTCGCTGACGCGCTTGACGGCTTCATCCTGCCCGATGACGCGCTGATGCAATGTGTCTTCGAGGTGGAGCAGCTTCTCGCGCTCGCCCTCCATCAGCTTCGCGACCGGGATGCCCGTCCAGCGGCCGACGATTCGGGCGATTTCCTCCTCCGTCACCTTGTCGCGCAGCAGGCTGTCCTCGCCCTTGGACTTCTCGGCGATGGCTTCTTCCGCCGCCAGTTCCTTCTTGAGCTTCGGCAACTCGCCGTACTTCAGTTCTGCCGCCTTGTTCAGGTCATACTGACGCTCGGCGCGTTCCATTTCGGCGTTCACGCGCTCGATTTCCTCGCGCAGCTTGTTCACCTTCGTGATGGCGTTCTTTTCGCTTTCCCACTTCGCCTTCATCTGGTTGAATTCGTCGCGCTGCTCCGCCAGCTCCTTCTGCACTTCTGCCAGACGCGCCTTGGTCAGCTCGTCGTCGTCCTTCTTCAGTGCCGCTTCCTCAATTTCCAGCTGCATGATGTGGCGGTTGATGTCGTCCATTTCTGTCGGCATGGAGTCGATTTCGGTACGAATCATGGCACACGCCTCATCCACAAGGTCAATCGCCTTGTCGGGCAGGAAGCGGTCGGTGATATAGCGGTTGGAGAGCGTTGCGGCGGCAATCAGGGCGTTGTCCTGAATTTTCACGCCGTGGAACACTTCGTAGCGCTCCTTGAGGCCGCGCAGGATGGCAATCGTGTCTTCAACAGACGGTTCGCCCACCATGACCGGCTGGAAACGGCGCTCCAAGGCCGCGTCCTTCTCGATATACTGGCGGTATTCATTCAGCGTCGTCGCACCGATGCAGTGCAGCTCGCCGCGCGCCAGCATCGGCTTCAAGAGGTTGCCGGCGTCCATTGCGCCGTCCGCCTTGCCTGCGCCGACAATCGTGTGCAGCTCATCAATGAACAGCAGGATGCGCCCTTCGCTGCGCTTGATTTCCGCAAGCACCGCCTTCAAGCGCTCCTCGAACTCGCCACGGAACTTCGCGCCGGCAATCAGGCTGCCCATATCCAGCGAGAAAATCGTCTTGTCTTTCAGCGAATCCGGCACGTCGCCGCGCACGATTCGCTGCGCCAGCCCTTCGGCGATAGCGGTTTTGCCGACGCCCGGTTCGCCAATCAGCACCGGGTTATTCTTGGTCTTACGGCTCAAAATACGGATGACGTTGCGGATTTCGCTGTCACGGCCGATAACCGGGTCGAGCTTGTGCTGCCGCGCCATCTCCACAAGGTCAGAGCCGTACTTCTTCAGCGCGTCGTACGTTTCCTCCGGGTTGTCGGTGGTCACGCGGGTTGCGCCGCGCACGCCGGACAGCTCCTTCAGGAACTTCTTCTCGTCGTAGCCCATGCGGGTCAGAATTTCCTTGACGTGGGCGTTCGGCTTCGACGCGATACCGAGGAAAACATGCTCAACGGAGAGGTATTCGTCCTTCATCTGCTTGGCGCGGTTTTCCGCCTCCAGCAGGGCTTTCTCGAAGTCCGGGGAAATATAAACCTTGTCTGCCTCGCGGCCGGGGCCGGACACGCGCGGAATCCGGGACAGCGCATCATTCAGCGCCGCACGGAAAGCATCCACGCTGATGCCGCACCGGGTCAGCAGCTGCGGGATGAGCGCCTTCGCATCTTCCGTCAGGGAGAGCAGCATATGCTCCTCATCCACCTGCATGTGCTGATATTCCACCGCGATTTGTTGGGCGCGCTGGAGAGCTTCCATCGTTTTCTGGGTGAACTGGTTCGTGTTCATAACCAAACCTCCTTCCGAGGGTTTGACTTTCTTTGACTTTCGTCAGACTCTATTGTATTCATTTTCTCCCGTTTGTCAAGAGGTTTTTTTGAAAACTTTTTGTGAACAAATGAGAACCGTGTTCGGTATGATAATGGGATGGCGCGGAGTCGCTTCTGTTCAGACTGCTTTGCGATTATAACCTGAAAAATTCCGAATTTTGTGGATTTTTCAGTTCGGATTTCTCACATTTGACACGCCCCCTTCAATGCGCTATAATCATCTCCGAAACCATCGTACAGGAGGTCAACCCATGATTCGACGGGCGACAGAGGCGGATTTGCCGGAAATGCGGCGCGTGTTTGATGCCGCGCGCGCGTATATGGCAGCGCAGGGCAATCCGAACCAGTGGGAGCCGGGGTATCCGACGGACGAGGTGCTTCGCGGCGATATGGCGCGCGGCGGACTGCATGTTCTGGCGGATGATACGGGGATTTACGGCGCGTTCGCGTTCCTGACCGGGGATGACCCGACGTATGCGGAGATTGACGGCGCGTGGCTGTCTGACCGCCCATATGCGACGATTCATCGCGTTGCGTCGGACGGGACACATCGGGGCGTGTTTGCCGAGGTGATGGCGTTTGCGATGGCGATGCAGCCGCACTTGCGAATTGACACCCATGCGCTCAATCTTCCGATGCAGCGGCAGATTGAGCGGTTCGGGTTTCGGTACTGCGGCGTGATTCAGTGCCGGAATGGGGCGCGAATGGCGTTTGAGCGTCTACCGGAAAAAAGTGATTTTGCACTGCGCAGAAAAAACCGCCTGAAGGTGTATACTGCTCATGGAGACTTTCATGCAGGAAGGAGTTCGGAAGGCTAACACTCGAATTTATCGGCGGCTTTTTTTCTTGTGAGAACAATATAAAACAGCAAGCTGAGTGAAAAGGCTCGGCTTGCTGTTTTTCAACCTCCATAAATGCCAGACTGTATAAAAAGAGCAGGAACATGGGAGTGCGCAAAGGAATCGGAAAGCCCTTGGGCGCCTTTTACCCCAACAAGTCTTTTAACCAGCCGATTGCCTCGGTTTCCTTGTGCACATCCGCGCGCAGTTTCTTCTTCTCCATGTCAATTGCATCCCGATACACCCGAATTTCCTTCGCAAAATCCCCGCCTATCTCCGCGCGCCGCTGATACACGCTCCTTGATGCTTCTTCAACTTCCGCCTTATCAAAGTTGATATTCGTCCCAAAATACAAATTATCCTGATTTCCCGCGCCCCAGTTCATATCATTCAGCGTATCAATCACCGCGGGCGAGAAATAAATGGAGTAGCTTTCCAGACAGTTATTAACCGTCGCAACATATTGGTCAACAGCCGTTGCCGGGTCGTGGCGCACCAAGCAGTCAATGATGTGCTGGCACAGGGCAATGGTTTCCTGCGGGGCTTGATGCGGCACAATCGGGCGCTCGTACATCAAGCCTAAGAGGTACTTCTGGCAGTAGCGGAAGGCGTTCAGCACCTTGCGAATCAGCGGGCGACCCGCCTGACGCAGGCGAGCCATTTCGGCGATATCACCGGCTTCATCCGCGGCAAGATAGCGTGCGTTCAGGGTATCGATGCGCGTTTTCAATGCCTGTGCGGGCGGCAGAAGAGATTCGACAACGCTGCGGTACAAAGCAGCATCCGCGCCGGACTGTGCGAAGATGTCCGCATCCAGCGCATCTTTCAGGCGTGTATACTGCGCGGTGAAATCCAGCTGCAAGGCGGGCATCTGGTCGATGTAAATCGCCAGTGCGCCGTAATAGCGCAGGTTGAACGCCATCACCGCGTCGTTGTAGGTGTCGGGTGTATCATACTGCGTATGGTAATAGTCGATGTAGAACGGGTGAACGTGCTCCATGTCCTTTTGCAGCAGGAAGCCGTTGACCGTGGACGGAACGCCCGCCGCGTAGTAGGAAAAATCATCGGAATAGGTATAGGTCTGATAGCCTTCGGTCAGCACGCCGTCCGGGAAGCAGCCCTGCGGCTTGGGCGCGTAGGGATAACGCGTGGTGAAGTCGCGCAGGAGCGAGAACATTTCCGGCGCGGAATAGGTTGTGGTGTACGTCGCGAACTCATACGCGGGCAGCTCGAAATTCAGGAACGCCAGCGTTTTGCCGACCCACTCCGGGTGCAGGGTGTTAATCATTTCCCACGCGCCGACCGTCCAGTCGAACTGCGTGTAGCTTGAACCCCATTCCTCCGCGCCGTGCAGGCAGAACACGATGTCATTTTCCGGCTCGAAACCGCTATCCAGCATGGCTTTTGCGGCGGCCAGCACCAGCCCGACGGCACAGCAGTCATCCTGAAAGCCCCAGAAGTGCGTGTCATAGTGACCGCCGAGGAGAATCTGGAATTCGGAAGACTTGCCGCGGATGCGCCCGGTGACGTTGTAGGTCGTCCCCTTGCCGATTTCAACGGTGTTATCCACCTTCAGTGTCCCCAGCACAGTGCCGTGCGGCAATTGCGCGCGGATTTCACGGCTTGCGCGAACGCCGATGGAGCAGGTTGGGATGCTCGTCGGGCCGCAGATATCCTGACTGTTCAGCGCGTCGTCCGCAACCTGCCCGAAACCGCCGACGTTCGCCGCGAGAATCGCAGCCGCGCCCTGATGCTCCGCTTCCAGCATGGGGTAGGTAATCCACCAGTCGGCGCGCTGGTCAATATCCACCAGCACGATTTTGCCCTTGACATCCACACCCTCATAGTCATACATTGTGCCGCGCCCGACGTAGACAATCGGGGCGGTGATGCCTTCGGGGACGGTGGATGCCGTGGCGTAGGTATAAACAGGGTATTCCTTGCCGTTCACGGTGAAGGATGCGCCATTGAACTGCCACTTATCGCACTTCGCCGCCGCCTTTTCGACGTCGGACAGCCCGATTCGGCGCATTTCGTCCGCGAGATAATCCGCCGCGGCGTGTTCCGCGTCGCTGCCTGCCTGACGACCGCCGTAGGTGGCGTTATTATGGAGATGGAGGTCAGTGGCGAGGCGGTGCGCGATGGAATAGGCATACTGGGAATTGGCGGCGCTGCTGAACGCGTCGTGGAGGGACTGCAAAGAGCGTCGCTGATGCGCGGCGGGGGCTTCGTCGGCACGGGCGCACGAGGGCAGCAGCAGGATGCAGACAAACAGGATGAGCAGGAAAATGAACATCGTAAATCCCTCCTAATGCAATGAAATCGCGGGGGTTTCTTTAATAAGCACGCGAAACCAGTAAGTAGATGCGACTAACTCAATCGCGAAAAAGGGTCAAGGGAGGAACTCCCTTGCAGGGTGCAGGGACAGCGTCCCTGCTGGGGTCAAGGGGCAAAGCCCCTTGCGTCTCCCCACCCTACAAAAAATGCGACTGCCAGCGCAGCCGCATGATACGTTGGTCAGATGTAGTCGGAAATATAGGGGGCTTCATGCAGCAGTGCGTGGTCAAGACGGGCAATCGCTTCGTCAGAGCCTGTGATGCGCCCGATGCGCGCTAACTTCGCGGCGGTCTTGTAGCCGATGAGCAGGGTCGAGAGCGTCGCGATGCTCATGCGCAGCTCGTAATCCGGGTCGCGGTCGGTCAGCGTGCAGTTCCCGCCCTCGAACCAGACGCGGAACGGGCGGTTGTTCCACGGCAGGAAAGCATCATCAATATCCAAATCGAAGCAGACGCCCTTTTCCTCCGGCGAACAGTGGTAGAGGTGCAGGAACTCTTCCACATCGACGATGCGCCCCATGATGTACGGGCGAATCATCTCGCGGATGTCGCCGTCATCCATCTCAAAGGCAATCGGCTCGTTGAAGTAGGAGTTGCCGCGCACCTCGTCAATCATCGAGTCATGCGCGCGAATATATTCCCACAAGCCTTCATGCGCCTCACGGTTGATGTAAATCATTTCCTTGATGTGCATGATATCATCCTTGATGAGATAAACCATGTAGCCCATCGGGGTAGCATGCTGGTCGTAGTAGACGGCGACGACGGTGTCATCCTCGTCCCAGCGCCAGTATTCCTCCCACGCCAGCGAGTTGCGGAACAAACACCCGTGGGTGCTGCTGGCAAAGCGCGTGTGGAGGTTCATAAAATCCTTGTTCTCCCAGTTGACGCGGCGGACATAGCCGGGCGCTTTTGCCTTGGATGGGATTTGCCTGTCCTTGACGGTGAAGGAGATTTTGTTGGAGATGATTTCCCAGCCGAAGCGGCGGTAGAGCGGGATGGAGTAAGGGAACAGCATCCCGAAGGGCTGTTTGCGCTCCCGCATGTGTACCAGCGCTTGGTACATCAGGCGCTTCATGATGCCGCGCCCGGTGTACTCCGGGTAGGTGCAGACGCTGGTGACGAACCCGATGGGGTACACCGAGTCGTAGATATTCGCCTTCAAGGGGTAGACGGCAATCTGCGAAATGAGGGTTTCGCGGTCAAAACAGCCCAGCACGTCCGCGCGCTTGAGCACGGGGCACTTGGACTGCTTGATTTCCTCGTCCTTCCAGCCGGTGTCGAACAGTTCCTGCTCCGTCACCTGAAAGGCATAGCGAAGCAGGGCGTTGTACTGGTCAAGGTCGTCGGTCGTCAGCGGTCGTATCTGATAGCCCTGCGGCAAATCCATGCTTTGTTCCATGTAGGGAAACACCTCCTGCGTTACACTGAAATTGTAACGCGAAACGCAGGTGAAGTCAAGGGGAAAAGCGCTGCCGGACTTTTTCAAAATACGAAGGTTGCACAAATGCGCTTCCTATGCTATAATAAAATGTCCACGGAATGTTCATTAGCGGACATTCCGCGTTCAGACACTTTGCGAATATACCGGGGCGCGCAGGCTGCTCCGTTTTGAAACATTGCAGCAGGAGGTGAGCCGGCACTATGCCGGATACCATGTTCATGAAAGAACGAATGCTCATCACGGGCGGTCACACGCTTCAGGGAACGGTACACATCAGCGGCGGTAAAAACACGGCGGTGGCGGTCATTCCCGCGACGCTGCTGTGCGACGAGCCCTGCACCATTGAGAATCTGCCGGATATTTCGGATGTTCATGCGCTGGTGGATATTCTTTGCAGCCTTGGCGCAAAGGTGGATTACGAGCCGAACCGCTTCATGACCGTTGACCCGCGCCCGGCGGAAGGCTGGCAGGTCTCCTACCGCGATTCGCAGCGCCTGCGCGCAAGCTACTACCTGCTGGGTGCGCTGCTGGGGCGGCGTGGTCAGGCGGAGGTATACCAGCCCGGCGGATGCGAAATCGGGTCGCGCCCGATTGACCAGCACCTCAAGGGCTTCCGGATGCTGGGCGCAAATGTAGAACAAATGGGCGGGCGCATCAAGGCGAAAGCGGACGTGCTGACGGGTACGGACGTTGTTTTTGACTGCGTATCTGTCGGCGCGACGATTAACGTGATGCTCGCCGCTGCCAAGGCACACGGCACGACCATTATCTACAATGCCGCCAAGGAGCCGCATGTCGTGGATTTGGCGAACTTCCTGAACTCGATGGGCGCGCGCGTCAAGGGCGCGGGCACGGATGTTATCCGCATCTTCGGGCGCGATTATCTCCACGGCGCGAACTACACCGTCATCCCTGACCAGATTGAGACGGGCACGCTGATGATTGCGGCGGCGGCGACGCACGGCGATGTGGAACTGACAGGCTGCATCCCGACGCATATGGAAGCGCTGTCGGCGAAGCTGCTGGAAATGGGCGCGCGCGTGACGGAATCCGACGATACCCTGCGTGTGCGCGGAACGCTGTGCGGCTACCGCGGCGTGAACATCAAGACGCAGGTGTATCCGGGCTTCCCGACCGACTTGCAGCAGCCGATGAGTACGCTGCTGACGACAGCGATGGGACAGTCCATCGTCCGCGAAACCATCTTTGAATCGCGGCTGAAACATCTGACCGAAATTGGGCATATGGGCGCACACGTTCAATTCGTGGACAACGCGACGGCGATTATCGAGGGCGTGCCGGAATTGTACGGCGCACCCGTGACGGCGACCGACCTGCGCGCGGGCGCGGCGCTGGTGATTGCGGGCCTGATGGCGCGCGGTGTGACGGAAATCTACGAGCCGGAGTACATCGACCGCGGCTACGAGCATCTGGAGGACAAGCTGTGCTCGCTGGGCGCGGAAATCCGGCGCGAGAAGTTCGAGTGACGGGGTCCCGAAGGATGACCATGAACTGTTCAAAATTCATGGCTTCGGATATTGATATATGCCAGGCAGCATCACATCCCTTGCTGTTGGATGCGCTGACTGCGACGGCTCCATGAATCAGGCGCTTGGCTGCTGATTCCGTGGGACAACCTGCGTGCCTTCGAGTGAACTTCAAGTGAATTAGGATAACAAAACAGCCGCAGAGCAAACAGGAGGTGTTGGCGATGCGGAATCCATTTGGCGTATTGGGGTTGGAAGCGTCTGCCGACGCGGATCAGGTGCGCGCAGCATATCGCAAATTGGTAAAAACTTGCCATCCCGATAAATTTCAGGACGAAACGGAACGAAAAGCCGCGCAGGAAAAGATGATTACGCTGAATCTGGCGTATGAGGAAGCGATGAAGCTCGCGGTCAACCGGACGACGGCATCCGCTGCCTTCAACCGCGAACTTGACCAGCAGGATGCGCTGACACTGGCGGCAAAGATGCTCCGGCAGGATAATCCTGAAGCGGCATTGCGGCAGCTCCTGCGCGCATCCACCCGCGACAGCGCGTGGTACGCCATGCAGGGCAAAGTGCTCATGGCACTGGAACAATATGAATCAGCGCACCAGTCCTACCGCGAGGCGATTCGCCGCGAGCCGAACAACAACCTGTACCGGCAGGGGGCGCTGGACGCGGCGGTGGCGCTGAAAAAGTCGCGGACACCGTGGGGTCGCATTCAGAAGCTGATTCGCCGCTGGAAAAAGGAACACGGAGGGAAAAAAAGATGAAAAGGCTGCTGTCACTGCTGCTCTGCGCGGTACTGGCGCTGTTCTGCGCGACGACCGCACAGGCGGCTGGCGTGTCCATCACACTTACGGCATCGGAATACGCGCTGCATTATGCCTTTGATGCGGGCGCGCAAGACCCGTTCGTCATCCTCGAATACGCAACGCCTGCCGAAAAAGGCTGGATGATGCTGTACAGCGCGGACGGGCATTTTGAGGGCGATGTTTCCCTTGCCTACTCCGGCGCGGGCGGCAAAACAAGCGTTGCGCTGACCTCGGCGCGCACGACGGGCAGCATCGGCAAAGCATCGACGACGCTTCCGAAGGCTGCGGATTATCAGAAGCCGACCGGGAAAAGCAACGCGAAAGTGACGGATTTCGTGCTGACGGAAACGCCGGAGGGCTTCCACTATGCGTTCAACGCCATTGGCACGGACTACATGCTCCTCTACTGGCGAAGCAAGGAACAGACCGTCACCCAGCCGGTTTACCCGGACGAAAACGGGCATTACGAGGGCGACGTTATCAGCAATTTGACCTTCGCGCGGACGCAGTTCACTGTGCAGGTGAAAAGCGGATCGGGCAGCATGAAGAAGGAAGCGACCGTGCGCAAGGGCTATCAGGCGCCGGAAGCGCCGCAGCGGCAGGAGGGGCGCTTGAGCGGCGTGACCGTCTGCATTGACGCGGGACATCAGGAAAACGGGCGCTTCGTCAATGAGCCGATTGGGCCGGGGCTGACTGGTTCGACCAGCGGCAAGGGCGGCATGGCGCAGGGAACCAAGACGAATCGCCGCGAGAGCATCGTCTGCCTGGAAATTGGGATGCTCCTGCGCGACGAGCTGCTTCGGCAGGGCGCGAACGTCGTCATGACCCGCGAAGATCAAACGACGTTCCACACGAACATCGAACGCTGTGAAATCGCGGAAGCGGGCGGCGCGCAGATTATGCTCCGCCTGCACTGCAACAACTCCAGCAACCGCAGCAAGCGCGGCATACAGGTTTACGGTCCGCTGAACAGCGACTATGCCAAAGCGGTTGCGGATGCGGACACCTACCGCGAAATGGGGCAGAAGCTGCTGGACGCGATGAAAACGCGTGTCGGAATGACGCTGGCGAACTCCACGGGCATGGTGCGGCTGAACGACAACTATGTCGGCAACAACTGGGCGAAGATGATGTGCTTCCTTGTGGAGATGGGGTACTTATCAAATCCGGCGGAGGAATATCTGCTGGTGACGCCGATGTATCAGCAATGGCTGGCGGAAGGCATGGCGGACGGGGTGTATGAGATTGCGGTCGCCCGCGGGTGGGTGCAAGCGCAGTAAGGGTACTGCGCTTGGATTGCGCCCCCTTTGTGTGTGGGAGCAAACGCCCTTTATTTTATTGGAAATTTGGCTTTGCCGCAGGTGTTTCGCCTCTGCGGAGGCGACCAAAGGGCAATAAAAACAGACGAATGTCTGCGGTCGCCCTTTGGAAACCTTCGGGGTGCACACCCGTGTTTCTTGGTTTTTATTGCGGCTTGGAGGAACGAAAGGTTCACAAGCTAATTTGTTTCGACAAAAATCAAGTAACTTAGATGGGGATGCGAAGGAGTCCAGAGGGCGATCGCAAAGCCCTCTGGTCGCTCCCGCAGGAGCGAAACCCTGTATAAACACGCGGACACAGCATGAGAGTGTCACCAACCGAATCGCGCGGAAGGGTCAAGGGAGAAACTCCCTTGTGGAAAGGAAAACGTATGAAACGGAAACTGCTGCTGATGCTGCTGTGCGCGGCGCTGGGATTGGGCGCGGCGCAGGCGGAGGTGTACCGGGTGGAGAGTGAGAAGGATGTGCCAGCGGATTGGGCGGAGAAGGATACGCTGCGCCTGACCTGCATTGACACGAACCGCTCAGACGCGATGGTGCTGCAATCCGGCGGGGAAGCCATGATGGTGGACAGCGGTGAAGGACGCTATCGCAAGCGCGTGTATGCGACGCTGGATGAATATGGCATCACGGAACTGAAGTATCTGCTCAACACGCACTGCGACGATGACCACCTGCACGGCTTCATCTACCTTATGTACTCCGATTTGTATCAGGTGGATGCGTTCCTGTCGCCCAACACCACGACGTATGTGGACGAAGAGGGATACCATCAGCAGGCGGTCAAAGCGACGGGGACGAAGAACATCCCCTATGTGCAGATTGGCGACGGCGACGAATTGACGCTGGGCAACGCGAAGCTGACGATTTTCCGCTGCCCCCTGCCGACGGGGCAGAACAACCGCAGTGCCGCCTGCATGGTGCAGTTCGGGGATTCGCGGGCGTTTCTGACCGGCGATATTGACAACGAGACGATGCAGTGGTACGCCGCGACATATGGCGAAAAACTCCGCTGCGATATCCTCAAAGCGCCTCATCACGGGCTGGCGACGATTCCGGACAGCTTTGTGGAGCAGACACAGCCGCAGGTGCTGTTCGTCCCGAACCGCTCCGCCCTCAGCACAAAGGTGACGGCGGGCTGGGTGAAGAACCACATGCCGGGCGCGGCGCTCTACTTCTCCGGCGACGGCACGGTTACGATGCTGACCGACGGCACGGACTGGTATATCTGGCAAGAACCGAATTACGTCGACCCGCAATAAGGAGGGGCTGCTGATGAAACGCATGATGCGTCTGCTGTCGCTGGCGCTGTGCCTGATGCTGGTGCAGCAGATGGCGTTTGCCGCGATTCCGGAGGATTACGTCGTCCGCCACGGCGACCGCGAATCCAAAAAAATCGCGATCACGGTGGATGACGGCTGGAACATGGATGCTGTGTATAAAATCCACGAATTGAGCATTGAACTTGATTTCCCGGTGACGTGGTTTATCGTCGGCAAGCTGTTCTGCGCGGAAGACCGTGAACTGTGGGAAGACGCGCTGGCACACGGCGATGAGTTCGGCAG
>UMFH01000493.1_pt1 | contig 12317 bp, 10 predicted proteins | sample 1964941 | NCBI WGS metagenome assembly UMFH01 (sample SAMEA4836039, study PRJEB28245) | human gut metagenome | biome: gut microbiome; material: fecal sample | place: Denmark | collected 2008
GGTCGCCTTGTTCGGGCGATCTTCCGTAGTGGACTGATCCTGTTCAGTAGTCATGAAATGGTCACCTGACGCCTGTCCTTGTTCGGTTCAGTTTGCGGTTCGGTTTGTGACTCAGCGCAGTAGTGTGGTGGATGCGAAGGATTCGAGGGACTCGAGGGACTCGAGAGACTCGCATCGCGCCTATCTCAGCGGCCGAAAGCGACGAGCTGGCTGGCCACACCGGTGTAGGTGGCGGGGGTCAGAGCCTTCAAGCGAGCGGCGGTTTCCGGGTCGAAGGACTGCTGGTCGATGAACTGCTCGACCTGTTCCTTGTTGATGGTGTGGCCGCGCATAAGCTCCTTGACCTTCTCGTACGGCTTATCCATGCCCGGCAGGCCCTTGAGCTCGCAGGCGCGCATGGCGGTCTGGATCGGCTCGCCAAGCACCTCCCAGTTCTCATCCAGCTCACGCTCGATGACGTGGGTGTTCGGGTGGATGGACTCAAGGCCACCCATGAGGTTGGTCAGGGCGAGCAAGGAGTAGCCGAGCGCGGAACCGATGTTGCGCTGGGTGGTCGAATCGGTCAGATCGCGCTGCCAACGGGATTCCACCAGCGTGGCGGAGAGGGTGTCAAGCAGCGAGCAGCTGATTTCGAAGTTGGCTTCGGCGTTCTCGAAACGAATCGGGTTGACCTTGTGCGGCATGGTGGAGGAACCAGTGGCACCCTTGACCGGCACCTGGGCGAACACTCCACGGGAGATGTACATCCACACGTCCACACACAGGTTGTGCATGATGCGGTTGGCGTGGGAGACGGTGGAGTACAGCTCGGCCTGCCAGTCGTGGCTTTCGATCTGCGTGGTCAGCGGGTTCCAGGTCAGGCCCATGCGGTTCGTGACGAACTCGCGGGAGACAGCGATCCAGTCGACATCCGGGCATGCGGCCAAGTGGGCACCGAACGTGCCGGTCGCGCCGTTGATCTTGCCCAGGTACTCCTGGTTTTCGATGTGCTTGAGCTGACGGTTCAGACGGTAGACGTAGACGGCGAGCTCCTTGCCGAGTGTGGTCGGTGTGGCCGGCTGGCCGTGGGTGAGGGAGAGCAGCGGCATATCCTTGAATTCCTCGGCCTTGCCGGCGAGGTGGTCGATGATGCGCTTGAACTCCGGGGTCCACACGTTTTCCATCGCGTTCTTGACGCAACGGGCGATGGAGAGGTTGTTGATGTCTTCGGACGTGCAGGCGAAGTGCACGAGGGTCTTCAGCTCGTCGTTGATGTTGGTCAGCTCGGCCGGAGCCTTGTCGATCTGATCATCGATGTAGTACTCCACGGCCTTCACATCGTGGTGGGTGATGGCCTCATGAGCGGCGTGCTGCTTGATGCCTTCGGCGCCGAAGTCCTCGGGAATGGCGCGCAGGAAGGCCTGCTCTTCGGCAGTGAACGGCTTGACGCCGTCAACGATCGGCTGGTTGCCGTTGCCCTCAAAGCCGTTGGCCAGAAGAATCATCCATTCGACTTCGACACGCATGCGTTCGCGGTTCAGGGCAGGTTCGCTCATGTATTCGACGAGCGGGGCGGTGGCCTTGTGATAACGGCCGTCGAGTGGGGTCAATGCGATTGCGGGGGAAATATCGGTAAGCTTCATAACCTCCAAGGGTACTTCCAGCCGTGAACCGAGCGGCTATACTGTGGTGCGGCGTTCCCGCCCGAGCCGCACAGGTCAAGGAACGCCCGTGGTTCGATTACTGTGTGCGGCCTTTAAGGCTAGGAGATCACCATGCCTGCAACCACCATTCATACTCTTCCGAAACGTCCGATTGCCGTATCGTCACTGAAATGGCAGCCGTTGGATATCGCGGTCGGTGCCACGCTGGGTGCGGCCTGCGGCGTGATCTTCTGGGGATTCAACTTCGCGTACATGCCGATCTCTTCGGTATTCGGCGCGATTCTGCCCGGTTTCGCCAGCATCGTGCACGCCGTCTGGTACTTCTCCGGTACGCTGGCGGTGCTGATTCTGCGCAAACCCGGAGCGGCGCTGTACGTGAACCTTATCGGCACGCTGGTCGAAACGGTGATTGGTAGCCAGTTCGATTTGGGCTTCGTGATTATCTCGGCGCTGTTGCAAGGTGTTTTCGCTGAGATTCCGTTCGCCTTGACCCGTTACCGCATGTTCAATCTGCCGATTTCCATTGCATCCGGTGCGTTGGTCGCCTTGGAATACGGCACATATCTGATGCTGTTTCGCTACGTGGGTGTGTCATTCGTCAGCCCGCGTGGCATTGTGCACATGATTTCCGAGGTCACCGGCGGCGTGCTTATCAGCGGCGTGATGGCCTGGTATCTGATGCTGGCCATCGCCAAAACCGGTGTGCTCGACCGCCTCGCATCCGGCCGCGCACTCATCGAGCGACGCGCCTGACACTCTTTGCGCGCCACTTTCCCGGGAATGTTGCGCTGATAGAGGGGGTTTCGGGCATGCTAGCGCAACAATCCCGGGAAAGTGGCGCTAGCCGCGTCTCTGCGGTGATTGCATTGTGGGGTAGCCGATTGATGCTAAGCATTGACAAGTTGATGTGCCCGTTGCCGTGAGACCCCGAGTATATCGCCTATTTGCTGTAGGGCGAGACCCATGCCATGTAGTTCTTGTGCCGCGGCGCGAGTTTCCCGCGCTGCGTTCGATCTGCATTCCGCTTCTTCCTTGCGCAGTCGCCGAGCTTCATCAAGATGCTCCTGCACGGATTGCGGCAGCTTTGTCTCTACGGTGAGTGCGAAATCAGCATCTTGTGTCATGACGGTGATAAGGTCGCGTGCCATACTTTCAATCTCTGCTGTTGTTCTTGCCTGCGTGAAACCGATACCGGGAATCTCAAGAATCCAGTATTTTTCGCCAGGGCGAACGATGACCTGATATGTTTTCACTGCTGATACCAGCCTTTCCCGAGTTTGGCTTCTGCTTCTTTGCAAATAATGTCCGCGAGGTTGTTGTCGATTTCGTTATGTCGTGGGATGGGGAATCATAAGTCCGTCGAGTTGGAATATCTCATGACTCCCTCCTTGCCTGATACTTTCAAACGTGACATTCTTGCGTTCTGCCGCTTGCTTCATCAGTTTGATGAGCCATCTCCTACTCGTCATTATATTGTTAACTCCTTTCTTGACAACTCTGTCAAGTGTGGTATTTACTTTTAACCGCCGAACGTGCTGAACTCGGTGGTTCGCTCGCTAGGGGCAATGGTCGCGGACTGGGTCATGCGGCCTTGGTAGTAGCGGGTTTCCTTGAGCTCTCCGTTGATAACTTCCTGGAAATGGGCTTCGTGGCGTTGCACGGCGGGGGAGCCGAGGTCGGTGGCGTTCTGATAGGCGGCCTGATGGTATTTGATCCAGTGCGACAACTCCCTGCCGTTGGTCGAACCAGCCACGGGTGCGGCGTCATATGGGGTCAGGCCGGTGATGGGCGTTGCGCCGGGAGTGCATGAGCCGTCCGAATGCACTGTGGATGGTGTTGCCGCGGGCGCGGGCGATACATGCCCTTGTACGGTGAGCCAGTTATCGGTGACCGGGTTGGCGGCACCATCCAGTGCGGCGACCAGTTCATCATCGATTTCCACGCTGGTGACCCACGTGCGTTGCGGAATCGGATGATTGGCCACCGGCGATCCGGCTGTCACCACATGCTCGATGGTATATTCCTCCGCCCAATCCGAGGCAAGCGTGGCGGCAACGATACCACCCTGGGAATGGCCGATCAGCGCCACGGGCTCATCCTTGCCGATGCCTGCCTGACGCATCGCCTCGGCAACCATGCGAGCGCTGTCCGCTTTCCTGCGGCGCTCCTGATCGGCGCTCATCAGTTCCACGTTCTGCGCCCAGCCAAATGGTGAGTCAGGCTGTCCATCGGTACCCGGGATGGTGACCAGCCAGGAGTTGGTTCCATCAGATCGTTCATAGCGTTGAATGGCGATGGTCCCATATTCGAGTCCGCTGTTCAGCTCGATTTTGCCGAGCCGCTCTTCGGCGAGCCTGCGCAGATTCTCCATTGACTCGGCCACCGATCCGCTTGCGCGGACAACGTCGGCATTCGCCTGCACCTCGCGCACGTCCAGATGATTGCCTTGGACGACGTCTTTCGCCGGGCCGGAGAAATTGGCGATTTTCCCCGCAGCCTTGTTGACCTCATCGGTGTGCGCAATGCTCTTGCCGATAGGTACGCCGCCAATGATTCCGCCCGCGCCGCTAAGCACTCCTTCCTGGAACGGATAGGTGAACGTGGACATCCATGCCGAATTCGGTTTGCCGTCAATAGTCCAGCCGGCCAGAAAGCCGCCCGCCGCCACAGCGGCAACACCCACCGCGGCATATCCCGGTTTGGCCTGTGTGCCGGCCTGCAATAATTCGGTAAACATGCGCCGAGCCGTCATCTCCGCCTGAGAATACAGAGAGTGTGCGCGAATCAGCAGATCGGCCGCGCCACGCAGATCATCGCTCAACCGCTGACATGCCGTTGCATGGTCATAACACCGATTGCCCAGCGCGGCATATGGTGCAGTGACATGGCCGGGAACAACGGCGCTCGGATCGCCCGACTGCAAGGTGACGCACATCGGCGCACTATGCCGATGTGACTGCAACTGTAATGCGGCCGATTCCCAAGCCGTGGCTATGGCCGCAAATCCTGCCGCCTCGTCATCGAGAGCCTTGGCTATGGCGGCATATTCTTCAAGAGTGGCTGGCGCATATCCCACTCCGCCGTAAACGGACGATTCCACTTGCCAGTAATCGTGCTCGCTCATGACGACCCCCAAGCCAATCGGTGGGTGGTCTCCATGTCTTGCGCGAGACTGGCCGAATACTGTGCGGTGCGACTGAGCCGCGATCGGAATAGATCGGCGGCTTTACCGGTCCACACGATGTTGCTGGAGCGGTTCACGGCCACCGCCGTCTGGTCCGATTGCGCCAGTGTGGCCGCACGCTGGACGGACACGAGGTCGCGACTACGCTGTACCGCCGCATGGCAAGGGCAAGTGCCGTAATCGAACGGCGTCACCGTATTGCCGGCAAAGCCGCCGGTGGGATCGATGGGTGCTGGGTTGCTGGTGTAGGTATTCATATATCCAGCTAAAAGGACAAGACTCATGCTTGTCCAGCCGGAACGACCAATGTGGTTCTAGCTTGCCGATTTTGGGTGAAGTTATCCCCAAGTGTTGTGCATAGTCGTAACGATTATCCACAAATAGCCTGTTTGGACATACCTTGGATCAGCCATGGCCTATCGAAAATTGGATAAATGCCAAAGCCGACAGCCGAAACCGGGAAACAGCCGCGATAAAGCCATGACCCGTGAGGGTGTGAGAAAAAAGAACAACTGTGAACGACTGCTTACCACGGCTTGGTAGCCCCGGTACCCTTGTTCTGCGTCGCTTTCTGCTCGGATTGGGTGGTGTTCGACTGGGTATCGGTGGATTGCTGATTGGCCTTCATCAGCTCCTCGACCTGCTTCTTCTGTTCGTCGGTCAACGCGCCGCCCTTTTTGGCATTGGATGAAGAATTCTCGGATTGCTGTGCCGACTGGGCTTGCCCGGAATCGGAACCGCTGTTCTGCGCCTCGGCCTGTTTCAGGGTGATCTTTGTCAGCTCGGAAGAAATCGAAGCATTGGCGTCGATGGCGTCCTTGACTTGCGGCAACAGAAGCGTGCGCATTCGCCCGGCCTCGTCGAATTGCGCGTCGGTCTGCTGCTGTTGCGCCTTGAGCGTGGTGATATCCGTGGACTCGTCCTGAGCCGCTTTGATATTGGCGTTCAATGATGCGGTGGCCTGATTGAACGTAATCGAAGCGGACAGGTTTACTGCCGCCACGCCGGCAACCAGCAACAGCAATACGGCGCCACAAGCCAGGACGATACGTGCCCAAAGCGGACACTTCGCCCGCATCCGAGTATTCGCCGAGCCATCGTTCTCGTGGATTTCGTTACTGTTTCTCACAGCAGTCTCCTTGAGGTTGCGATCCATGCACCGACTTCCATGGCAAGCAATATCGCCAACGCAATGGCCAACGGCCATACCACCGGCGTGGTGCGTGTGCGTTCCCTGACCGTGGTGGTCATGCGCCACTGCTTCGACGACTTGGCCGAAACCGAATCCGCCAAAGTCTGTGAAGCGTTCACGGCCACATACGTGCCACTGATCTCGTCGGCAATGTCTTTAAGGTTCTTCTCATCCATCTTGGAGATGCCGGGTTCGCCGGTATCCGGGTCGACCACCCAGTGGTCCGTGGTGTTGGAATCGCCGGCACTGACGCCATCGGCGATGACGGGAATCTTGCCGCCCTCGGTCGAGCCGACGCCCACGGTAAACCCATCATTGAGATACTGGCGCAGTGACGAGAACGTACGACGCGTCACATTCGAGGTCTGTTCGCCGTCAGTGATGAGGTACAGCACAATCGCATCATCCGGGTGCGCTTCACGAATCGACTTCACGGTCAGCAGCAATTGATCGATCGGAGCATCCAGACTGGAGCCCGCCGACACGGATGTGGCTTCCACCGCCAACGTGTTGGCCCAATTATCGATGGCCGGCGCATCCGGGGTCAGCGGCACATCAAGCGTCCCCGAAGCACCGAACCGTAACGCCGCGAAACTGGCGTCCGGATAAGCGGCGGTCACATCATGCACGGCCTGGCGTGCGGCATCGATGCGGGTAATGGTCTTCTCGGACCCGTATGTGGCGTCGGCCACCGCCATCGACCCGGTGGTATCCACCGCCACAATGACGTCGGTGGCATTGATGGCCTGTGAGGTGGTAGACGATACCACGCTGGGAGTCAGTACCATCACCGCGACGATGAGCAGCATAAGCGTACGTCGTATGCAAGCCCACACGGTCTCGTCACTGGAAGCACGGCGACGAACAAATAATGCGATTTCGAGAATGGCCAGTACGGCGAGCCCGGCCGCCAGCAGTCCGCCGGCGACCCAGCCCAAGGCGGGGGAGAAGGTGAATCCGTTCATCGCCTCAACCTCCATGCACATACGATCCAGATAATGAGTATCACGGCCAGAGCAAGCGTCCACAGACCGGGAGCGTCCACCATCGAGGATTTCGCCTTGTTCTCCACATCCGTATCTCTACGCGACTGAATATCCCGTACCAGCTCATCTATCGACGCGCCATTCGATTGGGTGAGGAAGATGCCTCCATGCGACTCGATCGCGGACTTCATATCCGTTGTGGTTTGGTCCGATTCACTGGCTTTCGGCCCGGAATACAGGCCGTCCACGGTGATTTTGGTCTGCTGGGTCAAATCCAACGCTTCGGTCAGCGAATAGGTGGGCTTGCCCGACACGACGTTGTCGGTGGCCAGCACGATGGATGCCGCACGCTGACGGTCGGCATTCGCATGATTGGCTTCGCCATAAGCGAAACCGGGGAGCATCGCCGCGCAAGACACCACGCCGTCGCCAATCAAGGAGGTGGCGTCCTTGCGGTTCTGCGTGCCTTCGAGCCAATTGGCGATGTCCTGATATTCGGCATCGGACATCTTATCGATGTCATCCTGCGACTCGACGCCTTTCAGCGCCTTGCTGGCGGAGGTCAACTGTTTGGTGACCAGTTCGTAGTCGTCGGTCAGCGGGAACACCGTGCGTGAGGTCGAGTTGAAGATACTCAAACCGATACGTTCCCCCTTGAAATGCTTGACCAGTTCCAAATAGGTATCGATGACCTCGCGATCATAGGGGAGCGTGGACCCCGACACATCCAGACACAGGACGATATCTCGGCTGGAAGCGCGTTCGTCACCGGCATCCACTTGGCTGGGGCGAGCCACCAGCACAATGGCCAGCGCCAGCGCAAGCACCAGCACGCTGATGGCGAGACGGCCCAAAGCGCGCCATTGACGGAACAGGCGGGAAGCGTGCTCGGTATTGAGATCGTCGTCCATCGAGAATACAGGGGTGTCGTCGGCGGCGTTACGGCGGGCGAACACGACAATCAGCACGATAATCGCCAGCGTCGCCAAGACGCCGGCCAGAGCGGCCCAAGGCCAATGCCATGCCAGCATCATGAACGCCACCTTTCCACCAGATTCGCCACCCACTCGGCGGCCTGCTGCACGCTGGTCGTCTGGGCGATTCGGTTGCGGGCATCATCGGCAAATTCCGGTGGATACAACGCGCCAATGGTCTGCTTCAATGCGTCCAATCCTTGGCGATTCGCGGGCGTGCGATTCAGGTACGCCAAATCGGTCAGCGTACTGGAACTAAGCTCCTTGCCTGATGCGGCACCGGCGAAATCACGGGCGATGACGGCCAATTCGACGAAAGCCTCATGCCGGGGCAGTGCTCCGGATTCATGACGGGCCACCACATCGTCGATGCGGGAACGCCACTCGGCCTTGGAGCTGGCATTGCTATGAGCGCCACGCGCACGGTCGCTGTTCCGAGGTTTGCGTGCGGGGCGAGACAGCATGATGATCAACGCGATCAGACCTACCGCCAGCAACAGGCATGCGACGATGGCCACCACCAGGGGAGTGGTCAAGGCCAACGACTCCACGGGCCTGAGATCGCCGGGATCAGTGGCGAGCGGGATGATGGGGAACATGCTGTGCATCATAGATCACCAGCCAAAGTCAGTCCGACCAGTTCGGGTGCAGTACCCAGTCTATTGCGTGTGGTGCGGGCCAATGCCCGGGACACCAGGGCGACGAAACGATCGAACATGGATTCGCTGGATGCGGATCGAATGATATGGGAACCGGCACGGGTGAGCTCCTGTTCCAAAGCCGCGGCCATATACGCGCGATGAGTATCGACCTCGGCCGCTGCCTTGGCGTTGCGCAGGAATGCCGGCACACGCCGTGCACTCAAGCCGTCGGTGGGAGCGTGGCGGGATGAGACGGCCTTGAACGGATTCATCGTCGCCACATCGATCAGCACCATCGGATGGGTGCGGGTAATACGACGGATCGTGGTGATATGCCGCTCCTCCATCGCATGCTCATCGGTGGCCAATACGATCAATGCCTCGCGATCCTTGATACGGCGCGCATATTCCAGCAGCGCGTCGATATTACGGTGATGATTCCAATCACGGTCAAGCGCCTTGTCCAGCGTGCGTTCGAACTGCGCGAACCCACCGTTGAACGGTACGCGGGTGATGCTGGACTCATCGCCGAACACCAGCGAAATATCGTCCGACCGGCGCAACGACAGTGCGGCGAACATACGCAGCGCATTGGCGGCAACCTGCCATGCGCGTTCTCCGGAAGGGCATACGCCAGTCATCTCCAGGCCCACGTCCATCAGCAACCAGACCCGTGACGTCGACAGGCGCTCACGCTCGACCACCATGGGGCGGCCTTGGCGGGCGCTGGTCTTCCAATCGATAAGACGGGATTCGTCGCCTGGCTCATAGGCATGCACATCCATCGCATCGCCGCTGCCGCCACGACGCCCGGATGCGTGTTCGCCCTCCAGCGCGCCCAAAGCCTTCCTTACGGTAGGCAGGCTCAGCTGAGTGCCAAGGGCCTCGATTTTCTTGCGAACGGAATCGGAACTCACGGAACAGGAACCGTTTCGACGATCTTGTCGACGATCTGATCGCTGACCACGCCATCGGCCAGTGCCTCGAACGTCAGCATAATACGGTGGCGCAGCACCTCATGAGCGAACGCCTTGAGGTCCTCGGGCACCACATAGTCGCGCCCGGACAGCAACGCCTTCGCCTGGCCGATACGGGTCAAGGCGATGGTGGCGCGCGGCGAGGCGCCCAAACGCACCAAGGACGACAGTCCCTTGATGGGGCGGGAGCCGGCACCTCGTGACGTGGCGGTGATATCGACCGCATAACGCATGATCGCGTCGGAAACATGCACGCGGCGTGCCGCCTTGCGCAAAAAAACAACGTCGGACACGGAAATGCGTTCGCCGGTGATGGTGTCGGGGCCGATCATATCGGAGCCGCGGCGGGTGAGCATGGCCAGCATCCGAGCCTCTTCGTCGGGCGAAGGATAGGTCATGACGGCCTTCATCATGAAACGATCCATCTGGGCTTCGGGCAGGTTGAACGTGCCCTCCTCCTCGATCGGATTCTCGGTGGCGATCACCATGAACGGCTTGGGCAAGGCGATACGCTGCCCGCCGATGGTCGTGGCACCCTCGGCCATGGCCTCAAGCATGGCGGACTGGGTTTTGGCATTCGAACGGTTGATCTCGTCCAGCAGTACGAAATTGGCGTGAATCGGACCGATCTGCGTGGTGAACTTCTGCGACGCAAAATCGAAGACCTGCGTGCCCACCAGATCAGATGGCATGAGATCAGGAGTGCACTGCACGCGCTTGAACGAGCCGGATACGCAGGTGGCGAGCGTCTGGGCGGCCGTGGTCTTGGCCAAGCCCGGCACGGATTCGATAAGAATATGCCCGCCGGCCACCAAGGTCACGATAAGCGATTCGCGTAGATTATCCTGACCCACCAGTGTCTGGGCGAACCTCGCCCGAATGGCGTCGGCCAGGATACGTGCGCGTTTGGCGTCATCGGCACCCAGCGGAGCCGACACGCCGGGCGCGGGAACGGCGACCGGTCGTGCGGCGGTGGTCGGCGAAGGTATGTTCGGTTGCGTGGGGAACAAAGTCATGCCCCCCACTGTAACTACTCACAATGACTGTTGGCCTGCCTAAAGAGTCCAATCCACCGGGTCGGCACCCATGGTGACTAGGGCTTGATTGGCTCTGGAGAATGGTTTGGAGCCGAAGAATCCGCGGGAAGCGGACAGCGGACTCGGATGAGGCGATTTGATAATGAAGGCATTGGTCAGCAATGGCTCGAGGCTTTGCGCATTACGCCCCCAGAGAATCGCCACCAGCGGCTGGGGCTTGCCGTCGGCGTCCGTGCGCGCGTTCAACGCACGAATCGCGGCCTCGGTGACTTCCTCCCAGCCTTTGCCCTGATGCGAATTTGGCCGCCCGACGCCGACAGTCAGACATCTGTTGAGCAACATCACCCCACGTTCCGTCCACGGTGTCAGATCGCCGTTGGTGGGCATGGGCACCCCAAGGTCGTCAACCAATTCCTTATAAATATTGATCAGGCTTTTCGGCAGCGGGTGAACATTTGGCGCCACGCAGAAGCTCAAACCCACCGGGTGACCCGGGGTCGGGTAGGGGTCCTGGCCGACAATCAGCACCTTGATGGAATCGAACGGGATGGTGAACGCGCGCAGAATATTGTGGCTTGCCGGCAGCCACGGGCGCCCGGCGGCGTTTTCCGCACGAAGAAAATCGCCCATATGGTGGATGGTGGGCTCCACGTCGGCCAAGGCATGGGCCCACCCTGGCTCTACCAGTTCGCTCAATGGTTTGATCATGACTCACCACTGTAGTCAAACGTGCATATCCGGTGCATGGGGCGTGGTGTGGTGGACTGATGAGTTGTTTGCCGATTACACTCATGGGTAGTTTTGATAGGAAGAAAGGGCGATTATGGCACGCGACACGATGACCTACGAATCCTATGAACCGGATTCCTTCGACAATCCTCCGAAGGGACCGGTGGGAGTTCACCGTGGCGCTCGTTCGGTAATGGCCCGCCTCTGCCCGTTCATCGTCGTTATTCTGGTGGCCGCGCTGTGCGGTGTCGGGGCCTGGGCATGGATTTCCGGAGAATACAAGAATGTAGTGGGAGGATCGTCCCAGACGGCGACCACGTCCAAGTCCGATTCGTCCAGCAAGGCTGAGACCAAGAACAGCACCAAGGATGATTCCTCGTCCACTTCGACCGATTCGTCCAAGGACTCGACTTCGGATTCGGCAAAGTCCGATACCGACAGTGACACGACATCCTCGAATGAGAATCAAAACTCCGATCAGCAGTCTCAGCAGTCTCAGCAGTCCGAAGCCATCGCGACTGTGAATAAGGCCACGCAGGTGCGTGTGGTCAACGCCACAGGAATCCAAGGATATGCGGGTCAGCAGGCCGATGTGCTGCAGACCGCCGGTTACACCAGTGTCGAGGCGACCAATCCGAGCGGCACATTGCCGGCTTCTTCCGTGGTGTGGTATCAGAATGAGACCGATAAGGCCACCGCTGAGGATGTGGCGACCACGCTTGGCATTTCGGCTGTGGAGCAGGTGCAAGGACTCGCCGTTCCCATTACGGTGGTGTTGCTCAACTAGCGTTGTTGATGCGCCCCTGATATCGGCGAGAAATACATCGAAAACTGTGAGCGTTCTCACGCCTATGGAATAATTCGTACCGAAAATGTGCCACTGCGGTTGAGATTGTTCCCTCGTCACTGTACAATCGTCAGGCAGATTCTAGTGGTGGTTGCAACACCTGAGGT
>UMFH01029473.1_pt1 | contig 12089 bp, 9 predicted proteins | sample 1964941 | NCBI WGS metagenome assembly UMFH01 (sample SAMEA4836039, study PRJEB28245) | human gut metagenome | biome: gut microbiome; material: fecal sample | place: Denmark | collected 2008
AATTGTTCATACCTGGTTTGAAGGAAGAAAACAGGCATTGCTGTCAGAGTTTGTTGTTGCTACTGTTGACCAGTTTCTTATGGCATCGTTAAAACAGAAACACGTTATGCTAAGACACCTGGGACTTGCGGGTAAGGCTGTAATCATAGATGAATGTCACGCATATGACCGATATATGTACGTTTATTTGGAAAACTCCCTGCGCTGGATGGCGGCATATAACGTACCTGTAATAATTCTTTCTGCAACATTGCCGCCGGATAAAAGAGCGGAACTGATAAGATGGTATACCGGCAGTAAGAACAACTTTGACAACAGCAGTATGGCGTATCCTGTACTGACGTGGAGTGACGGTGCGGATGTAAAGCAAAAGGCTATACCTGTTGATATCCCCAATAAGTCCATCACAGTAATCAGAAGAGAAGAAAATGACAGTAACGATATTGTAAACCTGCTTGAAGATAAACTGTCTGGCGGCGGTTGTGCGGCTGTTATTGTGAATAGTGTTGCTTATTCTCAAGAACTTGCCGACACAATAGCGGCGAATATGCCTGATTATCGTGTTATATGTTTCCATAGCAGATTTATATCGACTGACAGAGCGGTAATTGAGCGTGAGCTAACAGAACTTGTCGGCAAGAAGTCGACCTGTGAGAAGAGGGACAAACTGATAGTAGTCGGCACACAGGTGCTTGAACAGTCGCTTGATATAGACTTTGACTATATGATAACCGAACTTTGCCCTATGGATCTGTTGTTACAGCGTTCGGGCAGACTGCATAGACATGACCGCAAACGTCCGGATAAATTAGCTGAACCGGAGTTGTGCGTGTTGATCCCGGAAGATTTCAGTAAAAGCGTTTACTCCGGTTGGATAATGACGCAAACTGAAAAATATCTGACGGATAAACTTGTTATACCGGGATGTATTCCTGAGCTTGTCGGCGCTGTTTATTCCGAACCCGACAATGATGAACAACAGACCACAGAGTATAGAGAATATAGTGATGAACAAAAAGAGAAAAAGCAAAGAGCCAAGAAATATTGCATACCGTCACAAAAAATTAATCGCAGTGATTCAACGCTTAGCGATATGATCGACAGGCGTGAGCTGAATAACGATTCTGACGGCGAGGCGGCGGTGCGTGACGGACAGGAAACCATAGAAGCGCTTGTGCTTGTGAAAACATCCGATACGGAGTATTCACTGTTTTCACGGGACGCAGTGTTTGATATTACTTCTGTACCCGATAATGTACAGGCAAAGCTGATAGCAAAGCAAAGACTGAGATTGCCGGCATTTTTCAGTAAGTCTTATAATTTTGGTAAAACGATTGAGATACTGGCAAACGCAATGCCTCAGGCGTGGAGAAATGCAAAATGGCTCAAAGGTGAGATATTGCTTTTGCTTGACGGAAATAACAAGATAAATCTGCTCGGCAGAACGTATAAATACAGCACCGAAAGAGGTTTTGAAGAAATAAAGGAGGAAGAAAGCTGATATGGACAGAGAGTTCAATCTGATCGACGAACCGTGGATATGTGTCCGTGACAACGGGTGCGAGGTGAAAGAGATAAGCATAAGGCAGGTCTTTGAACACGCACAGGATTACACGGAGCTTGCAGGAGAAACAAAAACGCAGGATATGGCTGTGCTGAGATTTCTGCTTGCGATGATTTACACAGTATTCTCGAGGTATGACAAAAACGGTGATGAGGTTGATCCTGAGGATGATATTAATTATCTTACGGATAACTGGATTGAGGTATTTCGGAGCGGCAAATTTCCGATGAAGCCGTTTGAGAAGTATTTTGAAAAATGGTATGACCGTTTCTGGCTGTTTGATGAGGAGTATCCGTTTTATCAGTCTAACAAGGTAAACGGTAAAGGCAAAGCTACAAGTATAGCAAAAATGATCGGATCGCTTTTTGAAAGTGCCAATAAGCCCAGACTTTTCTCTGACAGGAACAATGACGGAAGACTGCTTTCATATTCGGAAGCGGTTCGTTGGTTGTTACATATAATCTGTTTTGACGATACAGCGGCAAAACAACCAGTACCTAAGAAATCATGGGTTAGTATATTGGGGCTGATAGCGGTCAGAGGAAACAACCTGTTTGAAACGCTTATGCTGAATTACAACGCAGAAAGCGATTCTGAATATGACGTGTATGTAAGCACTCCGTCGTGGGAAAAGGATAACAACAAAGCTGAGTTCAATACTCTGATACCTGTTCCCGATAATCAGGCGGCATTGCTTTCGTTGATGTCAAGACGTGTGTATCTTTGCAGAGAAAACGGAAAGGTGAACGGTTATTATATTTCAGGCGGAGATTATTTTGAAGAAGTTGAAGTTTTCGGTGAGCAGATGACGCTATGGAGGTCATATAAAGAAAAAGGAAGCGACAGTACAAAATATAAACCTCTGCTTCACAAGCCTTCAACAAAGGCTTGGCAGGAATTCGGAAGTATCGCAGCGCTTGAAGGTGATGAAAATTCAAGCACTGCAAGAAAACCGGGCGTTATAGCTCATATTGAATCGTACATAGACAGGAGCTATCTGGATAATTGCTTTTTACTTAATGTAACAACGGCGTCTGTAATTCATGATTTCAACGATAGTATGTGTTTTAAGATTGTTGATTCTATCAGTGATGAACTGTCGTTCCATTCAGATCTGCTGATGAAAGTCGGAGAAGCGTGGCGCTATCGTATAGGAAACGAGATAGGCAAATGTGAAAGTGCGGCTAAAGCGGTAAATAAACTCAGTATCAATTTGCAGAAATCTGCAGGAGCAAGCGGTGACAAGCTATCCGGAGAAGACGCAAAGACGCAGTTCTACAGTATGATAGATAAGCCTTTCAGAGATTGGCTGTCACAGCTTGATACCGGATATGATATTGATGAATACACAGGTGAAATTGAAGATACTGTAAGGAAAATCGCAATCGTATTCGGAAACGACTGTGTTCATCAGATGAGCGCAAATACGATTTTCGGTAGATATGAGAAGGACGGCAAGGATAAAAACCTTGTGACTACGGTAGAGGCTCTTAACATTTTTAATGCTACAATAAATAAAATTTTCAGAAAAGAAGGTGATAACAAATGAGTAAGAGTGATATGGTTTATCGTTATACCGCATCAAAAATCGAGTATCTGCACAGCATTGCAGACACAGGAAGAGGCAAAGGCTATCTTGCCGAGCTGAGACACGGTATCGGTAAAAAGCCGGGAGAACTCCCGTCGCTTTGGTGGTTGATATTCGACAGGATTGATGAAGAACTTAAAGGTTCAAAGTGTGCGTCAAATGCAGAATGGGCAGTTTATACGGCTCTGACGTTGTACTCTTTGCATCAGCAGGGTAACGACAGATTTATGTATGAAAAGGGCTATACTCTGGGAAGAGCGGCTTATCACATTGCAAACAGCAATGATGATGAAGAACGTGTTGTAAACAGACTTAACCTTGTTGTAACATCAACGACAAAGGAAGAGCTTGCTTACCAGCTCAAAAGCATAGTTCAACTGCTCAAAGGCAAGAGTATACCGCTTGATTATGCTAAGCTTGCCGAAGAACTCTACAGGTTCAATTATCCTGAGCAGGCGGCAGATATAAAACTGTCGTGGGGAAGAGATTTCTATTCCGAAAAGTATAAGACCGAAAAAGATAATTCAAAAGGAGAGTAAAGAAAATGAGTAACGAAAGATTATATGTTGATTTCCATGTAGTGCAGACAGTTCCGCCTTCATGCGTAAACCGTGATGATACCGGCAGACCTAAAACTGCTTTTTACGGCGGTGCAAACAGAGCGAGAGTGTCAAGCCAGTCGTGGAAGCATGCAATGCGCCTTATGTTCAATGAACTTTTTACAAGTGAAGAACTCGGCTACAGAACAATGCACGCTGTTGATCTTATTGCAAATGAAATCAAAAAGCTTGACAGCAGTTTTGACGATGAAACAGCCGTTAAGGAAGCTATAAAGGCAATGAACTCGGCAGGTGTGAAAATAAACGAAAAGAAGGATAATAAAACAGGAGCACTGTTCTTTATAAGTGCTGTGCAGGCTAATAATCTTGCACAACTTGTTATAAGCGGTGAAAAAGACGCCAAGCTCTATAAGCAGGCGCTTAAAGAAACGCCTTCTGTTGATATCGCTTTATTTGGAAGAATGGTAGCGGACGATGCTGACCTGAATGTAGATGCAGCATCGCAGGTTGCTCACAGCATTTCAACTCATGCTGTTCAGAATGAGTATGACTACTTTACGGCAGTAGACGATTGCTCGCCTGAGGACAGTGCGGGTGCGGGACATCTCGGAACGACAGAATTCAATTCTTCAACGCTTTACAGATATGCGACCGTGAATGTCGAACAGCTTAAGAAATCAATAGGTGTTTCTGTAGCAGAAGTCATAAAGGGATTTGCAGAAGCGTTTATCTGCTCTATGCCTACCGGTAAGCAGAACTCATATGCAAACAGAACATATCCCGATATGGTTTATGTGACGATCAGAAAAGATCAGCCCGTAAACCTTGTCGGTGCATTTGAAAAGCCGGTTATCAGCAATAACGGCTATGTTGAAGAGTCTGTGAAAAAATTACAGGAGTATGCAGGCAAGGTATACGACAACTTCAGCGGAAAGCCTGTAAAGAGCTTTATGATAGGTGCGGACGCTATATCCGATGCTGAAAGGGTAAATCTTGACGAGCTGCTTGAAAAGCTTTATAGCTACATAAAAGATGAGGTGGTATAATGCCTGTACTGCTGCTCAGACTTGCCGCTCCGTTGCAGTCATGGGGCGTTGAGTCGAAATTTGATACGCGCCGCACGCTCGGATATCCGACCAAGAGCGGCGTAATCGGACTTGTGGCATCGGCTATGGGAAGAGAGAGGACAGAACCTCTTGACGACCTTAATGAGCTTAAAATCGGTATCAGAGTAGAGAACGAGGGTCGGCAGATAAGGGATTATCACACTGCCAACGGTGAAAAAACAAAGAAATATATCACGCACCGCTTTTACCTTTCCGATGCGACTTTCCTTGTTGGGCTCGAACATAAAGACGCAGGGTTTATAGAAAAAATCGAAGACGCTCTGAAGCACCCGGCGTTTCCGCTGTTTCTGGGCAGGCGCTCATGTCCGCCTACGCTTCCGCTTGTATGGGGACTGCGTGACGGAGATCTTCTTGATGTGCTTAAATCAGAAAGTCCGTTGCTTGACAAACAGCAGAGAAAAAACGCCGACACAAGGCTCAGAATTATTACAGAAAGCGAAGACGGTCCTGCAATAATCAAGGATGTTCCTGTTTCGTTTGATCCGACATTCAGACGTTTCGGGCTGCGGAAAATAAAGGACTGCTATGTGGAGATTGATAAGCCGGACAGCACGGCGGATATGGTTTCTGCAGAGCACGACCCTATGGCTGAATTGAGGTGAAACAATGTACTTATCAAGAGTTTATCTGGATCTGTCAAACCGCAATACATTGAAGGCGGTCAATTCCCGCAGTGTTCTGCACGGAGCTGTAGAAGCGGCGCTTACGGATGACCGTTCAAGAAAGCTCTGGCGCATCGACAGTCTTGGAGGAGAGCTTTATCTGATGATTCTCAGTAATCAGAAGCCCGACTTATCTGTTATAGCATTGCAGTTCGGTGATACCGGCAGAGCAGGAGAAACAAGAGAATATGATGGTCTGCTTGGCAGAATAAAAAAGGGTGATATATGGCAGTTCCGCCTTACCGCAAATCCGGTGAAAACGGATAATGTAAAACAGGGACAGGGTAAGAAAAGGGCGGTCACCATTGTTGACTTTCAAAAGCAGTGGCTGATGGACAGAGCAGAAAAGAACGGGTTCTGCCTTAGCGAAGATTCATTTGATGTGGTTCAGAACAAGTGGTGCAGATTTTTCAAAAAGGACAACAGAGTAGTAACTCTTCTGTCGGTGACGTTTGAAGGACTGCTTGAAGTGACGGATGAAGAACTGTTCAAAAATATGCTCATAAACGGAATAGGCAGAGGAAAAGCGTACGGTATGGGACTTATGACCGTAATGCGTCCGGGAAATAATACAAATGGCTGAAATACCCGGAATGATAAAACCCGATATCGTAGAACTGCCGCAGATTGCCGACAGAATTACATTTCTGTATCTGGAACATTGTAAAATAAACAGAAAAGACAGTGCAATCACCGTTATTGACGAGAACGGCGTTACGCATATACCATCGGGTACAATTTCTGTACTTATGTTAGGTCCCGGAACTGATGTTTCACACAGGGCTATGGAGCTTATTGGCGACAGCGGAATAAGCATATGCTGGGTTGGTGAGCAAGGCGTCAGATATTATGCCGGCGGCAGACCGCTGACGCACAGTTCTAGGCTTATTGTAAAACAAGCGGAAATGGTCACAAACCAGCGCAAGCATCTTGATGTTGTCAGAAAGATGTATATGATGCGTTTCCCCGATGAGGATGTTTCGGGCCTTACTCTGCAACAGCTGAGAGGTCGTGAGGGCAGTCGTATAAGAAAAGTGTACAGACAGCAGTCTGAAAAATGGAATGTCGAATGGAACGGTCGTGTATACAATCACGAAGATTTCCAGTCGTCCGATCCTGTCAATCAGGCTCTGTCGGCGGCACATGCCTGCCTTTACGGGCTTGCTCACGCTGTTATATGTTCTATGGGGTGTTCGCCTGCACTGGGGTTTGTACATATCGGTCACGAATGTTCGTTCGTATATGATATAGCCGATCTTTATAAAGCTGAAGTCACGATACCGATATCTTTTGAAGCGGCTGCATCGGTAAATGATGATATATCAAGATTTGTACGGCATAGAGTCCGTGACGAAATGGTGAAAGCCCATATGCTTGAGCGAATGGTACACGATATAAAATATCTGCTGATGCCTGAAGAAAATCCGGATGACGAAAAAGTCATGTATCTGTGGAATGATAAAAACGAACCTCTCGATTACGGTAAACAATACAGGTGACGATATGATGGTAGTAATTACACTGAGTTGTTGTCCGCCTAAACTACGCGGAGATCTTTCCAGGTGGATGCAGGAAATAGATACAGGCGTGTATGTCGGAAATCTGAACGCAAGAGTTCGTGATAACGTATGGGACAGAGTGTGTTCAAACATCGGAAATGGTCACGCTTCAATGTCATACAGCTCAAATAACGAGCAGAAACTGGAATTTCGTATTCACAATACACAATGGGAACCGGTAGATTATGATGGCATAAAGCTTATAAAAAGACGTGTGACAAAAAGTGATGATGAAAACGTTATTCGTCCGAAAGCTATGACAAATCACATAAATCGTTTATCGGAGAAAAAACAGAAATCATCCGGTGTATCGGATACATATACGGTAATCGATATTGAAACAACGGGACTTAATCCTGATGATGAAATAATAGAACTCGGTGCAGTAACGGTTGAAAACGGATCAGTAGCAGAAACATATTCTGTGCTTGTCAAAACGGATAAAAAAATACCGGAGGCGATTATCAGGCTTACAGGTATAACGGAGGAATTACTGGCAAATGAGGGAGCAGAAAAAAGTAAAGCGCTTGGTGAGTTTGCAATGCGATGTAGCGGAAAACCTCTGGTTGGGCATAATATCGGTTTTGACTTGAATTTTATTAAATCTGCGTGTGCTGAAAACAAAATTGATTTTGTTCCGTCAAAAATTATTGATACAGTTAAAATATCAAGAAAATTACTTGATATTAATTCATATTCATTATCAGCTATTGCGGATTATTTCGATTTGCATTATAATAAAGACAGGATTCATAGGGCACTTGACGATTGTCTGCTTACACAAAGGATCTATGAAAAGTTAAAGGAAATCTAAGCGGTTGATTTTGCAAAACCGCTATTTTCCTTGATTTCTTTAGTCTTGTCCCCATACGCGTGGGGATGATCCTAACTTCATACTCGAGAGCCTTTACCATAAGAGCTTGTCCCCATACGCGTGGGGATGATCCTAATATTGCCTGTGTTTATGTCAACATATACTCCTTGTCCCCATACGCGTGGGGATGATCCGTCGTACCGTGGCGGGTGGTGCTATGTTGTTGACTTGTCCCCATACGCGTGGGGATGATCCTGTACTCTTGCTCCTCAGGTGTTATCTCACAGCCTTGTCCCCATACGCGTGGGGATGATCCTAAGCGTTCAACGTGCGATTGGGATACTGCTTTCTTGTCCCCATACGCGTGGGGATGATCCTGGTATCTTAAAATTTACAACACAGCTGGCAAACTTGTCCCCATACGCGTGGGGATGATCCCAGTGTTGACGGCGATGTCAAACTTTTCCGTCTCTTGTCCCCATACGCGTGGGGATGATCCTGCTCGGTTAAAACCACTTGCTTTTTGCGCTTTCTTGTCCCCATACGCGTGGGGATGATCCTAATCCTTTATTTTCAAGATAAGGGAGGAGAAACTTGTCCCCATACGCGTGGGGATGATCCTGCTTAATGGTACAATGGCAAGATTGTTCTTGACTTGTCCCCATACGCGTGGGGATGATCCCTCGGACGCTGTACCGACAGCTGTAAAAGCTCCCTTGTCCCCATACGCGTGGGGATGATCCCGAGGGAGTACAGATTTGAGTTTCTCGTTTCGGCTTGTCCCCATACGCGTGGGGATGATCCTCAAATTTTATATCGCCTTTTGTTTTTACTTTTCTTGTCCCCATACGCGTGGGGATGATCCTCCTGCAAAGTGTATCGGATATGCACCGCAGTCCTTGTCCCCATACGCGTGGGGATGATCCTTTTACGATGAAGTGGTTATTTCGAGGCGGTTTCTTGTCCCCATACGCGTGGGGATGATCCTTAGTGGTTTTTCCCCTCGACCGAGGGGAAAGTCTTGTCCCCATACGCGTGGGGATGATCCCAAAATAAGATTTTTGATAGCGGCGTAACCGCTCTTGTCCCCATACGCGTGGGGATGATCCCTATACCCTCCGCGAAAGCTCCAGGAGGTGTTGCTTGTCCCCATACGCGTGGGGATGATCCCGGACAGTTGCTACATACTGCCCACGCCCTTTACTTGTCCCCATACGCGTGGGGATGATCCCTCGGACGCTGTGCCGACAGCTGTAAAAGCTCCCTTGTCCCCATACGCGTGGGGATGATCCCCATAAATGAGAATATCCACCGTTGCTTGTTATCTTGTCCCCATACGCGTGGGGATGATCCCTCACGCTGAAAAACTGTCGTTTCCGCTCTCTCCTTGTCCCCATACGCGTGGGGATGATCCTGACGTGCTAGTCGTGGCTGAGGCTTTACAAATCTTGTCCCCATACGCGTGGGGATGATCCCTTGATGTGACCGAGGAACTCGACTTTATCCATCTTGTCCCCATACGCGTGGGGATGATCCTCAGACACAAAGTCGAAGATGGTGGGCTATAGACTTGTCCCCATACGCGTGGGGATGATCCCGATGCGCGCATCAGGCACGGACACGAGGACGGCTTGTCCCCATACGCGTGGGGATGATCCTTGTAGCGCCGTCATTTGTTAAAATATCACAGTCTTGTCCCCATACGCGTGGGGATGATCCTTATACCCTGTCGGGTTGGGATAGCGCTGATAGCTTGTCCCCATACGCGTGGGGATGATCCGCATCAACAAGCGCAGAGGGAAGACGCTTTAAACTTGTCCCCATACGCGTGGGGATGATCCTTATACCCTGTCGGGTTGGGATAGCGCTGATAGCTTGTCCCCATACGCGTGGGGATGATCCTTCTCCCTTGGGCGGTTTCGGGTATTGCTTCATCTTGTCCCCATACGCGTGGGGATGATCCTTTCAAGGGTACCTAACTCGTCTATGAGGTCAACTTGTCCCCATACGCGTGGGGATGATCCTTGTTCCACGCTTTTGCGCTCCTGTGTTCTTCTCTTGTCCCCATACGCGTGGGGATGATCCCGGTGGTTGAACATTTCACATAATTTTCACAAACTTGTCCCCATACGCGTGGGGATGATCCCAAACGGGTACATTTTTAGAGATAGCGCAGCTTCTTGTCCCCATACGCGTGGGGATGATCCTTAATTCTGTCGCAGAATTTTACAAGAACAAAACTTGTCCCCATACGCGTGGGGATGATCCTTCAAGTTTGTTTGAAAATAGAAAATCGTGGAACTTGTCCCCATACGCGTGGGGATGATCCCTCCCTGCCGCTCTTTGCTTTGCGGTGTACCACCTTGTCCCCATACGCGTGGGGATGATCCCACTTATAAGCATGCTTCCCTTTTCCGATTTGGCTTGTCCCCATACGCGTGGGGATGATCCTTATGTACTTGATAAGGTACAAATGTTGCTAACCTTGTCCCCATACGCGTGGGGATGATCCCTTTACCCGAAAGATGTAGCTTCTTACAATTTTCTTGTCCCCATACGCGTGGGGATGATCCTGATAATGTTTGCATTTGAAAACATTCTAGGAACTTGTCCCCATACGCGTGGGGATGATCCTACCCTGTTGGGTCAAAGCCCATTTTTATGTGACTTGTCCCCATACGCGTGGGGATGATCCTAATTCCTACAGCGGCTATTCCTTCATACGTTCCTTGTCCCCATACGCGTGGGGATGATCCTAACAATGCCCGATAGTGATAAAAAAATAAGTTCTTGTCCCCATACGCGTGGGGATGATCCCAGCGGATGTCAACTCACTTTATCCCTCTATGACTTGTCCCCATACGCGTGGGGATGATCCGCGTAGACGAGTATACGGTGTTGCCCGTAACTGCTTGTCCCCATACGCGTGGGGATGATCCCTGTAAGCGTAAACTCGGACGCTGTGCCGACAGCTTGTCCCCATACGCGTGGGGATGATCCTTGCGGAGGCGGTCTTTAAGCACGCCAGCGCCGCTTGTCCCCATACGCGTGGGGATGATCCTACGTCCGCAAGTCGTACCGTGGCGGATGGTGCCTTGTCCCCATACGCGTGGGGATGATCCTCATCTATCTGCTTTGCAGTGCTTGCGTCGACCCTTGTCCCCATACGCGTGGGGATGATCCTCAGCGGACATTTTATCCGACAAGACGTCAAATCTTGTCCCCATACGCGTGGGGATGATCCCACGCCGTCGCCTGCATAGTAGTTTTCGCAAACCTTGTCCCCATACGCGTGGGGATGATCCAAGCTTGTCTTACAGCACACCGTATATAGTGGCCTTGTCCCCATACGCGTGGGGATGATCCTAGGCCGTTATCGCTGAGCCTATCGGAATGTACCTTGTCCCCATACGCGTGGGGATGATCCTTTCCGCTTGCGTCACGTCCTTTAAAGGCTTTTCTTGTCCCCATACGCGTGGGGATGATCCTAAGGGTACAGCGGCAGTGCCTGTGTGGTCGTCCTTGTCCCCATACGCGTGGGGATGATCCGTTACGTTCTAAAACCCAACCGTCACCGCGCAACTTGTCCCCATACGCGTGGGGATGATCCTTTTGCGAAGTCCGTAGTTTTACCTGCAGTTCTCTTGTCCCCATACGCGTGGGGATGATCCTAAAACCCGCTCCTCCTATAAGAGTATACTGCTCTTGTCCCCATACGCGTGGGGATGATCCTCAGTCAAACTTGCTTTGCCCGAAATTAACATACTTGTCCCCATACGCGTGGGGATGATCCTAAAACCTCGTGCGTATCCTGACAAAATAATAACTTGTCCCCATACGCGTGGGGATGATCCTACCCACGGCGGTTTTTAAGCCGTGCGTCCGCACTTGTCCCCATACGCGTGGGGATGATCCTTTTTTGTCAAGCCCTGCGGTATAATCGCCAAACTTGTCCCCATACGCGTGGGGATGATCCTCCTGCGGGCGCAATAACTTCTTTGGCAGGAAACTTGTCCCCATACGCGTGGGGATGATCCTCCGTAACGACAGGGTTTAACAAATTATGGGAACTTGTCCCCATACGCGTGGGGATGATCCTCGCTCGACTGTCGGACGGCGTGTTAAAATTTACTTGTCCCCATACGCGTGGGGATGATCCTAAAATCTTGTCCTTATCCTAACAAAATAATAACTTGTCCCCATACGCGTGGGGAT
>UMFH01032578.1_pt1 | contig 12002 bp, 10 predicted proteins | sample 1964941 | NCBI WGS metagenome assembly UMFH01 (sample SAMEA4836039, study PRJEB28245) | human gut metagenome | biome: gut microbiome; material: fecal sample | place: Denmark | collected 2008
AGAAGGTCAGCGCCCTTTCGTTTCACGTCACCTTGCCTCAAATGCGACCCGCTCGCTGTCCGTCCTCTGCCTGCGGCGTTGTCTTGCTCCGGATGCGGCAGTTAGGGACGTTCCTTTTCTGCCGGCAGCTTGGGACACTCCTTGTAGTCATTGGGGACGTTCTTAAACGACTACATAGAACAAGAGTGGATGATCTCCCGGTTTGAGCCTGCATTCAAGCTCAAAGTGGGAGATCATCCACTCTCGTTTCGTTTGTTGATTTCGATGCCTACATTTGTAGGAACAGTTCGTGGAGGCGGGTATCGTCGTCGAGCTCGGGGTGGAAGGTTACGCCGAGCTGGTTGCCCTGACGGGCGGCGACGATACGGCCGTCGACTTTCGCTAAGGCCTTGGCATTGCCGTGCACTTCGACGATGCGGGGTGCACGGATAAATGTTAATGGCACTTCACCGTCGATGCCGGACACCTGGCCCTTGGTGCGAAAACTGCCGAGCTGTCTGCCATAAGCGTTGCGCTCAACGAGTACGTTCATGGTTGCTAGGCGCGGCGTTCCCTTATCGTCGTGTGCGGCAAGATCGCGCGCCAATAGAATCAAGCCGGCGCAGGTGCCAAGGACGGGCATGCCTTCAACAATGTGGGTGCGAAGCTCCTCGAGCATGTCTAACTCATCAAGCAGCTTCCCTTGAACGGTAGACTCGCCGCCGGGAAGTACCAGACGGTCAAAGTCCTGCTTCAAATCAGCCGCCTGCCTCAGCTCAATACAACGTGCGCCCAGCTCGGATAGTCTTGCCTCGTGCTCGGCAAAAGCACCTTGGACCGCCAGCACGGCGACCGTCTGGTCTGCATAATCGCTCATGTGCGATCCTTTCTGCTGGACTAGCGCCCGCGTTCCTCCATGATGATCTCGATTTCGTCGGCGTTGATGCCCACCATGGCCTCGCCCAGGTCCTCCGAAAGCTCGGCGATGAGCTTGGCATCGGTGAAGTTTGCCACGGCCTTGACGATGGCGGCTGCGCGCTTGGCGGGGTCGCCGCTCTTAAAGATGCCCGAGCCGACAAAGACGCCTTCGGCGCCCAGCTGCATCATCAGCGCGGCGTCGGCGGGGGTCGCTACGCCGCCGGCGGCAAAGTTCACGACGGGAAGCTTGCCCGTGGCATGGACCTCGCGCACCAGCTCGACCGGAACCTGCAGTTGCTTGGCTGCCTCAAAGAGCTCGTCGTCGCGCAGGGCAACTACGTCGCGGATCTGCTTTTGGATTTTGCGCATGTGACGCACGGCCTGAACGACGTCGCCCGTACCCGGCTCACCCTTGGTGCGAATCATCGTGGCGCCTTCGGCAACACGGCGCAGCGCCTCGCCCAGATCACGGGCGCCGCAGACAAACGGCACGTCAAACTGGGTCTTGTCGATGTGATAGACGTCATCGGCAGGGGAGAGAACCTCGGACTCGTCGATGTAATCGATCTCGATGGCCTGCAGGACCTGCGCCTCGACGATGTGACCGATGCGGCACTTGGCCATGACGGGGATGGAGACGGCCTCCTGGATGCCCTTGATCATCTTGGGGTCGCTCATGCGCGAGACGCCGCCTGCGGCACGGATGTCGGCCGGGATGCGCTCGAGAGCCATGACGGCGCAGGCGCCTGCCTCCTCGGCGATGCGTGCCTGCTCGGGCGTGGTGACGTCCATGATGACGCCGCCCTTGAGCATCTGCGCGAGTTCGCGATTGAGTTTGACGCGATCGGCCTTGCTGGTCTGTTCTGCCATGGTTGCTCCCTTGGTTGGCATGTGCATTGCTTGACGGAACATCCTATCGGGGAGCTGGGTATGGCAAAATACTCAGTTTTCGAGATAATAATAAGGTCAACTTAATACCAGATTGAACAGCTCGATAAGGTCAGGTGGTAAACTCATGCTTGACTACAATTTGGAAAAACGCGGCGAAGCATCGCTTTATGAGTATGTTTACCAGCAAATTCGAGATGATATTGTTGCTGGACGTATTGCGGCGGGGGAGCATCTGCCGTCTAAGCGCACCTTTGCCAGTCATCTGGGAATCAGCGTCATTACTATCGAGAATGCATATAGCCAGTTACTTGCCGAGGGTTATATTTGCTCAAAGCCGCGGCGTGGCTACTACGCTTGCAGGCTTCCGGATGCACCGGTTTTGGCTTCGGCTGCGGAGGGCATCGACCGAGATGCCGCCTCTGCGGGTCCCAGCGCGCATGATGTCAACGGACAGGTCGAGCGATTCGATGCACTTTCTCCTTCCGCTTTGGAGGCGGCGCGGCTTTGGCAAAGCGCACTACGGGCGACGCTGGCATCCGAAGATGAGCGCGAAATCTTTTCGCCCGCACCGGCGCAGGGCACCGCTCGGCTGCGACGCGCAATTGCTCACCATCTGCGTGGGACGAGGGGCATGAATGTCGATCCCAACAACATTGTTATCGGTGCAGGCGCCCAGCTGCTCGATACCATGTTGGTTCAGTTGCTTGGCGCTGACAAGGTGTATGCCGTTGAGGACCCGGGCTATTTGCGCCTGACGCGCATCTATCAGGCTATGGGCTGCAAAGTTCGACATATCCCGTTGGATGATGAGGGCGTGGACTTGAGCACTCTGCAGAAAAGCGGGACCGATGTCCTTCACCTGATGCCGTCCCATCAGTATCCGACTGGCCTTGTGACGAGCATTGCGCGGCGCTATGCGCTTCTGAGCTGGGCCGCCGAGCGACCAGGTCGGTATCTCATCGAAGATGACTTTGATTGTGAGTTTCGCCTTGCCGGCAAGCCGATTCCCGCGCTCGCGTCGATCGATGCCGCCCAGTCGGTTATCTACACCAACACGTTTTCGAAGAGCCTTTCATCGGCGTTGCGTTTGGCGTACATGGTGTTGCCCGATGAGCTAATGGAGCGGTTTAGGCGCAACCTTGGTTTCTACGCCTCGTCGGTGAGCTCTGTTGACCAGGTCGCTTTGGCGCGTTTGCTGGAATCGGGTGATTACGAGCGACATGTGAACCGCGTGCGCGTTCGTGCTCGCGAGGCGCGTGATGGCCTGATGGCGATTGTGCGGAAGGTATTTCCGGCAGGAGAAGTCTCGATCGAGCATGCAGACGCGGGCCTTTACTGCACCGTGGTTGCGGAGCGCGGAGCGGGCGGAAGCACTTTTGCACGGGCCCTCACGCGCTCGAGCATCTCTTTTATCGATATCGGTGACTGTTTTTGGTGTGCCGATGGCGCATCTGTCCCTGAAAACTCAAGTCAAATTCTTGTTCAGTATGACGATTTGAGTCCAAAAGCGCTAAATACCTTGGAATCGCAGCTAATGGGAGCGCTCTGCAATCTAAGTGAGTAGGCTTTTGGAACTTTGGCGACCAGGCAGTTTTGTAACAAGCTATCTACCTGCGGTTTTGAAAAGCAGGATGACCGGGCTGCTCGGGATGTTCAAAAAAGTCTACTCACTTGTCGCGCAAAGCTTCTGCATGAGAAAAAAATGGAGTTTTCAACAGAACTTCGTCCAGCTCTCGGCAAGCTTTTGGCCAGTTGGGGAGGGCTGTTGAAAACTTGGCAGTCCGTTCGGCACCATTTTTGGCGCGTTCGCGCCAATGCGTGACTGACTGGGTTGAAATTCGTGTTTTCCTGTGCCTATGAAAGATCTACTTTGTGACATATCGGCTTTTAGGTACTGGCGTTTGCCCCCTCAGGTCCGCGCTCTGTGTCCGCCGCTTCCACGACCGGAAGAAGACCGGCAGCGATATGATCTCGCCCGCAACCCGACGGCTGCGGTCGCGCTCGGTTTTCCGTTGTATACATTGGTTCAGACGAGAAACAAACGGACTTGTCCTGCCAGCATTAGGCAGCGGCTGTTTCTTGGTGAGCTTCCCAGGGAATCCGTACTGGAAACGGAGCATGGGTTTTTGATTACGTCTCCTCTACTGACGGTATTCATCATGTCGCGGCATCTGACGGATCTTCAGCTTCTTTTGGTATTGGCGGAGATGTGTGGCTTGTTTGCGGTGTGCGCTCTGCCTGCGGCACTTGAGGCGGAGCTTTCGCGTGCAATTGATTCGGGCGCGATCTCGACAACGTTCGGTTGGGTGCGCTGCCCGTCCGAGGACGGCACCGCCTCAAATTTATGGCGTCGAGACGCTTTGGTTTTGGGCGGAGACCTTGACCGTTTTTGTTCAGATGTTTGCGGGATACGTTACGGCAATAGATTTAGGACGGTGTCGCAACTCGTTCCATTGGGTGCCGCGTCGCCTTTTGAGGTCGAGGCGTATTTGCTACTTGCACTGCCGCGATCCCTGGGAGGCGAAGGTTTTTGCGACATAGAGCTTAATGTTGAAGTGATGCTAAGCACAAGTGCTCGAGCGATTGTGGGAAAGTCCCGTGTATATATCGACATACTTCTGTCTTCGCCGGACGGCAGGCGACAGGTGGCCATTGAATGTCAGGGAAAGGCCTCGCACGGACGCGCAGGGGATGGCTTGCGTGACGCTGACCGCATGACGGCCCTTCAGGCCATGGGCTACGATGTGCTTCTCCTGACACACGGACAGATATCGGATGAGGATAGATTCCGCGCGATCGTTAAGGCCGTATGCAGGATGCTCGATGCTGAATATCGTGATAAAAGCTCAGATGAGCAAAGGGCTGAGACATTACTCAGGTCTGAACTATTCGTTGACTGGACAAAATTGGGAGTAATCGACGGAAAGATGCCCGTTAGACACAAAATGGCTCGATCGTGGACGGCTGCGAATCTAAGTGAGTAGACTTTTGGCACTTTGGCGACTAGGTCGTTTTGCAACAAGGCATTTACCTGCGGCTTTATAAAGTGATATGGATGGTCTGCTCGGCAAGTTCCAAAAAGTCTACTCACTTAGTTTTTGACGAGAAGCCGATGCCGAAGGCGGTCCTATTTCAGGTAGTTAACAAGTTTGTGAGGCACGAAAAAGGCCCGAACCATGCGGTCCGGGCCTTATCGAGCTAGAAATTGTCTCTCAGGCGGCTGACTTAGCCAAAGTAGCGCTTGAGCAGGCCGGCGAAAGCCTTGCCGTGGCGAGCCTCGTCGCGAGCCATCTCATGCACGGTGTCGTGGATGGCATCGAGACCAGCGGCCTTGGCGCGCTTGGCAAGATCGGTCTTGCCGGCGGTGGCGCCGTTCTCGGCCTCAACGCGCATCTCGAGGTTCTTCTTGGTGGAGTCGGTCACGACCTCGCCCAGGAGCTCGGCGAACTTGGCGGCGTGCTCGGCCTCCTCGTGGGCAGCCTTCTCCCAGTACAGGCCAATCTCGGGGTAGCCCTCGCGATGAGCGACGCGAGCCATGGCCAGGTACATACCGACCTCAGAGCACTCGCCCTCAAAGTTGGCGCGCAGGTCGGCAACGATGTCCTCGGAGACGCCCTCCATCTTGGCGACGCCCACGACGTGCTCGGCAGCCCACTCGAGCTGGCCCTCCTCCTGCTTCAGGAAACGAGAACCGGGAACGCCGCACTGGGGGCACTTAAAATCCTCGGGCAGCTGGTCGCCGTCGAACTCTTCCACATAACCGCAAACGGGGCAAACAAACTTCATGATTCGATCCTTTCGATCGATGGCGATTGTGCGCTCGTCCGGTCCCGTAAGGGCCCTCTCCGGACGTGCGTCTTGACGTGTTCTATTATCCATAAATGCAACCGAATGTGAAGCCTATTAGGAATGATTTTTAATAAAACAATTTTGAGATATGAAGATGTTGATTGATTAACGATTGGCAGGCTGTCTTTGACCGCCGCTGAGTACAATCGGTCGAGCAAATGTTGACCTATCAACAAATAAAGGAGTTTCCTTTATGCATCTAGCCCGTCGTGCCTGGTGCCGAACATATCAGACGGTTTTTCGCATTGCATTGCCGATCCTGCCCTATACCGAGCCGCGCATTTTGGAGCATGCCGAGGATGTGCCCGCGGTGCTTCAAAAACGCTCGATCCAGAAGGTTCTTATCGTGACAGACCCTGGTATTGCACGTTTGGGGCTCACGGCATCACTCGAGCGTGCGCTTACGGCTCAGGGGATTGGCGCTACGGTCTATGCCGAAACGCGTGCGAACCCCACGGTCTCAAACGTGGAGGAAGCGGCGGCGCTGTATCGCGAGAACGACTGCCGGGCCATTATCGGCTTTGGTGGCGGTTCGGCCATGGACTGCGCCAAGGGTGTGGGGGCGCGCATTGCACAGCCGAACAAGCCCATCAACAAGATGCGTGGCCTGTTGCGCGTCCACCGTCTCCTGCCGCTACTTATTGCGGTTCCCACTACCGCCGGTACGGGAAGCGAAGTCACGCTCGCGGCGGTAATTACCGATAACGAGACGCACTATAAATACCCCATTAACGACTTTGTGCTCATCCCGCGTTTTGCGGTGCACGACCCCGAGTTTACGCGCGGGTTGCCGGCGTCCACCACGGGGCAGACGGGTATGGATGCCCTGACGCATGCTGTCGAGGCCTTTATCGGCCGTAGCACCACGCCCTACACGCGCAAGATGGCGCGTCAGGCGGTCCAGCTCATCCGCGACAATTTGCTCGAGGCCTATGAGCATGGCGACGACATGCGTGCGCGCCGCAATATGCTTTCGGCGGCGTATAAGGCAGGCGTTGCGTTTACCCGCTCCTATGTCGGATATGTGCATGCCATCGCGCACAGTCTGGGCGGCCGATACGGAATTCCGCACGGTTTAGCCAACGCGATCATCCTGCCGCACATGCTTCGCGCTTATGGTGACGCCGCCGCCCCCAAGCTTGCCGATCTTGCTCGCATGGCGGGCATTGCGCCGGCTACCGCGCAGGACAGTCTTGCGGCCGAGGCCTTTATCGATTGGGTCGACCGCATGAACGAGGCCCTGGGAATCCCCAAATATGTCTCAGGTATTCGCCGCTCCGATATTCCGCAAATGGCGGCGCATGCCGATGCCGAGGCCAATCCGCTGTATCCCGTTCCGCTTTTGATGGACCGCCTGGAGCTCGAGTATATGTACGAAGTTGTTGCAGGTGGTATGTTTGAGGACGAGAACTAGGAGGGTCCATGAACACCGAGGAAATTGCGCGCATCGTCGGCGATCAGCGCACCTACTTTAAGACGCACGCTACGTTTGATGTCGATGCTCGCCGCCGCGCACTGGTGCGCCTGCGCGATGCGGTTCGTGCGCACGAGGGCGATATTGCCCATGCGCTTAAGACCGATTTGGGTAAGTCGCATGACGAGGCATATATGTGCGAGATCGGCACGTCGCTTTCCGAGATTCGCCATCAGATTGCGCATATGGCCCGATGGAGCCGCCCGCGCCTGCGCCCCTGCGACCTCGCCAATGCCATTAGTGTGTGCAAAACGCAAGCCGTGCCCTATGGCGTCACGCTCATTATGGCTCCGTGGAACTACCCGTTTTTGCTAACACTCGAGCCGCTCGCCGGCGCCCTTGCCGCGGGTAACACCGTGGTCATCAAGCCGAGTGCCTATGCGCCGGCTTCGAGCGCGGTGCTCAAGCAAATCTGTGAAGAGGCATTTGATCCGTGCCTGGTGACGGTTGTCGAGGGCGGGCGCGCCGAGAATGAGGCGCTGCTCGATGAATGCTGGGACAAGATCTTCTTTACCGGTAGTGTTCCGGTTGGCAAGCTCGTCATGGAGCGCGCGAGTAAAAACCTTACGCCCGTGACGCTTGAGCTGGGCGGAAAGAGCCCCTGTGTCGTGGATGCGACGGCAAACCTGAAGGTCGCGGCGCGGCGCATCGCCTTTGGTAAATGGCTCAACGTGGGGCAGACCTGCGTGGCGCCCGACTACCTGCTGGTCGATACGCGCGTGCACGACGAGCTGCTGGGCCTCATCAAGGAGGAGGTCCGTCGCATGTTTGGCGAACATCCACTCGACAATGAGGATTACGGACATATCGTCAACGCCAAGCATTTTGCGCGTGCGCGCGGGCTGATCGATCCCGATAAGGTTGTGCTTGGAGGCACGGCGCGCGAGTCGTCGCTCAAGATCGAGCCGACGATTTTGGACGGCGTGACCCCCGATGACGCCGTGATGCAGGAGGAGATCTTCGGCCCCATCTTACCGGTGCTGGCGTTTGAGAGCCTAGACGAGGCCGAGACGTTTATTACGGATCGTCCGACGCCGCTGGCCCTGTATATCTTTAGCCAGGACCGTGCGGTTCAGCAGCGCTTTGTGCGTTACGTGCCCTTTGGTGGTGGCTGTGTTAATGACACCATTATGCATTTGGCCACGAGCCATATGGGCTTTGGCGGCATGGGTGCGAGCGGTATGGGCCAGTACCATGGCCGCGAGAGCTTCGATACGTTTAGCCACAAGAAGAGCATCGTGAACAAGGCAACGTGGCTGGACGTGCCATTCCGCTATGCTCCTTACGCAAGCTGGAAGCACAAGTTCGTGCGCATGTTTGTGCATTAGAATCAGATAAGGATGAATTTATGTCCGCACGGGCTCGTAGACTTCTCGATAAGGTCAAACGCTGGTTTATCCGGCCGTTAGAGGAGTTGCTATGTACGAGCCTTCACGTGTTCTTCTGTCATTTCATATTGCAGGATTTCAGTATGCCGACGGTGCCTTGGTCCTGGGCGATCTTGAGGTTGGCGATAAACTGACGCTGTGCGCCGAGCGCGATAATCCCCATGACCCCGAGGCGGTTGCGATCTATTACGGCAACACCAAGCTTGGCTATGTTCCGGGAAACGAGGTTGGTCCGCTGTCCTTGATGATGTATTACGGCCACGAGGACGTATTTGAGGCCCGTGTGCAACAGGTTGCCCCCGAGCGCAGCCCGTGGCATCAGGTGCGCGTTGGGCTCTATGTGGTGGATGCTCGCTAGTCGGCAATGGAGGCGGCCATGTTTGATGATGACGACGACCTGCTCGATCTGACAGACGATCCGTTTGAGTGGGATATGCTACTCGATGACGATGAGTTGGAGCAGGATCGTAAAAAGCGGCAGGACAAGAAAACCCAGGGTGACGCTTCGAAAAAGCAAGACAAGCGCCGCCGCGGGCTGTTCGGCGGGCTCTTTGGATAACCGCCGCATCGCTACGTCTGTATACTTAGCACGAGTTGAAGACGTTGCGAAATGAGGGCACAGACGATGATGTGGTTTACCGCCGACCTGCACCTGGGCGATACGAATATCTTGCACGATATGGATCGACCGTTTGGCTCGGTCGAGGAGATGAACCGCAAGGTCATCGATGCCATCAATGAGTGCGTGGCTGCGGACGACCGCCTCTATATCTTGGGAGACTTTACCTATCGTTTGCCCCTGGCGGAGGCGGTGTGCCTGCGCGAGCGCATCGAATGCCAGAACGTGACGCTCATCCGTGGTAACCATGACGGTGGCTGGGAAGATCCCGACGTACCGCAGATTTGGGAAGACGTGCGCGATTACCTGGAGATTGCTCCCGGCTATGCCAAGGGCCATCGTCTGGTTATGAGCCACTACCCCATGCTCAGCTGGAATGGCAAGGCACGTGGCGCCATCATGCTGCACGGGCATATCCACAGCAGGGGTGACCGCACCAACGCACGCAACCGCGATCGCGAGCGCCCCATTTACCGCTACGATGTGGGCCTCGACGCCAACGACTACAAGCCCGTAAGCCGAGACCAGATCCTGAATTTCTTTGGACTGTAGCTCGCAAACCGCCACGAAGGGGACAGGCACCTTTGTGGCGGTTCTGGCGCCGTTGCCATTCTGGCAGCGGTGCCTATTTTGTCCGCGCGGCGCGGTAGAGTGTAGGCGGTTGAAATTTGCGTCCATTGAGGAGCTGCTATGAACGAGATCAAGTGCCCGCATTGCGGCGAAGTTTTTAAGGTCGATGCGTCCGGCTATGCGGATATCGTCAAGCAAGTGCGCGATGCTGAGTTCTCGCGTGACCTGGATGAGCGCGTAGCGGCGGCTCGACGCGAGGGCGAGCAGGCGCTGGAGCTTGAGCGCTCGCGTTCGTCAGCCGCTTTGCAGGAGGCAGAGTCTCAGCGCAACGCTCAGCTCGTTGAGCAGAAGAACGCTGCGGCTCAGCAGCTGGCACAAGAGGTCGCCAAGCGCGATGCCGAGCTTGCCGAGTTGCGCGCCAAGCTCGAGGGCGCTGCCGCAGAGCGCGAGAGCGCAAGTCAGCGTGCGGCGGTTGAAGCCCGTGCCGATGCTCAGAAGGAGAATGCTGAGCTTCAGCGCGAGATCGACAATTTGCGTGCGCAGCTGGGACGCAAAGATGACGAAGCCAAGCTTGCCGAGTCGGCGGCGCGCAACGCTGCTCAAAACGATTTAGCTGCACGTGATGCTCAGATTGCCGAGCTGCAGGCCAGGCTTGCCGCGGCGGACAAGGCCCAGGAGATGGCGCTTGCCGCTGCCGCGGCAGAGTCGCAGCGTGAGCTCGATGCCGCTCGCAGCGAGGCCGAGCGCGTGCTTGCTGACTACCGCGCGACGGTGCAGGAGAAGTTTTCCGCCGCAAAGGCTCAGTCCGAACAAGAGGCCGAGGGCCTGCGTGCCCAGCTGCGCGAGCAGGAGCTGATGGCAAAAATGAACCTGTCGGAGGCAGTCGCCGCGGCGGAGCGAGAGCGCGATGAAGCACGTGCCAAGCTGACGAGCGAGCTGGCAGTGCGCGATTCTCGCGAGGAACAGGCCAAGGCGGCACACGAGCTCGAGCTTGCGCAGGCCAAGCGCGCGAGCGATGACCTGATTCGCTACAAGGATGAAGAGATTGAGCGCCTTAAGGACATGAAGGTCCGCCTGTCCACCAAGATGGTGGGCGAGTCGCTCGAACAGCATTGCGAGACCGAGTTCAATCGCCTGCGCATGACGGCGTTTCCCAATGCATACTTCGAGAAAGATAACGATGCATCCGAGGGCACCAAGGGCGATTTTATCTTCCGCGAGTGCGACGCGAGCGGTAACGAGGTCATCTCGATCATGTTCGAGATGAAAAACGAGAACGACGAGACCGCGACCAAGCACAAGAACGAGGATTTCTTTAAGAAGCTCGACCACGATCGCCGCCAAAAGGGCTGCGAGTACGCAGTGCTCTGCACGCTGCTCGAGCCCGAGAGCGAGCTTTACAACGCCGGTATCGTGGATGTGAGCTACCGCTACGAGAAGATGTACGTGATCCGCCCGCAATTCTTCATTCCTATGATCACGCTGCTGCGCAACGCCGCCATGGGTTCGCTGCGCTATAAGCAGGAGCTGGCGGAGTACAAACAGCAGAATATCGACGTTACGAACTTCGAAGCCAAGATGGAGAAGTTCAAGGACGGCTTCTCGCGCAACTACAACCTGGCGAGTAAGCAGTTCGAGTCGGCGATTAAGGAGATCGATGCCGCCATTAAGCAGCTCGAGAAGACCAAGGACGACCTGCGTCGCAGTACCGAGAATCTGCGTCTGGCCCACAACAAAGCCGATGAACTCACCATTCGAAAGCTCACGTGGGGCAACAAGACCATGAAGGCTGCCTTTGACGAGGCACGTGAGGCTGCGCCGGAGACAGGCGATGAACCAGCCGAGGCGGATTCGTATGAGGTCGAGGATGCCGAGTAAGGCATAGCGTATAGTGCAAAAGCGGGGCCGCTGGCGATATTGCCAACGGCCCCGCTTCGTTTCGTTCCAGTATGTTCGGCTAGTCCTCGAGCAGATCCTCGATAAAGCCGACGCGGTAGTTTTTGAAGATGACCTCGCCGCCATCCTGCGTGGCATCCAGGTCGACATCGCCCATGATGCCAAAGTCGTGGTCGCCATCCTCGTCGGCAAAAATCTGGTGCACGTGCCACACGTGATCGGTCTTCTCGTTGCTCTCATCGATGGAAAACATCGCGGCGCTGCGGGCATCTCCGTCGGTGAGGATTTCCTCGTGCTGCTCGTGGTAAGCGTCAAGTGCTTTTTGCCAGCGGATCTCGCTCATGCCCCAGTCGTCGTCGAGCTCGCCCAGGTCGCGAACGTGCTCGCGAGCGGCAAGGGTCACGCGGCGGAAGAGCGC
>UMFH01021077.1_pt1 | contig 11875 bp, 8 predicted proteins | sample 1964941 | NCBI WGS metagenome assembly UMFH01 (sample SAMEA4836039, study PRJEB28245) | human gut metagenome | biome: gut microbiome; material: fecal sample | place: Denmark | collected 2008
TTTCTCCGAGAACAGCTCCAGCGCCGTATCTATGATACGCTCTTTGGTATCTCCTGCCATAATTCTCCTCCTTCACATCAGTAACCGCTCGGTAACTATATTATAGTTACCGAGCGGTTACTTGTCAAGAGGTGCGGACAAAAAACACGAAGAATTCAAGCAGCAAAGCCGCATCCTCTGGCTTTGCCTGTTCAATCACAAATTGTTCCATAGCCTAACCTCACATCATAAGTCAATATTCCAGAACCACCATTCTGCAATTCTCGCAGCAACTTGCGGCTACGCTTGTCCGGTGGCCTGCTTTCAGCTCCGTGATCTGCACAAAGCCTTCTGCATTCCGTGCATTTTCAAAGACTCCAGGTACCTTCTCGGCAAAGCTGAACGCGCCGTCCTTACTACCAAACAGGTAACCCTGTTTCATTTTTTTTCCGCATTTGGGACACATCATGATCGTTTCCTCCATTGTTTTGAAAAAGTATTATCAACTGTATTGCGCAAAAAACGCAAAGCAGCCTTTCCATAGGGAAAGGACAGCTCTGCGTCTTGGCGTCTGGCATATCGTTTCCAGCACGCACCATTGAAGTGACTAACCGGTAATTCCTAATATTATAGTTACCGGGTGGTTACTTGTCAAGAGATATAACAAAAAAGTGCTGGTTAAGGAAAAAGAAACTGGCAAGCAATGCAGAGTGGTACACACTCTGCATTTTTGCTCTGCAAAATTGCTTGTTGAGGAGGCCCCCAATCCCCCAAAACAGCTCCTTGGCGGAGCTGGCTGCGCGTTCCTTTGGAACACTTTTTCGGGCAGAAGCCCGATGGGGTGCCGGTGAAAAAAACCAGAGGCTTTTCTCTGGGCAACCATAGGAAAAGCTCAGCGCTGTTCTTTGTGCTGAGCCTCTTTTTCTTTCTCCGGTTCCTTTTCATCATACCCAAGAAGCCGGGCAACATTGGCCCTTGCCATCTGCAAATCGCGCATTTCCTGGCGGGCCGCAATGTATTCAGGGTAGAGTTTTTTCTTCTCGGTCAACAGATCGGCATACTCAGCCTGGAGACTTTTGACGGTGGGCAGTTTTTTGATTCCCATTTCGTCAAAAGCCTTTTTTGCGGCCTTGTGAAGCAGAATCTCCGCCTCATGTTCGGCCAGAAACTTTTTGGAGTATCCAGCTTTCCGATAGGCCACATATACCTCACGGGTCTTGGCATAGTTGATGATGTGTTTACGAAGTTCGGTGATCTCTGCCATGCGCGTCTCCACAGCCTTGATCTGATCGGACAGCTCATGGTATCGGGCAGTGACTTCATCCGTTTTCTTACATAGCGTTCCATAGTCCAGCAGCTTTCGCTCGGTCAAAAAATTCAGCGTTTGCGCCATCTGCTTCAGGTTGAAGCTCTGCGCCCACCGCGCATATCCTGCACCTTTGCCCTCGGACAGTTTGGCCTGGATGTCCACCAGAAGATTGACCCGCTGGGTCTGGATTTTCTTTGCGTTCTTCCGGACCGGGGAAAGCTCCTTTTCCCCAACAATGATCGAGAGAATTTCCCCCTCGGAGTATCCATCCTTCAGAGAGCGGAGCCGGGTAAATTTCTTCTGGCCCGGGCCTCGAAAAGCGGGCTGCTTTCCGGGCTTATACTCATAACCGGCCTCCCGCATCAGCTTCAGGAACGCATCATAGTCCTTCGGCTTTTCGGCAAGAGCCGCGTCAATCGCAAGCCGGAGCTTATCCTGAAAAGACAGTTTCTTTTGGTCGCCCAGCCACTTGCCGTAATGCGTATTGCCGGACTTCGGATTTTCAATGACAGAGAGGCCGTTTTCCAGACATAGACGGTCACTGGCCCGGCGTAGGGCAAAGCTGGAGCCGAGGAAGTTCCGGTACTTGTACTGCCCGTCCATCCGGGTGGAATTGAAGATGATATGCGTATGGATATGCGCGTGGTCGATGTGCGTTGCCACAACGAATTGATGTTTGCCTTTTGTCCAGCTCATCGCCAGCTCGTATCCGATCTGATGGGCCTGCTCCGGCGTCACTTCGCCGGGCTTGAAGGACTGCCGAATCTGATACAGCAGCACATCCGACTGCGAAATTTCTTTTCCGGTAAAGTCTGCATAGGCCCGCTTGGTCAGCAGCATTTCATTGGCGGCGGTGGTCGGATCGCATCCAAAGGCTGTTACCAGCTCTCCGCCCAGGGTCTTGTTCGGATTGATGGCATAGTCAATCCGCGCATGGACCGTGTAAGCAATAGATTGATTCTTGATTTTATGCATGGGCATCAGGCGTGTGGTTGCCACAGTAAAACCTCCTTCCCTGATGGCATGAGAAAGGCCAGCCCTTTCGAGCTGGCCCAATGTGTTATGCTTTTATAAAATCCCGCAGTGTGTAATTGGCATTCTGCAAGAAACCCAGCAGCCGGACAGCCAGCATGGGTAGTCCGAATGGACTGACCAGGAATGCAATCACCAGCAGAATGATACCGTTCTGAACCGAGTAAGTAACCAGCACCGCCAGTCCTAAAAGGCCCACTACCGTTCCGGCAAGGCCGAACGCAAACGCAGAGAGATTTAAGAGCAGGGCGCACAGCCAAACAAATACCGTCAGCAGCACAACGATTGGCGCTGCCAGCGCCTTCAGAAGTAATCTCATTTTGTTTCTGCCTCCTTTCGTTTCTCCAGATATAGCAGGCACATTTTCTGAATCTGCGCCCGTTCCGCTTCGCTGATTTCACCCTTACTGTCGCTCTTGTCCCGGATCATCAGAAACTCCTGATACAAAGCGTAGGAATCCAGCAGCTTATCAAACAGGGCCTCCGGGGTTTGGCAACACACCACATCCGACCAGTCCCGATGGGCAAAGTCCCAAAGCATCACCGCATATCCCCGCCTTGTGGAAAGAATATCCAGGGCTTCATCTGTATCTATATAGTCCTTAAAAATTTCCAATACCTTTTCGTTTGTCAGCATGATTGGTCAGCTCCTTGCCATGTAACTTTTGCTGTTCTTATTGTACCCAGACATCCCATAGAAACGCAAGGATGCGGACATAAAAGAAAAGCGGAGGGAGCGCAGCCTGTTTCTGGCCGTTCTCCCTCCGCAATCAGGGGAACAGTCCCCATTCACGAAACCTCATTCAGTCGGGCTAATATCTCATTCACCCCGGCCCAAAGCTCCTCCTGCTTTTGGAGAATATCCTCCAAATCCGTATCGTAAACATTCCCGGTCTGATGCACACGGCGGGCCACCTGGTTGATGTTGTTGCTGGTACGCCGCAAAAGGGTAAGCAATTCTCGCAGCTCCGGCAAATCCAGCTTGACGATATAGCCGTCCACCGCCATCTTACGGAGATAGACACCCAGGTTGTTGGTGCCGAGCTGTTCCATCTTCTGACGAATCAGGTCCCGCTCATGTTCCGTCACCATGAAATGAAGCTGAACCGTCCGTTTCCGGTGCGCCATCACCGGGTCTCCCGTTTCTGCTTATGCTTTTTGGAAGCCGCAGGGGCTGACTTAGCGGAGGTTTTCTGAAGGTCCTTCCGCACAGAACGGCGGAGCTTTCTGAGTGGCTGGCTCCGGTCCTCGTCTTTGGTAATCAGGACAAAATGCCCCTTGCGGTCATTGAGGCCGGAGAATGTGGTGGAGCGAAACGGCAGCGTTGCCATTAGCCGGTCCGTATCCTTGGTGGAAGCCCGTGCCAGAAAGTCCGGCGAGATCTGCGCCATGAAGTGTGTGCCATTGGGGCTGTTGGGTTCCTTTGGCGCTCGAAGCACTGTGAGCAGTCGTTCAGCCTCCCTCTGGATTTCTTCATCGGTCAGCGGCGTCCGCAGAAGCTGTTCCCGGCGCGCCTGGTCTACAAAGAGGTCCGTCAGACCGGGATGCGATTTGTCCACCACAAATTCCGTGTTGCGGTCATGCCCCCACGAATCAGTATCCTCAAAAACCGGGATCGTCATGGCCCACCTCTTATTGTCCTGGGAGATTCGCCCGTCCCAATCCTTATGCCGGACAGTATTGGCCAGAACATACATGGTGCGATCCATGCCAAAGGCTTCGATTACCTCCAGCGCAGCCTGCTTGCCCAACCGGTTATCGCTGTAATGGGCGGAAATCGCCGCTTCAATGGCTTCCTTGCAAGCCACATTTGCCTTGTGAGAGGCCCGGTATTGTTCCAGCTCATCATGCTCACGGGCATAGCTCGCGGGATAAGGATAAACCGGGGTCTCCCGCAGGATGCGCCGCTGTTTTTCCTCCGCCTCCAGCACATCGTCTGCCCGTTCCTCCATCGCATAGAAAATCTGATCCATGTGGTCGGTTTCCCTGTGGTCAAATTCCTTGAACACATCTGCCAGCGGAGTGGACGATTTCAAAAGCGCGGCAGCCTGGGCGTCCGTCAGATCGTGGTACTCCAGCGACAGCAGAATGTCCTCCCGGATGGTGTATTCATAGGTGTGATTTAATATTTCCTCCGGGGATTGCGTGAGCAACCACTTCCGGTAGGTGTCCTGTTCGGCAAACATCTTCTCATAGAGCGCCGTATTCAGTTCCTGATTGTTCATGTTATCTTACCTCCCTTTCTTTCTTGTGTGGCCGTTCCGGTGTTCCGTGAACCGGCGGCGTTTTCAGCCTGTCCAGCACGGAAGGCCGTTCACTTTTGGTAATGGCAGACTGTTCCGGCTGCGAACGTCCTCTGCCGTCTATGTTCAGCGCCATATCCAATGCTGCCAGCCTTGCGGATTTTTCCCGAAGCTCCTGTTCGTGGGGAAACGGCTTGCCAACCTCGGCTCTGGCTGCCTCCTGCTGTTGGTGGAGGTTGTCCAGCTGAGCCTGAACACTGGCCAGACGCCCAGGCATCTGTGCCAGTGCGTTGTCGATACGGATCAGATTGCCGCGCGGATCAGCACCCAGCATTGCTTTATGGCTCATTTCCCCCCGCAGCGTCAGCTTATACTGCTTCTCGAAAGCGTTGAAGCTGACGAACATGGTGAAACCGCGATAGCTGCCGATCTGCACCGGCTCGGAGCTTTTTACTTCTTTGCAGGCATCCAAAAGCGCGGCACCGGCGTTTTCTTTGTCTACCAGCGTATCCCCCCGGATTTCCATTCCGGCGAATCCTTCTTCCAGGTGCGGATGATCGGCGAGAGTTTGCATATCCGCCTGAAGCCCGGCAATAAAGCCCTTGTTCTTTTCGATCTGTTCCGGGAAGTATTTCAGCAGATTGTCCTCCAGACGAAACTGCTTACTTTGGTGGTCGGCTTTCATCAGCTTCAGCCTGGACACATCCACTTCCAAATCCATACGCTCTTTGATACGAGGATCACCGGCACACAACGCCTTGATTTCTGCAAAGGACAGCGCCGTTTCATCTACATCGTCACAGGAGCGCACCGGGGATTTGCTGGTCATAATCTGGCTGATAAACTTTTGCTTGTTCTCGACGGTTTGCCAGAGATAGGCGTCAAACGTACCCTCTGTCACATAGCGGAACACATGGACACGCTTATTCTGGTTTCCCTGGCGCTCAATACGGCCTTTACGCTGTTCCAGGTCGCCGGGCCGCCAGGGGCAATCCAGGTCATGGAGTGCCACAAGGCGATCCTGCACGTTGGTTCCGGCTCCCATTTTGGATGTGCTGCCGATCAGAACACGCACCTGGCCGGTGCGTACTTTGCTGAACAGCTCCTTTTTCCGTACTTCTGTATTGGCCTCATGGATGAAAGCAATCTGCTCCGGTGGTACACCCCCGGCAATCAGCTTTTGGCGGATGTCCTCATAGACGGAAAATTCCGGTTCCGGCTCCGGCATAGAAATAGCAGTTTCTAAAGCGTGAATCTCCGGGCTGTCCAGATTTCCGCTGACGGCTTTGGCAACTTTTTTAGACGGTGTCGGTTTCGGTGTGGAAATGTCGCAGAATACCAGCTGAGTCAGCTTCTCAGCCTGCCCGTCCCGCCAAATCTGCATAATGTTTGCAACACACTGGTTGACTTTCGTCCCTGTTTCATCGGGCAGCAGCGGGTTGATGATTCGCTGGTCAAGGCCCAGTTTTCGGCCATCAGAGGTGATTTTGAGCATATTGTCGGTGGAAGGGTCTACTGATCCTCCATGTACCAGGGCAGCACGTTCAGACAGGGCCTGCACCATTTCCTGCTGATGCTCTGTGGGTTTTGCCACAACCGTGTGATACTCTACCTCCGGCGTCGGCAGATGCAGCTGATCGGAGGTTTTAATATCCGCGACTTCTTTGAACAGGGTCATTAACTCCGGCAGATTGAAGAACTTGGAGAAGCGGGTTCTTGCCCGGTAGCCGGTTCCTTCCGGGGCCAGCTCCAGGGCGGTGACGGTTTCTCCAAATCGGGAAGCCCAGCAGTCAAAGTGTGTCATGCCCAGCTCTTGCAGCCGGTCATACTGCAAATACCGCTGCATGGTATATAGCTCGGTCATGGAATTGCTGACCGGGGTGCCGGTGGCAAAAACTACGCCACGGCTCCCGGTGATCTCATCCATGTAGCGGCATTTGGCGAACATATCGGAAGATTTCTGGGCATCCGTGGTGGATAGGCCAGCTACATTCCTCATTTTGGTGTAGAGGAACAAATTCTTATAATTGTGCGCCTCATCCACAAACAGCCGGTCAACACCCAGCTGTTCAAAGGTAATCACATCATCCTTTCTGTGATCGGCTTGCAGCTTTTCAAGCCGTGCTTCCAGTCCGCGCTTGGTACGCTCCAGTTGCTTGACGGTAAACCGTTCGCCGCCGCTGGATTCCACCTCGGAAATGCCCTCGGTGATTTCTGCAATCTGCTCCTGAAGAAGTCGTTCCTGGCGCTCCTTGCTGATGGGAATACGTTCAAACTGGGAGTGGCCAATGATGATTGCATCATAGTCGCCAGTGGCAATCCGGGCACAGAATTTCTTTCGCCGGTGGGTCTCAAAATCCTTTTTGGTGGTGACGAGAATGTTTGCGGAGGGATATAGCCGCAGGAACTCAGAGGCCCATTGCTCAGTCAGGTGATTCGGTACCACGAAGATGGATTTCTGGCACAGGCCCAGCCGCTTGGATTCCATGGCAGCGGCAACCATTTCAAAGGTTTTGCCTGCGCCGACCTCATGGGCCAGCAGCGTATTCCCGCCGTACAGCACATGGGCGATAGCACTTTTCTGATGCTCTCGCAGGGTGATTTCCGGGCTCATACCGGAGAAAACGATATGGCTTCCGTCATACTCGCGGGGGCGGGTGCTGTTCATTTCCTCGTTGTACTGGCGTACCAGGGTCTGCCGCCGTTCCGGGTCTCTCCAAATCCAGTCCTTGAAGGCATCCCGAATGGCCTGCTGTTTCTGTGCGGCCAGGGTGGTTTCCTTGGCGTTCAGCACCCGGCGCTCCTTGCCGTCTGCGTCCTCCACAGTGTCATAAATGCGAACATCCCGGAGATTCAATGAATCCTCCAGGATACGGTAAGCGTTGGCGCGGTCTGTGCCATAGGTGGTATAGGCCGCGATGTTGTTGTAGGGTATCTGCGTCTTACCGGTGATCTGCCACTCGGCGGTGTAAGCAGAATAGTTCACATCTATGGTGCCGCGCAGATACCGGGGCGTGTCGAAGGTTTCATACATGAACTGACGGATATATTCCTTGTCAATCCAAGTAGCACCCAGGCGAACTTCGATTTCCGATGCGTCCAGGTCCTTGGGCTGGGCGGCTTTCAGGGCTTCCACATTGACGGCAAAGGCCGGGTCGCGTTCTGCTGCCCGCTGTGCGGCTCGGAGCTTCTGACGTACATTGCCGGACAGATATTCGTCTGCGGTCTGCCAGCCGGAAAGCGGGTCGCTGCCATAGGCCGGGTCCTTGAAGATCACGCCGGTCAGTTCTGCCGCAATTTCCTTGGTGGGTTTACTGGTCAGCTGGGACATATACTCCATATCCACCCTGGCTTTTTCCGCAATGGAAACGGCAAGAGCTTCGCTGGCGGTGTCCACCGTGGTCACAGCCTTGTGGGGCTTGATGGTACGTTTGGAGAACATATCCGCCTTGCGCTCCAGCTTCCCGTCCTCGCCCAGCACTTCCAGCGCGCACAGGAGATAGTAAGAAGAATCGTCCGAAAAGGCCAGCCGGTTTCCTCGGTCATTGATAAGCCCGTATTTGGCGGAAAACGCATCATAGAGCCGGTTCAATTCCCCCTGCTTTTCCAGAATAGCGGAGTCCGGCGTGTACTCGTCCATCTGAAGGTCAATGAGCTGATGCACACAGTCCCGCAGGGCAACCATGCCCTTGATGCGGGCCTCGGCGGTGGCGTTCAGGTCTGGCTTTACCATGCGGCTGTTTTCCCGGAAGTACACCTCGCCGTCCACCACAGCATAAGAGTAGTTTTTCACGTTGGGATCTGCCGGGATGAAGGTGTCGATTTCTTCACCCTCGCCCAGCTCCGGCAGCTCAGCCTCCTGATAGGTGCCGCGAATGTACTTCACAGCGTCATGGAGCTGATCGGCCAGATCCAGCCCCTCAATCGGTGCAACCGTGAAGTCCTGCCTGCCGTATTGGGTGCTTTCAGAGGTCTGCCTGCCTAAGATCATCTCCGGGTGGTCCACAAAGTAGCTGTTGATGGCAAAGCCATCCTCATTCTGGCCCAGATGTACCCATTCAGGTTCAATGTCGATGGGCCGGTCACGTTTTTGCAGAAAGATGATGTCGGAAACCACATCCGTACCGGCATTGGCGCGGAAAGCGTTGTTTGGCAGGCGGATTGCCCCCAGGAGATCCGCCCGCTGAGCCAGGTATTTCCGTACTTCCGGGCTTTTGGCGTCCATGGTGTACCGGCTGGCGACAAAAGCCACCACGCCGCCCGGGCGCACCTGATCCAGCGCTTTGGCAAAGAAATAGTTGTGGATGGTAAAACCCAGCTTGTTGTAGGCCCGGTCATTGACCTGATACTGTCCAAACGGCACGTTGCCGATTGCCAGATCATAAAAGTCACGCCGGTCCGTAGTCTCAAAGCCTGCCACGGTAATATCCGCCTTGGGATAGAGCTGTTTGGCGATCCGTCCGCTGATGGAATCCAGCTCCACGCCGTACAGCCGGGAGCCGGACATTTCCTCCGGCAGCATACCGAAGAAGTTGCCGACGCCGCAGGCCGGTTCCAGAATATTGCCAGCGGTAAAACCCATGTTGCCGACAGCTTCATAAATGGCGCGGATGACCGTGGGGCTGGTGTAGTGGGCGTTCAGAGTAGATGCTCTGGCAGAGGCGTATTCCTCCGGGGTCAGAAGCGTAAGAAGCTCCCGGTACTCATTGGCCCAACCCGGCTTGCTTTCACCAAAGGCATCGGAAAGGCCACCCCAGCCCACATACCGGGACAAGACCTCCTGCTCGGCAGGGGTGGCGCTGCGTCCTTGTGCTTCAATTTCCCGCAGGGTGCGGATAGCGTCTACATTCATACGGAACTTCGCTTTTGAGCCTCCCTCACCCAGATGATCGTCGGTGATGCGGAAGTTCTCTGCGGGAACCTGGTTTGGTGGGTCATGCTCAGGTTTCTCTACATGAAGCCGCTCAATGACCACATCATAGGGCAGGCGGTTCTTGTCTCCCGGATAAACCGTAACAGTTTCAGAGGAAAATTCCGGCCTTTCATCTTTTGCCGGTTCCGGCGCAAACAATCCGGCGTTGCGCTCGTCCTGACGCAACCGTTCCTCAAAGATTTCCCGATTGATGGTTTCATGGCTCCAGGAATAGGGGCCGGTGTCAATGCGGACATCCATATCCCCGATGTAACCGATGGTGCCGGAGATCTCCCTGTCTGTGAAAGGCAGCTTGACGGTATTGCCCACCTTATAGGTCGGAACACCCTCCAAATGGGCGGGTTCCGGGAGCTTTGTTTCAGGAGAAAGGCCGTCAAGTCCCTGCTGATACAGGGCGCGGAGCAGCCGCGCAGTCTCATCCCAGGAGATGCCCAGCTTGGTATCGTATTTGTCCTGTATTTCCACCTCCATGCCGGTGGTGGAGGTGGAAAAGTCAGCCGTGTCGCCGGTGGCAAGCTCCATTGTCTCAGTCCGGCCCGCAAAGGTTTCGGAAAGCCTCTGAGAAATACGCTTATTGCCCTCACCGGAGCGCAGCCAGCCGGAAATATAGGCTTTATCCCGGTCTGTGAACAGGCCGGAGGTCAGTACATCCCACAAATCATCGTCTGCTTTGGACAAGTCCGCAGAGAGAAATTCTGTGATGGAGCCGTTTCGGAGGTCTTTCTGCAAAAGCTGCTCAAACCGTTCCTTGCTTTCTGCCCGGAAAATGGGGATAGAGAGTGCCGGGTCACGGAGCTGCACATCAAACAGACCAATGCTGGTAATCTCAAATGCGGTATCGTCCAGATAGACAGTATCGCCTACTTGGTAGGGCGGGGCTTGCTGGTTACGGTCTGCCGTGTCTGGAAGTGCATCCTGAATCTGCTGCCATTCCTCATCGGATACGGTTATATCAACCTCATGGGTGGTTTCACCGTCCCCAATAGTAATGGTATCGCTCTGGCGGATGATGGGCTGGCCGGACAGATCGGGAGCCTGGGCCTGTTCTTCCTGGGCAATGCGCTCCGCATCGGCAGTCACTTGCCGGATAAACGGGTCCTGCTCCAGCTTTTCGGCGTCAACTACCTGACCGCCAACAATACCACGCTGTTCCAAGGCCTCCCGGATAGCAATAGGGTCAATATCATCAAAGCGGTCCTGTTCTTCTTCCGTGAAAAACTGATCCTTCTTGATGAGCTGGGCAATCCGGCGCTGTACCTTTGCCCACGGCAAATCCGTGGCAGCGGCCGGAACCGGAAAAGCCGGAAGATCATCTCCGTATTCCTGCTTCAGCCATGCCGCCGTATCCTTATCACGGGCGTGGTCATTCATATAACGGACAACGGCCTGTTTGCTCCTGATGTCGCCATTCCATTCCTGGAGTGCTGCATCAATAGCGGCCTGGGCATCCACGGGCCGCACTGGTTCCGGGGCGGGTTTTGCAGGCTCCGGTTGGGGCATAGAAAAAGCGGAGTGCTGTCGGCGCTCCGCTTGCTGGATATTCTGGATTTGCTCCTGTTCAGACAGGAACAGGTTTAATGTCAGTTGTTGATAAGCTCCGTCAGGATAATCTCCTCCGCCTGGGCCTTGCAGTTGTTCAGCAGGCCCACCCACCGCATCGGGTCGCTGGCTTTCAGGGCTTCCGTCGCGCCCGCTGCTTTCGCCAGCTCCGGAATCAGCTGCTCCAGACGGCTGTTCGCGGTCTCGTCGATCTCCTGCAGGTGCGCCGTCAGCTTCCCGGTCAGAAGAAGGTTGTTGTAAAGTACCGTCCGATGTTCCTTCAGATAGGTTTTCCGCAGCCTGCCGTACTTGCCCAGGGGCTTCTGCGGGGGCTGTTCTTCCAAGATCAGGGCGGGAATCTGATAATCCCCGTTCTGGATATAATGCAGTTCGCTCATTTGCCTGGCTCCTTTCATATTCATAGTGCTTGATGGTTGCGCCAATCTGCCGCAGCACTTGTTGGCTGGACTGGCTGACTGCCGTACCAAGAGCGGTAACGGTAGCCGGAGTATTGAAATCAAAGATATTCAGGAAATCTTCATGCTCGAAGTAGGCTTCCGGCTCCAACCCGCAGCGGGACATCAGCGCGTAAGTAATGCTGACGGTTGCGGCGCTTCGGAAAGCCACTCCGATGTTGAAATCATCATATTCTTCCAGGAAGGAATCGTCAACGATGCGGAGGATGTCGCGCTGGTTCTCTGTCCAATATTCATCGGCAAGCCGGGCAGCTACCTTCTCCAGTTGGTCGGCAAGACCGTACTCTGCGGGAATATCATAGGCTTTTTCCAGAGCCTCTATTACCGGTGCTTCGTGTTCCGGTCGATACTGCCAGAGATAGAGC
>UMFH01004210.1_pt1 | contig 11849 bp, 8 predicted proteins | sample 1964941 | NCBI WGS metagenome assembly UMFH01 (sample SAMEA4836039, study PRJEB28245) | human gut metagenome | biome: gut microbiome; material: fecal sample | place: Denmark | collected 2008
GATGCCCGCATTTTTCGTGCGTTTATGCGTCTTTTCGACGCATCCCTATTTTGAAAAAATCTAACTTATTCAAGTTTTTCAAAATAGAAGGGAACGGTTATACCTCTCATGGCTTGTAAGGTGTCGCTCCAATCGTCGTTAGCTACACTTATCGCGATAAGTGTGGCTAACAGCGGAAATGGTAGTGTCCAAGTCGCCGGTAGATGTATTGCGTATGTTCGGCCAGCCACTCGTATCCCGTCTACCCTGCTTCATCTAGTGCCGATGCCCGCTTGGGAACAGCGTAAGTTGGGTGAGCTGTCCTCCGAGTTTCAAAGTGGCGACTTCATTTCTGCCGAAGAAATACTTGGATCTGGACCATACCCCGTGTATGGGGGCAACGGTTTACGCGGATACGCAAAACAATACAACCATGACGGTTTTTATGCCCTTATAGGTCGTCAAGGTGCGTTATGCGGGAATGTCAATACTGCAGTGGGAAAGGCCTATTTCACTGAACACGCGGTAGCTGTCAAGGCAAATTTCCTGCATGATACGCGCTTTCTGGCTCATCTTCTGGGGTGTATGGACTTAGGACGATATTCGGGCCAATCTGCTCAGCCGGGTTTAGCCGTGGGAGTGCTCAAGGAAGTTGAGACAACAGTACCTTCAAAGGCCGAACAGCAGGCTATCGGTTCCTTCTTCTCCCGACTTGACTCCCTCATCACCCTTCATCAGCGTAAGCGTCTGTGGTTTGCTAAATAAGGGTGGATAGGGCTCTCATCACGATGTCAACGTCTTTGTTCTCCAATTCACGGATGACATGCAGATATGTTTCCTGCGTTGTGTTCATGCTTGCATGCCCCAGTCTCTTGGACACGCTCGCAATTGAAACGCCAGCAAACAGCAGCAATGAGGCATGGGTATGTCTCAAGCCGTGAATCGAGATCACGGGTACTCCGGCTTGTTTGCAATGCCGGGCCAGAATACCGTTTGCGGTCGAGTTGTACACCTTACCGTTCACGAAGATAGGCTTGTCGTCAGGCAAGTTCTTCAGCAGGACGGACAATTGCATGATGAGTTGCCAATCAAGTTGTACTTTACGCACCGAAGAAGCATTTTTTGTTGGAACAAAGCCACCTCCGTTCTTGTAATTCCAAGTCTTATTGACAGACAAAGTCTGGTGGACGAAATCAAAGTCATCAGGAGTAAGACCCAATGCTTCGGAGAAACGTAAACCGGTTTTTGCCACCAGCAATATCAGCCAGTCCCAGTTAGGTATCGGGTCAAGCTTCAAGTCAGCAAGGACAGCATGAAGTTCGAATTGGTTAAGATATTTCGTCTTCTTTTGTCTCGGCTGCTTCCCTTTGATGATTGCTTTTCGAGTGGGATCTCTTTGAATTAGGCCCTCATCAACAGCATCAAGAATGGCCCCTTTCAGTTGGTGATGAAAATCCATCGTTGTTTGATGTTCATGATGTTCGGCGTATCCATTGATGAGTTTCTGATAACTCACACGATCGAACTCAGAAAGCTTAAGATCAGGGATAAGCTTTCTCAGCCACGCCTGTGTGAGTTTGTATTTCTTCATCGTCACCTCCCGAATCGCGCCTTCCTTGTAGACGTCGACCCATTGCGAGTAGTAATCGCAGAATGACATTTCTTCGTTTATTGTGTTTATGACCACACGGGGCTCCTTTGCCGAATAGATAGACGCTTACGCTGATGAAGGGTGATGAGGTCGTCAAGACGGGAGAAGAAAGCGCCAATAGCCCGCTGCTCAGCCCCCGATGGAACCCATATCTTGGTCTCATTTATCGCCTGCTTTGAAAGACTGGGCAGTCCGGTGGATTCATCTTTGCTTTTCCAATCCACATTGAGAAAAACACAGAGGGTGAAATCGAGATCGATCCCTTGGTTGGGCAGTGAGTAGAACAGCGTATCAACGGTCCAAAAAGGCGCATTCAGTCTGTACGGATGATCAATGGTTCCTTTTCTGCCTATACCGATGGCATCCTCCTCATAGGAAAGACCTTCGGAAACACTTGTCATATAACCACCAGTTCCATAAACCGGAATCGGTCCTTTAGAAAGATGCTTGTAATCTCGACCGCTGCAAACATCGACGATCTCCCCCAACTTACGCTGTTCCCAAGCGGAGGCGTATTTCCGTGATGTTTGCCGTATCATTGATAAACGACTGTAACGGAACGAAGGCGGACAATGACAATTCCCAGATATGACGAGTTTTTCGTTCCGGTGCTTCGCATCCTCGCTGATGGCAAGATTCATGCATCTGGTGAGATGCTAACGTTACTTGCTGATGAGTTTGCAGTGACAGAAGAAGAACGCAGCCGTCTGCTACCTAGCGGCCGTTCGCGTGTCCTCAATGGCCGCATTAGTTGGGCTAGAACGTACCTTAAGAAAGCCGGACTCATAGAAAGTCCCAAACGTGGTACATATCGCATAACGAGACCCGGCAAAGAGGCCCTTGCTTCGGGTGCGCAGATAGATAATGATTATCTGGAACGTTATGAGTCATTCCGGTCTTTCAAGAATCTGAATGGTGATTCTTCGACGCATACGACGGTCGATGGCGGCCTGGAGAAGAAAAGCGAAGCTTATTCGTCCGAGGAAACTCCAGATGAGGCACTTGACCGTGCATTCTCATCAATCAACATGCGGCTTGCCGATGACTTGCTCTCAGAGGTGCTCAAGCTCTCTCCGATTGCGTTTGAACGGTTTGTTCTTGATCTGATGGCGAAAATGGGGTATGGAGCTTTCGACTCCGCAAGCCAGATGACGCCAATCTCGGGGGACGAAGGCATAGATGGAATCATCATGGAAGACAAGCTTGGTTTTGATCTGATTTATGTTCAGGCCAAACGTTATGCCGAAGATAAAACCGTTGGCAGACCAGATATTCAAGCATTCGTAGGTGCTATTACTGGGCGCGGAGGCAAAGGGCTGTTTGTCACCACTGCAAGATTCACGGAAAAGGCGATTACCTATGCGAAGAGGCAGCACATCATTCTTATTGATGGGCATAAGCTTGCGCAACTGATGATTGAACATGGATTCGGTGTCAGCACGCGGAAGATTTACGAAATCAAAGCCGTGGACAGTGACGTTTTCAATGAATACGTTGATGAAGAGTAATGAAAGAGCTTAGGGCACAAGGAGCATATGAATGAATAAGCAGCAGCTTGCCGCCAAAATCTGGGAATCCGCCAACAAGATGCGTTCCAAGATCGAGGCGAATGAATACAAAGACTATATCCTGGGCTTTATCTTCTATAAGTTCCTTTCAGAGACGGAAATTGCGCGTCTTCGTGCTGAAGACTGGGGAGATGAAGATCTCAAGGGCTTGGATGAGAATGATGCCGAGACCGTGCAGTACGTACGTGATCTGTGCGGCTACTTTATCTCCTACGACAACCTGTTCTCCACATGGATTGCCAGCCAAAGCGATTTCACCATCGCCGACGTACGTGATGCGCTTTCCGCTTTTGAACGCAACATCGATCCAGCCCGCAAGCGTGTGTTCGCCGGCATCTTCGACACGTTGCAGACTGGTCTATCCAAACTCGGTACCGATGAGAAAAGCCGTAGCAAGGCCGCTCGCGACCTCATCTACCTCATCAAGGACATTCCGATGGACAGCCGGCAGGATTACGATACCCTCGGCTTCATTTACGAATATCTGATTAGCAACTTCGCTTCCAATGCGGGTAAGAAGGCCGGTGAGTTCTACACGCCGAGCGAAGTTTCTCAGCTCATGAGCGAAATAGTGGCCTGGCATCTTGCTGGTCGTGAAGAAATCAACATTTATGACCCCACAAGTGGCTCGGGCTCGTTGTTGATTCATATTGGTCAAGCTGTGGCCCGCCGCAATGGCAATCCGAATGACATCAAATATTATGCGCAGGAACTCAAGGAGAATACCTACAACCTCACACGCATGAACCTCGTCATGCGCGGTATACTGCCGGACAATATCGTGACCCGCAACGGTGACACATTAAAGAGCGACTGGCCGTGGTTCGATACCGACGAGACCAAGGACGAGACCTATGAGCCGCTGTTTGTAGATGCCGTGGTTTCGAATCCTCCTTACTCCCAGAACTGGGAGCCGCCGGAACCGGGTGAAGATATCCGCTTCGAATATGGCATCGCTCCCAAGTCCAAGGCTGATTATGCCTTCTTGCTGCACGATCTCTACCATCTGCGCGACGACGGCATTATGACCATCGTGTTGCCGCACGGCGTGCTGTTCCGTGGTGGTGAAGAGGGCACTATTCGCCGGAATCTAGTGGAGAACCACCATATTCAGGCCATCATCGGACTGCCAGCGAACATCTTCTTTGGCACGGGCATTCCCACTATCGTGATGGTGCTGCGCAAGCACCGCAACGATGACCATGTGCTTGTTGTGGATGCCTCCAAGTATTTCGCTAAGGACGGTAAGAACAACAAGCTGCGTGCGAGCGATATCAAACGCATCGTGGATGCGGTGTCGGAGAATCGTGATGTCGATAAGTTCAGTCGTTTGGTCAGCATTGACGAGATTCGGCAGAACGATTACAACCTCAACATTCCTCGATATGTGGATTCCTCCGAAACCGCCGAAAGTTGGGACGTGTATTCCACTATGTTTGGCGGTATCCCCAAGCAGGACATCGATGCGCTCAACAAGTATTGGAATGTGTTTCCGGGATTGCGCCAACGTCTCTTCGCGGAGGAGAATGGTCATTCGGCTAAGCTCGCTGTGCAAGATGTTCGTGAGGCGGTGAATGCTGATTCTGGTGTGAGTGCCTATATCCAGCGTTATCGTGAGGTTTTCACCGATTATCCCTCATATCTACGTGGCGAACTGGTCGGTAATGCCGTCAACGTGAGCATTGCCGCCGAGGAGGAAGTTCTGGCAAATGACCTGCTGCATCGTTTGGCCGACGTACCACTCGTAGATGCCTATACGGCATATCAGGTGCTTGATGACAGCTGGCAGAAGACCATCGCCAACGACCTTGAGACCATACAGAGCGAGGGACATGACGCCGTTCGCAAAGTTGATGCCAACATGGTCGTCAAGAAGAAAGGCGGCAAGGATGTCGAAGTGCCGGACGGCTGGGCCGGACATATTCTGCCGTTCGACCTTGTACAAGAAAAACTGCTGAGTGCTGACCTTGCAGAAATCGGCACATATGAATCCCGATTGACTGAGATTAGCAGCGAGATCGCTGACATTCTTGAAAATCTGGATGAAGACGACAAGAATTCGACCGATGCTGTCAGTGAGGATGGAGATTCTTTCGTTGCCACTGAGTTGAAGAAAGCGGTGAAATCGATTGGGAAGGATCCTGAGACTGATTTTGACCGTGCCCTTGTGAATGCGCAACGGTTGTTTGATGAGGAGCGTGAAGTCAAAAAGAACGTTAAGAATCTCCGCTCAGCGCTTGATGAGAAGACTCGGACCGTTATTGAAGGACTGAGCGGTGAACAAGCTGCTGACTTGCTTGCTGCCAAGTGGGTGGAACCATTGCAGCGCAAGCTTGAGGAGCTTCCTCAGACGGCTGTTGATGAGTTGATTGCATCGGTGAATGCGCTGAACGACAAATATTCGACTACCTACTCCGATGTATGCGAGCAAATCGAGCAAGCTGAGGCAGAACTTGGCAATATGCTTGATCAGCTAACTGGCAATGAGTTCGACATGGCTGGTATTGCGGAGCTGAAGACCCTGTTGGGAGGCAAATGATGACTGAACAGGCGAAAGTTCCTGCGATTCGTTTTGCTGGTTTTACTGACCCTTGGGAACAGCGTAAGTTGGGCGAGATTGCCGATAAGGTGACAGAAAAAAATCTTGATGGAAACATCACCGAGGTTCTTACCAACTCTGCAGAATACGGTGTAATTAATCAAACCGAGTTCTTCGACCACGCTGTCGCCAAGGAATCCAACATTGCTGGTTATTATGTCATTGCTCCAGGGGATTTCGTGTACAACCCTCGCATCTCCGCAACAGCGCCTGTTGGCCCAATCCGTAGGAATACGTTGGGAATACACGGAGTTATGTCTCCTCTCTACACTGTATTCAGGCTTACAGATGCAGTCGATGGAACTTATCTCAGCCACTTCTTCAAGACAAATGGCTGGCATGGTTTCATGAAGCTGGAAGGTAATTCGGGAGCCAGATCAGATAGGTTCTCAATCGGTGATGCGACATTCTTTGAAATGCCAATCCCAGTTCCATCTTCAAGTGAACAACATGCTATAGGCTCCTTCTTTTCCCGTCTCGACGACCTCATCACCCTTCATCAGCGTAAGTATGACAAGCTCGTCATCTTCAAAAAATCGATGCTTGAAAAAATGTTCCCGAAGGATGGCGAATCTGTACCCGAAATTCGCTTTGCTGGTTTTACTGACCCTTGGGAACAGCGTAAGTTGGGCGATATCGCCGAGAGAGTTACTCGTAAGAATGAGAACAACGAGTCGGATCTGCCTTTGACCATATCAGCTCAGCATGGCTTGATTGACCAGAGGCTGTTTTTCAATGCTCAAGTAGCCAGCCGAGATATGAGCGGCTACTACTTGCTTAGACAAGGAGAGTTTGCTTATAACAAGAGCACCTCGGCTGATAGCCCATGGGGTGCTATCAAGCGGTTGACAAGGTATGAAAAAGGCTGTGTTTCTACACTTTACATATGCTTTGCGCTGTTGAACGCCAATCCTGATTATCTTGTGACGTACTACGAAACCAATCGATGGCATAAAGCTGTGCAGATGATTGCCGCGGAAGGTGCGAGGAACCATGGATTACTCAATATTGCGCCGGATGACTTCTTTGACACGATGGTGTCCCTGCCGGAATCTCAGGCTGAGCAGCAGACCATCGGTGCGTTCTTCTCCCGACTTGACTCCCTCATCACCCTTCATCAGCGTAAGTTGGAATTGCTGCAGGATATCAAGAAATCTTTGCTTGACAAGATGTTTGTGTGAGGGGAGGAGCCGCAATGGAAACGTTCGATATCGTAAAGCTCGCCTCATATCGCGAGAATAATCGGATTGAGGCGAAAGCCGCGAAAGGTGGTCTCCCGCGCAGTATGTGGGAGACCTATTCCGCCTTCGCCAACACCTATGGCGGCGTCATTCTGCTCGGCGTCAAGGAACGTGAAGACGGTACCTTCGAAACAGTCGGGCTTACGCCAGCCGAGGTGGAGCACCTTCGTCAGGATTTTTGGAATACGGTCAGCAATCGATCCAAGGTAAGCGCCGTGCTGCCCATCGAATCGGAAGTCGAAGTGCTTGAAGCGGATGATGGCATGGTGGTGGCTATTCATGTTCCACGTGCTCCACGCGACGAACGTCCCGTGCATATCAACGACAATCTCTTTGAGGGAACCTACCGCCGGCGCGGTGAAGGTGACTATCGTTGCACGCGGCAGGAGATTTCGGCAATGCTCCGAGATCAGGGAACCGAGACGATGGATTCCAAGGTGCTGGACGATCTCACTGTTGCCGATTTCAATGCGGATACGGTGCGGGCGTATCGCACCCGTTTCCGTGCGGCACGTCAGGGCAGTTCCTGGACTGATCTTGATGACGAGCGTTTCCTGCGTGCGGTTGGTGCGGCAATGGTGAGCCGTGAAGATGGTAAGCTCCATCCCACATTCGGCGGTTTGCTCATGTTCGGCAACGACTATGACATCGTGCGCGAATGTCCCCATTACTTTCTTGACTATCAGGAGACCCTAGACCCGGCGATTCGTTGGACCGATCGTGTTCATTCCGGCGATGGCATGTGGTCGGGCAACCTCTTTGATTTCTTTTTCCGTGTGAATCGTAAGCTTGCCGAGTCTCTGAAGACCCCCTTCAAACTTAACGGTATCTTTCGTGTTGACGACACTCCCATGCATAAGGCGGTTCGCGAGGCGCTGGCCAACTGCTTGTTCAACGCCGATTATTATGGCGTGCGTGGAGTGGTGGTCAGACGCACACCCGATAAATTGGTTTTCGAGAATCCTGGTGATATCCGAACGGGCGTTGAGCAAATGCGCCTTGGCGGAGTATCTGATCCGCGCAACGGACTGATTATGAAGATGTTCAGCCTCATCGATGTGGGGGAGCGAGCCGGTACTGGTGTTCCTGATGTGTTTGCCACATGGGCGAATGCAGGACTTCCCGAACCACGGATTGAGGAAAAATTCGGCGAGGCTGATCGTACGATACTCACGCTTATGCTGGAATCGGATGCCAAGTCCGCTCACAATGAGCAGATAATTGACAATAATGAGCAGTTAAACGGTCCAAGTGAGCAGATAACTGACAATAATGAGCAGTTAAACGGTCCAAGTGAGCAGATAACCGAGAGACAGCGAACTGTTCTTCGTTTCGTGGAAAGGAATCCCAGTACAACATACGAGGATATGGCTCGTGCTGCGGGAGTTTCATCAGCGACTGTGCGAAGAGATGCTGAAATACTCATTGGGCGTGGATTACTCAAGCGCGTCGGCTCGCGAAAAGCAGGACACTGGGAAGTCCGAGGGAGAGAAGAATCGTGATATTCGATAGCGAATCGGTGTTCGAGGACAACGTCATTACCGTGCTTAAGCAGCATGGATGGAAGGATGGCGTCTTGCGCTATCCAACCGAACAGGATCTGCTCGACAATTGGAAAGGCATCCTGTACCGCAACAACAACGACATAGACAGGCTTGGCAAATACCCGCTGACAGACGGGGAAATGGCACAGATAATCGAGCAGATCGAGACCCTACGAACCCCGCTTGCGCTCAATTCGTTCGTCAATGGGCGTACCGTGTCCATCACGCGTGACAACAAAGAAGATGTGGCGCATTTCGGCAAGGAAATCAGCCTCTACATCTATGACCGCAAGGAAATCGCAGGCGGCAAAAGCACCTATCAGATTGCTCAGCAACCGGTCTATCCCGCCAAGAACAAGATGTTGAACTCGCGGCGCGGCGACCTCGTGCTTCTCATCAATGGCATGCCATTGATTCATATCGAGCTTAAGAAAAGTGGCATACCGGTCAGCCAAGCAACCAATCAGATTGAAAAGTACACACACGAAGGCGTATTCACCGGCCTGTTCCGACTCGTACAGATTTTTGTAGCCATGAACCCCGATGACGCCGTCTACTTCGCCAATCCGGGCGTAGACAAATTCAATCCAAGCTATTACTTCCATTGGGCTGACTACAACAACGAGCCTATCTGCGGCGGGCAAAACCCCGGCAAAGACGAATGGAAGCTGTTCATCGGCGGTACTTCCGGCACTGCGGGGCTGTTGTCCATTCCCATGGCGCATCAGCTCATCGGCTTCTACACCATCGCCGACTCGGCAGACGGATGCCTCAAGGTGCTGCGCAGCTACCAGTACATCGCGGCAAACGCCATCTCTGACGTGGTGCGCAAATGCGATTGGGAACAGCGGCCAGCTACCCCAGGACGACCAGGCGGCTATGTATGGCACACCACCGGTTCCGGAAAAACCATGACCAGCTTCAAATCGGCACAACTCATCGCCGATTCGCATGACGCCGATAAAGTCGTGTTCCTCATGGACCGCATCGAGCTAGGCACCCAATCACTGAAGGAATACCGCAGCTTTGCCGACAGCGAGACGGAAGTACAAGGCACCGAGAACACCGGTGTTTTGCGGGACAAACTCAACAGCACCAATGTCAACGACACCCTGATCGTTACTTCTATCCAGAAGATGAGCAACGTGAAAACAGGGGAGCGAGGCGTCACACAGACCTGGCTGGATCAGCTAGCTGAACGACGTATCGTCTTTATTGTGGACGAATGCCATCGTTCCACATTCGGCGACATGTTGCAGAATATCCGTCGCTCTTTCCCAAACGCGCTGTTCTTCGGATTTACCGGTACGCCAATTCTGGACGAAAACCAGAAGAAGAATTCCACCACTGCCATGGTATTCGGCCGTTGCTTGCACCGGTACAGCATCGCCGACGGCATTCGCGACCATAATGTACTCGGATTCGACCCGTACATGGTGATCACGTACAAGGATTCTGAAGTCAGACGTGCCGTGGCTCTCGACAAGGCGAAGGCGGAGAGTACGGAAGATGCGCTCGCCGACCCGGTCAAGGCCAAAGTATTCCAGCATTACATGGATAAGTCTGAGGTCCCCATGGGTCCGATGGTTGATGGCGCTGGAAACTGTATTAGCGGCATCGAGGATTTCCTTGGACGAGACCAATATGGCATCGACTCCCCGCATCCGAACATGGTGGTCTCGGACATTCTCGAACAGTTCCCGGTGCTCAGCCATGCGGGCAAATTCCATGCGATGCTCGCCACTAGCTCCATTCCTGAAGCTGTCAACTATTATCACTTGTTCAAGCAGCAAGCACCTAAGTTGCATGTAACGGCGTTGTTCGATCCCAACATCGACAACAACGAAGGAGCAACGGACAAAGAAGATGCGCTGACTGAAATCATCACCGATTACAACGAGGCGTTCGGCAAAGAGTTCATCATCCCCACATGGCCGGCGATGAAGAAAGATATTTCGTCGCGACTATCGCATAAGAGTCCGTACGGCGGCATAGCAACAAACCGCAGTCAGCAGCTCGATTTGCTCATTGTCGTGGACCAGATGCTTACCGGATTTGACTCAAAATGGGTGAATACGTTGTATCTCGACAAGATTATCGACTACGAAAGCATCATCCAGGCATTCAGTCGCACGAATCGTCTGTTCGGACCGGACAAGCCGTTCGGTGTCATTCGTTACTACCGCAAACCGCACACCATGCATGGCTTCATTGAAGCAGCGGTGAAACTGTATTCGGGCGATCGGCCGCTCGACCTGTTCGTACAGAAATTGCCGGCGAACGTAAAATCCATGGATACGCGGTACCGGGAAATTCTTGACGTGTTCTCGGATAACGGGGAATCGGACCTTATGCAGTTGCCGGAATCGGTGGAGGCTAGGCGCAAGTTTGCCAAGGAGTTCGTGGAGCTGAACCGGTACCTTGAAGCTGCGAAAGTGCAGGGCTTTGACTGGAGCACCCCAGAATACAAGGTCGATAGCACGGATACTGACGATACGAATGAGGACAATGATGAGCATGACGAGTCTGAAGTAGTGCGTCCTCAAATCGACGAACGTACATACCTCATTCTTGCGCAACGCTATAAAGAACTGTTCGATGGCAATAGCGATCGCGGTAGTGACCCAGATGATGATGTGAACGATAATCCTGAAGCGCCATATGAACTGGATGGTTACCTCACCGAAATTGATACCGGACTCATCGATACCGATTACATGAATGCCAACTTCGATAAATGGCTGAAGGCGCTCAAGGAGAATAGCCCGGAGTTGGCAGAGATGTCTGCGCAGCTGCACCGGTCCTTTGCCGCGCTCTCGCGGGATGAACAACGACTCGCTGAACTGTTCCTGCATGACGTGGAGCGTGGCGACGTGGAGGTCGAAGCCGGTATGACGCTACGTGATTACATCACGCGCTATGCTGCACGCGAGAAGAATGAGCAAGTCGACAAACTGGTCGATCGATTGGGTGTCAACAGATCGGTGGTCGAGGAATTCCTTGCCAAACGTATAGACGAGGCGAACATCAACGAGTTCGGACGTTTCGATGCACTGCGTTCCTCGCTTGACGTGCAACGGGCAAAAGCCTTCTTTGAGCAGCATGATCACAAGGCATTGCCGGTGTTCAAGGTGCGTATGCGCGCCACCAATATGTTGAAGCGTTTCGTACTCATGGGCGGATTCGACATCGATGATACCGACAATACGGATGGACAAAGCGAGACGAAGAACGAGCACTAGACTCATATACAAGAAGGGGTGTTTC
>UMFH01033725.1_pt1 | contig 11822 bp, 8 predicted proteins | sample 1964941 | NCBI WGS metagenome assembly UMFH01 (sample SAMEA4836039, study PRJEB28245) | human gut metagenome | biome: gut microbiome; material: fecal sample | place: Denmark | collected 2008
ACTTTAGCGGGGAGACGTGGAGCGTATGGAGTACAAGACGACGGCAAAGTTGGTCATTCAAGCGTGCGACAAGGATTTGCCGGGCGTCTTCGGCCACGGCTGCGTCTTGCTGCTGCAGGGTATCGCCCGCGAGCACTCGCTCAACCGAGCCGCCAAGAGCATGGGCATGGCGTATTCCAAGGCCTGGCGCATTGTAAACGAGGCAGAAGGTCAGCTGGGCTGCAAGCTCATCGAGCGCGACGGCGCCCGCGGATCCACCCTCACCCCCGCCGGTGAGCGAGCCATAGCGGTCTACGAGGAGCTGCAGGCCGACATCAACCAAGTAATTGCCGCAAAGGCCAACGACCTCATCGCCAGTATCAAAGAGTAGCCAATTTGGGACGGGGCCTTATAGCCACACAACCCCATCTCATAAGTTGCGGTGAAATAGGGACTGTTTATGCGGTTAAAGCCGTAAATCAATCCATATTTCACCGCAACTCATGAAGTCGAGGATGATTTAGCTAGTTGCGGAGGGCATTATCTAGGGTGGCGGCCACGATCAAGGGGTCGTCCGTACCGGCGAAGAGGCGGATGGTGCTCCCCTGCTTGCCGCGTGGGGCCGAAAGGCGCGTCGTTGCGCCGCCGGCGGGCGATGTGCGAAACTCCCCCGGCAAAGCGTCGAACAACTCTCCCGCGCTACGCCCGATAAGGTCGAATTCAACTGCCGGGCCAAAGCCGTGCTCGAGGATTCCCGTTGCAACCGCATGGTCGGGATGCGAGCTCAGTCCGGGATAGCGCACGTTGCGCACCTTCTCGTTGGCGGCCAGATACTCGGCCAGCGCACGGGCACGGTCGAAGTGTGCCTGCATGCGGGCTTCGAACGAGTCCAGTCCGCGCTCCAATACACCGGCCTCGTCAGCGGGCAAATCAAGCTTGGCCAAGCCACGGCCCTCAAGCAGGGCATGCGCGCACTCAGCCGCGGCATCCACACGATGGCGCTTGAGTTGCGAGCGCGCCACCGAAGCGGCAACGAGCTTGCGCGGAGCTTTGCCGGCGCACACGCGATCGAGCGCCTCGAGCAACAGCGCAGCACCTAGCCGCAGCGGATCGCAGCCAAAAGCCGATACCACGGTGTTGTCCACAACCAGCAGCGCAAGGGCCTCACGCGCGGCGCGTCCCAACGCTCGCAGATCGGGCACGCGCAGTCCAAACCCGCCAATAGAGTTGACGAACCACCACAGGTGCGGCCCCTCGACCTCAAACGAAGCATCAAAGCCCTCGGACGCAGCGGCAAACGCCTCGGCGGACGGCGAGCCCACGAGCACAACATCGCAGCCATCAAAGCCGCTCGCAAACGCATCGGCAAAGTCATCCGCAAAGGCCACCAGGCGATCGCCGGGCCGTACAATCCCCAGCAACGACAGCGCTGCCGGCACATGCGACGCCGCAAGCAACCGCGCCTCACGCGCGCTGGCCCTCAAAGCCCAGGCCTCTTCTAGCTGCTGTACGCCCATACGGCACCTTCCCTCCAAAACAAAAACCCACGATGCGGATGTTTCCCACATCGTAGGCTACGGCTGCAGTATAGCGCCGATATGCGACGAATCGCCTAGATGTTGAGCGCGTGGTAGGTCACATTCGCGCCCGGAGCGTCAACGGTCACGCCATAGGCCTCGGGATAGATGCGCGTCGAAAACACGAGCGAGCCATCGTTCACAAACACCTCGACCGACGAGACATCGCCAACAATGCGCACGTTACGAACCTCGTCGACGGACTCCCAGCGCACAGTACGACCGCAGCCGGCAGAAGCGCGGCCCTCATCGGTAAATCGCATCTCAAAGCGCGGGGGCAGTTCGTCCTCAGCGGGCACAAACACCAGCTTCAGCTCGCCATCAACGGTCGCGGTAAACGCGCCGTCGACACCGTCGACAACAACATCAAAGCAGGTATCGCCGGCAACCTCCAACGAGCCCGCCCCCACACGCACCGAGGCATAATGGTGCTCAATCTCGCGCGCCGGCTGCTGCAGCACCACGCCGTCGACACCGGCTGTGAGCTCACGCGGCACCGTCATGCAGTGCTGCCAGCCGCACGCTACGGTGGGCGCGTTGTCATAGGTCGGCTCATCGGGCATGCCCATCCAGCCGATCAAAATGTGGCGACCATCCTCGGACGTAAACTCCTGAGGAGCATAGAAGTCAAAACCGGCGTCCCACAGGCGGAACTCGCCCAGCTCATAAGCGTCCTTGCCACCAGTGATGTCGCCCGATACAGGCATGTAGCCAGCGGCATACACATTGCCGCGGTCCCAACGACCGCCCTCAAGACCCTGGGGCGAGAAGGACAGCCACTTCGCCGGTACACCGCCATCCGACTCAAGCTCAAGGTATCCCGGGCACTCCCACATAAAGCCAAAGCGCTCGGGCGTGGAAACGCGGCTTTCGAGCTCCCAGCTCAGCATATCGGCCGAGCCATACACCAAGATCTCGCCCACATCGCGCCCGGCACCTTCGCCGTGCATCGCACAAAAACGGCTTTCGACATGCGGCCCGTCCACGCGACGACGCGCGCCCAGCACCATGTGGTAACGCCCATCATCATCGCGCCACACCTTGGGATCACGCACGTGGCAGGTCAGATCGTCGGGATAATCCTCGGACGCCAGCACCACGCGCTTTTGGCTGAACTCCCGACCGGCAAGGCCATCAACGCTCTCCACATAGACGGTATCGGCGCGGCGGCCAGTATTGACGTAGTCGTACGTGCCGTCCGCATCGGAAAGCTTAACGTTGCCTGTGTATAGTACGCGAATGCGGCCGTCCTCGGCAAGCGCGGAGCCCGAATACACGCCATGGCAGTCGAACGGCTCGTCGGGAAGCAGCGGCGCGCCAACATATTCCCAGTTCATAAGGTCGCGGCTTGTGGCATGGCCCCACATCTTTACGCCGCCGTTCACATCAAACGGGGCATACTGGAAGTACGCGTGAAACACGCCACCCACCTGGCAGAGACCGTTGGGGTCATTGAGCCAACCCGCCGGCGGCATAATATGGAAGCGCTGGCCATACGCGCCATAACCGCACTCAGTGGCGGCGGCGTCAACGGCGGCAACCAGCTTTGCAAGATCGCGACCAAGTGCATTAGACATATCAAAGTCCTAACGGATCGAAAGTAACAAGGCGCCAGAGAACGGCACCAGATACAGGAAACGCCCGTGAGCATACAACCCGCGGGCATTCCCTCAATCAAAAGCTCTTAGGCCTGCTCGGAAGCCTTGGGCTCGTCCTTGTACAGGACAAACGAGACGCCAAAGGAAACCAGCGCGGCGACCGCAAACATGATCGCGTACTGCACGGGCTGGGCCAGGCACAGCAGGATACCGAAGATACCGGTAACGCCCGTGCCGGAGGCAGCCAGCGAAGTGAGCGCGCAGACCAGGGCACCGCAACCGCCGCCGATGCAGCCGGCGATGAAGGGCTTAAAGAAGCGCAGGTTCACACCAAAGATGGCAGGCTCGGTAATGCCCATGAAGGCGGACAGGGCCGAAGGAAGCGCCAGGCCCTTGATCTTGGCATCGCGGGTCTTAAAGGCAACGGCGAGCGCGGCACCACCCTGGGCGATATTGGCAGCGCTGGCGATGGGCAGCCAATAGGTCACGCCGTACTGGGCGAGCTGGCCCAGGTCGATGGCGGTGTACATCTGGTGGATACCGGTAACGACCGTGGGAGCATAGAACAGGCCGACGATAAAGGAACCGATACCGAAGGGCAGGGTCAGCAGGGTCTGGATCAGACCGAGGATGGCGTTCTCGGCCCAGACGAAGATGGGGCCGACGGCAACGAGCGTCACGAGCACGGTCACGAACACGGAGACGAGCGGGGTCACAAAGAGGTCGAACATCTCGGGGACAACCTTGTGGAGACGCTTCTCCAAGAAAGCGAGGATGGCGCAGGCGATAACGATGGGGATCACGTGGCCCTGATAGCCGACCCACTCAAAGCTGTACACACCGGGAATGACGGTGACCATGGTCTGCACGCCCTCGGAGGCAACCGTGTAGGCGCTCTGCAGCGAGGAGTTGATGAATGCACCGCCGACGACGGCGCCCAGGTACGGGTTGGCGCCAAAGGCCTTAGCCGCGGAGTAACCGATCAGGATCTGCAGAATGCCAAAGGACGTGCCCGAGACCAGGTCGGCAATCTTATAAATAAAGTTATTGGTGTCGAGAGCGATAAATCCGTTGGAGGCCATAAAGTTGAGGGCGCTCATAATGCCCAGCAGCAGGCCCGAAGCCACGATGGCGGGGATGATGGGGACAAAGACGTCGCCGAGCAACTTAATGGCACGCATAAAGATGTTTTGCTGCTGCGCCGCGGCCTCCTTGACCTCGGCCTTGGTGGCAGCCTCGACGCCGCTGAGCGCAATGAACTCGTCGTAGACCTTGTTGACGGTGCCAGTGCCAAAAATAATCTGGAGCTGGCCCTGGGCCTCAAAGACGCCCTTGGCGCCGTCGATATTCTCAAGGGCCTCCTTGTCGACCTTGGCGTTATCGGCAATCACCAGGCGCAGACGCGTGGCGCAGTGTGCGGCCGAAACAACGTTGCCGGCGCCACCGATGTTGTCGAGCACCTCTTGGGCTGATTTGCGGTAGTCCATGACTTCCCTTTCCTCAAACGGGCGCATGTGCACCCGGCCATCTTTGACACTTACACTGTAATCGTTTTCAGTTTCATATGTCTGTAATCGTTTTCATAGTAGGGTGAACGGTAGGAAAAAGCCGGCGAAAGGTAGTTTTAAGGCAAAAACAGGCGACTCAAAGGCAGGCAGACGTGCCCAAGACCTAGACATTCATAAGCTGATGGCCGAGCTTGAGTGTCTTGAGACCGCGCTCCCCCTCCACGCCATCGAGCGTGTTGAGCAACATATTGGTCGCCTCGACGCCACTGGTCAGGTAACCATAATGCACGGTGGGAATGCCGCCCGTCAGCGCGCGCAAAAACGCATTGTCGCCAAAACCGCTCACGCGGTGTATGCCCTCGCCCATGCCGAGAACCTCATCGATGGCACGCAGCGCGCCCGCCGCCATGGTATCGGTCGCGCAGGCGATAAACGAAATATCGGGGGCATCGGCAAGCAGCTCACGCGCCGCACCATAGCCCGAGTCGAGCGTAAACGAGCCCAGACGAATCAAGGCGGCATCGAGCGGGTTACCCGCGGCGCGCAGGCCGGCCTCAAAACCGCGGCGGCGTTCATAACCAGCCGCGCGGTCCTCTTCGGTAACTCCAATGTAGGCAATCTTGCCGTCCACGCGACCCGCAAGCGCACGGCCCAGCTCAAAGGCAGCCTCGTAATCGTCGTGATAGACGCACGCCGCACCCTCGACATGCTGGCCGATCAACACAATGGGCACACGGCACGACTCAATCGCGCGACGGTGCTCGTCGGTGATCATGGTTGCCACCAGCACAATGCCATCGACCGGGTGGTTTTGGAATAAATCGAGGTACTCGAGCTCGCGATCGGGGGCGTTATCGGTATTGGCAAGCAGCATCTGGTAGCCACGGCGACCAAGCACCTGGCCAATACCGGCGGTAATGCGGCTCACGGATTCCGAGTTGATCTTGGGTACGATGACGCCGATGAGCTTGGTGGAGCCGGTGCGCAGCGCACGAGCCTGACTAGAACGCACGTATCCGGTCAGCTCAATCGCCTTCTTAATGCGCTCGGCCTTGTCCGTCGATATGTAGCCACCGTTGAGGTAGCGAGAGACGGCGGCGCTCGAAACGCCCGCCAACTCGGCCACATCTTTCATCTTTACCACGAGCACCCCTGTCATTGAAATCGCTTTCACCATGATACCCGTGAAGACGGCATCCGAACAAAATCGGCCCACCCAGGTCGAGCAAACGTCAGCGAGCGGGCAACTGCCGTGGCGAGGTGCCGCGAAAGAGGAGCGAAGCGTACTTTATGTACGCGAGCGACGGTTTGAGCGGCAGATCGCCCGGCAGATGCCCGCGCAGCGTCGAGCGGTCCGGCGTTTGTTAAAACGCCGGAACATAATTAGCCGTGGTATTCGCCGTTGTACTGGATGAGTGTGAGGTCCTCCACGCCGTCAAGCGCGCGAATAGCGTCGGCATAGGGCATATCCACACCGTCCGAGAACAGCTCGACGGCCATCTCGACTTTGTCGCCGCGCATGGTCTTGGACTTGACAGTGAAGTTGGTGCGCCCAAACGCGCGCACGATATCGTCGCCTGTGGTCTGGCCTGTGTAGTGAATGACCATCATGTACACGCGCGCCTTATCCTGATGACTCGTAAAGCCGGCGATCATCACCACGATCACCACCGCCGTGAGCCCCACGAGCGCATACATGCCGGCGCCGGCCGTAATGCCCGTGGTAATGGCCCAAAATAGATACAGCAGGTCGAGCGGGTCCTTGACCGCCGTACGGTAGCGGACGATGGACAGAGCACCGACCATACCGAGCGAAATGACCACGTTTGTCGAGATCGCGAGCGTAACCATGCAGGTAAGCACGCACATACCCACGAGCGTCACGGCAAAACTGCGCGAATACACCACGCCGGTAAAAAAGCGCTTGTACACGTAGTAGATCAGGATACCCATGGCGAGCGCCACGAGCAGCGAAAGGCCAATCTTGGCGGGATCGACCTGGCCAAACGCCTCCAAGACGGAGTTCTTAAAAAAGTCCCTGGTGCTCATGGTCTAAATATCCCCTCGGTTCTCAAAATCCGATTCCCAGTAATTAAATCCGCGAAGGTAGGCGGTCTTTTCGTAACACAGGCAGTACTTGGAGACCGCCGTAAGCTCGGCCGCTCCCGGCGGCACCATATCGCGCACCAGCTGCGGGCAAAACTCCGTAAACTTGACCTCCATCACCAGCTTGCCGGGCTCCAGGACCGGCAGCGCGGGCAGCGTCGCGTCAAAGATATCGAAGCTTCCCACCGCGGCACGCACGTTCATGTCAAACGTGATGCGCACGGTGCCCTCATCCATCACCCACGGCTCGCGCTCGTAGTCCACGATGGTCCGCGGGCGCATCATATTGCAGATGCACTCGATGTAGAACTCGCGACAGAGCGGATAAGGACTCCTCAGCAAAAAGTCGTAGTCGCCAGCCAGAATCTGCTCAAACTCGCCACGCGTGAGCGGCGCGTCCTCCTTGTAGATCCAGCTGCCGTACTTCTTTTTGCGCTCGAGCTTAATCACCTTGTCGCTGCCGTTATAGATGCGCACGCGATACTTTTTGCGCATGAGAATGCCGGCGTCTTTTTCCTCGTAGGCCGAGTTGCAGTAGTCGTCAAAGTACAGGCTGCGAATGGTGTAACCGCCTGCCCGCGCATGCTTGTCCAGCTTAAAAACCGGCGCCATGCGACAGGCAAGCGCGGCGTGCTCGCCCTCGTTAATGAGATATTTGAGCTCGTGGCGGTAACGCTCCTGCGTGGCACGCACAGGCGGGGCCGCCAAGCGCTCAAGCAGCGCGCTAGCCCTCCTCATACGTGTCCTCCACGACCTTACCGCCGTCTTGCACGTAAAAACACTTCATGCCGTAGTGCTTGCCGTCGTCGGTCACATAGTAGTCAAACGCATCTTGCGTATAGCCGTCGGAGTTGGTGGCACGCACGCGCACAAAATACTGGCCGGTATCGGGCGCATCACAGGTCACCTCGGGAAGCAGCACGTCCTCGGCCTTAAAGACCACGTCGCTTATGGCATAGTCACGCGCAAGCTCCACGGTGTAGCGAATGTCGCGCGCCTCAAAGTCGTAGGACGCATCCCAGTTAATACGCAGCTTACCGTTATCGATCTGCGGCACGCCGATGTAGAACGGCATGGGCTTTTTAAAACTCTCGCGAAAGCTCTTGTAGTTCTCCTCGATCTCGGAGGGAATCGCCGCGGCGATCTGCTCGTATTGGTCCTTGGTGACAGGCAGATGGTCGATATCGGGCGAAGCAAAGACCAGCGATTCAGTAACCTCGCGGTAGTGCTTGATCATCTTGCTCAGGCGTGCCTCGGTCATATACGAGCGCAGGTCCTTGACGGCACGGTCGAGATCGCTGCGGAACGATTTGCTGCGCAGCGCACGATTGAACAGAACGTTGCCCCAGTAGTTGCTTACGCCGCGCTCCCAGCTCGCGTAGTCCGAAAACCCGGTAAGAGAAAGCTCCAGCTTACGAAGCATGCCATCGTTATCCCAATCTAAAAAGTACCAGGTATTTGAGTTGAGAGGACTGTACAGATAGCAGTTACGGTTCTGCGTATCGCAGTTGCCCGTCAGAATCTGAAACGCCAGCCAATAAACCAGATTCTCGGAATCAAAGTGGGTGTCGAGCACGTCATCGATCTTTTGCGATTCGTCGTTGAGCGCATCGAGCATCTCGATGAGCTTCGTGTGGTCCGTATCGCCCTTAATCTCGAGCATGCCTTCAAAGCTTGCCTGGTTGTAGTCGGGATCATCGGCAAGCTTAATGGTGTCCTCGTAGCGATGGAAATCAAAGCTGTTCACCTTGTACAGGTGCCCGTTCTTATCCAAGCCGTGCGCCTTAAGCGCCGTCTTGTTGAGCTGCTCCACCTGCGTAAACAGGCCGTAGTCCTCAAAGATATCGTTGGACTTTTCGGTCTGGTCGCACACCCACAGATGCACAAACTGCGTGCGCAGGCCCATCATCTGGGGAATCCCACGGATAAGGTCGTAGGCCATCTTGTTGCGAAAACGCATACCCTCGCCCATGTGCTTGTTGAGCGCAATCGCGCGCTGTTGGCGCCAGGTACCCTTGCCCTTTTTGAGCTCCACCTTGTAATTCTTTTGCGAGTTATTGCTCGATGTCTGGCCGCGCACCTGCACGGTGGCATTGGGCGCTTCCTCGCCATAGCCAACCTCGCCGGCCACCGGGCCGTCTTCGTCGCCCGGCTGCAGCAGGCCCATAACCTGATAGCGCGTCACGCCCATGTCGGCATAGTCATACACCGAGTACGTGTTGATCTCGGCCCAGCTGTGGTCGGTGTTCTCGGAGCTGTTGCCGCGCGAGACCGTCAGGTACATGGTCACAATACCCGAGTCATCGTAGACCTCGTAGAGCTCGTCCTTGTCGCGCAGGTGCTTGGACTGGTCGGAGGCCTCGGCCTTTTTAATCTTGTCCTGCTTTTTGACCTTTTTAGTCGAGGAGTCTTCCTGCACCGAGCAGCCCGAAAGCAACAGCGCACCGGCAGCCGCCTCAAACAGGCGACGGCGAGACATCATCCTATCGGTCATCAGAACCTCCCCAATGCTTGCGATACACGCGAACTACTGCGCGCTCAAACGCGCCGTGCGGCACGCCCTTATGTCGGCATTCCTCATAGCGCTGTTCGGCATGGTCGAGCAAGCGGCCCAGCTGTGTAAAGCGACCCGTCTTGTCAGTTGCCACAATGGGCTGCTGGCTCAGGATACGATACGGCAAGTTGGCGGTATAGGTATCGAGCCGCAGCAGCGCCACGATAAAAAACACCGCCGCACCCAACAAAAAGCCAAAGCCGTAAAACTGCTGCGACAAAAGCAACGACACGGCAGTCGCCAGCCCGGCCACACCGGCAAACAGGCCCGAAGCCAGCACGGCTCCCTTGTAGTCGGTAAAGTACAGCAAGATAAGCATCACCGTATTGCCCACGGCATACAAGCCATAGCCCACGCACAGCGTGCGAAAATACCCGTGCATAAGGCTGTTAAAGCCCAGCGGCAGGGCCGAGAGCACCGTGGTCTCGAGCGAAATGACCGCAGCGGTCACAAACAGCTGCTTGAGCGCGCAAAAGCGCAGTTCGCTATTGAGCGTGGAGAGCATCTCCTCCTCGGCCACCACAATGTCGCCCACCACGCCGCCGTCGTTGAACAGGCTGTAGTAGTCGCGGTAGCGCGGATAAAAGTTGACCTCGACCGAGACCACAAAGTTGACGGTCGTGACAAGGATCGTCAAAAACGCGATGAGCGCCGGCACATCGTGGTAGGGGGCGCCATAAAACAAGCCCTTGACCTGCACGCCAAGGGGACCGGCCCAAATGATCACCAGGTGCGCAAAGAGTCCCAGATTGGTAAACAGGCCCGTGAGCGCCAGCGGCATAAACTGATCGAGCCACTGCAAAAAGAGCCAGGGGCTGCGGTCGCTCCGCGGAAAATACCGGTACAGCAGCACCACGTCCCAGGCCAGCATAACGCCGTAGCCCAGGGCGATTGATGCCAACAGGCCCTCGACCGGCGGCAGCCCTAGTGCCAGCGCGGCCAGGGCGCACAGGCACGCCACGCCAATGGCGGCCGCGAAGCTGCACAGGATACCGCGGTAGTCTTTGATGGCCGTGAGATAGCTCATGCCGTTCCAGTTGACGATCATAATGTTGAACAGCCACAGGCACAGCAGCCCCTGCAGCAGCGTGGCGCCCGAGAACAGCAAAAAGACGCCGTAGAGCACCGTGCCCGCAACGAGCATGATGGCGTTGGAGCCCCAAAACGAGGGCAGAATCTCTTCTTCGCGCTCGGCAAAGAGCATGTCGGCCAAAAAGCGCGTGACCGGCATGGAGAAAAAGCTTGTAAGCGTAAGAGAGGCCAGCAGCGTATAGGTCACCATGCACACCAGCAAATCCTGGTTGGCGCGCCCTACGCCCCACAGACCGCACAGCACCAAGATACCCACCTGGAGCAGCACGCCCAGCAACATGGGGCCCGTGCACACAATGCCGGCGTAGCCATAGGCGCGTATCGTGGCAAACAGGCCCTTGCGCCTAAACAGGCGCTTGAGCTCAAAACCGATTCCGGCCACCGGCTACTCCCCCTCTCTGGGCAGGTCAAACGCACGCGCCGTCTCGTCGTACAGCGCGCGATAGTTGGCGAGCATCTGCTCGTGCAAAAAGTACGTGGCAACGCGACGCTGACCGCGCTCCCCCATCTCAATACGGCGGACGCGGCTTGCGCACATGCGCTCCATGGCATCGGCCAGGCCCTTACGATACATGGGCGGCGTCACAAAACCCGCCACGCCAAAGTCATCGCCCGGGGCGCCTTCGAGCAGCTCGCGGCAGCAGCCCACCTCGGTCGTCACGCAGGGACGGCGCGCTGCAAGGGACTCTAGCACGCTGAGCGGCTGGCCCTCGGAGATGCTCGTCAAAATGGTAAAGTCGAGATTTTCCATGTACTCGACCACGTTGACGCGACCGGTAAAGATCAGGTCGCGCACGCCCAGGGTATCGACCAAGGCGTGGCACTCGGCGCCGTACTCCTCGTCGTCCACGCCGCCCATGATATGCAGGCGCACCTTGGGCAGGCGCTCGTGCAGCTCAAAGAAGGCATAGATCATGGTCTTGACGTCCTTGATGGGCGCCAGGCGCACCACCGCGCCAATGTCCACCCAGCCGTCATCGGTCTTTAAGGGAATGCCCTTAAAGCGATCGAACTGGATGCCGTTGGGGATGACCAAGCATTTGTCCGCATCGCAGCCCATATCAATCTGCGTCTTGCGGGCGTTATGGAACAAACTCGTCACGCGGAAGGCGCGGAGGTAGATCTCCTCCGAAAGCAGGTAGAAAAAGCGAATCCAGCGGTCCTTAAACGACGGCACCACCCAATCGGCGCGAATGATCTCTTCCTCGCGCTCGCGGGTATAGATGCCATGCTCGGTCAGCAGCACCGGCGCAGGGTGGACGCTTGAGCCCAGGCAGGCGAGCAGGCCACCGTAGCCGGTCGAGATGGCATGGTACACATCGGCCACCGGCACCTCGCTGCCCAACAGGTAGAGCACGGGCAGCAACATGGAGCGCATGGTGTGAAATGCATCGGCAAAGGGCGTGTA
>UMFH01015575.1_pt1 | contig 11625 bp, 8 predicted proteins | sample 1964941 | NCBI WGS metagenome assembly UMFH01 (sample SAMEA4836039, study PRJEB28245) | human gut metagenome | biome: gut microbiome; material: fecal sample | place: Denmark | collected 2008
CCATATTGTAATCACTCACGGTGGCCCGGCAAGTTTTATCATGCCACTACAGATAGGTAAGACTCCTATTGTTGTGCCGCGTCAGCATCAGTTCAATGAGCATGTGAACGATCATCAGGTGGAGTTTGCGAGAAACGTGGCTCAGAGAATGGGAACGATTATTCCGGTAGAAGATATTGAAACATTGGGAGATATCATAACGAACTATGATCAGATTGTTGCTGGCATGGGACATGGTATGAGCAGTAATAATGCAAAGTTTAATGAAGAACTTGAAAAACTGGTAGATGAATTGTATTGAGGATGGGTGGATGAGAAAAGTTGGAATCATGTCGATGCAGCGCATTGCAAACTACGGTTCGTTTTTGCAGGCATATGCATTGAAGCAGCTAATTGAGGAAGTTGGCTGTAATGTAGAATTTGTGGACTACCATGTAGGTGCTCCAGTAATTACAGAAAATGCAGATAGTAAAAACAAGGTTGTCCGAAAGATAGAAAAGGGACTGGAAACCTTTCGGTATCGGGCTCCTCTTGCACACAAATTATCGTTCATCCGATATAAACAGTCTTTCGCTCAAAAGTATATGCCACTTTTAGGGATTACGGATGAAATGAACTACAATCCGACAGTGGATTGTCTTGTGATTGGCAGTGACGAGGTTTTTAACTGTATTCAAAAAAATTCCAATGTGGGCTATTCGCCAGAATTGTTTGGAAAAAATAACCATGCGAAGAAACTTATCACTTATGCAGCGTCTTTCGGTAATACCACATTGGAAAAGCTGGAAAAGTATAAAAAGGCCAATGAAGTCGGAGCTTTGTTGAAGAAGTTTGACGCGATTTCTGTACGAGATGCTAATTCAGGAACTATTGTAGAACAGCTCACTGGGAAAGAACCAGTGTACAATCTGGATCCGGTTCTGACCTATGATTACATGAACTGCTGCGACAAAATCCCACAGGTTCAGACTAATGAGAAGTATTTGATTCTGTACGCGTATGCAGGTCGTATTTCCAATGATGAGGCAGATTGGATTGCTGCTTATGCAAAGAAAAAGAATTTGAAGGTATATGCAATTGGCGGTATCCAAAAATGTGCAGACCGATTCGTGGACTGCTCACCCTTTGAGGTTCTGGCCTATTTCAGAAATGCAGAAGAAGTTATTACCGATACCTTCCACGGCAGTATCTTCTCGGTGATCACACATCGGCCGTTTACAACATTGATTCGCAAGAGTGTAGGTAACAGCTATGGTAATGAAGAAAAGTTGAGCGATTTGCTAAAGCGACTGGGACTGACCAATCGGATGACAACGAGAATTGAAGATACAGAAAACATCAATGAAAAGGCGATTGATTACGCGAAAGTTGATGAGCAGTTGAAAGCACATAGAGAAGTGGCGAAGGAGTATCTGAGAAAAAATTTAGAGGAATAAAATGGAGAACATATCGAGGATAAAAGAGAAATGTGTGGGATGTAAAAGCTGTGAGCAAAGCTGCCCAAAACACTGTATCTCTATGGTAGAAAACAAAGAGGGATTTTGGTATCCGTCTGTTGATGAAAAAAGCTGCATCGAGTGCAAGGTGTGCTTGAAAAAGTGTCCAGTAGAAAATACGGGATTTCATCGGAATGAGCCACATAAAGTTTGGGCGTGGCGCAATAAAAATGATGTGGATATTATGTGCTCTGCATCTGGCGGTGCGGCGGATAGTGCAGCGAAAACTATATTGCAAATGGGCGGTGTGGTTTATGGTGCTGCCTATGACGAGCAGCTGGCAGTAAGCCACATTGAAGTGACAGATGAAGCAGAAAGAGAGAAACTACAATCCTCTAAGTATGTTCAGTCTGACCCGAAAGATAGCTACGCAAAGGTCAAACAGCGTTTGTCAGAGGGAAAAACGGTACTTTTTACAGGAACTCCCTGCCAGATTGCAGGTCTGTATGCTTTTTTGGGTGGCAATCCAGAAAATCTATATACAGTTGACCTGATTTGCCACGGTGTGCCTTCGCCGAAGTTCTTCAAAAAGTATCTGGAATACCAGAACAAGCAGACGGCTGGCAGAGTAATCTATTTCAACTTCCGTTCCAAAGACAAGAGAGGTTGGGGAACACAATACCTGCTAAAGACAAAGACAAAGACAAAGACAAAGACACTCTCCCTTGATCGCTATGGAAAACATTTTATGGATGGCGACTGCTATAGAGAGAGCTGTTATCAGTGTGCTTATGCGAATACGAGCCGTGTAGGAGATTTGACAGTGGGTGATTTCTGGGGAATTGCAAAGAGCCATCCGAGCTTCAATTCTCCAAAGGGCGTGTCCAGTGTATTTGTAAATAGCGAAAAAGGTCAAAAGCTCTTTGAAATGATGCGAGTTCTTGCAGAAGTAGAGGAAGCAACGTTGGAAGAGGGCATGGTGAAGCAGCATAATCTGGTGCAGCCGAGCAACAGGCCTGTGACTAGAGATACTTTCTATAAGAGCATCGATGAACCAGGCTTTATAGAAAATATAAAGGTTGGATTTCAGCCAAAAGCACGGTTGAAATCTGTGCTGCCGAATAAACTGATTCAAAAAATCAAATCTCTTTGAGATTTTGTGGAGGAAGAATACATGGGAGAGCCTATAAGAGTTTTGCATATCTTGCAGCGAATGGAAGCTGGCGGTACGCAGGCTTTGTTGATGAATATATACCGGAAAATTGACAGAACGAAAGTACAGTTTGATTTTTTGGTCGTTTATAAGGAAAAACAGTTTTACGATGATGAAATTGAAAAAATGGGTGGACATGTTTACAAACTGTCTTTCCGGGAGGATTTGAACCTTCCTAAATTTCAAAAAGATTTGGCAGTTTTCTTTGCGCAGCATCACGAATATAAAATTGTTCATTGTCACGCCTACACGATTGGATATTTCTGCCTGAAAGCTGCAAAGAAAGCAGGTATCCCCGTCAGAATTGCTCATTCACATAATAATGAGACAGTACACGATATAAAATATTTACCGAAGCTGTTCATGCAGCGAATGTTTACCAAAAACGCAACAGATCTTTTCGCCTGCTCTGAAGAAGCTGGAAAATATCTGTTCAAAGACAAGCCGTTTCAAGTACTGAAAAATGCGATTGATTCGCAGAACTTTATTGCGGATGCGGATACCAGAAATGAAATCAGGAAAGAACTGGGGTTAAAGGATAAATTTGTTGTCGGCCATGTTGGCCGCCTGCATCCTCAGAAAAACCATGATTTCCTGATTGATGTTTTTGCAGAGATCAAGAAGAAAAAGCCTGACGCTGAATTGATTCTTGTTGGCACCGGGCCATTAGAAGAGAAAGTAAAAAGCAAAGTGGTCGAAAAAGGCCTTTCAGATTGTGTGCATTTTCTTGGAAATAGAAAGGATATGAACAGAATTTATCAAGCGATGGATGTGTTTGTTTTTCCATCTTTGTTTGAAGGTCTGGGTATTGTTGCAATCGAAGCACAGGCGGCGGGTGTTCCTATTGTCTGCTCTGAAGGATTGCCGCCGGAAACAGATATTACGCCGATATACCAGAAACTTCTGCTGAGCGATGGCGCAGAAAAGTGGGCCAATGTAGCGCTTGAAATGGCACAGAATCTGAAAGCACATACCAATATGCAGCAGTATGTGATTGATGCAGGATTTGATATGGACGCAACTGCAAAATATATGGAAAGTTATTATTTGAACCGATGGAGAACTGCCTGAGATGAATAAAAAAGTAGGTTTCTTAATAATGAATTTTGAAAGCGGCGGAGGTACTGAGAGAGTTACATCTGTCATTGCAAATGAGTTAGTAAAAAAAAATTTTGATGTGAGGATTATCAGTTGTCAGCATGGAAACTCTTGCAAATTTGAAATAGATAAAAACATTAAACTTTACTCACTAAATGGAGAAAAATGCGAGAATTCAGCTTTGAGAAAAATCTATGTCGAAAAGCAATTGATTAAATATGTAAAAGAAGAACAGATTGACATCATGATAGCAGTCGATGTAGCGTTATATCTTTATTTGATTCCTTTGCAGATAAAGAAAATATGTAAATGTATCGCATGGGAACATTTTAACTATTATATAAGCCCTAATAAACTGGTCAAATATGCCAGAAAACTGGCGGCAGAACATGCTGATTGTGTTGTGGTATTAGGCAAGAATGATTTAAATAACTACTTGACACAATACAAATATTGCAAAAATGTGACATATATTTATAACCCAATTGCAGTTGATACAAGCGAAAGTACGCCGTTGACACAAAAACGTGCGATTGCAGTTGGACGTTTAAGTAGACAAAAGGGCTTTGATATGCTGGTTGAGGCTTGGGCCTTGATTGAAAAGGAAGTCCCGGACTGGAAATTAGATATTTATGGACAAGGACCGCTTCAAAAAGAACTTCAGGGGCAGATTGACGGACTGGGGCTCAGGAATATAGAACTAAAAGGATTTTCTGATGATATTCATAAAGAATATATGGAATCGTCCTTGTTTTTTTTATCTTCGCGTTATGAGGGGTTTGTGCTAGTTCTGATGGAAGCAATGGCAACAGGACTCCCGGCTGTTAGCTTTCGTTGTAAGGAAGGACCTGAAGAAACGATTGATAATGGTATCAATGGATACCTAGTAGAAGAAGGAAATGTTCAGCAGTTCGCAGATTGTGCGATAAAACTGATGAAAAATGAAACGTTGCTAAAGCAATTTGCGTCAAAAACAAAAAAGGATTTGGATCGTTTCAATACAGCCGCAATTATAAACCAGTGGGTTGAACTCTTAAGAAATATGTAAAGCAAATCAAAAAAGCGGAACAGGAGATAGAATGAAAATATTATTTACAATTAGGAGCCTTACAGGAGGTGGAGCCGAAAGAGTTGTTTCAGTTTTATCTGGCTTATTGGCTGATGTTGGCGAAGACGTTCATATTATTACATATAAAACGTCAGAGAGAGACTATTCTATTTCTGAAAAGGTACAGATACATGAAATGCCACAACGAAAGGATAGTACAATAACAAAAGGAATGAGAATCTTTGATATGAGAAAAATTATCAAAGAAATCCAGCCTGATGTAATTATTCCGTTTGTTGGAACCGTTCTGTATGTGTCTTGGCTTGCAATCACAGGAATGAAAATTCCGTTTGTTTTGACCATCAGAAATAATCCGTGGACAATGCCAGAAAAAAGATTGTTAAGAAATTTTCGCGATTACCTGGCTAAGAAATCTTGTGCCATTCTGGTTCAAAATGAAGAGCAATCGGAATATTTCTCAGCCGATTTAAGAAAAAAGTGCTTTGTTGTTCCCAATCCTCTTTCATCAAAGTTTATTGATAATCATAAAGAAATTTATAGTAGGAAAATTTCTAAAATAATTGCAGTAGGCAGACTTCACGAACAAAAAAATTATCCGCTTCTTCTGAAAGCTATGGTTGATATTACAAAGATAAAATCTGAAATTACACTGGATATTTTCGGTGAGGGAAATCAAAAGAAATACCTTGAAGGTTTAGTCGATGAATATGGACTTGCTAATCATGTTTTTTTACGGGGGAGAAGCCAGAGCATCGAGAAACAGCTACAAGTAGCGGATATGTTTGTGATGACATCTGATTACGAGGGGATGCCAAATGCACTAATGGAAGCAATGGCTTTCGGTGTTCCATGTATATCCAGCGATTGTAAAACAGGTCCTAGAAGCTTGATCAAATCGTTTGAAAATGGTCTTCTGTTTCAGACGAACAATGTTGAAGATTTAAAGGATAAAATGGAATGGGCCATTGCAAATCCTGGACAGATGGCAGAATGCGGAAAACAAGCAAGGCGATGCTTGTTGGAGGAGTATTCGTCTGAAAAAGTTTTGAAAAAAATGCAGATACTTTTGGATTATGTGAAGGAGTGTGAGTAAGATGGGTGAAAAAAAACATGGTTTGCGGCGTGTGGCTGGCTATTTTGTGAACCACAGACTGCTTAATTGGATGCCGGACAAGCCATATCTGCAAATTTTTTATTATGCAGAGTTTGGAAAGTTTATTGATTTTAAGAATCCGAAGACATTCAACGAAAAATTGAACTGGCTCAAACTGTATTATAGAAGGTCGGATCTTATTACATTGGTTGACAAATACGAAGTGAAAAAATATATTGCAGATAAAATTGGTGAACAGTATGTTATCCCGACGCTTGGTGTATGGGATAAATTTGAGGATATCAACTTCAATGAGCTTCCAAATCAGTTTGTGCTGAAATGCACACATGATTCAGGTGGACTGGTTGTCTGCAAGGATAAATCCAAACTTGATTTGAAAAAAGCTAGGAAAAAAATCGAAAAATCTCTGGCAAACAATTATTATCTTTGGACGAGGGAGTGGCCATATAAAGGGGTCAAACCGAGAATTATTGCTGAAAAATATATGGAAGATCAGGAAACCGGAGAACTCCGCGATTATAAATTCTTCTGTTTCAATGGAGAACCAAAACTGATGTTTGTGGCAACGGAAAGAGGCGTCAAGAACACAAAGTTTGACTTTTATGATATGCAGTTTAACCACATGAACATTGTACAGCACTATCCGAACTCTGTATCCGCCATCAGAAAACCAGAACATTTTGAAAAAATGATTGAGCTTACCAAAAAACTCAGCGAAGGGTTCCCACACGTTCGAGTGGATTTTTATGAAGCAAATGGTCAAGTATACTTTGGAGAAATGACATTTTATCATTTTGGCGCGATTGTGCCGTTTGAAACAAAAGAGTGGGATAAAAAAATTGGAGATTGGCTGGTACTTCCAGAAAAAATTAGCTAATATGAAAATAATTCAAAGAAAGGATTTTGTGGGGTGCAGGGTCAATCAGCACTTGACGATGGATTGGATGAATGATTACTACAAAAGGCGCAAAGATTAAAGTTAAAGATATTACAAATATTTGTTATGGAATCTGTATTTTCCTGTTTGTCATTGGGCAGTCATATCTTCTTTCGTCATCTACAATTCTTGCAACGCTGTGTAAAGGATTAAAGATTGTTGCGGCAACTGTTCCGGTATTGGTACTTTTACGCCACTCAAAGTTCAGCATTCGTAATTTGCTTTTATGGGGACTAATCGCTCTCCTGATAATAGGAAATATATTCTTCAATCAGGCAGACAGTGACTTGATCTATATTGTTATATTCATATTGTATTGTTCAAAGGCAGAGCCGGAATCTGTTCTGAAGACTTATTGTATTAGTGCTGGCATTGCAATTGCGATAGTGATTTTTGCATGGCTTATAGGAATTCTCCCGTCTCAAACTAGTGCAGGACGAGAGTACTTGGGATTTTATTTTGCCACATTTGGTCCGAATCTCTTCTTGCACACAGTTTTGGCGTATATTGCCAGTAGAAAAAACAAAATAAAGTTTAGAAGTTGGATTTTGATTGAAGTCATAAATGTTTGGTTTTATAAGATGACGGATACATTAGCTGTATTTGTTGTTATTAATGCAAGCATTATCCTATATTACTTGTTGAATATTGAAAAGATAAAACAGTTTCTGTTTGACAGAGATTTTCCAAGGAGAATATTAGAAATATTTCCATTCTTTTCAGCAATTGCAACGATAGTAGCACAGTACTTTTATATTGCTCACTATAATGAGCCTGCATTCGTGGCTATAAATGCAGCTTTTTCAAATAGGCCGTATTTTGGAAAAATTGCTTTAGAAACGTATGGTGTTTCATTGTTTGGTCAACCCATTACATGGCTGACAGGAACCGATGGCACAAAAGTATCCGGTATGGATTATTTTTATGTTGATTCTTCATATTTGCAGGTGTTAGTAAGATACGGTGTGATAATGCTTGTGGTTTTATGTTTGGCAATGATGGCGGTACAATGCTATAGTGTTGTGACAAAGAATATTTATCTATGCATGGGATGTTCTTTGTTCCTTATTCATTGCATAACAGACCCGCAATTATTATCTTTTAGATATAATCCTTTTATTATAATTTCTGTTGCCTGCGTTGGAATGATAAAGAGCAAAAAAGAATTTTTTGAAAGGAACCGAAATGAGAAAGAATATGAATAAGTATGCAGAAGTAATAGTAACGTATAATCGAAAGAAATTATTAAAAGAAAACATAGAAGCACTCTTGAATCAGACATTTAAGGACCATGATATCCTGATTGTTGACAACAACAGCAATGATGGCACAAAGGAAATGGTTGCAGAGATTCAGGACAAGAGAATCAAATATTATAATACCGGAAAGAACCTTGGTGGTGCAGGTGGATTTGCTTTTGGTTTGAGAAAAGCCATAGAGCTCGGCTATTTATATGCGTGGATCATGGATGATGACTCTATCCCGGAAAAAGAGGCATTGCAAAGCCTTGTGGATAAGGGACAGGCATTAGATGGTGAGTTTTCCTATCTGGCCTCATTAGTGTATTGGACGGATGGGAAACTGTTTGATATGAATGTTCCGGATTTCCAGTACAACTCCAGATTAGGGCTGGATTTGGACAGAATTAGAAAAAACAAGCTGTTGTTGATTGATACTTGTTCTTTTGTTGGCTGCTTTATCAATTTAAAATATGCTGAGACAGCAGGATTGCCGATTTCTGAGTTCTTTATTTATGGAGATGATCAGGAGTATACGGCAAGATTGAGAAAATTGGCTCCAGCTTATTTGGATTTCGATAGTGTTATTGTACATAAAGCACCATCCAATAAAGGCGCAGATGTGGTTTCGGCAGATGAGACAAGAATAGAACGCTTCTTTTATCAAGCAAGAAACGGAATGTACATCGCGCGAAAAAATGGAAAAGTAGGCCGTCGGCTGCGTGTGATTGGTGGGCGAATCAAGAATATTCTCAGAAAAGCACCGGATCACAAAGCAAAAAGAGTTTGGGTGACGTGCAAAGGAACGATCTCTGGATTTTTCTTTAATCCGAAGATTGAATATGCACATAGAAAAGGAGAATAACAGAAAGGAAATGGGAAAACAAAAGTCTCTTAAATTAAATTTTGTAATGAACGCGATTCTTACGATGTCGCAGTTCGTTTTTCCACTGATTACATTTCCGTATGTTTCACGCATTCTATTGCCCATTGGTACCGGAAAAGTATCATTTGCAACTTCGATCGTATCTTACTTTACACTCTTTGCACAGTTGGGAATTCCAACATACGGCATTCGGGCATGTGCAAAGGTGCGTGATAATCGGGAAGAACTCTCGAAAATGGTTCAAGAGCTGTTCATTATCAACCTTATGATGAGCGCACTGGCATATGTGGTTTATTTTGCAGCAATATACTATGTCCCAAGATTTCGGCAGGATAAAGACCTGTTCTTGATTGTTGGCCTGACAATCTTTTTTAATGCCATAGGAATGGAATGGCTGTATAAAGCACTTGAACAATATACTTATATTACGGTTCGCTCGATTATTTTTAAGTTTATTGCAATTGTTGCGATGTTTCTCATGGTGCATGAACAAAGCGATTATGTCATTTATGGTGGAATTTCCATTTTGGCATCATCTGCCTCAAATATTTTTAACTTCTTTCATATACACCGTTATGTCAACATTAAGCCTGTTGGTCACTATAATTTTAAGAAACACTTAAAAGCGATTGTGATTTTCTTTGCAATGTCCTGTGCCACAACAATATATACGCATCTGGATACTGTAATGCTTGGATTTATTCGTACAGACGCAGATGTTGGATATTATAATGCGGCAGTAAAGATAAAAACGATTCTCGTGAGTATCGTTACATCTTTAGGTGTGGTTTTGCTGCCGAGAGCATCATACTATGTCGAACATAGTATGATGGATGAATTTTACCGTATTACAAAAAAGGCAATCAATTTCGTGTTTTTGATTGCAACACCGATGATGATTTATTTTATGCTTTTTGCAAAGGAGGGCGTTTTCTTCTTATCGGGCGATGCTTATGCCGGTGCAATTATTCCGATGCAAGTTATAATGCCAACTTTACTTTTTATTGGTCTGACAAACATAATGGGAATACAAATGTTAGTGCCGCTTGGAAAAGAAAAAGTAGTTCTTTATTCGGAAATTGCTGGAATGATTGTGGATATTATCTTAAATGCACTTCTGATTCCTAAAATGGCATCTACAGGTGCAGCGATTGGAACCTTGGCAGCAGAAATCGCTGTTTTTATTGTTCAGTACGTTGCGCTTAGAGGAATTATTAAGGAAGCATATAGACAGGTTCATTATGTTGCAATTGGCAGTTCTGTTTTAGCTGGAGGGGTTCTCGCGGTTTTAATAAAGAGAATGCAGTGGGGAAGCTTTATGACTTTATGTGCTTCTGCAATTGTATTTTTTGGAGTATATTTTTTGATTTTAACAATTGCAAAGGAATCTCTTGTCATAGAAATAGAAAATCAGTTGCTTGGACGAATTATCAAGAAAAAATAATAACTGACTGAATGGGAGGAAAGAGTATGAAATATGATTATTTAGTAGTAGGTACTGGTCTGTATGGGGCGATTTTTGCACATGAAGCTAAAGCACATGGCAAGTCTGTTTTGGTAGTAGACAAGCGCCCGAATATTGCAGGAAATATTTATACCAAGAATATTGAGGGTATCAATGTTCATAAATATGGTGCTCACATTTTCCATACTAATAACAAAAAGGTTTGGAATTACATCACGCAGTTTGCAGAGTTTAATCGTTTCACCAACTCACCGGTGGCTAATTATAAAGGAGAATTATTCTCCCTTCCGTTCAACATGTACACCTTTAACAAGATGTGGGGAGTTGTAACGCCGGAGGAGGCTGCTGCAAAGATTGAAGAACAGCGCAAAGAGATTACTAGTGAGCCACAGAATCTTGAAGAGCAGGCCATCTCTCTTGTCGGTCGCGATATCTACGAGAAACTCATCAAGGGCTATACAGAGAAGCAGTGGGGACGTGACTGCAAGGAGTTGCCGTCCTTTATTATCAAGCGTCTTCCGGTTCGGCTGACTTTTGATAACAACTACTTCAATGCACTTTATCAGGGCATTCCTGTTGGCGGCTATACCAAGATGATTGCCAATCTGCTGGATGAAATTGAAGTTCGTTTGAGCACAGACTATCTGGAAAACAAAGCGGAGCTGGATGCATTGGCTGATAAGGTTGTATACACTGGACCGATTGATGCATACTTTGATTATAAGCTGGGTACGCTGGAATACCGTTCTGTTAGATTTGAGACGGAAACTTTGGATAAGCCAAATTTCCAGGGCAATGCCGCAGTGAACTATACCGACCGAGAAACTCCGTGGACCCGTATCATTGAGCACAAATGGTTTGAGTTCGGTAAGGATGAGAACGGCAATGATCTGCCGAAGACTATCATTAGCCGTGAGTACAGCAGTGAGTGGAAGCCGGGAGATGAGCCATATTATCCGGTTAATGATGCTAAGAATGGTTTACTTTATTCTGAATACAAGAAGTTGGCAGATGCAGAAAAAAATGTGATTTTCGGCGGTCGCCTAGGAGAGTATAAGTATTATGACATGGATCAGGTAATTGCAGCTGTATTGGATAGATGCGAAAAAGAATTTTAACAGAGAGAAAAGAGAATATGAACACAACATTACTTATCATGGCGGCCGGAA
>UMFH01002031.1_pt1 | contig 11541 bp, 18 predicted proteins | sample 1964941 | NCBI WGS metagenome assembly UMFH01 (sample SAMEA4836039, study PRJEB28245) | human gut metagenome | biome: gut microbiome; material: fecal sample | place: Denmark | collected 2008
CTTCTCCGCGAACAGCTCTAAGGCCGTTTCCATGATCCGCTCTTTCGTATCTCCAGCCATAATCATCCTCCTTTATAGCAGTAACCACTCGGTAACTATATTATAGTTACCGAGTGGTTACTTGTCAATACTTTTTAAGAAAAAACATATATAAAAAGCGTCAAGGGCGGTACCTTTTCGGCACCGCCCCGACCTTCTTATTTCTGCTTGACCGCTTTGAGTTCGATGTAGCCACGGCTTCCGCAAGATTCCAACTGGATGTAGGGAATTGCGTTTTATCCTGCTACATAAACGCCTTTCTGCGGTATATTTTTAATCCTTAATGTTCGTAAATACTGCTTCTGCGCGTCTGGAATCCGATTGCTCTCCAAAGCCTTCTGAATCGCCTTATTGTGCGTCCACGGCTCAAGACCTTGATTCTCCAAAAACGGAAGAACTGCCTCATATTTCTTTGCAAGCGCCGTTGCAAAATACCAGGCGATCATCATTTTTACATAATATTCTTCTGAGTGAATCGCCAAAACCAGCTTCGGATATGCAAGGTCAAAGTCTTCGTCCAGAAAATGCTGCATCAGCATGCCGACCGCAAAGCGTACTGTGTAGGTTTCGGACGATGAGAGCCAGATTTTGATCTGCTCCAAAAGCTCAGCTCGGTGTTTTTTGAAAACCTTTGGTGACATCTGGTCGCACGTTGCCCAATTGTCAACGAAGGGAAGAAAGGCGTTTAATTCCTCCATGCAGCGCGCAAAATCTTTTATTTCGCAAATCAAAAACGCATGAAGCTGATCTTCCTCAAAGTATTTGTGCGGCAAATCGTTTAAAAAAACAGCAAAATCATTTTCCCTATAAAGCGTTTTGGCAAGCGCGCGCAAAATTGGAGTCCTGACTCCGATGATCGTTTGCGGGGTTCGTGTCGGCAAAAGCTTCGTCTGAAAATCCCGGTATGTTATGTCCTGATTTCTGAAAAGCTCCGTTTGAATTTCGTTTCTGTTCATCTTCTTCTATAAAGCACGAGCGCCGGGTCAGCGCCGCAAATTGATTCTTTCACGTTCTTTCAGCTCCTTTATATCTCTTAATTTCCTCCTACACAAAACAGAGTTAGAATTGTGGAATCATGCCCTCATAGTTTTTCGCCTTTTCCAGCAGCGGCCCTTTTGCACCCATGGTAAAGGCAATATCGCTGCTGCGGATCGATAAAAGTGGCATACCGGGCTGTATTTCCAAGAAGTTCATCATTTCTGCCGTCAAAATGATTTGCCCACTTTGGGAGATCTCTGTCCAACAGTATGATCGACCTTTATAGAGAATAAATTCGCCTTGTTTTGCGGTATAGTCCCTGAGTGCCGGTGTTTCCTCCAAGATCTTTCCCAGCTTGGAGGGAAGAAGGAGTCCCCGCCGTGTTACGCAAAAGCCGCCGGTGCTTTTGCTTCCGGTGAACAGATACACCTTTCCATCATCGACAATGCGGTATTCCTCCACGGCCTGCGTGGGGAATTGTATACTCCCATCCTCACGGATGACAGACATCCCGAAAATGTATTTTCCGCCTTTGTTCATTTGCGGCATAAAAATCACCACCTCTCACAAGTTAGAATCTGCTTATTCGGTAAGCTCGATCTGATTGCCCTCAATTCCAATGATACAGCTTTCATAGTAACCGTCACCGGTCATTCTTGGCTCGCTGGCAACAGGGTATCCGTCATCACGAAGTCTCTGCGTCAGTTCATCAACGGCCCGTTTGCTCCCAAGGCTAAATGCAATATGAATATACCCTGTACGGTCTAATGCTTTTTCGCCCGCTGTCATCTGCGGCTTGGTCATGAGTTCCAGCCTTGCACCATCCTCAAATGACAGGAAGTAAGAACGAAAATCGGTTGCCTTGTTATGATAGCTCACGCCTGCTGCTGCATGGAAATATTTAACAAAGAAATCCTTTGCTTTCTCCAAGTCATTCATATACATTGCGATATGCTCTATACGCATGATTCTTGCCCTCCATCAATCATGAACGCTTTCTTCCGAGATACCGAAACACCCGCTTCCGGTATTCCCGATATTCCTTACCGAATACACCGGCAAGGTACTTTTCCTCCTGCAAGATCTGCAAATGCAGCGTCACCACGGCAAATGCCGTAAAGAACCCTGTCAGCAGATTGCAGTACATCAGCAAAACGCCGATATACATCATATCAAAACCGAGGAATGCCGGATTGCGGCTAAATCGGTAAATACCGCTTGTGACCAACTCCGTTTTATCCTTGGCGGGTATGCCTGCTCGCCAGCTATCCTTCATGCAAAGGACGGAGAGCAGAAAAATCAGATCACCCAACATTCCAATGCCGAAGCCGGTGAAACGGGCATTTGTAGGAAGATGATTCCATCCGAACATGATAGATAATAGTTGTGCCGCCACAACACCAACTGTTGCAACGCTCATCAGCACTTCTACGGTGTGGACACCCTTTTCCTTTCGGCGGCCGATCTGATGGGTATGGATGCCGTGCCATTTCTGCACAAGCATCTTAGCAAAATAAATCCCATAAAACACTGCCAGTACCAATAGCGTAAGCAGTAAGTACGGCAGATTTTCTTCCAGCGGAATCCTCATAAGGGACACTCCTTTTCGTTGTTGAGATCTGCTTTTGACCTTTTCAGCAACCGATGCGGAAGCTGCCCGTATGTTAGCGCAGATATCACCATAAATATATCAGAAATCGGGATGAAAAGAAATGACGGAATCAAGCAACGGGTGTACTTGTTTTTACAGCTACAACCACACCGAATACGGCATCCCATCCGCCAAAGGCAAATCAATGCGGGCAGACATATAGCAGCAGTCACAAGCATACTGCTGTAACAGCGTAAAACGGTCAATGCGGTCAGCTCATTTGTTTGCACTTGAAAAATGAACTTGCCCGTATCAAGCACTGCAAACAGGCCGGTCAGCATACACATCCAGCGCAGAACAACTCCGCCGCCAATACCCAAGCCTCCGCACCATATCATGCCAGTGCGCCGACACCATGCTTCATAAATGCGCAGATGTAATTCATTTTGCCGCCCTTCAATGAAGCCGCTGTTGGAAATCACATACAATCGAAAGCTGCAAAGATTTTCTTTGCAATATTTATCTGCCTGTTCTAAGAAAGCAATCATGTGTGCAGGAGTGGCATCCATATAAAGCGGTGCGGAGATCACAACCGTCTCTGCCCATGAGAAAAAGGAAAGTGCTTTCGCAAAATCTCCAACTCCACACAGCGGGCAGGTGTGTACCTCACAGCCAAGCAGGGGCAATCGCAATATTGAAGAATAGAGCGACGATGCGCTACTCCTGCGTTTGGGGCTGGCATTCAAAACTAAAATCTTCATAGACGCATGACCTCACGGATGTGTTCGGCATCAGCGGCGAAAAAAATCTCTATTGCTGAAAATCCTTGATTGATCCGATTTGCCTCTGCCAGCCGGATTGCTGTATCACGTTCAAAATTGCTTTGCACACCATAAAAGCAAATGCGCAGCGTTGGGTGGTTTTTGTAGCGACAAATGTGATGGACGTGCCCTCCACGATAAGTAAAGAACGGCAGACTAACGGCTATTGCACGATCCAGTACACGTTTAACACCGGGGCTGAATCCACCGTAGCAACACCGTGAAAGGATTATGACCTCTTTACAACAACCAATTTGCGCAGCAATAGTTTGTAATCTGTCTTTTATGGCACAGAACCCCGGCGTTTTCAGCCAGCAGCCAAAGCAACCCTGGCAAAAAGCTGCGCTGGCATTTGCGTCAATGATTTTGTATCCACTCTGATCGGGCAACAATGCTTTGACCTGTTCCGGGCTTATATCGTAAATCAGTAGCGGTTGTTGCTCGTTCATTTTTCCGCAACTCTCGGCATAAGAAACGCTGCCAGCAGCGCTACGATCAACAGAGGAACAGCCAAATAAGTAAGACCAATGATAAACAATGCAATCAGCAGTACCGGGACACCCAGCGCAAAAAGGAGTGCCTTCGTAATGCCCCACGCAGCTTTCACACCGAGCAATGCGACTTTGATTGCAAATATCAAAAGGCCAATGATAAAAAGTGTAATCATTCGCAGTTTTCCTTTCTTGTAACTTGCAGATTCATCAGGTCAAAATCAATGTCCTGACCGTTGATTTTGAAGAAAGCTGGGAAAGTGCAGAGCTTTTGAAAACCGAATTTCTCATAGAGTCGAATAGCACGGGTGTTATCACTGCGCACTTCCAGATTCAACTGTTCAAAACCGTTTGCTTCCGCAAATTTCAGAATCTCCTGCATCAGCGCAGAGGCAACGCCGCATCCCCACCATGCTTTTCGGACGGCAATACCAAATTCTCCCCGGTGATTCATACGCCGCGGCAAACGGTTGAGACTGGCATCACCAATGATCTCCCCATTCGCCCTTGCTACAAACAATACGGTATCACGGGAATTTTCCTGTTCAGCAAGTTGCTTTACCTTTCCTTCGACATTGATATGGATACCCTCTGCGCCGAAGCTGAGGTTATCTGTTTCTCCGCCGATGGCTTTCATGTAGTCAAGCAGCAAAGCCGCATCCTCCGGCTTTGCCTGTTCAATCATATGTCACGAAATGAAACCATTTTCCTGCAATGTCTGCAGTAGCACATTCTCAATCCATTGCACTCGATCAAACACCGTTGGCTTGAAATACGATGAAACTGCAGCAACCATATTTCTGCCGGGGTCAACATAAATGACATTGCCGCTGTCTCCAATGGCAGCATAGATATTCCGCTCCGGATGCACGATCCACCAAAGATAGCCGTAGTGCATCCCGCGAAATCTGCCGTCCTCTATCGTGCGGGGTGCAAGCATCTCTGCGATCCATTTTGTGGATACGATCTGCTCGCCGTTCCATGCACCGTTTTGCAGGCAAAGCTGTCCAAGCTTTGCCATATCCGAAGCGCTCATGCACAGTCCGTAGCCCGGTGCGGCGATTCCTTGAGAATCGGCAAGCCAGACATTCTGCCGGGGTGCTTTGTTGATTGTGAAATGCCGGTGTTCTTCAGCGGAGGTTACAAAGCAGTTTTCATGCTCGGCGCTTCCCAGCGGTCGGAACAAATACCGGTTTGCAAAATCCACGGTATTCATGCCCGTCGCGCGGGAAAGAATGCCAGAAAGAATGTGTAGGCAAACCGTCCGATAGGAAAATTCTCCTGTGAGACCCGCTCGACCTCCGAGAAAATCCAGAGAAGCCGCTGCCCAGTCCGGGCTGCTGCAAACCTTTGTCCACGGGTCGCCGGAGCCTTTATAGGGCGCACGCATGGTGAGTAAGTCTTTGATGGTCACGCCGTAAATCGTTTTTTCACCGCACTTGACCCGGTAATCTGGGAAATACGACAGCACTGTATCATCCGCGCCGCCGATAAAGCCCTTGTCAATGGCAATTCCAATCAGGAGCGAGAATACGCTCTTGGTAGCAGATGCAATGTGTGTGCAGTCTGTCTTTTCGTATCCGTTCCACGCCTCAACCCAAACCTCCTGCCCATTTTGCAGGACGCTAATCTGGCAGATGTTCGGCTGATTTTTCTCTATGTATGGATAAAGCTCCTCCGGTTTCATTCACCCCGCTCCTTTCTTCGCTGTGACCGCTTGATTTTTTGAAGAATGGTTTCAAAAAGAAGACGCAGAGCGATACCGATTCGGTAAAGCTCTGCGTCTAAAGCGTCTGGCTCTATGCTTTTTTCATGCTTTATGCTTCTCACTTGATGCACTGTCCTTCTTATCCTTTGCGGCGGCGCTGATTGCGAAAAGCACCAGCAGGATCGCCGGGATCACCCAAGGCGCAATGCCACGGATAAAATCCAAAACCGCATTCATTTTTCTCATCTCCATTCTTTTGCGTTTGCTATTCGTTATGGAAAGCTGACCGAAACGGACAGCATACCATCCTGATATTTTGCTATAATGTGGCCGCCTATGCGCTCTGTCAGGAGCTTTGCAATGGACAGGCCAAGGCCGGAAGAACGCCGCGCTGTTTCTACGGTATAAAATCGGTCAAAAAGCCGTTCTGCCTGTACGCCACCTAAGTTCTTTGCGTGGTTTGCAAAGGTGATCTCGCCCTGACCGGTCAGGGAAACACACAGGTCGCCATCGGAATATTTGACGGCATTGCTCAAAATGTTATCCAGTACCCTCCGTATGGCAGCGGCATCCAGCTTCCGAACAACTACTTGCTCCGGCATTTGGATTTTCGGTGTGATACCGCGTCCGGTCAACGCACCGTAAAATCCGGCAAGGCACTGCTCCAACAGGTCATTCAGGCAAACCGGCTGTAAAATCAGTTTATCTGCGGTGGAAGTGATGACGGAATACTGGAACAGCTCCTGCGTCAGCGCACACATGGCATCCGTGCGTTCCCGTACTACCGCAAGGTAGCGTTTGGAATGCTCCGAGTGCGGTTCCCGCTCCAACAGGTCGAGATAGCCACAGATGGCAGTCAGCGGTGTGCGCAGATCGTGGGACATATTTGTAACAGCAGCTTTCAGCTCCGCATCCCCATTTTGTAATCGTAGCCGCTCTCTGCGAAGTGCTGCAAGCTGCTCATTGATCTGTGCGGCCAGTGCCTGAACCGTCCGGTCGCCGGTGGAGATGGAGATCAGCGTATTGGTGTCCGTTTTCAGTTTTTCGTCCAGCTCCTCCGCAACTTCCCGAATGGAATGGCGCAGCAGAAGGAGCTTCAGCAGCAAAAGTAGGACGCAAAGTGCCAATACAGCGGTGGGCAGCATTTGTCTGATCTCCATAATGCACCTTACTTCAAATCCTTGCGTCGGAACACGATCAGACCGCAGCCGGTTGCGGCAAACAGGATGATGCAGTTATAAAGGGTAAGCAGCGCGGGGCTTTCTGTATCCATATTTGCAAGCTGGATCACCTGACCGCCCGGTGTGAAGTCCTGCAAGAACTCGTAAATCTGGCGTTTCGTTCCGGTAGGATAGTTGGGATTTCGCTCCGCATCCTCGGAAACGGTGACGCCGTTTTCCGTATAGGAATACGCCTGAAAATATTCCGGCTCATTCAGCGTGGCGGTAATGCGGATACCGGCGAACAATAGTGCAAACACCAGCAGAATGCAGCCTGCCACGGTATGTGCCTTGCTCTGGCACAGCATGGCAATCAGCACAAACAGCGCAGAAAAGGCAATTATCAGCGCGAAATTCAGTCCTGCATAGAGTAGCACCGTTTGCAACTTCGCCTCAAAGCTGCCCAGCAGTGCCAGCGCAAGGCAGGTGTGGGGAAGCAGATACGCCATGCACAGCAGCCCACCTGCCACAATGCAGACGATCAGGTTTGCAAGATAAATATTGCTGCGCCGATGGCCGACAATGAGCTTGTTGCGCATAGTCCCGTCGCTGTATTCGCAGCCGACAAAAAGGGCTGTCATCAGTGAGAGCAAAATCGGGACAAAAAACGCAAAGGCAAAGGTCGTAGAATCCGGTGTCCATCCGGCATCGTTGTTCAGATTATCCATATAGTGAATGACCGGAAGGGCAGCACCCATCACAAACATAATTGCCGCAGAAATCAGAAATATCTTATCCCCCCACAGGCGGGAAAAATTGGCGCTCAGTAATTTACGCATGGTGCTCACCTCCCACAAGATTCATGTAATAGCTTTCCAGACTTTCGTCCTGTTCCTTCATGCTGTAAACCGTGCAGTTCTCTTTCGCCAGTGCTTCCACCAACACTGTGACCTGCACCTCGCTGTAAATATCCACCTTGGAATCGTCTACAACGCTGTACTCTATGCCCATACCATCCAGCACCCGCGCAAGCGTTCTGGTGTCAGTAACTTCGGTGCGAATGGACTTCCTGCAGCGCATTTCCAGTTCCTCTGCACTCATTTCCTTTACCATGTGTCCAGCATCAATAAAGCCGTAATAGGTAGCAAGGCGGGAAAGTTCGTCCAGAATATGGCTGGAGATCAGCACCGTAATGCCACGCTCCTGATTGAGCTTCAAAATCAGTTCCCGCATTTCAATAATCCCCTGTGGGTCGAGTCCGTTGATCGGCTCGTCCAGCACAAGAAAGTCTGGATCACCGGCCATTGCCACGGCAATGCCCAACCGCTGGCGCATACCGAGTGAGAAATTCTTTGCTTTCTTCTTACCAGCATTGTCCAGCCCCACAAGATGCAGCAACTCACGGATTCCCTTTTCAGAGGGCAAACCAAGCGTTTTGTACTGTTGACGAAGATTTTGCTCTGCCGTCATGTCCAGATAGATGGACGGTGTTTCCACTACTGCGCCCATCCTACGACGGCTACGGTTCAGCCGTACATCGGTATTTTTCACACCGTAGAGGGTGTATTCGCCGCTGGTCGGCTCCTGTAAGCCACAGATCAGTCGGATGAGGGTGGTTTTTCCTGCGCCGTTTCTTCCGACGAAGCCATAAATTGCGCCCTTGGGAATGTGCATATTCAGACCGTTCAGCGCGGTAAAATTCTGATAGCGTTTCCCAAGTGCTTTTGTTTCAAGCACATATTCCATAATAAGTACCTCCTTTTGCTTGATGGCCGTATGATATCAGCAAAAGGTTGAGACAGCGGTTAAGAAAACCGTTGAGAAATGGTTGAGATCTCAGGTATTCAGGCGAAAGCCAATGCCCCAAACTGCTTCTATGTAGTCTTTGCCTGCTGCTGCACGCAATTTCCCCCGCAAGTGGCTGATGTGTGTTTTCAAGGAACTTTCCGTGCAATCAGGCGTATCCTCGCTGATGCGCTCCAGCAGGACAGATTTTGCGATCACCTGTCCGTCATTCTGCATCAGTAGCTTCAAAATGGCGTACTCCGTCCGTGTCAGCGTAACCGGCACACCGGCAGCGCAGACTTCATGGGAAATTGCATCCAATGTCAGGTCACCGCTTCGATATACGGTGGCCAGTGCTGAATCCGCCCGTTCTCGCATACGCAAGGCAACACGCGCCAAAAGCTCACCTGTTGCGAAGGGCTTCGTCAGATAATCCACCGCGCCGCCTGTCAGCATTTCGACTTTATTCTGTACCGCAGTTTTGGCACTGACCACGATTACCGGGATATTTTGAATCTGCGGCAATACTTCTTCACCGGAAAGCCCCGGCAGCATCAGGTCAAGTAAAATCAGATCGGGACGGCAGCTTTTCAAAAGCAATACTGCCTCCGTGCCGGAGTAGGCACGAAGTACCTGATAACCGGCCTGCTCCAAAACCTCCTGTTCCAAATTGCCAATGGAAATGTCATCATCAATGATCAGTATTTTCACGCTCATATTTCAACCTGTCTCTGTTCTTACTTGATTAACACCCTAACAGCAAATATTCCGCAAGGATGCACAAAAAGGGAAACACCGTCCCCGGAAAACCTTTGTAATTTGGCCTTTTTGCTAATTGGACAATCAGTGCATACTGTATCGCCGTGCCCAAGAAAATCAAGCAGGAAGCACCGACATAGGCATAGATTGAATCTGACACAGTGTGCATTCCAGCAATCCAGATGGCATAGTACAAATAATCGCCTATGCCACAGGTGGGAATCAGCGTATCTCCTTGTTCCTTCCCATAGACGAACAGCTTAGATGTTAGCCTTACATTGGACATTGCTTTTGCATTTACTGTTCTTTTTCCGATTTTGGTAAAGCTGATAATGTCCATTGCGGTAACTGCTGCACCGATAGACAGCACACCCTCTAAATCAAGTTGTTTTCCGATCCACACACCGCCGTACATAACTCCAAGCACAGAAATAATGCCACCGACAAAGAGCAATTCCCGCTTAAACGGAAGGAGAAAGATATTTATAAGAACAAATATGCCACCAACAATTCCGATTGTCGCAAGGGTTTGTTCCGATAAGAGAAAACAACTCGCAATGGTCAATACGCCATAGAGCGAAATATAGAGAAGCGACCATATTGCACTGTGTCGGATCCTTACCATAGTTTCTTGTTCTAAATTACTGTGCATTGGCTTTCGCCTCCTTTAGAGAATCATTCGTGCAATCTCCATCGTCACGATTTTCAGCACAGCGCCGCCGGACATCAGAAAAAACCAGATCTCCCGTGCCCGCTGCGTTTTGGCGATGGGCGTGGCAATAGCGGCAACGATAATAATCAGTGCACCGATGCAGCCGATGGCGGTAGGTAAGCTGACAAGCGGGAATAGCCCAGGCGCGCAGCTTCCATCAATGGCACACTGAATGGTTTTGTCCAGTCCGTCCCGTGCTGCCGCAAAGCAGCAAACCACAAGGCCGAATACCAGCAGGAACAGGCTTCTGCGTCCCCAATACTGGACATTTGCACGATTGATAATTGAATAGCCCATAAAGCCCAGCAGAGCAAGGAGCATCACCGTTGTAACAGTGGTGACAGTGCTTCCAAAATAAAGTTTCATAATGATTCCACCTTTCAGTTAGTTCCGAGTTCTGTACCAATCCAGCACAGAACCTAAATTGTCGATGCTTACACGGTTGCCGCTGTGGAGCATCATATCCAGCATATCATCTTCCTCCGGTGTGCGGTCAGGCTTGTTGGCAAGTCCCTTGCCAGCCGTCTTGACCATGATTTCCATCATTAGACGGTATGGGCCGTGGAGCTTTGCAACATCGAAGTTGCCTTGCAATGTAAAAATGGGGATATTCACAGGGATGCGATTCTTTTTTCGCACCACATCCGTCTGCGTTCCCGTCTGCCCCATACCCACGGCACAGACGGCACACACATGGTAGCGTTTGGCTGCCTCGACATAACCCTTGACGGAACTTGCCATGATCCAGCCAAGATAAATGACCTCTGTGCCGGAAACTACTTTTTTCTTGGCTTCCGCCAGTGAGTAGGCAGGAAGCCCCGTTTCGTGTGCCAGCAGTTTTGCATAGTGCTCGGTGCTGCCAGTGTTGGTAGTGTAGATAATTGCATTCATAGGTTTCAACCTCCTCTAATAAATGAGACGCAGCACAGACCGGTTTCCCGATCAGCACTGCGTCTTAGCGTCTGGCTTTCTTGGTTTCAATAATAAAGTTTTTTGCATTGATGATGCTCTCGTGCTTGCATTTGGGGCAGAACAGCGGAAATGCTTTCAGCTCTGTTTCCCGAAGAAGCTGCAACCGTGTTTTCGCCCTGCATACAGGGCATAAGACCCATTGTTTTTCTTCTTTGTCGTCCTCGCTCATAAATTGGCTTCCTTTCTATACACGGACTCCATCTGCTGGATGAAACAATCAATGTGGGCGTCCAGCAGCGACAAGACCTGCTCCTTGGCCACGCCGCTGTCAGAAACGCTGTAAAGCAGATATATGGGTCCGTAGAATTCCAGAGCAAGCTGCTTGGCTGTTTCATCAGAGCCGGTCATTCCGCTGAAAATCGCCGTCATATAGTTGATAGGTCCGGTTGCAAGATATTTTTGATAGAGCTGTGCCAGTTCAGGATCACGGTACTGCTCCAGCGTCAGCATTTTACGGAAGCGAGAAGAAAATTCCTCCTCCGTCCAGTGAAGGAACTGTACCTTACTATATGCGCGAACCTTTTC
>UMFH01050872.1_pt1 | contig 11483 bp, 6 predicted proteins | sample 1964941 | NCBI WGS metagenome assembly UMFH01 (sample SAMEA4836039, study PRJEB28245) | human gut metagenome | biome: gut microbiome; material: fecal sample | place: Denmark | collected 2008
AGCTTCCTGCAAAGGGTCACACCGCAGTTACCGACAAGGGCTACCCTGCTACTTGCACCACCGCAGGCAAAACAGACGGCTCACATTGCTCAGTTTGCAATACTGTTATCAAAGTTCAGACAGTGATAAATGCCACAGGTCACAAGTCAAGCGGTTGGATAGTCGACAAGGCGGCTTCTATCGGAGTTAAAGGCTCAAAGCACAAGGAATGTACAGTCTGCAAGAAAGTTCTTGAAACGGCTGAAATTCCTGCACTTTCAAGAATTAGCATTTCAAAGGCAAGCGTGACACTTTCCACTTCGACCTACGCTTATGACGGCAAGGCAAAGAAGCCTGGTGTAACGGTCAAGCTAAACGGCAAAACTTTGAAGAATGGTACAGATTACACAGTTTCCTATTCAAACAACACCAAGGTAGGCACAGCAAAGGTCACTATCACAGGCAAAGGCAATTACACTGGCTCAGTTTCTAAGACCTACAGTATCAAAAATAACTTCAAGAAAGCCACAGTTTCGGGCATTTCCACAAAGGCTTTCACTGGCAAGAACATCACTCAGAGCATTACTGTTAAATACAATGGCAAAACGCTGAAAAATGGTACTGACTACACAGTTTCATACTCAAGCAACAAGAATATAGGTACTGCCACTGTAAAAGTCACAGGAAAAGGCTCCTACACAGGCACTATCACAAAGACGTTCAAGATAAATCCTGCCAAGCAGGAGATACAGAAGCTCACTGCTAAGAGCAAGGCATTCTTTGTGGATTGGGCGCAGAAAGGTTCTGCTACCGGATACGAGATTCAGTATGCTACCAACTCAAAGTTCACAAGTGCAAAGAAAGTCACAATAACAAACAACAAGACCGACAAGACCACTATTTCAAAGCTTTCAGGCAACAAGAAATATTACGTTCGTGTTCGTTCGTACACAACTGTAAAGGGTACTAAGTATTATGGTGCTTGGTCGGCTTCAAAGAGTGTTACTACTAAGAAATAATTTTATATGAGAACAGCGTATCGCAGGGGGCTGCGGTACGCTGTTTTATTTTTACTTTGATATTGCAGTTCGAGGCCTCAAAAATTATTCTTTTCCTAGTCTTTCAGAAACTTCAAGCACCAATCGTTGGTCTTTTTCCGAAAGTTTCGACCCTGCACCCAATTTCCGTCTTACTTTGGGTAGGACGGATTTTTTTTGTTCCCGGTGAGATAGAATTGCGTTATGATAAATTTTGAAATCACTCGCCGTGACGGGCATTTTATGTACTCATGTCCCTTGTGCATATGTGCTAAGCCCGCAAGATCGCAATTGTATGTAATGTCGAAAAGGTGAATATAGTCTTGACAAAAGACCGGACGTCTGTTAAACTTATCCTAAGCAAAGACTGGGGACGACACCCATAGAAAATAACAGCGTCGGAGCTAAACGCAAGCCTGTGTAATGCAGGCACTAATTTAATATTGCTGTGCAAGGGGGAGATACCCATAGAAAAAAACGTTGTTGTTACAGACATAAACGGAAAACGAATCGGAGCTACCTATCCCAAAAGGGCTAAGGGGCTTGTTAAGAACGGTCGGGCAGAGTATGCAAGCGACTGTGAAAAATGTACTATAAGAATGTTGGATACTCATAAGCCGACCGTTGATAATACGGAGGTAAATAATATGAGTAAAGTAATTGATTTTGACCCTAGAGATTTCAAGGCTGATAAGTCCTGCGAAAACAATGTTATAGCTAAATATTTTGTGACCGATAAGGACGGCGAAAACGTTATCGCCTATTCTATTGGAAACTGGAATTGGGACTGGACGCAGATATGCTGTGACAAAAAACTTGAGAAAAATACCGACTATGTTTTCAGATTTGTGATAGTCGGAGGCTATTGCAATACGTGCAATGAAACTTCTCGTTTTGAGATCGTGCCTATGCCAGACGGCAGCTTAACCGATGAAGCTTACGAAGACAGATACACCTACGATCTGGCTCAGAACAGATATAAGCCTGTTTTATGCAAAAAGACCGACGAGGGTATGCTGAGGCTTTTTGAGATACCTTTCAGCACCTTTGATTGCGAAGATTTCAGGTTTGTATTCATTGCTATGCACGCTGTTGCAACGCTCTATGCGCCAAAAAAGTTTTCAGCTTATGCAGACCTTGAGGATACGAATTTTGACCAGCTTCGTGATGAGATCAACAGCAAAAACAGCGAGGATAATTCCGCAAATGTGGTGATGGATTTCACAGGCGCTCATGTCACACGCTCGACTGTCACCGATCTGCTGACAATGGCTCGTTTTGGCAAAAGTGAGAATGTTTGTATTGATTTTACGGGAGCTGTCATAGAGGACGATAAGCCGGACGATATTCAGGCTGATGCAGATGATGCCGAGTCAGATGATATCGCTGTTGAGCTTGTAGACGCTGCAGACAACTGAACTTCGCAGGAAGATATACTTTACTGAGATATTATGATTTAATACAGCAAAAAGAGGCAGAGAAACCCATTGATCGGGTTTCTCTGTTTTTTGTTTTAACACAAAAAACCACCCACAGCCAAATCAGCCGTGGGTGGCAATATTATTTTAAATATACACTATTCTTTATTTTCCCAGCGCTATCTTGCCCATTGCGTCTGCCTGCATGATAGCGTCATAAAGCTCGATAGGCTGTACGTCGCCTGCAAGATTGTGGATAGTTTCGCCTGGGATGCAAGCGTTCTTTGCGATAGTTTCTGCCTGCTCAGGTGTAGTTACACCGATCTCCTCGAGTGTGACAGGAAGTCCCACTTCAAGGCAGAAGTTCTGTACCTCTTCAAACTCTTCCTTTGGCGCACCCTCAAGTACAAGCTGAACCAGTGTACCAAGGGCTACACAACAGCCGTGGTCTGCGTGCTTGATTCCCAATGATGTTACGCCATTGTAGAACGAGTGTGCGGCCGCACAGTTTACGTTGTCTGCTCCAACGCCTGAAAGATATACGTTAGCCTCGCAGATAGCTTCAAGGGCAGGTGTAACTGCGTGTACCTTGCAAGCCTCAACTGCCTGCTTGCCGTATGTTTTCAGCGTGTCATAGCAAAGTCTTGCAAGTGCCTGTCCTGCTCTTGTGATGCCTGTGCCTTCAAGGCTTGCAGACTCTGTTCTTATGGAAGCTCTGCCCTCAAAATATGTACCAAGTGCATCGCCCATGCCTGCAATAAGGAACTTTACAGGTGCGTTTGCGATAACTGTTGTGTCTACCATTACTGCGTCCGGATTTGTAGGATAGAAAAGATATTTGTCAAAGCTGTGGTCATCATTGTATATTACTGACAGACCTGTGCATGGCGCATCTGTTGCCGCAACTGTAGGCACGATAACAATGTGCTTGCCTGTATAGTATGCTGTAGCTTTTGCAGTATCAACTGCGCTTCCGCCGCCAACTGCAACTACTGTGTCGATGTTGTCAGCCTTTACTATCTCTTCCATTTTGGCTATCTCGCCCTTGCTTGATATACCACCAAATACTTCATAGCGTCTGTAATCGTCAAGCTCGCCAAAGCTTTTTTCTATCTTGTCATGACAGGCTTTGTAGCCACTGTTTGAACATACAAACAGCCACCTTTTGCCCATATAGCCCATTTCTTCATGAAACTTAAGTGTAGCATCTCTGCCCTGAACATATTTGAGCGGCTCACGCATTGCTCTGAGTCTTCCCATCATAATGAATTACCTCCGATTTGTTTGATTTATTAACTTTATACGGAATTCTCTCCGTATTTTCAATTAGATTATAGCATTTTGCACAAAAGATACAAGAAACATTTTATAAATGATATGTGAATTATCTATTATGGCAAGTTTTGAAAAATAGTTGCTTAATATACATAAATATAGTATAATGAGTATTAAGACAGTATGCGTCATAAGGTTGTGCATTTTTCATAGGCTGTGGGGTGCGTTTTTGTGCAGATATACAAAAGTGTGATGTTATGATAACCATATCGGGATAACTGCAACTAAGTATATGAAAGGGCAAAAACGAGAGAGCATGAAACGGAGATAAAAATGAAAAATGCAAAGCTTGGAGATGTCATCGCCTTTGTCCTAAGGTCCATGAACGAGGAAACTCGTCAGACAGACGAGGAGGCAGAGGCGCAGATGAAAAGGTTGATACGCATACTTGTCTTGGAGGGATATGTGAATGAACAAGAATGAATTGAGAGCCGTTGTAGAAAAGGCTCAGAATGGCGAAAAGACAGCTTTTGAGAAGCTGTACAAAGAGTTCCACGAGAAGCTTTATTTCTTCGTGCTGAAAAACGTTGGGGATAAGCATACCGCAGAGGATATCACCGAGGACAGCTTTTTGGCTTCAATGGAGGGGATAGGGTCGCTGAAAGAGCCTGAGCATTATGAAACGTGGCTTCACTCTATCGCTTTCAACAAGTGCAGAATGTATTTCAGACAAAAGGGCAGAGAGGATAACATAAGCCTTGATGACGAAAACCTCAGCGAGGATATCCATGCTGACGATACTGTTATGCTCCCTGAGGATTATGCCGATAGCAAGGAGCTTAAACGCTGTCTGAAAAAGGTCATAGAGGGGCTGAAGCCTGAGCAGAGGTCGGCGGTGATACTTTATTATTATGACGGCATGCCGCTGAAAAAAGTGTCCGAGATTTTGGAGATAAGCGAGAATGCCGCCAAGCAGAAGCTTTTTAAGGCGAGGGCAAAGATAAAGAAAGAGATAGAGCGTATCTTTGAGGGCGGCGCATCTGCGGCTGTGCCTATGAGCGCAATGATGAGAGCGGCTCTGCCGAAAAAGTATGCAATGACAGCGGCTTCACCTGTTACAGCGTTGAAAACCTCTTCCGCTGCTATAAAGATAGTGGGAACTGCGGCGGCTGTGGTGGTGGCAGTGAGCATACCATTGGCTCTCCGTGGAGTGAACAACAACGGCTTCGGCGTTCACGATGACAGCAGTGTTTCAGACAGCTTAAATGACGATAGCCTTGACCTTTCTGACAGCAGTATGGCAGACGCTTCATCAGAGAAGATATCTGAAATCAGTTCGTCAAAAGCTGAAACAGACAGCATATCTGAGCCGTCAAGCGAGCCTGAAAAGGTAACAGACACCGCCGTGACAACTGCACCTGCACCTGTGCAAACCGATACTCCTGTTACAGATACGCAAGGCGAAAATACAAGCGCTGTCCTCCCAAGTGCAGACAAACCAGGCGAGGAGCTGTTTTCAAATACAGTGGGGGATATGCTCAAAATGGCAGACAACAACTATGAGTTTGTTTATCCAACATTCGTTCAAAACGGCTATGATTCTATGTATCAGTGCTCGGCTTTTCCGCAGTATCACTTCGGCAGGGCGGCTTTAAATACCGAAACAGGCAAGGGCTATGTTGACGAAAGCCTGCCTGTCACAAGGGTGGAGCTTTACAATGGTGCATACATCACAAAGAATATCTATGTGGGCATGACATACAACGAGCTTTGCAACGCTCTGGGTGAAAAGCCACTTATGTATCTTTCAAATACAGACAGAAACCGAATCGTATCAGCGACAATAAACGGCAGAACATGGTGGTTCGGCTTTGACCTCACTGACGAACAGCTTGATGAAACATATAAAAGAATGCAGGCTCAGACGGACAGCGAGACTTTTGAACTCAACCCATATCAATACGGCGTTGACATCTCTGACATTGACCCTGTTACAAGCGTGGCAGTGTGTGATATAAGCGACAATTAAGAACAGCAAAACGGATATACTATATATAACAGAAAAAGCGGAGGCTCTTTGCGAGCTTTCCGCCTTTTTCATATGTTCAGCATTACGGAAGCGTAAAACATTCCGTCACCGTATTCAAATTTAGCTACGCCATTGTATTTGGCGGCAATGTTCTTGACAGACTCTGTGCCGATCCCTTTGCCTTTGCGTTTTGAGGAAAGGAAACCGCCTTCTGGGTCGGTGAGGATAGTTCCGGTGAAGGTGTTGTCCACCGTCAGGCATAGGGAATAGCTGTCAGCCTTTGCTCTGATTATTATTTTTTTATTCTTTGCACTGTCAGACACGCAGCCGTGAATGGCGTTTTCGATAAGATTTCCGAAAAGCACAGAGAGGTCGGTTATGTCTATTTTTATGTCATCTGGGATGTCAGCACTCACCTTGTATTCAATGCCGCTGCTTTCCGCTATTTGAGCAAAATATGCAAGAAGTGCGCTTACAGATGTGTTTTTGCAGTAAATGTGTTCTGATATATCGGGCATAGAATCCCTGAAAGAATTGAGATATTCCGAAAGCTTATCGTATTCGCCCTTTTTCAGAAGCTCCTGCATAAGAGCGATATGATGTCTGACATCATGCTTATAGCGTCTTGTTTCTTTTATCTTATCCTGCAAATAGTCATATTGCAGGTTCTGCATTTCAAGCAGGTGGTTATTTTCCTGAAGCCGCAGATTTTTCTGCTGTTCGATGACCAGCCGTGCTACGATGTAATACACCAGAAACGCTCCTGCATTTATAAAGAACAGAGCTATGGTGTTCTTTGGCTCCAGAGCAAGCTCTAAGCTGCTTTTCGTAGAGTTGCCGTAGAGAGTATAGTACCATATTATATAGAACGTAAATGGGATAAGCCAAAGATAGCGCCACTCCAGACCTGACGGCTCTCTTTCCACCGCAGGTGTGTAGACCTTTTTCATGTAGATAAAAAGCGGCCCCCATACCACGGCTTCTGTCATAAGCATACAAAGGGAAAACGACCAGCGGTATGACTCATAGGCAAGTGACGGGAACAGAATGCCCTCCAGACACTTTGAGGTAATGACGATAAAGCTTGCGTTATTTGAAAGCAGAAGCAGTGTGAAGCCTGTTTTGCCGACCTTGACCTTCACAGCGAAAAAGTAAAAAGCCGCATAGAGCAGGGTGCTGACTGCACTTAGCAGACCTGCATTTGTGCTGAAAAATGCCGCCTGCCAGCCTAAGAAGATCTGCACCAGTGAAAGAGCCACAACAAGTCCCACAGTAGCTGTTTTGGAAAAGCGAAGCCTATGCCGGAAGGGATAAAGGGCAAGCACCATAAGTGGCAGAAAATTCAGAAGGGAATATATGCCCACTTCCACAAGGCGGTATAAAGGAGGCATTACTGCTCACCGCCTTTTCGCAGATCACTGAAGCGAAACTGAGCGAAGGCGTCTAATGTTTCTCTGGATTTTCGGCGGCTTATGGGGATATGTGTGCCGTCGCTCATTATGAAAAGGTCGCTTTTTTGCTGGGCTATCTCATAGAAATTCACGATGACGCCTTTGGTGGAGGTGTAAAAGTATGAATGACTGCAAAAAATGCTCTCGATCTCAGCGAAAGAATTTCTTGAAACTATGCTTTCACCGTCTGTGCAATGGATTGTCACGATATGTGACGCACAGTCTATGTAGATAACATTTCTGAGTATCACGTTCTGACCGTCGGGAAGCTTAACTGAACGCATACGATCAATTTCATCAGAACCGATCCGGTCGAGCATTGCTTTTACTTTGTCAGCCTGAAAGGGCTTACAAAGATAGTAGCAGGCGTTGAGGTCGTAGCTTTCGCTTGCAAACTCGTTGCTTGAAGTGCCGAATGCGATATGCACGTTTTTGTCTGTTTCACGAAGCTTTTCTGCGACCTCTATCCCTGTCATTTTCCCCATGAATATATCAAGCACCACCAGATCATAAGCTCCCATCTGCCAACATGATAAAAAGCTTTCTCCGCTTGAAAACGTATCTATCTGACAGCTGTGAGCGGTTTGTTCGGAAATATATTCATGAAGAAGTGCAAGGTCGTTTTTATTATCGTCTACCAATGCCACTCTCATACTGTAAAAATCCTTTCTTATACATGATTTCTTAATATATAATAACACACATCAAAGCAAAATTCAAGCATTATTCATTTATTTTGTTACCGCTTGTGCAGATTTTTGACCGTTTGTGCTAAATTTATTGACAAAGTGTGTAGTCTGTGTTAAAATAATCGTGTAAAATTATGTTCTGAGTAAAAAAGAAATATCAACCCAGAAAAATATTATGGAGGAATTAGAATGAAAAAGAAAATTTTAAGTCTTTTGGTGACGGGCTGTCTTTTGTTTGTGCCGACAACGGCATTTGCAGACGACAATAAGACGGTGATAAAAACTGTTGACGACCTGTTGGCGTTTTCAAAAGCGGTAAACAACGGAGATTATGACAAGAATAAAGACGCAGTTGTTGTTCTTGAAAATGACCTTGACTTGACAGGTGTTGTATGGACGCCTATCGGAAACGTTTTCGATGAAAACGGCTATATTGAACATTGTTTCAGCGGCAAATTCTACGGAAACGGTCATACTATTTCAAACATTGATTTTACGTCTATTTATGGTAAAGATTTGTTGGTCGGTTTCTTTGGCGATATCGAGGAAGCAGAGGTATCAGGTCTGACTATAGAGGGAAATCTGGATGTGACAAATACTGATAACGAATATACTGTTTATGGCACTATTGCAGGATTTGCAGGTGATTGTACTATTTCTGATTGTGTGTCAAACGTATCGTTCAACAATAACGGCAAATATGTTTATGGCTTCATAGGCATGGTAGGTCAGGCATACGGCACAACTTTTGAATATTGTGAGAACACAGCAGACATAACTATCTCAGGCGACAACGGAAGTGTTTATGTCGGCGGTATAGTTGGATATGCGCAGATTGGAACGGAAGTCCGCTATTGTTCAAGCACAGGCGATATGGTATATGCTGCACCAGACGCCGGCGGTATCGTAGGACGTTTGTATGGCGATTCCAAGGTTATAAACAGCTATGTTACAGGAAAACTCACGCCGGTTGGCAACGGAACCACAGATGTAGGCGGTATCGTTGGTTCAGTAGCCGGCGGTTCTGTAAGTGATTGCTATTTTGCAGGAGAAATTGACCTTTCACAGTACTCAGCCAAAAAGCCATATACACGTTTCGGCGGAATAGTGGGGAAGGATTCCTCGTCTACAACTGACTTTAAAAACAACTATTTCACAGAAACAGAAAATGTTGAAGCTTGCGGTTCAAATAAAGAAGCAGGCAAGGCTAAAGCATATGACTATATGACAACAAAAGAATTTTATGACGAGTTGACAGCTGGCGGTGCAAAGTATCAGTATGTTGAGGGAAAAACACCTGTCCTGCCAACTAAGGAATATGCAGTTGATTTTGAAGTAACACCTGCTGACCTGAAAAATGTTGTAATAAAGGTAGACGGAAAAGAGATAACAAACAATACTGCAATGCTTACAGCAGGCACTTACACAGTAGAGGTAACTGCTGACGATTGCGAGCCTCTCAGCAAGGAAATAACTATTTCAGCAGATATCGCAACACATACACAGGCTTTTGAACTTGCATACAAGTCAGCAGACTATACAGAGCTTGACAAGGCAGAGAAAGCCGCAAAGGCTCTCAACAAGGACGATTATGAGGACTTCTCAGAAGTCGAAAAGGCTCTTGCCGCTATTGACAGAACAAAGAACATCACAGAGCAGGCTGATGTGGACGCTATGGTAAAGGCTATAAATGACGCTGTGGCAAACCTTGTAAAGAAAACACCTGCTTCTTCACAGCCTGACAGCGTAAGCAGTTCCGCTTCTGACAGCAAGTCAGACAGCAGCTCAAAGGCGGCTTCAAACGCTTCAAATACAAACCCGTCAACAGGCGTTGCTGGCGGAGCGTTCGCTCTTGCACTTCTGAGCGGTGCGGCTGTGGTCATGGCTAAGAAGAAAAAGTAATATATCCATTAAATAGATATATAAAGCAATTAAGTGGGACTTTCATACATTATTTGTTTAAACGAATACCATTTGTGCAGATTTTTGACCGTTTGTGTCAAACTTGTTGACAAGTGTGTGGGTTGTGTTAAAATAATCGTGAAAAATTTATGTTCTGAGTAAAAAAGAAATATCAACCCCGAAAAATATAATGGAGGAATTAGAATGAAAAAGAAGATTTTAAGCCTTTTGGTGACGATGGGTCTTGCGGCAAGCTTAGTGCCTGTTTCTGTTTTTGCTGACGGTACAGAGGTCTGGGACGGCTCTGTAGCGGAGTCTTTTGCAGGAGGAAAAGGCACAAAAGATGACCCTTATCAAATAGCTACTGGCTCACAGCTTGCGTATTTTGCGAAAAGAGTGAACGCAGAGGAATATGGTGAAAAATATGCAGACACATACTTTGAGCTTACAGAGGATATCGACCTCGGTGGAAAAGAGTGGACTCCAGTAGGAGAAACTGTGGCGGACCTTATTATGGGTGGTCATGAATATTTTGTTTTCTCTGGCAACTTTGACGGAAATGGTTATACTATCAAAAATCTTACCATTGGAACAGAAACATCGCCATACAGTGGCGATGTATGCGGCTTGTTTGGTGCGACCAGCGGCACTATCGAGGATGTAGTTCTTGAAAATGTTTCTATAAACTATGTTGGCGGAAATCACAGCAGTGGATATGGCTTCCGCATGGGAGGTGCGCTTGTAGGTTATTCTATGGGCGATATAGTAAATTGTACTGTTATCGGTCTTGACATGAAAGCAGGCTCTGACGGCAGCTATGTTGCTCTTAACAGCATAGGCGGATTAGTAGGCATTCAGGACGGAGGTACAACAGTGAGCCACAGCCGTGTTTCCGGAAAGATAGAGGAATCAACAAAAAAGGGCAATGTTGGTGGCTTTGTTGGTACGCTCGCAAAAGGCTCATCTGCTAAATATTGCGGTGCAGACGTTTCTGTTGAGGTAACAGGAAACGGACGTGGCATTGCAGTAGGCGGCTTCGTTGGAATAGGTAATGGAGTGACAACTGATGAAACTTTGATAGAAAATTGCTATGCCACAGGCAATATAACAGGTGCAGAATATGCAGGCGGCTTTGTTGGAAACATCTCAGGTCTTAACATCAGCAACTGCTATGCAAAGGGCGATGTAAGCAACTGTTTTGTTGGTGCGTCATTCTTGGGTACTGACGCTGCAAGCTATAACTATTATGGCACTGTAAAGAATTGCTATGCAACAGGTCTTGTATCTGATATTTCTTCTTCCGCTTATGCTTTTGCAATGCAAGATACGATGAATAGAAGTACGATTCAAAATTGCTACTACAACATACAAAATACAGCAAAAAATACGGAATCAGCAGCTTCTCTTACTATTGACGATATGAAAACAGACAGCTTTTTAAATGTGCTCAACGGCTCATCAAACGTATGGACTAAGCGTAATAACGATACTCCTGCCTGCGGTGCTGAGCCTGCTGACTACAGCGATGTTTATGAAGTGCTGGGTAATATTCCTGCCGACCTTTCTATCTACACAGATGAAAGCGTTGCAAACTTGTACAGTGCAGTTGAGGCTTTAAGAGGGTATAGAGATCTTGCACAGCAGTCAGATGTTGACAAAATGACAAATGATATAAACGACGCTGTTGAGGCACTTGTTTACAA
>UMFH01037072.1_pt1 | contig 11392 bp, 8 predicted proteins | sample 1964941 | NCBI WGS metagenome assembly UMFH01 (sample SAMEA4836039, study PRJEB28245) | human gut metagenome | biome: gut microbiome; material: fecal sample | place: Denmark | collected 2008
CCCATCAGGCGAACCGCATCATGCAGCTCTGGCAGATCCAGCTTCAGCACATATCCGTTCAAGGCCATCGCCCGGATAAATGCCGATTGGTTTTTGATCCCGAAGGTTTTCATCTTTTTCTGAATGATGGCGTCCTCTTCCGCTGTCGCTTTGAAGCTGTAGTGAATCGTGTGATTTTGTTTTTCTGTCACTGTGCTCCCTCCAGTCTTTGAAATCTGTCTGTCATGTCGGCTTTCGGCCGGCATTCATTTCATTGCGGTTTGGTTCAGGCTTATTTTTCACTGCTGCCTCTGGCAAGAAACCTTGTTTGGCTCACTGCCGGTCCTTTCGGCGCTCCCTTCCGAAGAGGAAGATCTTCGCGGTTTGGACAGATCTGGAAACGTGGTCCTGGTTGTCAAGGTGCGCTTCGCTGGCGATGCCAGCGGATAACGAGGGAAAACTCATCGCCTATAAATGGCGAAAATCAGCGATTTTGGAAACACCTGAGCAAATTTTTTTGCCGGGGCGAAACTCACGCTGCACATTTAGCCAGACACCCCTCACCCCTACATGGGAAAAATCGGGCAAATTGACACCACCTCCAGAAAATTTTTCAGCACGTGAGTCATCATCTAATGTCCAAAATCGGGCCTTTTGGAAACCTCTTTCGAAAAATTTTTTCAAATTGCTTCGCACGAGTATCAACAGTCATCGATCACCCCTGCGAATCATGCCAGCATCATCTCCTGTCAGCAGGTCCATATTGCCCGCTGCCCTCCTATGTAAAAATCGAGGCAAAGTGGAAACACTTTTTGAAAATTTTCTGATACGCAGCGTTCAACATCGTCTTCAGAGGGTACTGTCTTCATATGGGCAGCGCTCCTTTCATTTGCCCTCCATATCTACATGGCGAAAATCAGCGATTTTGGAAACACCTGAGCAAAAAAATTGCCAGCATGAAGCTCGTGCTGTAAATTGCCCTACACTCTTTAATGTAAAAATCCGAGCAATTTGACACCGGCAAAATCAAATTTTGCAGCAGATGTGACCATGCGGGATTGTATTCGGAAGTCTTCGCATCATCCTGAACGAAGGTTGGCAGGCACAAAAATAGCCCTGCGGCATTCAGACGCAGAGCTTATAGGGGAAACAGTTGGAGTTTTTTGCCAAGTAGATAAAGAAAAGCACCAGCGTTTTGCCGGTGCTCTCGATCCACTTTTACATGATACATTTTATCACTGATGCCGGGTGGCCTCAAGGTGTCTTTAGGGTGTCTTCCTTGCTATTCCTTAACAGCAATCCCCATACATCGCAGCGCTTTGCTGGCTAACAGCTATAGCGCTCTTCATTGACACTTTTGTTCGGCACCTACTGCAATTACGCTACCAATCTGCTCTGATATGTGGTATAATAGTATGGGTTGATGTATTTTGGTTCATTCTCCATACTCCGACGCGAAAGGCGGTGGATCGCATGGCAATGGTAGATGTTTCAAAGATGAAGCAGATAGAGAAGCAGAGAGTAACAGTCCACAGCACTGCCCGTGCAACATACTCTGTATTTGAAGATGAAGGAAAACGCTATTTCCAAATCGATACATACGGACGTTCAGCACGAGATATGCCGGAAAAAAATAAGCCAGACAATTCAGCTGGATCAGCAGTCTGCAATGAAGCTGATTTCCCTGCTTGCAGAAGCTTTTAAAGATTCCAAATGACGGAGTGATCTCATGAAAGCAATTGATCTCCCGCCTTTTGCACCGATTCTGATTGAATCGACAAGAGCAATTGGCTATTCATTAGAGGCTGCCATTGCTGACATTATTGACAACAGTATTGCTGCTGATGCCAGCAATGTTCATGTGCGCTTTTTTCCTGTCGATGAACCATATCTGGCCATTATCGATGACGGATGCGGCATGGATGATGAGGAGATCACCCAGGCAATGCAGTACGGGAGTGCCAATCCTCTTGAGGAAAGAAGCAGAAAGGATCTGGGAAGATTTGGCCTTGGGCTGAAAACAGCATCTCTTTCCCAGTGCCGTCAGCTGACGGTTGTCAGTAAAAATGGGTCTCATTATGTTGGACGCAGATGGGATATTGACTTTGTGAACAGCACAGGCAAATGGTCTCTCATTGTGCTGAATGAAGAAGAGATTCGGCAGCTGGAGTGCATCGATACTTTACAGGCTTTTCCGACTGGCACTATGGTTCTTTGGAAGAACCTTGACAGGATGCAAAAAGGCGAGATCAATTTCATCCACAGTATGGGAGATAAAATGGAGGAGGTTGGAAAACACCTTTCTCTTGTATATCACCGATATATATCAGGTGAATCTGGCATAAAAAAACTGACCATTTACATGAATGGTGAGAAACTTGCAACTGCTGATCCGTTTCTGCAGAAACGCAGTTTTCAGGCTATGGCGGATGAATCTTATGTGCTTCATGGCGAGAAGATTACAATCAGACCATATATACTGCCTCATATTTCAAAATTGACAGCAAAAGAAATTGCTCTGCTGGGCGGCAAAGATGGACTGCGCAAACAGCAGGGATTTTATATCTACCGCAACAAAAGGCTGCTTGTCTGGGGAACCTGGTTCCGTATGATGCGCCAGGGCGATCTTTCGAAATTGGCACGCATTCAAGTCGATATTCCAAATACACTGGATGATCTATGGACGCTCGATATTAAGAAATCAACAGCAATTCCGCCGCCTGAGCTGCGCAAATGCCTTGAAACCGTAATACAAAATATTGCTGAAAAGAGCAAACAGACATGGGTCTTCCGAGGCAAAAAGGAGATTACGGATCATGTTCAGCATGTTTGGAACAGGCTGAAGCGGCCGAATGGGGATGTTCTGTATGAGATTAACAGAGATCATCCGCTTGTTTCCGCTTCACTGGATGCCGCTGCTGACCGCGGTGCAATTGAAACATTGCTCCGCCAGATAGAGCAGTCTTTGCCAGTCAATCAGCTGTATGTGGATATGAATGCAGATGAGCATTTTGAAAATGAAATTCAAGTGCCCAAAGCGGAAGTCAAAGATATGCTGTATTCTTTGCTTGCTCTGTGCCCCAATACGCAGGCGAAACACGATTTGATTGAGTCTGTCAAAACCACAGAACCTTTTATCTTCTATCCAGCCCTCATTGCTGAAGCAGAAAAGGAGGTCAATTAACGATGGCTGTATCGCTGTTGGAAAACTTTATTGTTGCTACGGTCAACAGTCAGTTCAAAGATGTACCGCCGACGGAAGCGCAGTTCAAGGAAATCGCGGCAAAGGTAAGAGAAAACACTGCCGGACTGTGCGCGGTTTCCGATTCGGAATATGAAAATATACTGCATCGATTAATGGAGACCCTCGTTGTTCAAATGGACGTCGGCGTCTTTATTAATGATAGAAATACACCGCATCAGTCTTGGCTGCCAGGAAGACGGGCAAGCACCGACTTTTTCTATTGGGATAGGTATAAGCGCTATTTGGAGCAGGAAAAGCACTGGAATCCAAGAGTCACAGCAACACTTGACCGTGTCTCGGATGAGATTCTTGATCTGATGGGCGATCCCCAGCAAAGAGAGCCTTTTCTGGTCAGAGGCTTAATCCTTGGCGATGTTCAATCCGGAAAAACAGCAAATTACACGGCGCTTGCCAATAAAGCTGCTGATACAGGATACCGGGTTATCATTATATTGGCTGGTATGCTTGAAAACCTACGCAAACAGACACAGGGAAGGCTTGACAAAGAGTGTGCCGGCATCCGAAGCGACTATTATCTCGATCCTAAGGCTGCAACGGTAAAAAAGAACACAGCTGTGGGCGTGGGCCAAATTGATAAGCGAAAGAAGATCGCTTCATTTACTTCTGTTACAAAAGACTTCAGTTCAGATGTTTTGAAAAGCAACAGTCTTTCTTTAAGCAGCATCAGCGATCCTGTTGTTTTGGTGGTAAAAAAGAACAAAAAGATTTTGCAGAACCTTATTACTTGGCTCCGCAATAACAACACCAATGGCGTTGACGGCCAAATCGATCTGCCAATGCTGCTGATCGACGATGAGGCAGACAACGCATCTGTCAACACAAAAGACGCAGAAGATTCACCGGCTGCTATCAATGCCTGCATCCGAGAACTGATGCACGAATTTACCAGGACAACCTATGTAGGGATTACGGCCACACCTTTTGCCAATATCTTTATCGATCCGGAAACAGAAGATGATATGATCGGCGATGATCTGTTCCCCGCTGACTTCATATATGCCCTTGACCCACCAACCGATTACATTGGGGCTGAGAGAATTTTCGGTTCGGAAAACGCGGACCATGATGACGCTTTAGTGCCTTTGTATGCTGATGAGATGGATCATTTCTTCCCCTTCTCCCATAAGAAGACGCTGGATGTTCCTGAGCTGCCGCCCAGCATGAAGGAAGCAATTGCATATTTTGCTTTGGTTAATGCAATTCGTGATATCCGCGGTGATGTCAGTGAACATCGAACGATGATGATTCATGTCAGCCGCTTCACTGATGTGCAGAATCGGCTGAGAGAAGCGGTTTATGAATGGTTTTCCCGCCTGAGAACAGATATAAAATCTTATTCCAAAATGCCCCTGCAAAAAGCAATGGCTATTGACAGCATTGCATTTACAGCTGCTGTATGGGATAAGTACAATTTATCTGAAGCAGCTCATATTACATGGGAAGAATGCCTCAGCCATTGGCTGACAGCGGCAATATCCCCTATAGAAGTCCGCGCAGTAAACCAAAAAACAGGAGCTTCCAGCCTGGATTATTTCAACCATCCCGAAGATGGCCTTCGTGTTATTGCTGTCGGCGGCAACAGCATGTCCCGCGGCATTACATTGGAAGGTCTTTGCGTGAGCTATTTCTATAGGCGTTCTCAGATGTATGATACTCTCATGCAGATGGGGCGCTGGTTTGGCTATCGTCCTAATTATCAGGATATTTTCAAAATTTGGATTTCAAGCGAAGCTATTGACTGGTATGGGTACATTACTCGGGCCACCATGGAGCTTCGTGATGAAATAGGAAAGATGAAAGAGGCCAATCAAACTCCGAGCGATTTTGGCCTCAAGGTCCGACAGGATCCAGACTATTCACTGTTGGTTACTGCTCGCAATAAAATGCGGAATGCAACTCCTATTACCAGACCAGTCACTGTATCCGGCCATCTTCTGGAGACACCTCGTTTAAAACGCGGTAGCGCAGTTTTAGAGAACAACGAAGCTGTGTTCAAAAGGTTTGTTGAGGATATTGCCGAAGTTGGCGCTTTTTCCATTGAGCGCAGCCAGCCTTACTGGCGCGGAATTCCCAAAGGACTTGTATCTGGATTATTGCGCAATTTTGAAACAAGTCAATGGCATTTATCATTCCAGGGGCGGGCATTGGCTGAATATATTGATGATAAAATGACAGATCAGCCCTGGGATGTCACTTTGTGCTGCAAAGGGGAAGGCAAGGGCCTTGATGCTCCTTTGTCATTGGGTGAAGGCGTTCAGCCGCTGAACATAACGTCAAGCGAGTACAGAAAACTCAAAGTTGACGAAAAATCCATTTTGATCAGCGGAACAAAAGTAAGAGTTGGCACTGTTGGATGCACAAAGGTTGGCTTAAGCGAAGCGGAAATCAAAGAAGCTGAAAGGCGATTTGACGAAAAGCCAAATCCTCGCAGGAAACCTGGAGCTAAACGGCACTATCCCGATAGTGCATATCTGATAAAGGAACGGGCCCCGCTTCTTATGCTGCATATTATTTCTCCATACCCTCAATCGGGCAGCCCAGAAATTGAAGGGGACCCTCAGTATGCTGCTGCCATTCCAGAGCATTTGTTTGCTTTGGGTGTCGGCTTCCCGGATACGGGCGACAAAACAGCAACGGCTACTTACATGGTTAATGTTGTAGAACTGCGCGGATGGCTGGACTTTGACGAGGATGATGAGTGATGCTGACCCAGAATGATTTAGTTGCGCGCTGGAGAGCGATTCCTCAGTATAACGGAGGATATCAGCTTGTGGATGCCACGCATCCCTTGCACTGGTATGTTGGGTACTCAGATGTTGGCAGAAGGACACTGATGCTGATTGCTGGGGCACGCTTTAAGCAGCTGCAGTCTTCCCGCTCTATAGAAGTATCTCAGCGGCAGCGGCCACAGGACGAAAAGTGGACACTTTCGTTCGATTTGCTGCTGTCAGAACAGTCGGATGTTTTTGCGTTTTTCTGCAGTGACATTATCGAGTACACAAGATCTTGCTCTTCAGAAGCAGAAGGTGTTCAGTTAATTGAAAAGCGCTGGATGCAATGGAATCTTCTGCTTGAAAAACAAAGGAAAACGCTGCTTTCTGCTTCTGAGCAGCTGGGCTTAATCGGGGAATTATATACACTCATTCAGCTTATCCATATGGGGAAAAAACCAGACGAAGCTGTTTCTGCATGGGTTGGGCCAGAAGGAGCGGACCGGGATTTTGAGTTTTCTGACGTATGGTATGAAGTTAAAACGACAGGGGCAGCATCTCAGGTCATCACTGTGTCTTCACTGGAGCAGCTTGATGACAGCATAGCTGGCCATCTTAGAATTGTAAGAGCGGATAAATGCTCTCCAGAACGTTCGGATGGTGTTACACTGGATACCCTTGTTGAAGAAGCAAAGGAAACTATAGGCAGCAGTCTCGCGGCAACAGCTTCCTTTGACAGAAAGCTGCTTCAAATAGGCTACCTGTCAAGAGCTGAATATTCTTCGCAAAAATACTTGATTTCCAGTTTTGCTTCATATCGCGTAGACAGCACTTTTCCCAAAATTCTGAGATCAAGCATTTCATCAGAGATTGTCAGCGCGCGCTATGATATCAGCATTGCGGCGATTGAACCGTGGAAGGAATGAAAAACCATGGATGCTCAAGAATACGCAAAGGATTTTCTCGAAGGTGTCCGTTCAGAAGCGGCTGCGACAGGCGAAGGAAAATGTGCTGTCTTTGTCAGAAATGTTGCGCAGCAGCTGGTTGACGCTGAAGTCTTGCCAGATTTTGAAGGCTCCTTTTATACTGGAACAGGCCGTGGAAACAGGAAATTCAGAGTCGATGGATATATCCTCGATGAATTTGATATGGCAATGAATCTAATCATTGCTGATTTTGATGAAGATCCTGACAGAATACTGGCAAAAACGGGAATCAGCCAATGCTTGACAAGGCTGTCATACTTTGCCGAGCTTGCGCTCAATGGCAGCTTGCATGATGTGATTGAGCCAAGCACCCCCTGTGCAGATTTAGCAGATATAATCCATACATATAAAGACAGAATCCGGAAATTCAAATATCATATTTTTACCGATGCTTCTGTAAGCGCAACTATTAAGACGGTCGAGACTCAGCCGATTGGCACAATCCCAACAGACTGCCAGGTTTGGAGCTTGGAGCGTCTGTTCCGTATATGCAGTTCTGATCTTGCCAGGCAGAGCATTGAAATTGACTTCAGTCAGTTTACTGCACATGGCATCCCATGTCTTCCTGTGTTTGATGCTTCAACAGATGACTTCCACAGCTATCTCTGTGTTATTCCGGGTAAGATTCTTGCTGATATCTATGATGAATATGGCAGTGCTCTGCTCGAGGGAAATGTCCGTTCATTCCTGTCAACAAAGGTAGCAGTCAATAAAAAAATCAGAGAGACGATTCTCAGCAAGCCTGATCGCTTCTTTGCTTTTAATAACGGTATCTCTGCCACCGCACTGAATGTAGAATTGGCTGATACCCCTCAAGGGCGTTTTGTGACTAAGGTAAAAGATTTTCAAATAATAAACGGGGGTCAGACTACAGCTTCGCTTTCAAATGCGAGATTTCGTGACAAAGCTGATTTGAGCAGCATATTTGTTCAAATGAAGCTGACAGAAATTGATGAAACAGATGCTGATAAATCCACAGAGCTGATAAGAAACATATCAAAATCCAGCAACAGTCAGAACAAAGTCAGTGATGCGGATTTCTTTGCTACTTCTCCATTTCATATTCGGATGGAACAGTTTTCACGCCGTATGTTTGCCAATGCATCCGATGGATCGCAGTATGAAACGCATTGGTTTTATGAGCGTGCCCGCGGTCAGTATCTGCAGGCACAGATGCGCCTGACACCGGCAAAGAAAAAACAGTTTCAGATGCAGAATCCTAAAAATCAGCTTATTACGAAAACAGACCTGGCAAAAGTTATGGTCACTTGGCGTGGCAGACCTGATATTGTGAGCCGCGGCGCGCAGACATGCTTTATGTGGTTTGCCAATATTACAGACGCCGCCTGGGAGGAAGATAACGAGCAGTTTAACGAGAAATACTATCAGGAAGCAGTTGCGCTTACAATCATGCACCGTTATCTTGAAAAAGCGATACCTATGCAGCATTGGTATGAAAGCGGTTATCGTGCTAATGTAATCACTTATTCTATCGCTTCACTGCATCATCTGCTTTCCAAACAAAAAGCCGGACTGAAGCTCGACTTAGCAATGATTTGGATCAGGCAGACAGTTCCTGATGTTCTATGCTCTGTGCTATTGCACATAGCTGAGATCGTATATTCTCTCATCACCAGCGAAGACCGCAAAGTGGTCAACGTGACTCAGTGGTGCAAAAGGGAAGAATGCTGGAAGTATGTGCTTGCACATATGTCTTATAAATTGCCCGATGAAATTGACAGCTGTTTGTGCAGCACTGATGCTCAAAAATCGCAGGAACGCAGTGCCAAAAAAGTTCAGCGCATTGATTCGGGAATGGAATATCAAAAAAGAGTTTTGGAGCATGATGCGCTGTTCTGGGGACGGCTGGCTCAGTTTGCGGCCAGCAAAAGGCTGCTGAACGAAAGCAGCGCATCAGCGCTGAAGCTGGCTGTTCGTCTGCCGGAAAAACTGCCCAACAGTGTACAGTGTGCTAAGCTGCTGGAACTGTTAGAAGCGGCAAAATCTGAAGGATTCAAGGAGCAAGAGTAATGAGTTTTACAGCGATTGATCTTTTCTCAGGAGCAGGAGGCCTGAGCAAAGGCTTTGAACAAGCAGGCTTTGTTATAAAAGCTGCTTTTGAAAAAAACGCAAATGCGCGAAAGACATACTCTCATAATTTCCCTTATGTTGCCATGTATGAGGATGTCATAGGAGCCGATTATAAAGCACTGAAAGAACGGCATGGGTCTATTGATGTGGTGATTGGCGGCCCTCCTTGCCAGGGTTTTTCCAATGCGAATCGGCAGCATAATCAGGCAATAAGCCTGAATAATAAGTTAGTCAAAGAATACATCCGCGCCATCCTTGATCTGCAGCCAAAGGCATTTGTAATGGAAAATGTTGGAGCTCTAAAGTCAGATGTTCATCGTTTCTATTATGAAGAAGCTGACAAGGAAATGCGCGAGAAATACAGTATTCCGTTCCGAAAGGATCAGATCCATCTTTTCCCTGGAAAAATCATGTGTGAAGGGATCAGAGAGATTGCTGAATCCACAGACCGTCAGGATCAGCTCCGTTGGACTGATTCTGAGTTTATGTGTATCAGAATTCTTAATAGGCAGCTGAAGAACCGCAAAAAGCTTTTGAAAGCTTTGCAGAAATATAAGAAGCAGCTGCATTCATGGCAGCAGGAGCTTCTTGATATTGCAGAGGTGCCCACCGCCGTTCAATCTGAGTATATCAATTTAGTGCAGGGAATTGAAACTTATTTTGCTGTAGATGCTATCAGTGAGGAGTTTCTTTCAGCCATTTCATTTATCAACCATTTTCAGCAAATGCTGCAATGGCTCAAAGAGATCAGAGACAACAAAATTTCTGTAAGTGAATTGATTGCAAACTCTGATCAAGGATTGGCGGCAAAAGTAGAATCGTGCGCTGTCTCAGATTATCTTTCAGTAGTATTAGATGGAGACAAGGATGGATACTATCTGGCAAAAGACATTCTGCGTGCAGTAGAATTTGGCGTTCCTCAAAAACGCGAACGCTTTATCCTGATTGGCATTCGCAAGGATCTGTGCCGGGAAAAAGACGTATGTCTTCCTGCACGCCTTATAACGAACGAATCAGAGTATCAGACAGTGTTTGATGCTATTGCTGATTTAGAAAATGTGCCGGTCAGCTATGAGAAGGATGCTGCTCCCGTATCGCTTGCAACTTATCCTTTTGAGTTTGATTCGGAACGCAAGCCTGTGGGCCAAAAACTGAGAGATTCAGAATGGCTGCCGAATCATATTAGCACAGAAACCCGTGATGTTGCTATGGAACGGTTCAAGGCACTCCAGCAGGGGCAGAATTTTCATGCTCTTGATGAAAGCTTAAAATCCACTTATACAAACGCTGCCAGAACGCAGAATACAATTTACCTAAGGTTAAAATACAATGAACCTTCCGGGACAGTGGTTAACGTCCGAAAATCCATGTGGATTCATCCCGTCTTAAACCGTGCGCTTTCTGTCCGCGAAGCAGCAAGACTTCAGAGCTTCCCTGACAGCTTTGAGTTTATAGGGACGAAGGATGCTCAGTACCAGCAAGTTGGCAACGCGGTTCCTCCTATGCTCGCAAAAGCCATTGCTGATCATATAATCGAGCTGCTTACAACAAGCAAGCCGCCGGAAAAGATGGAGTCAACTGACAATCATACTCCAGAGCAGCGCAGTTATAACATGTCCCAGATCCACAGTGAAGATACACAGCTTGAAATAATGGTAGGACATTATCTTCATGGAAGAAACTTGAGATACCGCAAACATGTAAAGCGCCTCCCAGGCAAACCTGATCTTGTGTTCGAAAAATACAAAGCGGCTGTATTTATCAACGGCTGTTTCTGGCATATGCATGAAGGATGCAAATATGCCAGGATTCCCTCTTCCAACACTTCTTATTGGCGGCCGAAGCTGTTCAGAAATGTTGAACGTGACAAAGTGAATCAGCAGAAGCTTAAAGATATGGGGTACCGCGTGCTTGTAGTATGGGAATGCGAGCTGAAGAACAATAAGGAAGAAAGGCTCGATAAACTATACCATGAGATAATACAAACGACCAATGAAACATAAAAAAACGACTTAAAAAGGAGGGGTATAATAGTGGATAAAACAGACATTGAACAAATTGCTGTTAGTACAGTACAAAGACGTGTAAATCTAACAAAGTACTTATCGTCATATTTATCTGATAATGACAAGACCCCTTCTTGGGATGGCTTTATCTACATATATAATACCGAACACAAGACAAAAAATAATTTACGAGGTCGAATTGCTACACAAATCAAAGGCCATAATACTGCAGATCAATCTGCTGATGAAATATCTTTTAGTGTAAACGTGGCTGATCTACGTAATTATTTAAATGATGGTGGTATCTTTTATTTCGTAGTGCGTACACCGCTGAGCAAAATCACCTCGACCGGC
>UMFH01039993.1_pt1 | contig 11386 bp, 9 predicted proteins | sample 1964941 | NCBI WGS metagenome assembly UMFH01 (sample SAMEA4836039, study PRJEB28245) | human gut metagenome | biome: gut microbiome; material: fecal sample | place: Denmark | collected 2008
ATGCCCGTGGTGCGCAAGGTCGTCACCGTGTCCGGCAGCGGCGTTGTGGAGCCGAAGAACCTCGAGTGCCCGATCGGCACGCCCGTTTCGCTCCTGTTCGACGCCTGCGGCGGCTTAAAGGACGAGACATTCAAGCTCATCGCCGGCGGCCCGATGATGGGTATGGCGCAGGCCTCCGCCGACTTCCCCGTGGCCAAGGGCACGGGCGCGGTACTGGCGTTCGCCGCGAATGAGAACAAGGTCTCCGAGGATCCGACCTGCATCCGCTGCGGCCGCTGCGTTGAGGCGTGCCCCATGCACCTCGAGCCCCTGTACCTCTATTTATATGTGCAGAAGAACCGCATCGAGGATCTCGAGGCGGCCCACGTCATGGACTGCATCGAGTGCGGCGCGTGCTCTTACATCTGCCCGGGCCGCCTGCACCTGACGCATTCGTTCAAGGTCGGCAAGCAGAAGGTCAAGGAAGCCGCCGCCAAGGCCAAGGCCGCGGCTGAGGCTGCCAAGGCTGCCGAAGAAGCAAAGAAGGAGGCTTAAGAGATGCTGAATGATTATAAGGGTCTGAAGCTCATCGCTTCCTCCAACCCCCATATCCGCAACAATGAAGACACGCGCTCGATCATGCTCGACGTGATCATCGCGCTGTGCCCCGCGCTCATCATGAGCGTCATCCGTTTCGGCTTCCGCGCGCTGATCTCCGTGCTCGTGAGCGTGGTTTCCGCGATGTTTTTCGAGTGGCTCTACCGTAAGCTGATGCACAAGACGCAGACGCTCGGCGACCTGTCCGCCGCCGTCACCGGTGTCCTGCTCGCGTTCGTCTGCCCCGTGACGCTTCCCTACTGGATGCTGATCGTCGGCAACTTCTTCGCAATTTTTGTTGTCAAGCAGCTCTACGGCGGCCTTGGCAAGAACTTCCTGAACCCCGCGCTGGCCGGCCGTGCCGCGCTCGTCGCGTGCTACACGAGCCAGATGACCTCCTGGATCGACCCGGCCTCCGGCAAGGCACCGCTCTTCGGCGGCGCTGACGTCGTGACCGCGGCCACTCCGCTTGCGATGATGAAGGGCGGCGAGTTTGCCGAGGTGACGGCACAGTACAGCCTGTCCGATATGTTCATCGGCAACATCGGCGGCTCTCTCGGTGAGATCTCCGCGATGATGCTGCTCATCGGCGGGCTTTACCTCATCTTCCGCAAGGTCATCTCCTGGCAGATCCCCGTGGCCTACATCGGCACGGTGGCAGTCCTCACGTTCCTCTTCCCCCAGGGCAACGACGCGATGAGCTGGATGCTCTACAACGTGCTCGGCGGCGGCCTGTTCCTCGGCGCGTTCTTCATGGCCACCGACTATGTCACCTCCCCCGTCACGAAGAAGGGCCAGCTGATCTTCGGCATCGGCTGCGGTCTCATCACGGTGTTCATCCGCTACTTCGGCTCCTATCCCGAGGGCGTTTGCTATTCCATCCTTGTGATGAACTGCTGCACCTGGATCATTGACAAGTACACCAAGCCCACCCGCTTCGGCGTAGATAAGAAAGCAGCGAAGGAGGCGGCAAAGAAATGAAGATCGAAGGTAAATTCATTTTCAAGGTAGCCGGTACGCTGACGGCGATCTCGCTGGTCGTCGCGCTGCTGCTGGGCCTGACCAACATGCTGACCGCGGACAAGATCGCGGCCATCAACAAGCAAAAGACCGAAGAGGCGCTCGCCAAGGTCGTCTCTGCGGCCGACTGCGAGTTCCCCCCGATGGAGGAGATCCCGCAGGCCATGATCGACGCCGCCAACGAACAGGGCGGCAAGCTGAGCGAGGTCTATGAGGTGCAGTCCGGCGGCGACACCATCGGCTATGCCTTCAAGGTCACCGCGAGCGGCTCTCAGGGCAACATCGTGATGATCGTCGGCGTGGACACCGACCTCACCGTCACGGGCGTTTCCATCGTCAACAACTCCGAGACCAAGGGCATCGGCTCCAAGGTCATGGACAATGAAGCGACCTCCGCAGGCACCGGCGCGCTCGATCAGTTCGTCGGCAAGTCCGGCGCGGGCACACTCGTCGTCAAGCAGAACATCGACGCCGTCACCGGCGCGACGGTCTCCACCAAGGGCGTGACCAAGGGCGTCAACGCCGCTCTGGCTGCCGCCGAGGCCATGAACTGAGAAAGGGGGAACGATCTATGAATTTCAACAAACAGCTCAAAGACGGTCTGATCTACCAAAACCCCGTTCTGGTGCAGGTGCTCGGTATGTGCTCCACCATGGCCATCACCACGAGTGTTGCAAACGGCTTTGGTATGGGCATCTCCGTTCTCATCATCCTGACGCTTTCCAACATCTTTATTTCCCTTCTGCGCAAGATCATCCCCAACGAAGTGCGTATCGCGTGCTACATCGTCGTCATCGCGGGCTTCGTTACGATCGTTGATCTGTGCCTGCAGGCGTTTGTCCCTGACATCGCCGAGAGCCTTGGCGTGTTCATCCCGCTGATCGTCGTCAACTGCATCATCCTCGGCCGCGCCGAGGCCTTTGCCAGCAAGAACTCCGTTGCCGCCTCCGCGGTGGACGGCATCTGCCAGGGCATCGGCTACACGGTGGTGCTGCTGATCCTGAGCGCGTTCCGCGAGCTCTTGGGCGCGGGCACGCTGCTCGGCATCCAGATCATGCCTTCTTCCTATGTTCCCGCCGGTATGCTCACGCTGCCCGTCGGCGGCTTCCTCTGCCTCGGCACGCTGATCGCCATCATGCAGTGGGCGCTTGCCAGAAGCGAGAAGAAGAACGCGGAAAAGAAAGAAACGGAGGGTAAATAAAAATGAGTGTGACTAAGTTACTTGCTATTTCCCTCGGCGCGATCCTGACGAATAACTTCATCTTCTCGCAGTTCTTGGGTATCTGCCCGTTCCTCGGCGTGTCGAAAAAGAGCGACACTGCCATCGGTATGGGCCTTGCCGTTACGTTCGTCATGGGCCTTGCCTCGGCGTTCTGCTACGGCGTGAACATCATCCTCGTCAAGCTCGGCCTTGACTACATGCAGACCGTCGCCTTCATTCTCGTGGTGGCGAGCCTCGTGCAGTTCATCGAGATGTTCCTCAAAAAGTCCATGCCGACGCTCTACACGGCCCTCGGCGTGTACCTGCCGCTGATCACCACCAACTGCGCCGTTCTCGGCGTGGTGCTGCTCAACGTGCAGAACGACTACAACTTCATCGGATCCGTGGTGTACGGCATCACCGGCGGCCTTGGCTTCCTGCTGGCGATCTACCTGTTCTCCACGGTGCGCGAGCGCCTGGAGTTTGCCGACTATCCCAAGGCATTTGAAGGCTTCCCCATCGCGCTGATCACCGCAGGCCTGATCGCCCTCGCATTCATGGGCTTCTCGGGTCTGCAGGTGTGGCCCATGTAAGGAGGGGACGAAATTATGATTACGAACGTTATTTACGCTGTCCTCGTGCTGGGCGTGATCGCCGTCGTGTTCGGCCTGATCCTGTCCGTTGCGGCCAAGGCCTTTGAGGTCAAGGTCGATGAGCGCCTGCCCAAGATCCAGGCCTGCCTCGCCGGCGCAAACTGCGGCGGCTGCGGCTATCCCGGCTGCGCGGGCTGCGCCGAGGCAATTCTTGCCGGTAAGGCTCCCGTCACCGCCTGCGCGCCCGCTGGCGCAGAGGGCGCTGCCAAGATCGCTGAGATCATGGGCATGGAAGCCCCCAGCGGCGAAAAGCAGGTCGCGCACGTGCTGTGCAACGGCGGCGAGGCCTCTGTGAAGAATTTCGAGTATGTCGGTCTTCACGACTGCGTCGCCGCGACGAAGGTCGCCGGTGGTCCGACCGCCTGCTCCTTTGGCTGCATGGGCTTTGGCACCTGCGTTGCCGCCTGCCAGTTCGACGCCATCCATATCAATGAGCAGGGCGTCGCCGAGGTCGACAAGGAGAAGTGCACCAACTGCGGCGCCTGCCGCGAGGCCTGCCCGCGCAAGCTGATCGTCGAGGTGCCCTACAAGCAGAAGGTCTTCGTCAACTGCTCGAACAAGGAGAAGGGCCCCGCCGTTACGAAGGTGTGCGCCAACTCCTGCATCGCCTGCGGCATGTGCGAGCGCACCTGTAAGTTCGACGCCATCCACGTCGTCAACAACGTGGCCGTCATCGACTACACCAAGTGCAAAAACTGCACCATGTGCGCCAAGGCCTGCCCGCGCAACGCCATCGAGCCCATCCCGACCCCCGAGGAGAAGGAGAAGTTCAAGGCTGCGCAGAAGGCTGCCGCCGAGCGCAAGGCCGCTGCCGCCAAGGCAGCCGCCGAAGCTAAGGCTGCCGAAGCCGCGAAAGCCGCCGAAGCGCCCAAGGCCGAATAAAGGTTCTTAAAAAAAGAGGAACGCGAAAGTTACCTACGCATAAGGACAACATTTCAAATTACCGTTCAAGTAGCATTGAAAAAGCCACTGACTCTGAATTATTCAGGGTCAGTGGCTTTTCGTTGAAAACGAGGCTGCATTCTGGTACAATCTATGTGTATAAAAGGAACTTCTCATAATTGCACCTTATCGGAAGTTGAAAGGAGGGGCACTGTGAGCGAACTTATGACGAAACACGAGATGACTGAGGAAGATATCAAGTTACAGTATATTACTCCAGCGATTGAGAGCGCAGGCTGGGATAAACTTAAGCAAATTAAAATGGAGTACAACTTCACGGACGGTCGTGTCATCGTCCGCGGAAATGTCACAGCCAGGGGAAAGAGAAAGCGCACAGACTATCTGCTTTACTACAAGCCCAATATTCCTTTGGCTATCGTCGAGGCAAAGGATAACAGACACAGTGTCGGAGCCGGAATGCAACAGGCCATCGAATATGCCGAGGTGCTGGACATCCCGTTTGTGTACAGCTCAAATGGCGACGGTTTCTTGGAACACGATATGAAATCCGGCAAAGAGCGTGAATTGATGTTGGAGCAGTTTCCCTCGCCGCATGATCTCTGGCAGCGGCACATCGGCGACGAGCATTTCACGCCGGAGCAGGAACAACTTATTACCGAGCCGTACTATTTCCAGCTGGGTGATAAGACCCCTCGCTACTATCAGCGCATCGCCATCAACCGCACCGTTGATGCGGTTGCCCGTGGGCAAGACCGCATTCTCCTCGTTATGGCGACCGGCACTGGCAAGACTTATACTGCGTTCCAGATTATTCATCGCCTTTGGAAATCCGGCCGAAAGAAAAAGATCCTGTTCCTTGCTGATCGCAACATTCTTGTCGACCAGACCATGCAACAGGACTTCAAGCCTTTTGCAAAGGTCATGACGAAAATCGAGGGCAAAAAGCTGGACAGCTCCTATGAGTTGTATCTGTCCCTTTATCAGCAGTTGGCCGGTGATGAGAATGAAGAGCCGTTCCGTGCATTCCAGCCGGATTTCTTCGACCTTATTGTCATCGATGAGTGTCACCGTGGCAGTGCCAAGGAGGATTCCCGCTGGCGCAGAATACTCGAATACTTCCACAGCGCCACCCAGATCGGCATGACGGCTACGCCGAAGGAAACGAAAGAGGTATCCAATATCTCTTACTTCGGCGAACCCATCTATACATACAGTCTGAAGCAAGGTATCGACGACGGTTTCCTTGCGCCGTACAAAGTTCTCCGTGTCGGTCTGGACAAAGATCTGGAAGGCTGGCGTCCCACAGCGGGACAGCGGGATATCTACGGCTATGAGATTGATGACCGTGAGTACAATACCAAGGACTACGACAAGAACCTCATCATTGATGAGCGTACCAATGCCGTTGCAAAACGTATTACTCGCTTTTTGAAGGAGAACGACCGCTTTGCCAAGACCATCGTATTCTGTGTGGATATAGACCATGCAGAGCGTATGCGGCAGGCGCTCGTGAATGAGAACAGCGACCTTGTGGCGGAGAACGCCAAGTATGTCATGCGCATTACCGGCGACAACGCCGAGGGCAAGGCGCAGCTCGACTACTTCATCGCAGAGGATAGCAAATATCCCGTGATCGTTACGACTTCCAAACTGATGACAACTGGCGTGGACTGCAAAACATGCCGGCTCATCGTTTTGGACAACAACATAAACTCCATGACCGAGTTCAAACAGATCATCGGTCGTGGTACACGACTCAAGCCCGATTATGGCAAAGAGTATTTCACCATTATGGATTTCCGCAACGCCTGCCGACTTTTCGCAGACCCGGAATTCGATGGAGACCCGATCTCTATCATTGATGATGACGATGATCCCGGCGAAGAGCCGACCATCGATCCGCCGAAGCCGCCCGCCCCGACTCCCGGTCCCTGCGGGGACACCGATGATTCGCCTGAAAAGAAGCATAAATACCGGGTGCGTGGTGTCGAGGTCACGATTTTGAACGAGCGAGTCCAATACTACGACAAGGACGGTAAGCTCATCACGGAAAGCGTGACGGATTACTCCAAGAAGAACATTCTCGGTGAGTATGCCACCCTGGATTCGTTCCTCCGTGCCTGGAACTCCGAGGAGAAGAAACAGGCAATTATTGATGAACTTCAGGAGCGTGGCGTTCTGCTAGAGGCGCTGCGCGAGGCATCAGGCAATAAGGACATCGACGATTTTGACCTAATCTGCCACATTGCCTACGACAAGGCACCGCTGACGAAGGCAGAGCGGGCAAACAATGTCCGCAAGCGTGGATACCTCTACAAGTATTCCGGCTTGGCACAGGAAGTTCTGAGTGCGCTGTTGGACAAATACATGAACGAGGGCATTCAGGACATCGAGAACCTCGAAATCCTGTCCAATGACCCGTTCCGCAAATTCGGCACCCCCATGAAGATTGCAAAGCTGTTCGGCGGCAAAAACGGATACATTCAAGCCATCCGTGATTTGCAGAAGGAAATCTACGCTGCGTAAGGAGATATAAGCTATGAGTTTAAATAACCTGGTAAAACGACTGCAGGACATCATGCGCAATGACGCAGGCATCAACGGCGATGCCCAGCGTATCGAGCAGATGGTTTGGATTCTCTTTCTGAAGGTGTATGACGCCAAGGAAGAGATATGGGAGTTTTACGACGAGAATTACACCTCCATCATCCCTGAGGAGCTGCGCTGGCGCAATTGGGCCGTAGACCACAAGGATGGCAAGGCTCTCACCGGCGATGCGCTTCTGGACTTCGTGAACGGAAAGCTGTTCCCGACCCTCAAGGCCATCGCAATCGATGAGAATACACCCATGAGCCAGATCATCGTCCGCACCGCCTTCGAGGACAACAATAACTACATGAAGGACGGCATCCTGCTCCGCCAGGTTATCAATGTCATTGACGAGATCGACTTTGAAGAGTACGAGGACCGTCACGCCTTCGGCGAGATCTACGAAACGATTCTCCGCAGTTTGCAGAGCGCCGGTAACTCCGGTGAATTCTATACGCCCCGTGCGGTCACGGACTTCATGGTGCAGATGATCAAGCCGAAGCTCGGCGAGTCCATTGCGGACTTCGCCTGCGGTACAGGCGGCTTTCTTACCTCTGCGCTGAAGGTGCTGGACGCCCAGGTGCAGACTGTCGAGGACAGAACGGTTTACAGCAACTCCATCTACGGTATCGAAAAGAAGGCGCTGCCATTCCTTCTGTGCGCCACAAATATGCTGCTCCACGACATCGACAATCCTCGCATCATCCACGGCAACAGTTTGGAAAAGAATGTGCGTGAGTACAAGGAGAGCGACCGCTTCGATGTCATTCTGATGAATCCTCCTTATGGCGGCAACGAAAAAGAGGGCGTGAAACAGAATTTCCCGGCTGACCTTCGTAGCAGCGAAACCGCAGACCTCTTTATGTCTGTCATCATGTATCGGCTGAAGCAGAACGGCCGGTGCGCCATTATTCTGCCGGACGGCTTCCTGTTCGGCACGGATAACGCAAAAATGGCGATCAAGGAAAAACTGCTGTCCGAGTTCAATCTCCATACGGTCATCCGTATGCCGCACAGCGTGTTTGCGCCGTACACCTCTATCACAACAAACATCCTTTTCTTCGACCGGACGCATCCCACGACGGAGACCTGGTTCTATCGTCTGGATATGCCGGAGGGATACAAGAACTTCTCCAAAACGAAGCCCATGAAGCTGGAGCACTTCGCCCCGACTGTTGAGTGGTGGGACAACCGTGAGGAAATCACTATCGACGGCTTCGACAAGGCGAAGAAGTACACCGTCGAGGAACTGAAAGCACGGAGCTATAACATTGACCTTTGCGGCTATCCTCACGAAGAGGAGGAGATCCTGCCGCCAAAAGAACTGATTCAGCAGTACCAGGAAAAGCGGGCCAGCTTGAACGCTGACATCGACCGCATCCTTGCCCAGATCACCGACATCCTTGGTATCGACATTACGGAGGAGGGCGACGAATGACTGCGCAGCAACTGAAAAACTCAATTCTCCAGATGGCTGTTCAAGGCAAGCTCGTGCCGCAGGACCCGAATGACGAGCCCGCCAGCGTTCTGCTGGAACGCATCCGTACGGAGAAGGAGCGGCTCATCAAAGAAAAGAAAATCAAGCGTGAAAAGAACCCCTCCGTCATTTTCAAAGGTGCCGATAATACTCCTTATGAGAAAATCGGCGATGAAGTGCGGTCGCTGGCGGATGAGGTACCGTTTGACATCCCCGATTCGTGGGAGTGGGTGCGGCTCATTGATGTCTGTGAGTACATCCAGCGTGGAAAGTCACCGAAGTATTCTCCAATCAAAAAGTACCCCGTTGTCGCCCAAAAGTGCAATCAATGGAGCGGTTTTTCGATTGAAAAGGCACAGTTTATTGAGCCGAATTCTCTGTCCTCCTATGGGCCTGAGCGTCTTTTGCAGGACAACGACCTAATGTGGAACTCTACTGGCCTTGGCACACTTGGACGAATGGCTATTTACAAAACCGCAGCTAATCCGTATGAGCTGGCTGTTGCTGATAGCCATGTCACCGTTATACGCCCTCTGAAACAGTTTGTTCTCCCGGAATACTTGTACTACTACTTTGCCAATCCAAGCGTACAAAGCGTTATAGAAGATCAGGCAGACGGTACTACGAAGCAGAAGGAACTTGCCACAGCGACCATCAAAGCGTATCTAACACCAATTCCTCCCCTTGATGAGCAACGCCGTATTTTGGCGAAACTGTCGGAAGTCCTACCAGTAGTGAAGAACTATGGCGTAGTATACGATGAAACCACAGCAATGCAGGAAGCCTTCCCTGAGTCCCTCAAGAAGTCGATTTTACAAGAGGCAGTCCAGGGCAAGCTGGTACCGCAAGACCCATCCGACGAGCCTGCAGAGGCTCTGCTGGAGCGTATCCGGGCGGAGAAGCAGCGGCTCATCAAGGAAGGCAAAATCAAAAAGGACAAGCACGAATCTGTCATTTTCAGACGGGATAATTCTCATTATGAGAAGTTGGACGGTGTGGAGCGCTGTATCGACGATGAACCGCCCTTTGAAATACCCGAAAACTGGTGCTGGGTCCGGTTTGGAACAGCTCTCGTAAATAGAGATGCAGAACGCATTCCTCTGTCAGTTTCCCAGCGCGAAAAACTTGATAAAAAGTACGATTATTACGGGGCATCTGGGGTCATTGATAAGGTGGATCGGTATTTATTCGATAAACCTCTGCTCCTCGTCGGCGAAGATGGGGCAAATCTCCTCTTGCGAAGTAAGCCAATCGCTTTTATCGCTTCCGGTCAATACTGGGTAAATAATCATGCCCATGTCATTGACGCCGTTGCAGGCGTTGATTTACGCTATATAGCGCTCTTCATAAATGCAACAAACCTTGCTCCGTATGTTACCGGTACCGCTCAGCCAAAAATGAACCAGGAAAAGCTCAATTCCATTTTAGTGCCGCTACCGCCAACTAACGAGCAGCGTCGTATTGTATCTGCTTTTGAAGGAATTGCAGCAATTATCCAGCAATCCTAAAAAGAGCATACCTCGTGGTTATACGCACGGGGTATGCTCTTTCTTTACCAGTCTATGACTTCATCAACGATAGCTCGTTGTTCGGTCGAGGTTTTGCGGAGATAGATGCGGGTGGTTTCTATACTTTCATGTCCCATAAGGTCAGCAAGGAAAGCGATGTCGTTGCAGCGCTCCAAGAAGCTCTTTGCAAAGCGGTGACGGAAGGAGTGTGGGTATACTACCACAGGGTCAATGCCATACCGGACTGCCAGCTTTTTTAACTGCCCGGAGATACCTCTGGTAGTGATTCTGTCCCCGTATTTGTTCAAAAAAATGAAGCCGCTTTCTTGGTGCTTATCGTTCAGCCAAGAAAGGGCTTCATTTTGCAGAGCTTTTGGTATGTATATTCGTCGGAGCTTACCGCCCTTCGAGCACAAATCCAAATGCCCCAGCTTGATGTGTTCCACCTTGATCTGTATGAGCTCACTGACCCGTGCGCCGGTTGCGGCCAGAAAGCGTATGACAAAATACCAGAACAGCTCGTCATCCCGTTTGAGGCAGGTTTTGAAATACTCATAATCGGCCTCGCTGATGACATTTTCCAGAAAGGCTTTCTGCTGCACTCGCACAAACGGTATTTTCCAGCTTTCTTTGCCAATGCTCTCCAAGTAGCAGTTGATTGCCCTCAGACGCAGATTGACGGTCTTAGACTTGTAGTTCTCTATCAACCACACCTTATACGCCCGCAGGTTCTTTTTCGTGATACCGTCGTACTGCGAGCTGTATTGCCGAATGGCAAAAAGGTACGAGGATATCGTGTTTTCCGAGAGGTTTGTGCCCCTCAAGTGTCTTTCGAATTCTTCTATCATAGTGAAAGACCTCCTTTCACTATGATATTATACCGTGTTCCTTTTACAACCCTTTGACCAGCGGGAGCAGCTCTTCAATCCGCTGAACAATCCGTTTCTGTTCGCTAAGTGGAGGGAGTGGAAAGAGTGCATTTGCAACTTTATCGCTGTTCAAATTTTTTACCACAGCACCACTGACGCTATCACAGAACTGGTAGTACGCAAACGGCGAAGAAAGAATGTAATATAGGAAATCCACAGAGTAGCATTCAAATCTATTCGACAAAACGAGCCAACCGTCGTGGATACAACCGTCAGATTTGAGAATATAGGGGCGTCCGAAACTCATTGAGTTTGTGAGCAAAAAGTCACCGCTATGAACCATGCGACTTTTTGCAACCCCTTCCGGGCGGATTTTCTCCTTTGTTTTGTAAATGTACTTCCCGCCTTTGTCCGTATCACCGATTTTGATCCAGTTTATTCCGTCCGGCTCGGTCGTAAGATATTGCTGGATCGGACGTGGGGAACCTCCTCGTGCTATTTCCAAAACAGTACCGAGCCGTACCCACTCCCAAGAATCGGGTATTTCAAATAGGAGTTCATCGTCGATACAGCGCTCCACACCGTCCAAC
>UMFH01053880.1_pt1 | contig 11158 bp, 9 predicted proteins | sample 1964941 | NCBI WGS metagenome assembly UMFH01 (sample SAMEA4836039, study PRJEB28245) | human gut metagenome | biome: gut microbiome; material: fecal sample | place: Denmark | collected 2008
GATGGACGCGTCTTATATCCCCATAGCTGAAGCAAAGGGTTTTACGACGCATTGGATAATATAATTTTCACACCATAAAAATTCCCCTGAACGCGGATAATTTTCCGTATCCAGGGGATTCTTCTTTCTTCTCTATAATTGCCAGCTCATTACCATCATATTGGTCCGGATTTTCCCGAAAGCTACTCTGTTCAAAGTACTTTTCGTCCGTTTACAGTCAGCTTGAAGGTTGTTCCCAAAATTTCTGCTGATTTTCTGCAGAACATCATCCGATCAAGAAAAATCTCAAAATAGTCATACATGGAACAGATATTTTCATCGATCTGAAGGTTCAGTGCGATCACAGATTTTTCTTCATCAATCTTAAGCTTCGAATCTGTCACAGCATAATTCACACGATCGTGAATATCAAACGCAGATCTTTCCTTCTGGCGTACACGGCTTCTTCTGACATCAGTTTTGTCCGCAATGATAAGTGCTGCTGATATAACATCTTCCGGGCTTCCTGTTGATTCATCGTGATTTCCGATTGCAGCTATGACAGTTACTCTGTCCTCAAGAGACATGTTGGTATCCTTCAGCAGATCATTTGCAAGAAGGGCACCGTATTCCGCATGATGGTTTCTGTTAATCGCATTTCCGATATCATGCATATATCCGGCGATTTTTGCAAGCTCGATCTCATGCTCCGGGTAGCCGAGTCTTTTCAGAATCTTCCCGGCCTGATGTGCTACCTGAACACAATGTGCCTGTGAATGATCTGTAAATCCAAGCTGTCCCAGGTTTGAATTTCCCTTTTTCAGATATGCATTGATTTCCTTATTATTCGCTACATCCTTATACTTCAAGTTTTTTTACTCTCCCTACGTGTTTCGTGCAGATATTCCCACTCTGCTTATGCTTCTTAGCCATATAGTCAGAGTCTCTTTATTGCGTCCATTGCCAGCGATGATCTCTCGCATTCTTCAGCTGACAATGTGATCTGCCAGCAAAGAGGACTATCCACCATATGTTTCGCCGCATAGCTTAAACCATTTGTCCTTTCATCCAGAAAGGGCCTGTCGATCTGCTGCGGATCTCCCAGCAGTATGATCTTCGTTCCCTGGCCTGCTCTTGTGATAATGCCCTTTACCTGATTTGGTGTCATATTCTGAGCTTCATCAATGATCAGATATGTCTTCGCAATAGACCTTCCTCTGATGAAATTCAATGCTTCCGTCTGAATGATTCCACGTTCAAAAATCTCCGCTATCTTATCACTCAGCTCGTCTTCATCTTCATATCTCTTCTTTTCATCCGAATCAAGGATCTGTTCCAGATTATCGATCACCGGTCTCATCAAAGGTGCTATTTTTTCCTTTTCATCGCCCGGCAGAAATCCTATATCATCGTCAAACTGTGCGTTGGGTCTGCATACGATCACACGGCGATATTCCTGTGCCGGATTGTTATATACCTTTTCCATTCCAACAGCAAGCGAATAAAATGTTTTCGCGGTTCCCGCCATTCCTTTGATGATAACAAGGGGAGCTTCTTTTGCATCTGTCATAAGGGCTTCCTGCATAAAATATTGTCCGACATTTCTCGGTGATATTCCATAGGGCTTGCTTTTTTTGTAAACAAGCTGGACTATCTTTCCTGAGGATACTCTTCCAAGAAGTGTCTTTTTTGTAGACTGATCCGGCTTCAGTATCACAAATTCATTCTCATGAAATTCCGGTATGGTATGATTTCCTTCCTCGTCACTCTGATAAACCTCTTCAAGAGAAATTCCTTTTTTCTTGAACTCCTTGACCTTATCTTCCGGAATGTATACTTCTGTACGACCGGTATACTGTGCATCATCATCTGAGATCTGCTCACGCTCGAAATCCTCTGCCTGAATTCCCATGATCTGTGCCTTCAGACGAAGTACGATATCCTTTGTCACCAGAATAACCTGCTCATCTGTTTCCGCAAGACCTCTGCATACCTTCAGGATCCTGTTATCCGGTTTGTCATCCGGAAGATCCGGCGGCAGCTCTACGTGTACAAAATTTTTTTCAATACGCAGAATACCACCGCCGGAAAGTGCTACTCCCTGTAACAGATCACCCTTCTGCCTGTACCATTCCAGCTTTCGGACTGCGGCTCTTGCATTGATTCCTTTTTCGCCCTCTGCCTTTTTAAGTCCATCCAGTTCTTCCAGCACCACCAGCGGAAGTACCAGATTATTGTCCTCAAAACACTCCAATGCATATGGAGCCTGGATCAGTACATTCGTATCTATCACATAGGTTTTTATCATATATGCATGCGCTCCTTTTCTGACTTCTGTCCCTTTTTCAGAAAATATGGTAGCATGCTTATTTTTTCGGTACTATCTCATTATTATGATTTTTGTATAAAATTATCGTAAAATCTTCTATTCCATGATGAAGCGGAACCTTCCTACAGTGCCTCTTTATACAGTGCCAGGATATCCTCCCGAACGGTTTTCTGAGGATTTATCGCAATGTTTCCGCTTTTCATGGCATCCTCTGTCATCTGTGCAAAATACTCATCCGTAACCCCTGCATCCGATAATTTCGCCGGGATCCCAACCTGTGTATTCAGCTCACGGACTGCCTGCTCCAGCATTCCTTTTGAAAACTCAGACTCACATTTCTTTTCCGTGGAAATATAATTATAAATCTTCTGATATTTTCCGAAGGCTGCCTCTTCGTTATATTTCACGATATACGGAAACAGGATTCCGTTTGCAACACCGTGAGGCACATTGAAAAAAGCACTGACCGGATGGCTCATGGCATGGATATTTCCAAGTCTTGCCCAGGAAAAAGCAATCCCAGCAAACAGAGAGCCTGCCAGCATATCGGAAGCTGCTTCCAGATTGCTGCGGTCTGCCACGTAGGTGCGGATGCTCCGCCCGATCAGCTCCATCGCTTTTTCGCTCATTGCCTCGGAAAATGGAGATGCGTCCAGAGAAACGTAGGATTCCTCTGCGTGGATCAGCGCATCGATCCCGCAGGCAGCCGCCACGGAAGCAGGTGCGGAGGTAAGAAGCAGCGGATCCAGAAGTGCATAAGCCGGGATCAGCTTATAGGAAAATACTGTAAGCTTGTAATTTCGTTTGTGATCGGTAATAACAGAAAAAGCCGTAACCTCTGAACCGGTTCCGGCAGTTGTGGGAATAGCGATCAGTGGGATGATCTCCCCCGGAACCTTGTCCGCACCTTCATATTCTGTGATGCTGCCGCCGTATTTCGCCACAACGCCTACTGCTTTTGCCACATCCATAGGGGAACCGCCGCCAAGAGCAACAATAAAATCCGCCCCGCTTGTCAGGAATGCTTCAGCTGCACGTTCCACAGTCTCCACCGATGGATTTCCTTCTGTATCACAGAAGGTGCTGACTGCAATGCCGGCCTGTGTAAGGATTTCTTCACACTGCCCCACTACGCCAAGTCTGTTCAGTGTGGGGCCGGAAATGATAAAGCCATGTTTTCCGCCAAGCTTCCCGGCTGCCCCGGGAAGCTCCTTTAATACACCTTCACCAAAAAGAATATTCTGCGGTACGGAAAATGTAAATCTTTTCATGCTGTTCGTCTCCTCTGCTTATTCTGAAAGTGCATTTACCGTCTCTTCAATGATGGCAGCCGCCTGATCACAGTCTTCCTCTGTAATGATCAGCGGCGGTACCATACGGATGGTATGTGCTCCGATGGCAGTGATCAGGAGATGTCTGTCAAGACAGCCATGCTTTACATCCACACCGGAAATAGTATCATCAAATTCCACACCTACCAGAAGACCCTGACCACGAACCTCTTTTACATGAGGGATCTTTGCAAGCTTTTCCATAAAATAAGCTCCCATTTTTGCCGCATTGCCAGCCAGATCTCTGTCAAGAAGTTCACCAACCTCGGCCAATGCTGCAGCACAGGAAACCGGATGTCCGCCGAAGGTTGTTCCGTGAGAACCAGGTGTGAAAGCTTTTGCCACTTCCTCTGTAGCACAGATCGCGCCGATCGGCATACCGCCTCCAAGTGCTTTTGCCATGGACACGATATCCGGTTTGATCCCGTAATGCATATAGCTCATCACCTTACCGGTTCTGCACCAGCCTGTCTGAACCTCATCAATAAGAAGGAGCATATCGTTCTCATCACAGAATTCCCGGAGTCCCTTCATAAATTCCATGGTTGCCGGATGGACACCGCCCTCGCCCTGTACAGGCTCTATCATAATGGCAATGGTATTTTCCGTGCAGGCATCTTTGAAAGCCTCAAGATCATTGTACGGTGCATAGGAAAATCCGTAGGTCATGGGACCAAAGCCAACCTGGCATCCGTTTCCCGGCTGTCCGGTGGCGGACATGGCGCCAAAGGTTCTTCCATGGAATCCCATTTTTGCAGTTACGATATGATAACGGTTCGGACCATATTTTTCGATTCCGTATTTTCTTGCCATTTTGATCATGGCCTCATTTGCCTCTGTACCGGAGTTCTGGAAAAAGATCTTATCCATTCCGATGGTTGTGCAGACCTTTTCAGCAAGAAGAGCCTGGGGAATGGTGTACGGATAGTTGAAGGTATGCATCAGTGTCTGCGCCTGGTCTACAACCGCTTTTACTACCTTCTCATTGCAGCTTCCTGCGGAGTTTACTGCGATACCTGCATAAAAATCCAGATATTTTTCGCCCTTCTCATTGTAGATATACTGGTCTTTTGCACTTTCTGCCAGAAAATCCATTCTCTCATAGGTCTCGATCATGTATTTGTTTACTTTTTCCTTGATATCCTCAAATGTCAGTCCTGTTTCTTCCAGCTTCATTTCTTTTCCTCCCCTTTTGTGATCTGTTCTGATAAGATCTGTTCCCGTGTGATCAGACCCTTCATCACCAGATATTCTTCGATCATCTTTACGCATCCTGCAATTCCGACTTTTTCACTGTTCAGCGTCATATCGTAGTTGACGGGATTGGTCCAGTAATTACCTTTTGTATAATATTTATAATAGTCCGCTCTGTACTTATCTGTATTCTCAATGGTGGCTGCTGCCACATCTGAGGATACCTTCATCCTCTGCATGGTCCGCTCCAGACAGAAGGCACGCGGCGCTTCGATATAGATACTTACCACATTTTTTCTGCCCTTTAAGACATAATCCGCACATTTTCCGACAATCACGCAGGATTCCTGATCTGCCAGGTTTCTGATGATCTGTGACTGATACTCAAACAACCGGTCATCGGAAACAAATTTCTCATTTCTTGCAATGTACTGCCTGGATCTGGGCAGCCCTTTAAGGAATCCTGTAAATCCTCCGTTATTCCGGATACGCTCATTGATATCCAGGAAGAGCTTTTCATCCAGTCCGCTCATCTGGCTTGCCAGTGTCAGGATACGGTTTTCATAACAGTGGATCCCAAGATCTTTTGCCAGCATGGAGGCGATTTCCTTTCCGCCGGTTCCAAAACCTCTGGCAAAGGTTACAATAAAATTTTCCATTTTATACTCCTTCCTATCCTGCCAGATAACGGCTCAAAAATTCTCTGGTACGGGCATTTTTAGGATTTTTAAACAGCTCCGCCGGAGGTGCATCCTCCACAATGTAATCCTGATCCATAAAAATCGTCCTAGTGGAAACATCTCTGGCAAATGCCATCTCATGAGTCACAATGATCATGGTAAGGCCTGTGGTCGCCAGCTCCTTCATAACATTTAAAACCTCGCCTACCATCTCCGGGTCCAGTGCTGATGTAGGTTCATCAAAAAGCAGGACCTCCGGATTCATGCAGAGCGATCTTGCAATGGCAACCCTCTGCTTCTGTCCACCGGAAAGCTGTGTTGGATTTGCATTGATAAACGGTGCCATTCCTACCTGCTTCAGATGTGTGATCGCCCTGTCAAAGGCTTCTTCCTTTGACAGATGAAGGACTTTTCTTGTACAGAGCATACAGTTCTGAAGAACAGTCATGTTATTAAAGAGATTAAATGACTGAAATACCATGCCGACCTTTGACCGGTAATCATTGATCTCCTTCTGGACTGCTCCGATCTCTTTTCCATGATAGCGGATCTTTCCGCTGGTCTGGGTTTCCAGCTTGTTGATACAGCGAAGCAGAGTGGATTTTCCGGAACCGGAGGAACCAACGATACAGATGATCTCACCCGGCTCCACGTTGAAATCGATTTTTCGCAGTACCTCATGCTGCCCGAATGCTTTACTTAATTCCTCAACGGATATGATTGCATCACCCATTATTTTTCCCTCCTTACGGATTTTCCATATATTCCACTGCCAGTGCGTAGTTCTCTGTTTTCTTCACCTTCTTTTCAAGGAATGTAAACAGACGGTTGAATACAAAGCAGAGTACAAAATAGATCACTGCAATAACAAGATAGGATTCAAAATATTTATAATAATTTCCGCCTACAGTTTTCGCTGCCATAAACAGCTCCTGAACTGCGATAACATTCAGAACGGAAGTCATTTTCAGATTTGTAAGAAATGTATTTGCCATCTCAGGGATGATGTTTTTGAAGGCCTGTGGAAGTACTACATAGATCATGGTCTTCATAGGTGACATTCCCATGGCCCAGGCGCCTTCTCTCTGTCCCATATCAATGGAACCGATGCCGGCTCTGACAGTTTCTGCCATGTAAGCTCCGGTGTTCAATACCGTTACCATAACACCTGCAAACAATGGTGTAATATTCACATTTGCCTGACGGATACCATAATACAGGACCATTGCCTGAACGATCATTGGCGTATCTCGGAAAACCTCCACATAGATCCTGCAGATTGCCTTTAAGATTTTAAAAATTCCTTTTTTCAGAATGCTGTCGCCTTCATTGATACGGATATCCTGGATGATACCGATGATATAGCCCAGCAGGAAACCAAGAATGGTTCCTGCTACAGCTATATAGAGAGTCAGCCAGGTTCCTTCCAGAAACATACTGGAATATTTTTTTGCCAGAAAGATCATCCATTCCAGGGAATTGGAAGGATCTGTGATTGAAAAGCCTAACATATCTCCACCTCACTTGGACTAGTTCGCTGCCGGCTGCTGTGTCAGAACAGTATCCATCAGCTCATCCATTTTCTCTTTATCGTTCCAGCCGATGTCATCCATAGCACCCTGCAGCTTATCTCTCAGCTCTGTGTCATCTTTTCTTGTTGCGATGCAGACATTGACCATTTCATCATCATCTTTAAAGGTATCCTTCTCATCCAGGTTGATGATCTTCAGATCCTTGTTTGTCAGTGCTGCTGATTCTGCTGTAGGAACATCTACAACGCAGACATCTGCAACTCCGTTGGAGATTGCCATAAAGCACTCTGATGTTGTCTCATAGTTTCCGGACTGCTCTGCACCGTCGATCTGATCCAGAAGCGGTACCCATCCGGTTCCAAGCTGTGTGGTAACCTTACAGCCTGTTCCTGCAAGATCGGAAAGACCTTTGACATCGTCATATTTGCCGCCTGCCTTTACCACGATACAGTTATCTCTGTAATAATATGGTTCTGTAAAAGCATATGATTTTTCTCTTTCTGCCGTTTTTCCCATACCTGCGATGATACAGTCATAATCGCCGGCATCCATGGAGATTCCGATGGAGGACCACTCAACCTTGTGGATCTCCAGCTTCATTCCAAGCTGATCTGCAAGCTTCTGGGCTACTGCCACATCGTAGCCATATGCGTAATAATCACTGTCGTAAATAGGTTCTGCCTTGCTTCCGTCCGGGGTTGTGTCTGTATCCTGGGTCCAGTTGAACGGTGCATATGCACATTCCATACCAACCCTTAACACATCCTTATCGGATTTGTCTGCTGCCCATGTGGAAGCTGCTGTAGATGCTAACATTGCTGCGGAAATAATACCTGTGATCACCATTTTGCCTAAAAGATTTTTTTTCATATTCGTTTCCTCCTCTTCTACATAGCTGGCACAAAACATATTTAACTGGTCGACCTGAACGTTTTCGCCTGTAAACAAAAAGGGCGCTGAAAGAAATTTTTTATTTCCTTCAACGCCTTCGTTGTTTGATAGACTTCATTATACTCAGAAGAAGCCTTTCGTCAACTTTTATTTTGCACAAACAAACTATTCATTTTGCACAGTGTTGTAAATATATGAACCTGCTCTTCAGGAAAACATCAGCTGTTTGATCAGGATACAGTTTATCATATCCAGATATTCCATATAGTCATCCAGCTCAAAATCTATCAGCTCCTGGATCTTATTCATCCGGTACTGCAAGGAATTTCTGTGGATAAAAAGTTCCTTCGCCGTTTTTCCGACGCTGAACCCGTTCATGTAATAGGCAAGCAGGGTATCCAGAAGAAACGTTCCGTTGGCATGATCATATTCCTCCAGCTTTCCCAGCCGTTCATTGCAGTAATTCAGGATCTCATCATGGTTGTCGTTATTGAACAGATACTGATAGATTCCCATGGCTGTTGCACTTAAGACTTTCTTGTGCTTGGGATTTGGAAGTATGTCTTTTTTGGGGATCAGACGCTTTGCCTCCTGATAGCTGGTGCCGAAATCTGCCGGATTGGTGTAGATACCGCCCAGGATACAGGTGCTTCGGATGGTTCCGTGAAACTGCGGACTGGCATCGATCTTCTGCAGAACCTTCTCCAGCTCATGTTCAATGCTTTTGTCTTTTTTTGCCTCAAAAAGAAGAACAAACTTGTTAAGAAACCTGAGGAACATGGGCTTTCCTTCCATTTCCATAACTTCCTGGTTCAGATAATTGGCATAATATTCATAGATATGTTCATCCTGTTCCAGATTGATGCCGTACTTCCGGTCAGCCACAATGATCCCTACTCTGCAGGGTGTGGTAAAGTTGATCCCGAACTGCTGGGAGATTTTTTCGATATAGCGATCATTAATATCATAGCCAAACAAAAGATTGTAAAGATAATCTCCCATCCGTTTATTCTGCATTTCATATTCCAGGATGATCTTTCCCACACTCTGGGCAATATCCACAAAAGAAGCTCCTTCCCACCGGATGTAAAACAGCGGAAGCTTCAGTTCATTTGCTTTGTCGATCATCTCCTTCGGGACGGGCTCCTTGTCATCGGTGATAGAGATCCCAAAGCCGGAAATTCCAAGCCCATACAGTTCTTCCATGGCTTTCTGTGCTTCTTCCAGGTCAAACCGGACATAGTCCACCACACACAGGGCAAAATTCCCCTGGTTCATATGCTCCTCAAAAGGCCGGGTCTGCACCATATAGGTCCATGTGACAGGTCTTGTGAGACCTTTTTCCCCGGCGATCAGTTCCACTCCGTCCAGCTGCAGTTCCAGTATATCCTGACAGGTGATCATATGCATCAACTCCTTATTTTTGCAGTATTTCACACACTCGCATCCATAAACAGGCAAAACAATATCTGATTTTCTCATCCTTCCGTTATCCTAGCAGAAATATCTGATTCCGGCAACTCATAAAAAAACCTGGAAGAACTCAGCCACAGGCACATTATTTCTTCCAGGTTTTTCTGTTTTCAGATTCTCAGTCAGCTGTTTTTGATCCGGCAGCCGGCACAGCTCTGCATCCAGTTACATTCAGATTTATTCTGCCTGTGGTTTGCGTACCTGTGCTGTACCCTTCTTTGCTCCGACAGATTTTTCAGCATGCTCTTTCACAAGATTTCGTCCAAGCAAAGTCAGGCATACAAATGCGATCACTGCAAAAACAGCTCCGATCCCAAATACCACGTTCATCTCATAACCATTGCTGCTCACCAGACCGGAGATCGCCGGTGCGCCAAAGGTTGCGAATACGATACCGAACATAACAAATCCATAATTTTCTCCGGTGTGTTTCATTCCGAAAATGGAGCTTGTCAGAGATGGAAAGCTTCCCATGATGCCGCCATAGCAGCCGTACATCAGCACAACGGCAACCGTTACTGCCAGGGATCTTGATACAGCGAGAACTCCCATAGCGATCACTGCCACGATCAGCACTCCTTTGATGCAGACAATCCTGCCCACTTTATCTGCCAGTGTGGGAAGCACCAGTCTTGCTCCTGCATTGACAATGGATCCAAGCATAACGGCACTGACTGCCACTGCAGACGGGATTCCAAGGTCGATCTGGTAGGTCTGGGATACCGGTGAAACCATAAAATAAGAAATCAGTCCAAAGAACATGGTCGCAAGAAGAAGATAAAAATTCTTTGTTCTCATCATCTCTCCGGATGTATACTGCTTCATCTCCGGTGTCCCGGACTTTTCCGCAGAGCCACCTGCGTTCACCAGACTCTTATCGGGTGCCTGAAAAAAGATACCGCACAGGATCCAGGAAATCGTGATGGCCACGCCAACGATCAGAAGGGTTTTCTGCACACCTTCCGCTTCCAGCAGCTTTCGACTCAGCGGTGCCAGGAAAAATCCACAAAGTCCGTTGGCAGTTACCACAACGCCGGAAGCAAATCCGGTACGGTCCGGAAACCATCTTTGTACTGTTGCCAGGATCACCGTATAGATCATTCCCTGACCAAATCCCTGCATCACTCCATAGGAGAGATACATAGGAAGCGGTGTGGGAACGATCAGAAATGCGGATGCCAGGATTCCTGCTGCAAAGATCCCGCCTCCGATCCATACAATCGTCTTTTCCTTAAAGCGGTTCTGCATCCTTCCGCCTACGATATTTCCGAATACAAAGGTGCTCAGTGCCAGATAAAAGCACATGGATGCCTGTCCCTGGCTCCAGCCTGCCTGCTCCATCACATAAGGCTGGTAAATAGACCATACATGGGGATATCCTGTAAAAAAGATCGCGAAAGCTCCGAATATCATAGTCAGCAGACGCTGTTTTTTCTGTGTTCCTGTCATAATTTCCTCCTCTGAAAAAGATTTCCGGCCTGCTCTGTACTCTCTGCCCACAGAATGCAGCCTGTTTCTGTACACACGATCTGCACGTTTTCCTGCACATTAGCTTCACTTATCTTTGATATTCTTTTGTTTGCGTGCTATTTTCTTTTATTTGCGTGTCAAATGCGTGTTAATTATGTTGTGTGTATGTTATCACACGCAGTCTTATTATGCAATATAAATTTACAGCTTTTTCTGTTTTCTCGTTTTTGTCCAAATTTTCCTGTTATTTCTTTGTATATTATTCACAATGGCTGTATT
>UMFH01045005.1_pt1 | contig 11024 bp, 9 predicted proteins | sample 1964941 | NCBI WGS metagenome assembly UMFH01 (sample SAMEA4836039, study PRJEB28245) | human gut metagenome | biome: gut microbiome; material: fecal sample | place: Denmark | collected 2008
CCAAAAAGTTGCATTTATAAGTTGAACTCAAGAAATTAATCTCAGTGCGTTCTGTCATTTTTGGAAAATATACAAGGATAGGATGGGATGTTTTAGTAATGGATACTGGTTTTCATCCATTGGTCATAATGAGAACAGGAAAGCAAACTAAAGCTAGCTCACCTATTAAAATCGGTGACTACAATTGGTTTGGTTCTAAATGTTGTATTATGCATGGAGTAGAAACCCCTAAAAGATGTATTTTTGGATTAGGCTCTGTATTAACAAAAAAAATTGAATGCGAGCCATACAGTCTTTTAGTTGGTACTCCACCTAAAGTTGTCAAAACTGGAATATACAGAGATTACGATAATGATACAGAAATTATAGAATAGCATGGAAAATAAAATTGCTGTTATTATTCCTGCATATAAAGATACTTATCTTCTGAACACATTGATTTCTATAAATAACCAAACAGATAAAAAGTTTAATCTATATATATGCAACGATAGTAGCCCTTACAATATTGAAAAAGTATTAGCTGATTTTAAAAAAATCAATAAGATTCATTTTGAATATATTAAATTCGAAAACAATCTAGGAGGTTCTGATCTTATCCAACATTGGAATAGATGTATCAATCAGATAAAAAATGAAGAATGGATATGGCTATTTTCTGACGATGACTTAATGGAAGATAACTGTATTAGGGATCTAAACCATCAAATCAATTTAGGGATTAAAGAAGATGTTATCCACTTTAATATTAACATCATTGATAACCAAGATAAGCTAATCCGAAAAACGAATGCTTATCCAGACCACTTATCTTCAGCTGATTTCTTTAAAAAGCTTTATTCTTGGAAAATAGAAGCAAGAATGCCTGAGTTCGTTTTGCGTAGATCGACCTTTGAAGAAAAAAAAGGTTTTGTAAATTTTGATTTAGCATGGAGAAGTGATAATGCTACTATAATCAAATTGGCACATCCCAATGGTATTAAAAGCATAGATACAAGCCGTATTAATTGGAGATATAGTAATGAAAACATTTCGGGAATAAATAATCTAAGTATGATACGTCGCAAACAAGATTCTACAATCAAATTCTTTAATTGGATGGACTCTTTCCTAAAAGCAACAAAACAAAAATATCCATTTGGACGCATTTATAGAAATATTATATTTTCTAAATTTCTTTATATTAGACAACTTAACAATCCAGAATATGTATTTCAACGTCTAAATCAAGTAAACACTCCATTAGATAAATTTATAATCAAAATATATCTTAAAACATTATGATATGGATGAAATACTAATAAAAGCATGTGGTGTTACATATAGAAAAGGACAATATATAACTGGTGTTGGCCGTTCTACGCTTGAGCTAATGAAAGCTTTAAGCAAAATAAACAATTTGCCCTTCAAATTGTATTATTATACTACAGGCCTAAGAGCTAATAACATGGATCGTACAGACATTGATTTTCAATATTTTAAAATTCCATTTCCCGATAAAATAATTCACATTACAGAATTAGATGTGCTCTATAGAAAATATATATTAAGACCTAATTTAGTCCATATTCCTCACAATTACGATGACTCATATAAAGAAGAAAATTTGCTACTTACAATACATGATGTTTGGGGATATAAAAATATTACAAACAAAAAAGAAAAAAAGAAATGGGAGCGAGCCGTTTATAATGCTTCATGTATTGTAACATGCTCCCAATATTCTAAGTCTATGATTGAGGAAACTTTCAACCTCCCATGCTCAAAAGTTGTTTCTATTCCATGGGGAATATCCAGTGATTTTAATAAAGTTTCTCCAGCTATACTATCTGAATGTAAAACTCGCTTAAACTTACCATCAAGATACTTTCTATCAGTGTCTTGTAGTCACCCTAGAAAAAATATAGAAACATTAATAAAAGCATTTATTCAATTTAACTCAAAGAAAAGAGAGCATAAACTTGTATTAGTGTGGAGTAACCCACCTAAAAGCATTTTAAATCTATGTCAAAAGAATATTGAAAATAGTGATATTATTTTTTTGAAATATATTTCAGATAAAGATTTAGTATCTGTATATAATGGAGCCACAGCAACATTCTTCCCTACAAGATATGAAGGATTTGGTTTTCCTATTTTGGAATCATTCGCATGTAATACACCTGTAGTAACTTGTAGAAATACCTCACTACCAGAAGTAGGTGGCAATATAGCGTTATATACTGATGAAGACGGAGTTGATGAAATGTCATACTATATGGAATTATTTGAAAACGAAAATTTTGATTTACATTTATTTAGAGAGCAAGCTAAAAATTATATAAAGAGATTTTCCTGGGAAAACACAGCATTACAATATGTTGAACTCTACAAGTCATTACTATGATTAAAGCATATATCGATCCTTCAAGTCAAGTTTATTATGCTTCGTTTTATATACAAGGTCTATATGATTCTATTGGGAAGCCAAACATTTCATTTTCAGCAAAATATTTCAAAGACCTAAGGCGAAATGAAGGAAGAACTGCCTACGATGTTTATTTTGCTTTTGTATTAATAAACGATGGGGTAATAACAAAATATGTTATAGATTTTGCAGACGATGCAAGCGACATCAATAGAAGTGCATATAAGTGGGCGGATATCTACGCCAAAGTAAATATAAACAAGTCTTTTACTCTTTTTTATGCATATAATAAAATAGTAGATTATAATCGAATAATACAATTGCCTCCTTATTTTGGTATCAAAATATGGAATAGTTACCAAACTATATTTTATTGTATTACAAATTATATTAAATCATTAAGTAATAGAAGTGTAGGGATTCATGTGCATATAAAAGATTATCTACTTCAATACGTACATAGGTCTAGACTATCATACTATGAAACACCTTCTCTTAAAAACAATGGTAATAATTATGTTTTCTTTGCATCGAACTTATGGAACATTGAAAATTGCAATGACACTACCAATTTAATCCGTGAAAGATTTATCATCGCATGTACCAAAAATAAAAAGATTGATTTTGAAGGTGGATTTATTATCCCTCCTAATCATCCTTTAAAAGAGAAATATCTAAAATATGCAATATCCAAACGTTATAATATACATGAATACTTAGACAAAATAAAAAAATCAAAAATTGTATTCAATACACCAGCTGTCCATTTTTGCCATGGATGGAAACTAGGTGAATATTTTTGTCTCGGTAAAATTATATTATCTACTAATTTTCAAAATAATATTCCTAATGGAATTCAAGATAGAAAAAATATTCTATTTGTAGATCCTAAAAACATAGAAGAAATTATTAATACAATTACTAATGATATAAGTTTCCAAAATGAACTGCAACAAAATGCTCTAAGTTATTGGAAAAACTCAGCATGCCCACAAAAAGTAATAGAACATTTAATATCGTACAGTAATAGGAAGCTATAAAAGTTTAGCTATGGAGTAAGCACTCAAATTAGGGCTTAAAACTAGTATATCTAACTTTGCTACAAAAAAACTAAGAATCAGAAATTAAATACAGGTTCGCATATTATACTAAAATTTAAATCTTGAGTAATAACATTATTTTCATGAATGTAGTTCATATTTTTTGGGGGCTAGGTTTCGGTGGAATAGAAACTATGTTGGTAAATATAGCCAATGCACAAGTAAAGTCTGGCGCAAAAGTGTCAATTATAATCATCAACGACTTATGCGAGGAATCACTTTTACAATTGCTTTATCCTGAAGTTACATTACATCTATTAATGCGCAAACAAGAATCGAAGGGAGTTGGATTTATTTTTAAACTAAATCGATTACTATTTTTACTACAACCTGATGTTATCCATTTACATCGTTCTGATATTGGTCAATTACTTCTTTATAAAAAATTTCGCAAAATAGCATGCGTAACTCTTCACGATATACCAATCGGCGAAATGAAAAATGATACTTTTATGAACTACATTTGGCGAAAAATTAATAAGCGCCCCATCAAGCATAGTAATGTTACATACATTAATCGTATACCTTTAGTTTTTGCCATAAGTAATACCGTACAAAACGATTTATTAACTCGTTACAAGATTTATAGCACAGTTGTTTTTAATGGTATTTTGACATCAAATTTCACTCAAAGAATGGCAACAAATCCCAAAGATATTTTTAAAATTCTAACGGTAAGTAGATTGGAACATCTTAAAAAAGGACAAGATTTACTATTAGAAGCAGTAGCTCGCATCAAAGGTCAAGTCACCATTGATTTTATAGGCGAAGGAACGAGTTTAGATTATTTAAAAGCGAAAGCCAATAAACTAAAAATTGAAAATTATGTTCATTTTTTAGGTAAGAAGACCCAAAAATACATTTCCGAACATTTATCAAATTATGACCTTTTTGTACAACCATCACGTTGGGAAGGATTCGGGCTGACAGTTGCTGAAGCCATGGCTGCTCGTTTACCTGTTTTAGTAAGCGAAGGACAAGGACCTGCTGAAGTAACCTGTGGTGACAAATATGGCTGGTTATTTATTAACGGTAATATCAATGATTTGAAGGAAAAGATTGAGTATATTATTTCACATTATGACACAGCAATACAAAAAGCAGAAAATGCACTAAAATATGTTTGTAACACATATGATGTATCAATTACAGCAAATAAATATTTAAAGGAATATTCAAAAATAAAGCCTTAAACCATAGTATATGAATCATGTTAACAAAGAAAATTACGAGACCTTTTTATGAAATAAAAAAGGTGCTATTCTAATTCATAATCAAACGTTAGTTTATGCCAAATATCTCCTCCATCCACCACTGCTATGGATGCTCTCTCTGTGCCACCGTTTGCAGTAAAAAGATTATTTCGATAACTCTTAATAAGAATGGATTCTATGAACCAACCATCACCGACACTACCCAATGTACCGATTGTAGCCTATGCATGGAAGTATGCGCCTTTGCGAACAAAGAACTTGCCAACAACGACAACCGCCCCATCAAGAGCTATGCCGCCTGGAGCAAAGAATATGCCGTGCAACGTAAATGTTCATCGGGCGGCGCAGGTTACGAATTGGGACGCACGCTGATGGCACAAGGCTACGAGGTGTGCGGAGTACGTTACAATGCTGAAGCGGGACGAGCCGAGCACTACATTGCCTCCACTCCCGAAGAGCTGATACCGGCGATTGGTAGCAAGTACATCCAAAGCTATACACTCGACGGATTCTGCGCCATAGACCGCAAACGGAAATATTTGGTAACGGGTACACCTTGCCAAATAGACTCATTCCGTAGGTATATACGGAAGTTCCGGGTGGAGGACAACTTTGTGTTGATGGACTTCTTTTGCCACAGCGTGCCATCCATGTGGGTATGGAATAAATATTTGCGCATGGTGGAGCAGGTCACAGGCAAGGTGAACTACGCTTCGTGGAGAAATAAGCACACCGGATGGCACGACTCATGGGCCATGGGAATTGATGGCGAGAAGACTGCTGAAAAGATGGATTGGCACGATTCTTACAATTTGTTAATAAGGGAAAAAAAAAGCTTCTTCAACTCCAGACTCTCGCAAGGAGACGTTTTCTACAACCTTTTTTTAGGTGATTTTTGCTGTAACCGTGCCTGCCAAAAAAATTGTAAATATAAATACGACCGCTCTAGTGCTGATATCCGCATAGGCGACCTCTGGGGCAGAACATACCGTAAGAATGAAGATGGGGTTAGTGCCTTGGTAGCTTTTACTGAAAAAGGGAACATGCTAATTCAGCAAATGAACTGCGAACTGAAAGAACATCCGTTTGAAGTGGTAGCTGAAGGACAGATGAAAGAGAATGCACACACAGCCTATTTATCAAGTATAGCCTGGAAAATGTTGCACAGCCCAAAAACTTATTCATTGACTGATTGGAAACGACTCATCATTGCTGAGAAAATTCTGCAACTACCCAAAAAGTTGGTTAGGAAAATAGATAGAATACTATCAAGATAAACATTATGAACATAAAAGTTATTACCCGGCATATGCCTAACAATTATGGATCACTGCTTCAAAGTATCGCAACACAGCATATCATTGAAACATTGGGACATCAATGCGAGATTATAAATTATGTACGCAAAGACGAAAGAGGACTGCAAGGTATCCTTTCGAGTATGGTAAGCAAAAAAGAATGGAATGAAAACTCGTTAAAGAAATTTGCATATATTATTTTGCGTTATCCAGGTGAATGGATGGCCCAACGAGCATTTGACCGTATGCGCAAACTACATCTAAAACTGACTCCTGCATGTTATACACAAAAAGAACTGAAACTACTCAAAGCAGATGTGTTCATGACCGGCAGCGACCAAGTGTGGGGACCTCTCTTTAAAGTAAAGTATGATCCGACCTACTTCCTTGATTTTACAGATAGCACTTCAAAGAAAATATCGTATGCCGCCAGCTTTGGACATACAGAGTTTACCCCCGATATCCTACGAGCATACAAGCTCCATATGTCGTCTTATACTCATCTTACTGTGAGAGAAAATAGTGCCGTAGAATTACTGAAAGACTTAGGCTTACATTGTGACGGTCAAGTATTGGATCCAACTTTACTTATTGACAAAAGCCAATGGTGCCAATACATCAAGAAAGAGATAAAAGGCAAATATGTGTTAATTTATGAAATTCATAACAATCCCCGGCTGGATACTTATGCCAAGTATTTTGCAGCCTATGTAGGTTTACCATTAGTACGTATTACACCAACTTTACATCAAGCTGTGAGAGGTGGGAAAATGGTGTTGCTACCTAATATTGGGGAATTCCTATCCTACATAAAGAATGCTACCTACATGGTAACAGACTCTTTCCACGGAACAGCTTTTGCTATTAATTTCAATACACAGTTTATCGAAGTTCTGCCCAATACCAAAACCGGAAGCAGGAATCAGAGTATCCTACATCTCACAGATTTACAAGATCGTATTGTTACAGATTTCAATGATTTCTCGTTGACCAATAAGAAGATTGATTTTGAAAGAGTTAACAATATTATTGCTACAGAGAGAGCAAAGTCAATACACACACTGAAAACAATCATTGAACAATAATTTTCTAATCATGAAAGTTCTATTAATTGACGTATATAATTACAATAAAGGAGGTGCTGAAACGGTATGTTTCAATACAGGCGATATGCTGGAACAAAATGGACACGAAGTGACATATTTTACGCTGAAGTGGAAGCAGAATCGCCCTTCTAAATTTGAAAAATACTTCCCTGAATCGAAAGATACACGCAAAGGAGTGTTTAGGCAAGTAATTAATCTTCGAAACTACTTTTACTATCCAGATGCAGCTCGCAAAATAGAGCAACTCATCATTGATGAAAAGCCAGACATTGCGCATATCCATCTGCTGTGGGGACAAATTTCCCCTTCCATTTTCACTATATTGAAAAAATACAATATTCCCATTGTTTTCACTATCCACGATTACCGTATAGTATGTCCTGCCTATAGTTTCAGAAACGGAAAGGATGAGGTCTGTGAAAAATGCCAAGGAAAGCACTTCTACCGTTGTGTCACCAACAGATGTACTAAAGGCAGTTATTTCCTAAGTATCTTTATGGCTGCTGAACAATACTACCGAAATAAATTCTTCAACCCGGCTAAATACATAGACGGCTTGCTCTACGTGAGTAACTTTGCTAAAGGAAAGCACGAAAAGTATATGCCTGCATTGAAAGAATTACCTAACATTGTACTTCATAACTTCTCAGTAAGTATCAGTGAACATCGCATACCATTAAAAGAGAAATACTTCTTATTCTTGGGTCGTTTGTCTCAAGAGAAAGGCATTATTACACTGATGAACGCATTTAAGAACAGACCTCAAGACAAACTGAAAATTGTAGGCGACGGACCATTGCGCAATCAATTAGAGGCTTATAAAGAGCAGCATGGGATAAAAAATATAGAATTCTTAGGCTATAAGAGCGGTCAAGAACTGATGGATTTGAAGAAGAATGCCTACTTTGTAGTAGTTCCATCAGAATGGTACGAGAACAATCCAATGGCAATCATCGAATCTTATTGTGAAGGTGTACCCGCCATTGGATCGCGTATCGGTGGCATCCCCGAAATTATCAATGAGGGTAAAACAGGTTATATATTTAAGCCGCACAATACAACTGAATTGACAGAAAAGATTGCTAAAGCATCGGATTTGAGCGCAGAAGTGTATCAGCAGATGAGTGATAACGCCATCAGTTTTGCCCACAAAGATATGAGCAAAGAGAGTTATTACAAGCGGCTACTCCCATTCTATGAACAACTATTAAATAATAAGAAATAGCAATGAAAATTTCAGTATTGGGAACCAGAGGATTTCCAAAGATACAAGGTGGAGTGGAAAAACATTGTGAATCACTCTACCCACTATTTAACGCAAAGTATCAAATAACAGTATATCGCCGTAAACCATATGTGAACTCAGATAAGACTTATCCCAATATAAAGTTCATTGACCTACCTTCCACTAAAATAAAAGGATTTGAAGCCGTATTTCACTCTTTTTTGGCTACCTTATCAGCATGCTTTGGAAAAAGTGATGTGGTACATATTCATAACATTGGTCCCGCACTGTTTGCCCCATTGCTCAGATTGTCTGGTAAGAAAGTGGTACTTACCTACCACAGTCCCAATTATGAACATACCAAATGGGGAAGAATGGCCAAAAAAATATTGAAATTCAGTGAAAGTATTGCATTGAATTGCTCACAGGCAATTATTTTTGTGAATAAATTCCAAATGCAAAAATATCCGGAAAAGGTACAAAAGAAGTCTGTTTATATTCCTAACGGAATACCCAATGTACAACCCACCTCGAAATGCAATTATATTAGCAGCATGGGATTAACACCTGGAAAATATGTAATCAGCGTGGGACGTATTACTCCTGAAAAGGGGTTCGATGTATTGATTCAAGCATTCGAGAAACTGAATACCGACTATAAGTTGGTGATAGTTGGCGGTGTGGAGGCAGAATCGGATTACGAAGAAAACCTTAAGAAGTTGATAAAGTCCAATCGGGTAGTCTTTACAGGGTATATCTTTGGCGAGAAACTTAACGAAGTGTATAGTCATGCCGGAATGTATGTGCTTTCTTCGTATAACGAAGGATTCCCGTTGGTATTATTGGAAGCTATGAGTTATCAATTAGATGTACTGGTGAGTGATATTCCAGCCACTCACTTAATAGATTTGAAAGAATCTGATTACTTCAAACCAGGTGATGTGCATGATTTGGCCTGCCACCTGCAACAAAAATTAGCGACACCCCAAAAACGTACATACAACTTGTCGGCTTTCGATTGGAACAAAATAGCGGAAAAAGTGGCAGAAGTATACAGAGGCTGTGTGTCACCTCGGTAATATGAAAATAGCACTATTGGAACAACAGTTTAGTGTTATTTCCCCATTTTTCTCTTGCATATCAAATACATTTGACGTAATTTTGTCACATATAAAAAAATCAGATGCTGCCACGAACCTCTTCCCCATGTGACCGGCAATAGCGTAGCGTACTTTAGACCCACCAGACAACAACGTTTTAGAATCAAAAATTAGCATGAAATTTAAACAAGGACTTATGGTCTGTTGCTTGTTGTGCTGTGCCCTCAAGGTACAAGCCCAATACTCCATGGGCAACACCGGGCTACTGAATATCCCCACAGCAGACATGCAGGAAGCCGGCACCTTTATGGGAGGTGGTAATTATCTGCCGGACGGCATGACACCGTTCAACTTCAATACCGGAAATTATTTCGTGAATATGACCTTCCTCTCGTTTGTGGAATTAAGTTATCGATGCACACTATTGAAAACCAGACGATATGACGGGAAAAGAGGCTATTTCCAGCAAGACCGGTCGATGACTGCACGTATACGACCATTGAAAGAAGGGAAATACCGGCCAAGTCTAGTAATAGGTGTAGACGACCCCTTCAAAAATACCGGAACAAACTATTTTGCCACTGTCTACGGCGCTCTTACCAAAGGCTTCTCCATTGCCCAAGGTGACCGTCTTGCTGTGACAGCAGGCTACTACATCCCACTGAATGATCACAGCATAAAAGACGGTCCTTTCGGAGGTATCAGCTACTCCCCTGCTTTCTGCCGGGAAATGACTGTCATGGCCGAATATGATTCGGAAGGTTTCAATGTGGGAGCTGCCGCCAGATTATGGAGGCAGCTCTCCATCCATGTGTTTACCAGAGAATTCAACAGCATATCGGGAGGGATACGGTATGAATGCAGGCTGTTGCACTAAGAGAGAGATGAAGGATTAAGGATTAGGGATTAAAGAGTAGGATGAAAAACAAGAGAAAAAGCGGTTTGAAGTGGATACTGGCAGTATGGTTCTGTGGTATTTCTGCAATGGCAGATGCCCAAGTGACAGAGGGCCTGAAAGCTATCGGAATGGAAAATATCCGATGTGCACAGACACCGGGAATGACCACTGTAAGTTTTGAGAACAACGTATATAGAAGTACCTACACCGGAGTGGGCAAAGCCATAGATGCCTGCTTGGGAAGCAAGACAAAGGGCGATTTGCAATTGGTGGTACTGGAAAACCGGATTCCCAGGCTTTGCATCAATCTGCCGGATACATTGACGGAAGCATACAGAAACGGAGAAATCAACCTGACACAAGTATATCAGCAAATGGGGATTACAGTAGATACGGATCCTGCCATGAAGGCATTGAAAAATGCCGGTCAGGAAGAAGTGCCGTCTGCCTGGAAGGTGGATTTGGTGATATACCCCGATTTGTTTTTGGAGAACAATACGTTTGACGAACTGTATACATATGCCATCAACCTGAATCCGGCAGTGGAAATGGCTCTATGGAAAGGTGGGAAAATGACCGCACAAGTGATACTGCCCGTAGCCACCAATCTGAGTGGAGAGATGAAACGGATAAGACCGGGAATCATAGCTCTATCGCAGGATGTACGCTTCAGGCA
>UMFH01038640.1_pt1 | contig 11013 bp, 7 predicted proteins | sample 1964941 | NCBI WGS metagenome assembly UMFH01 (sample SAMEA4836039, study PRJEB28245) | human gut metagenome | biome: gut microbiome; material: fecal sample | place: Denmark | collected 2008
GATTATCTTCTGCGTGTTGGAGATGATGATGTTGAAATCGGAATCATCAATCGTGTGCAGAATAGTACCCGTTTCGTCCAGAAAGTGGAACTTGATATTTGAATCAAGCACACGGGCATACTCCGGCGGCACGACCTTCGTCTTATCAAAGGTCATGATTTCACGGAGCGACTGAAGGACGGTCTTGTCCGGCGCAAATACGAGGGCATTGTGGCAGAACCGCTTATCCCTCGGATACTTCTTCGCAAGCAGGAATTCATAGAAGATACAGGTAGCCATGAGGATGGTTTTACCAAGTCCCATCGTGAGGGCGTAGATGTAGTTCGGATAGTCCTCTCGATATTTTTTCATCTGCTTGAAAAGTGTGTCGGTCTGCTTCTCGGTCGGGGCATCAAAGAGACGAATCTGACCGCCTTTGTCGATGGAATAATAAGACGCATCGGAGAAGCGGTCTCTCTTATGACGCCAGTCATCGAACATCTCGTAGACCTGTTTGTTATTCATGAATTCCTTTACGAAGACATACATCTCAAGAGCCTCAAACTGCGGTTTCCGCAGAAAGGCGTGGGGATTCTCCTCACTGTCGTTATAGGCGAGGAACTTCCTCGTGAGGTCATTATAACGGGAACGAATCTTTCCTCGGTTCGTGGTGTAGTAGTACCACAGCTGCTGATTAAAGGAAAAATTCGGATCAAATTCTACAGCCATTTAATGCACCTCCACTTCCAAAGACTCGGAGAGCAGGTCGGTGATCTTAACTTTGATAGTTCCACAGCCTTCCGGGATGTCGTAGATACCCTTCACCATCTCGTTCTTTCCGGGGACATCGGTAACGGTCGGCTGCATGACTACGCCATCGTAGTTCCAGTCAATCATGATGGAGTCGACCAGCTGACGCCAGTCCTCCACGTATTCCCTCTGCAGGGAGAGCTTCTGCATCAGGTTCATCGGATAGAAAGCGCGGATGATGAGTTTACCGCCTTCACGGACGATCTCCGCCTCAGAGTCACGCTTGAGCTGGAGGTCTTTCTTGTCACGCAGAATATCTACAATCTGAACATCAACCTTATAGTCACTCAGTTCTTGTTCCAGCGCACCTTTGAGGTCAGGTTCATGCCCCATGCAGACGATAGTAATGCGTTCCACGGGCTGATTTGGATTTTCATCCTTGCGTTTCTCGTAGGTTTTGTACGGTAGGTTGGCAAGAAGCTCTTTAAGGTCAGCCTTGGTGGCAATACGGTTGACCGGCATGATCTTTACCATTCTGCCGTCTAACTCGCCATCCCAAACATCACTTTGCGGGAAAGGTTGGATTTCCAAGGCGGCAATCAGAAGGTCGCGGGCTTCTACGGGATTGCGGAAGAAGTCGTAGTTATTCACGTTGTAGACCTCAAAGCCCGTGTACTTCACGTCCTCCTCAAGAGCCGAAGTATCCATGCCCTTTGCCTTAAAGAAGTCGATGACTTTGCTACGCTCCTCGGAATCCAGTTCATCACTGCCGCCTGCGCTTGCGGCGGCATAGTAATCGGATTCCTCGGCAACCATTGGGGGCTGCGGCTCGACTTCATATGTGATAGGTTTATGCTCCGGTTCCAGTTCCTTTGCAACGGCGAGCAGACGTTTTGTGGTAGTCTGGATCGCGCCGAGGTTAATGTCCGCACCGATAAATCGTCTGCCGAGTTTCATGGCAACAGCCTGTGTTGTGCCGCTGCCCATGAAACAGTCAAATACGATATCTCCGGGGTTGGATAGCATGGTCATAACCCGTGTAAGCAATTCTTCCGATTTCTGCGTTGGATAATATAATTTCTCCGGGTCAGTAGGGCTTGTGATTTTTTTCACATCAGTCCACCAATCATTTAGCGGTGTACCCTCCTCTCGTAATTTTGCGTTTTCTCCTTTACACGCACTTCTTCCCCTTTGAATTGATCCTTCAGAATAAGGACGATAAATGGTGTTGAACGTCCATTTTTCGTTGTGACGTGAATACCACAGAAGATTATCATGCTTACGAGGCATTTCAGTTTTGGGAATTCCACCGCCGCTATAACAATAAATGATCTCGTTGTGAAAATTTTGGATGCCGAAGACTTCATCCATCAAACATCTTAAATGGTGGACCTTATGCCAATCGCAATGTAAAACAATGCTGCCATATTCCGACATGAGTTCACGCAATAAAATCATTCTTTCATACATAAACTGAAGGTACTCATCGTTTGTCCAAATATCGCTGTACTGCTTTTCTTCAAAAGAAGAACTGTCGGATTCTGCCTTGCCAACGCCACGAATATCAATCTTTTTCTTGTAGTCAGCTTTACTGTCAAATGGAGGGTCGATGTAGATGAGATCAATCTGCCCACGGTACTCCTTCAACATATGGCTCATGACTTGAAGATTGTCTCCCCAGAATATCTTGTTGATCCAGCCATTCTGCTCTTTGCCATAGGTCTCCCGCAGCTGTGCCGGATAATACTGCGTTGAACGGTAAGGACGCTTGCCGGTCCACCGCAGTTCCGGGAATCCCTTAATTGTTGGGCGCTGTTCAAATTCAAAAGTAAGCTGCTCATCCATTGTGGTTATCCTCCATTTTATCGTTTCTTGCGTCATATCCGTATTTCGCGGCGATAGTTGTTATTTCTGCAGCTCTGATAGGAACGAGCTGCTGTTCCTCATATAAATTCCTTCCAAGCAGAGAGTGAAGCATGATATACTTATCTGTTTCAAGCAGGTTCGGATTCTCGCTCAGAAAGCCGTTTACACGTTCCAGCATTGCAGGGTCGGTCAGTTGTAAAATAGTGGAGCCGATGTCATTCTCGCCTGCATCATGGAGTTTCTTGAGGCTGCTCAACATTCCGAGCCAATGATACAGGACTTTTCGCTTTTCGGCATCGGCTTCTTCCTGCGTCATCTTTGTGGTGGCTTTCGGCTGTCTTACATCAACATCCGTACTTGTTTTTGATTTCGCAAGGACTGCATCTGCTTTCAGTTCTTTTGATGTAAGAGCCTCTTTTGTGCGGCGGTAGAACGGAACGATATGTTCATGCCACACATTCGGAAGCACTTCATAAAAGAAGATGTCAACGGCTCTATCAACGATGATTTCAGTGGCTTCCATCGCCGTGTCCCGGACGGTGTCTTTGAAGTAGTCCTTAACAGGAGAACTTCTTCTGGCGGGAGCGGCAGGCGGTGATGAAGTCCTCTGCTGAACCATAGGAGTGTTATCAACATAGTGCTTCAGTTCCCGCAGAACCCTATGAGGTTTGCGATTCATGAGCCGTCCGTACTCATCAATAAAAGCCTCGTCACGTTTCCATTTCGCAAAAAGCTCATCATCGGGAATGATATATATGATATTGTCTTTTCTGACTCTGTGTTCAGCCATATCATCGCTCCCTTATTTATTCTTGCAGTAGAATCGGAAGTCACACGCATTGCAGACCTTCGGGTCATCGGAACAGCGGTGGAAATCCTTCTTCATTATCTTCTTGACTGTATCATCGAATACCGCCATCGTTCCTTCCACAGCGGATTTCGTGTACGGATATGAGATTGTCGGCACACCGTCATCCTCGCCGGTATAGTAGAGGTGCATTTTGCTGACTTTCTGCCCGGTGCGTTCCTCCACAAGATGGGCGTAGATATGAAGCTGCCGTCTGTACTGTTCAAGCCTTGCCCGCATCTTCTCCATGTCGGGCTTGCGCTCGGCTTTGAAGTCTACAATTTCAACCGTGTCTCCCTCGCCGCGAATCAGGTCGATTTTACCTTCGATGATGTAGTCTGGCTTTACCAGAGATACATCGACCTCAGCCTGCTGTATCTGCGACCAGTCACCATGCTGTCTCTCTACATAGCGAAGTACCTGTTTCAGAGCCGCTTCACGCTGGGGACCGGCGAGGTAGGTATGCTCGGTCTTTGTGAGAGACACATAGTTCCAGTCAAACCATCGGCTGACATTCTCCTCGGTGATAGTCTGCTCCTCATGCCGCAGGGCGGCGCGGTGTATGTCCTCAATCGTCTCGTGAACGAGCGTACCAAAGAGCATAGCGTTCGCACGGACGGGCATAAATTCCAGTTCCTTATAGAACTTGTACTGCAAGGCGCAGGTCTCGTAAACCGTGATATGCGATGTGAACGAGTAGGTATTCTTGATGTTCACATCCTTTATCGGCTTGAAGTCAAATTCACTTATATCAAATCCGGGGCTTTCCACGGATTGCAGTTCCCCGTAGATGTCTTTGAAGTAGTTGCTGGGCGTACGCTTGTCCTCGCAGCAGGTCAGGATCAGCAAATCCTGTGCACGGGAGAACGCCGTGTAGTAAAGACGCCAGAAGTCAAAGAACTTCGTGACCTCATACGGCTCGAAAGCGGGACGCTTAAAGTAGCGATCCTCTATCTGCATCATCAGGTCATTCGTGTTCTTCCTCGGCACATTCGCCAGGGAGTCTACCAGGACAATCGGAAATTCCATGCCCTTGGACTGGTGGATAGTGAGGAACGAAACGCAGCCGCTCGGCGCATACTCCGAATCGTCCTCGTACTCCGTGATGCCGCCGTCAAAGAGCAGACGGAGATACAGATTGAAGAGCATCTCGGTATTCTGATCGATACGGCGCTTGCCGCGAAATTCTCCTGCGTCCAAGACGTCCACTCGGTGCAGATACTCGAACTTGCCGATGATCTGCGTCAGTTTGGCGATATTGCGAGCGGGGCGGATATCTACCACGCCGACATCCATCTCCGTATCGAGGATTCCTGCGAAGGGCTGGAATTCAAATAGCTGATACATGAGTCCGCAGTAGGCGTAGTCCGTTGCGCCTGTCAAGCCGACATGGTCTTTTCCACGGCGGCGTATCCACTTAAGAAGCTCCGTGTTCTCCGGCTGTGTGAGATACTCGTTTGCCGTCATGATGCAGTTTCGGTAGTAAGTCATATGCTCCGGCTGAAGGAAGGTGTAATCGCCGTTCTCCAAGCCCTGGATATAGCGTGGGAACATCAGCATGAGGCAACCGAGGGCAAGCCGCACCTCGTCACGCTGGAAGAACATATCCGAACGCGGCGAGTAAACATTTATATGATTATCCTCCAGGAAACGGGCAAGAGCCGTCACTCGCGGATGCTTCACCGAATTGAAAAGAAACGCAATCTGGTTATAGTCCTTGAGTTTGCCGGAGGCTTTCAGGTCATTGATGAACCAAAGGATTTTCTCGTGCCATTCGTCCGTATCGTCCACACCTGCGAGTTTCACAACCGCAGGGCTGTGGAGCGTGGTTTTCTCGTGCGGTTCGATTCGCTTGTCGTATCTGAAGTTATCCCAGCGGAACTTGAACTTCGCACCGTCCGTGGTAGCCATCCATTCGTTGTAGAAATCAACGATGTCGCTGTTGGAGCGGTAGTTGATAACCAGCGGAATGATACGGCACTCGCCGTCTGCGAACTTCTGCGGAAACTCCAGGATATTACGGATGGTCGCACCACGGAAGCGGTACAAGCCCTGGTCATCGTCACCGACCACGCAGATGTTCTTCCTTTCTCCTGCGAGGAGGAACATAAGCTGCTCCTGGATGAAGTTCGTGTCCTGGTACTCATCGACCATGATGTGCGTAACCTTGGAGCGAAGTTCACCAAGAATCTCCGTATTATCCTGCAGGAGATGGTAGGCTTCGATCTGGATGGACGAGAAGTCCATCAGATTGCCTTCTGTGAGGATTTCACGGTACTCCTTCAGCATCCGACCGAGAGCGGCAATCGACAGGTCGGAGTCAGACATAAGCTCCTCCGGCGTCACCAATTCCTCGGACAGGTTATTGACATAGTTGCAGATAGCCTCGGCCTGCTTCCACGCTCCGCCGTTCGGGAGAGCAATCTCGACTTCCGGAATATTCCTGAAACGGTGGATATTCTGAAAGACCATGTACTGCTGGTCAAAGGCATCAAGGAGACGGTAGTTCCTGCGGAGCCTTGTAAACTCCAGGTGTTCTTTCAGGATACGAAGGCACAGCGAATGAAACGTGCCGATATACATCTCGTTGATGTTCGCCACGATTCCTCGGTCGGACAGTTCATTCGTGATTCTTGTAATCAGTTCCTTTGCGGCCTTCTCCGTGAAAGTGGCAATGAAGATGCTTTCGGGCTTCACGCCGCATTCCTCTATGAGATAGATGGCGCGCTGAACGAGCGTATAGGTCTTGCCGGTTCCGGGACCTGCCGTGATAAGGACGGGACCGTCTGCGGCGACTATAGCCTTTCTCTGTCCCTCGTTCGCATTTCCAAAATCAAACATATCGGTGCCTAACATCCTTTCGGTTATTCATCAGATGCGGGACTCCCGTCCGGCACGACTTCCATGATGTCAGCTATGTCACATTGAAGAGCGGTGCATATCTTAAGGAGAACCGCCGTGCTGACATTCTCCCCGTGCGTGAGTTTTGCCACGGTGGAGGAACTAAGCTGCGCTGCCTCCCTCAAGTCCTGCTTCTTCATATCTTTGTCTATAAGCAATTTCCATAACTTTTTATAGCTGATAACCATGTATATGCTCCTCTGATTGTCACCCTTTGTTTCCGTCAGGGGCGTGTCTCTTTCAAGTAACTAAACGGTTACAAATAATTATAGCACATTCCGTTTCCAAAATCAAGAGTTGAGTTCGAGAACACGAATTTTTATTTTTCAAAAGTAGTATCCGCTATGAGGCGGGATTACAGGACGTGTTCAAGGGTGTTCAAAGAAATTTGCAAAACCTATTGACTTTTGGCCGAAAATAGTGTAAACTAAAGGTTACAGTCCACCAATATGACTGAGAAAGAGGAATCGATAGACTATGAAGGCAGAATTGATTGCAAATATCATCGCTGCTCATTGCTCCGGGGACGAGGCGTCCTTCAAGACCGCTGTGGAGGCTTTGGCAGCTGACGAGGATAAAAAGGGGAACAGCCGTGTTTCAAGTATGATCCTCGATGCGTATAAAGGAAAGAACATCACACTTATGAAAAAGCCCGAAGTCGCGCAACCTGCGGGCGGAGGATTTGCCGTGCAGTCCGTCGGTGGTGGTTCAGCCGCTCCCCGCGACAAAGACAGCCTCCTGGAGCTATACGATATTGTCCACTCGGACATATCGCTCTCTGATGTAGTGCTGCCTGAGAACCAAAGGAAACTGCTCCTTCAGATCTTAGAGGAACGCAAGAATAACAGCAAGCTGGCAAAGCATAACCTGCCTCCTGCAAATCGTCTGCTTCTCTGCGGGCCTCCGGGCTGCGGAAAAACAATGACGGCTTACGCCATTGCGCACGAACTGAATCTGCCGATGGCTTATGTGCGGATAGACGGTCTTGTATCCTCATACCTCGGACAGACAAGCGTTAACCTTAGAAAAATTTTCTCCAGCGTGGGAAATCAGAACTTCGTCCTGTTTTTGGACGAGTTTGACGCTATCGCCAAGAAGCGTGATGACGGTCATGAAATGGGAGAACTGAAGCGTGTCGTAACGGCTCTGCTCCAGAACTTCGACAATATGCCGTCAAATGTGTTTCTAATTGCAGCTACCAACCACGAGCATCTGCTTGATCCCGCCATATGGAGACGCTTTAACTATACCATCAATATTGGTTACCCGGACGCTGACCAGCGCAGTGAATTAATTCAGCGGTGGTTCAAGGAATATACCGTTGAAACAGAGGTGGATGTACAGAAGCTGACCGACCTTACTGCTGACCGCAGCGTGGCACAGATAAAGGAACTGGTTATCTCTGCTGCAAAGCGATATGTCACAACCGATAAGCCGGTCACGATGGAGGATATGATAGAACTGCTCATTCAGCAGATGACGAATAATTCCAACGGTGCGGGCGTGGTGGATGCGGCCGCCGAACTGAAAGCAAGAGGCGTAAGTGTTCGGACGCTGGCGAAAGCAATCGGTATGCCGCACAACACACTCAGCTATCAGATCAATAAGATAACCAAAGGCAAAGAGGTGGATGAATAGGCATGGCAGGTGATTTTCGACCTCATCTCCTCATCACAGAGGACGATGTAGAGACTCTTGAAAATGTAAAGCAAGCGCGGAGCAAAGACCTGGGATTGGATCGAATGGCACATGGGACGAAACTGTCCACAGATCTGCAGGAAATTGTCTCCGCCTATACCCGTGTGCAAGGAACGGATTCTCTCCGTGATGAGGATATCCGTCTTTTTGAAGTTGTCCTCCAAGAGGGAGAAAAATTCTCGAACAAAACTCTTCGTGAATTCCTGGAACAAGAAGGAATGACCATCGCTTCTGTCAGGGATTCCCGTCATGCCATCGTATCTTCGCCAAAAGCCAAATTTGACTCTCTTCAGCAGAGGGTCGGAAACTACCGCGACAATAAACGCAGCAATAAAAAGTTCCAGTACATTGACAGTTTTCATTTTCCTGATCCGATTGAGAAACAGGCTCCTTCCATAAAAGAGATGCTGGAGAAGGAGGCAACCTTCCCTCTTGATGTCGAGATCATGGAGCAGCTTTTGCCGAAGGGAACCGATCCGCAGGTTCAGGCTCGTGCAGAAGAACGGCTTATTGCGCTCATACAGCAGAACCAGGGTGTTATCCAGTCAAAGCCGTATAAACTTTCTGATGGGACACCTATCGTCCGTGCAGAGATTCCGCTCGGAAAACTCGAAGAGATATCTGGCGATACCATCGTCAGCCATGTCGCACCGACAGGTTTTTACGCTACATCTCCTATGTACGCCGTCCCTGCGCAGAAGCAGATGTCCCTTAATCCGAATGTTTCCATTGATGAACTTCCTATCGTGGCGGTGCTTGATACTGGAGTTGATTTCCCTCCTGAACTTGAACCGCTGATTGTTGAACATTGGGTGCCGACGGGGGCAGCTCCAGGCGATATGAAGCATGGAACCAATGTGGCGGGAAAGGTCGCATTTGAGAACCTCGGCGAGCAGCTTGCCTCTGGTGTCCTCACACCGAGAGCAAGAATCATAGACTGCAATATCCGCGGGCTTGATCCCGATTCCAAAAAGCCGGATCGTCCTGACCTTATCTGTAACAGTACCATGATTGCAAGAATCAAAGAGGCTGTTCTGCGTTACAAGGACATCACGAAAATCTTTAACTTCTCATCGAGCGAGGAAACACCTATCCAAGGTGACGAAATAAGCATCCTCGGCTATGAGTTGGATGTTCTTGCGATTCAACATGGTGTGAAGTTTACCATTTCGGCTGGCAATCACTATCTGTACCGCAGTCAGGATTCACTCCAGGACATTCTGAATGATGATGATAACCGCATAGCGGCACCGGCTGATTCAATGTTGAACATAGCTGTCGGTGCGATTGTCGGTGCAGAGCATAAGGAAGGCTTGAGCCGTCAGTACGATGTGGCTCCTTATTCGAGAATCGGTCCGGGATTCAGAGGCTTCCGAAAGCCCGATATCGTTTCTTACGCAGGAACGATGACCAAGGCCGACTTTGTACCACCCGATGAATATGCCATGATGATTGCAAGCGGCGGTCAGTGGGCATTTGAAGCCGGGACAAGCTTTGCTGCTCCTACTATCGCAGGAGACCTTGCGGAGATATCTGAGTCCGTTCCCGACCATGATATTCTTTTGTCGGAGGCACTTCTCTATCACGGTGCAGAGATGCCTATCGCCGAGGTGAAGAAAAAGAAAATTTCCAGAGATGACAATGCGTTCTACGGCAATCTATATGGCAGAGGCATTGCAAACCCGCTCGCGAGTATGTTTTCCACGGCGCATCGTGTGACATTTCTACATCGCGGTATCATGAATAAGAAATTCAAGCAGCACGCGAAATTTCTCATGCCGAGCGTCTGCGATACACAGATGGATATGAGCAAGCGTGATAAAAAGGTACGGGTGACCGTCACCTGCGTGACACAGCCACCGGTTGATAAAACCAAGGGGGCGGAGTATCTCGGAGCATATGTAAATGCATCGCTTCATTCAAGAAACAGCAACGATAAACTGGTTACGAACAATCCCTCGGAATCTGACGGACGCAAGGATTGGGATACCTGTTTCCATTTTGAACAGGAGTTTTCCAGTTTTCACGGTGGTGATTGGGAAGTGTGGCTTGAACTGCATACCCGCTACGATGTAGAGGACGAGCAGGAAATAGACTATGCTCTCGCAATAACGATTGAGGACTTAACGGAATCACTTCAGCTTTATGATGCTATCATGAATGAAGCTCAGAACCGCTTTCCGGCAGTGCAGCTTGTCCGTCTTCCTGTTCGTACTTAAAAAAAGAGAGCGAGGTGTTCTCTTTTTGGAGATGCACCTCGTTCTTCTTTAATCTTTGCGCTGGCTTTTCAAGAAAGCGATATACTGATTGACCTGATCTATCTCATCTTGGCTCAAGTCCTCGGTATCTTTGATTCCCGCAGCAACGGTACCGCCGGAGCTTTCGGCAGCAGGTTCATCAATGTATCCTGCCGCGGCCATCAATTCCTCATAGGGAACGCCGAGGGCAGAGGCGATAGATCGAAGCACCTGCGGAGATGTCTGTTTCCGCAAGCCATCCTCTATTCGTTTTACTTCTGTATGGCTGATATCGGCAAGTTCAGCAAGCCGCCTGATCGACAGCCCTTTTTCTGTTCTTTTTTCCCTTATATAAGTTCCAAGTTCGTTCATGATACAGTCCTCCTCGCTTGAACCTCTTTCATTATAGCATAAGCGTAACCTAAAAGCAACACTTTTTTGAACAAAGGCTTGTGTTTTGTAACCTAAAGGTGTATACTATAGAAAAACGGAATCTAAAGTTCCAAAATCGGTCGACCGCTCCCATGCGGTCTATCTTTTGAACGCAGTGGAACCTTTAGGTTTCGGAAAGGAGTAAGGTAATGAAGCCCAATATTGAATACATCAAACAGGAAATGGAACGGCATAAGTGGACAGGCAGCCAGCTTGCCATGAAAATGGGCGTTTCACGAATGGAAGTAAGCCGACTTTTACGCGGAAAGCGAGTCGGCGGCAAGAAGTGCATTGGCGGTCTTG
>UMFH01029325.1_pt1 | contig 10980 bp, 16 predicted proteins | sample 1964941 | NCBI WGS metagenome assembly UMFH01 (sample SAMEA4836039, study PRJEB28245) | human gut metagenome | biome: gut microbiome; material: fecal sample | place: Denmark | collected 2008
GCAGTCTTTTGCCTCTGTCAGATAGCCGTGGACTTCCGTTCGGTGTAAAGATTATACACGCTTGGTAAACCTCCAATTCGTTTCCGGTCGCTTTGGGCACCACTGTGGTGAAACAGCGGCATAGCGTCCGGGTATATGCCGTCCGCCGGAATCCTTATCCTGACGAACAATTTTGTAATGTCGGCAAGCTCTCCACAGTCCTCGTTTTCCTTGCTGAATCGAATAGCAATACTTGCATTTGCTGCAATGCGGCAGTGCCTTTTCTTCAGGGCGGTAAAGCAACGGCGGATATTCCTGTATGAGCGGAGCACGCCAAACATCCTTGAATAGTTTGCTTCCGATCATAAATACAGGGATGTTTCCTTTTCTTTCCATAACGCTTTCGATCCAACCGCGTTTTAGTTTACCATGCCCGCCGAGTAGGATCCATTCCACATTTGGAATCTCCATTCGCTCTGCAAATAACCGCATTGGTTCAATGCAAAGGAATGTATGATACCCGTCAGCAGTAAACACATTGCCCCGCTCGGTCAGGCGAGTGCCATACCAGAAGTTATCCGCCGGTATCAGCACCCCCGCTTCAAGCAGTTCTTCATAGCGGTTAGCCAAATGCACCTCCGATAAGAAACGCTATTGTTGTCCACATGGTTTTCCTCTTTTCTATCCAATGATCCAGAAAGGTCCGCCGGCTCCGGCGTGGGTGCTTGCCTCATTCAGAATGATGGACAGATCCCACTCCATACTGCTTCGGTCGTAACTTGCCGGATCGGCTACAAGTATTTTCCCATCCTTTACACCGCGCAGGACGATAAAGTGACCGGAGCTTGTGAAATGCCCCTTCAGCATAATGGCGACCACCAATTTGCCGTCAGTCAGAGCGTCTGCAATTTTCTGCCCGTCCGAAGCCGTACAGCCCTCAACATTCAGTCCCCACGCTTTTGCGGCGGCAGGGATCAGCGCGTGATAGGAGCCGCTGCCCGAACACCAATAGCCGTTTTCATACGACCATCTTGCCATCTCGATGGGGTCAACGGTATCGTTTGTCAGCGAGGATACAACGATCGACATCGCCGTAGGCCCACAGCCGTAGCCGCCGATATGGTCAGTGCCATACGGCTGCCCCGCATAGCGTTCATCCAGCTGATTGAAATAGACGACCTCGGTTTGTCCGTCCGTAAAGCGGATATTACCGAGCGAGGAAACCGTTGTATACCCAGCAGGAAGCCCCTGAAACATACTGTCCCCGAGGAACAGACTGAGGTTATACGCATAATCGTCGGCAAGGTCCTTCTGCTCGGCGGTCAGATGGAATACCTCATCGGCAAAGTAGGCTTCACCGTTGTAGGAAACGGTATAAACGATCCACTTTTCCGTGGTTGTCGTTACGGTTTTCGTTGTGGTTTCCTCGCCGGTCGAGGCATCTACCGTTACCGAGGTCGTGACCGTTTCAACTGTGCGTTCCTCTTCCTTTTTGGTATAGGAATAGAGCTTGTCCTTGCCGCTGCGCAGCATGGATTCCATATCCGATACGGACACAGCGGCATAGTCCTCGTTCTTTGCCGCACAGTATTGTCCGACAAACTGATTGGCGTTGAAATTCGGTGAGCTTTCATAAGGGTTTATGACCTCTTTGCCGTCAGCGGTACAGGCAGCGTAATCGTTGTCTATTGCACTCAGCGTATCGGTAAGCGCCTCGGACAGCATACGGCTCACGGCAGTAGAGATCTCGGTCAGATTGCTGTCGATTACCGCACTGCTGTTCATAATCGGCGTATCGGGGTAGGCCGGAGAACGGGAATTGCCAAAGCCTCCGAATATGATTCCGGGGAGCATACACAGAATGAGGATCGGAATCATCAGCACGGCGGTCGCCGCAATGATAACCTTACCGACAAACTTTCGGTTTTCCCACGCAAAGCCGGCAACGGCACCCCACACACCTCCGGCAGCCGCACCCTTGGCAGCGCCGGCGATGGCTTTTCCGGTTTTAACAGCACCTCGCACCGCTTGTGCGGCCTGTGCGCCTTTCTGCAACGGTTCAGCAACCGGACGACTGTTATCCGCCATCAGATCTTATCCTTTCGCCGGGGAGCTTTCGGCAGCCTTTTGACAAGGCTTTCCTCATAGACGATACTGCCGTCGTCTGCTTTATGAGGCTTTCGCTCTACGGTATCCGTTGCATATTGCTTATACCAAGAGGTGCCGTCCGCAGCTGTGACGGTCGTGTATTCTCCTTCGGGCGGCATATACTGGTCGGTGTGATACATTCCCATAGCGATGCCCTCCGGGTGCTCGTCATTCGTTTCGGTTGCGAAGATATGTCCGCCTCCGATCTCCACATCGGAAAAGGACGGGACTCCTTCCGCTTCCGGCCCGAGCGCCGTATATCCCATATAGGACATAAGAGAGTCCGCAGCGCTTTCACCGGAAATAGAGCCGGTCGAAGAAATATTGCCGGTTGCGATCTTGCCGATCACGCTGTTGGCGAAGCCTCCTCCCTTACCGAGCGAGGAATTGAATACCATACCGCCGAGGCCGCCGTTTTTTGAGCCGGTGGCGTTGTTAATGGCGGTGTTTGTGACCTTTCGGCTCACAACGCCGGAAAGTCCGCCCTTCATAAAGGTGTTGCTACCACCGCCGGAGCTCCTGCTGGAGCCGCCGACTTTACCTGCATAATTTTTTGCCACTCCGATCCCGCGCATAGCGATCATCGCCTCAGCCAGCATAGAGCCGCCGGTGTGTCCGACATTGATACCGAGAGAGGACATAAAGCTGTCGATCTTCTGTGATACCTTCAAAAAGGCGATTGCGCACAGAAACCATACGAACAGATTTCCGGTGACAGATTCTTTCCCGACGGCGTTTACCTGATCCTGTACTTCGCTTTCGGTCAAAGCAAACGCCGGAACGGTCGTCAGCGAAACGGTCACGGCAACGGCAAGCAGGATAATGAGTATTTTATGTTTTCTTTTCATCGTTCCTCCTTAAAGTGCCAAAGGGTTGGAGAGAAACTGCCCCACCATACTGGTAAAGAGCCGCAGGCACCAGGCGTTCATCAGCAGCAGGAATACCTGTCCGCCGAACATACGGCACCAGCTCTTAAAGATGCTGGAAGTGGTCTGCGATGCGCCCATGGCAAAGGCGACCGGTGCGGTAAACACCAGCACGCCGAGCAGCACATAGCGCTCCGCCGCTTCAAACAGCAGCTTGATGTAATTCCAAGCCAGAATCAGTATGAGGATCAGTGCGATCAATGCTACGGTGCCGCTTGCACATACGCCGAGTATCGTCAGGAAAACGGAATTGAAGCTGGCAAAGTCAAGCGGCGGCAATTCGGAATTGAGTATCCACTGATAGGGCGTCCCTCCGATTTTCAGTATGATATTTACGATTTCGTCCGCAAAGTAGGCCAGCAGAATAAAGAGTATGGAACGGATGGAAAGTTTCACGGGATCTTCCGCTTCAATGCCGGCGGAAAGCCCGTAATTCTTAAAGAGCTGCCACACCCAGTTAAGCAGGATGAGCCCAACCGCCAGAGCAACGAATATTTTATACATCGTTTCTGCCGCAGGGAAATACCGCTTGAAGGTGTCCATATTACAGCCCAGTGCGCCCAAAACCGAGGTGTTGATAATGTCCAGTCCGTTCATGACCTGTTCTGCGATCCACTCTACGATTCCGTCAAGTATGCCCAAGACATCGACCTCCTTTCATTTCGGCGGGAACGGTTATCCGTTCCACTTGCCGCCGGAGAAGAAGGGAGTGATATAGGCCATAATGAAGCCGAGACCGTTAAGGATCGCCCAGGTGATGATGATACGCTTCAGCCAGGCACGGGCTTCATCCACCGTCCGTCCCGATTTGGAGAAATTCATCATCAGAAGTGCAATGGCGGCGGTCACAACGGCAGCAATGGTAGAAATCGTGAGAATCTGCGTATACACATCCTTCATGATCTCGTTTGCCTTTTCCCATACCGTTGTCGCCGCAAAGGCGGGCATCGTGTTTGCCGCCAGCATTGTGGCGCTGAGAAAACCGGCAAAAAGAAAACGCCCCCAGTTGATATGGCGGCGCTCCTTCCGGTCCTTCGGCTTTGTGGTTTTCAGTTGATTTTTCACTGTGTACCTCCTTGAAAAAATACTAAGCCGCCCCGAAAAATGGGACGGCTTGTGCAGTCGTGCCGATCAGGGCAACAAAAAAACACCATCGAAAAAAGCGTGTTATCCTTAACGGAGTTTACGCAAACCGAGTAGGATGATAGAAATTGACAGTATGGCAAATGCTATACTGTCTTTTCTTATGCAAAAGCGAAATAGGAAGTGACGGCATTATCTTGGCTTGGGTGGAAAAAGCTATAATTATGTGGTATAATACTATTTAATAGTTCAAATGACAGTAAATCACAAAGGTAATTACCGATGAGACACTGAAAACGACCGAATAGGCAAAAAACAACATTTCCTCTTTTTTATTTGCTATGATGGTACTGCAAATGAAAAAGGAGGATAACATATATGCAAGAAATTAGAACAATTGAGCTTGTCAAGCGGTACAAAAATCTGACTGCTGTAGACAAGCTCAATTTAGAAATTCAGCAAGGTGAATTGTTTTCTCTGCTTGGTGTAAACGGTGCCGGAAAGACTACAGCAATCAAAATGCTTTCCTGCCTGACAAAACCTACGAGTGGAGATGCTATTGTAGGCGGATACAGTATTACAAAGGAATCTGAACAGGTAAAGCGCTTGATTGGTGTATCTCCGCAAGAAACCGCCGTTGCCCCTAACCTTTCCGTAAAAGAGAATTTAGAACTAATCTGCGGTATCCACGGTTTTTCAAAAGAAAAAACGAAAGCAAAGATACAGGAACTTTCTGAGCAGTTTTCTCTGGACAGTGTTCTTCAGAGGAAAGCCGGTAAATTATCCGGCGGTTGGCAGCGACGTATAAGCATTGCTATGGCACTGATCAGCGAACCCCAAATTCTATTTCTGGACGAACCCACGCTTGGTTTGGATGTTCTTGCAAGGCATGACCTTTGGGAAGTAATCCGCTCTATGCAAGGCAAGATTACGATCATTCTGACCACACATTATATGGAAGAAGCCGAAGCTCTCTCCGACCGCATAGGTATTATGAAAAATGGCCGCCTCCTTGCGGTAGGAACAGTAGAAGAATTGAACGCAGCGGCTGGAACAAAAGATTTTGAAACAGCCTTCGTTTCTATTGTAAAGGAGGGGGCGTAATGAGAATGATGACTTTTGCCAAGAGATGTGCCAAAGAGATTTTGCGAGATCCAATCAATCTTGCTTTTGGGTTGGGGTTCCCCTTAGTCTTACTAGTGCTTTTAAGTGCTATTCAAGCGAATATTCCGGTGAACTTATTTGAGATTAACACACTGACTCCGGGTATTACCGTATTCGGATTGTCGTTTATGACACTTTTTTCAGCAACTCTGATTTCTAAAGATCGGGAAAGCGCCCTCTTGCAGAGATTGTATACGACACCGCTCACGGGAATTGACTTTATCTTAGGATATATGCTCCCAATCCTGCCTATAGCAATCGGACAGACCATAATCTGCTATTTGTTTGCGATTCCTTTAGGACTCGAAGTTAGTGTAAACATTATTTATTCCGTTATTGGCATTATCCCCATGGCAATTTTTAATATTGCACTCGGACTTTTGTGTGGCAGTGTTTTGGGAGTGAAACAGGTTGGCGGTATTTGCGGAGCACTACTTACCAATCTTTCTGCTTGGTTTTCGGGCGTTTGGTTTGATTTGAATCTTGTGGGAGGTGCTTTCAAAAAAATAGCAAATGCACTTCCGTTTGTTCACGCAGCAGAACTGGAAAAAGCGTTATTTAACGGAAATTTTGAGGGCGCAGCTTCACACATTCTGCCGATTATTCTGTATAGCGTAGTAATATCGGCGGTGGCTGTGTTCTGCTTCCTCAGGCAAATGAAGAAACAGTAAGGATTTGAGGCGATGAAATACAAACTTATTATTGACAAAAACGCAGACGAGGAAATCATAGCAATCGTTCATGCGCCCTCCTCTCTAACACAACAGATCGAAGATCTTGTCTGTAGTTATTCCGGTGCGGAGAGCATTATGGGATACAACGATGATGAGATGCGGAAACTGGAGTTTTCGGAAATCGAATGTGTTACCATAATTGACAGAAAAGTGATTGCCATTGACACCAAAGGCAATCATTATTCGCTCAAAGACAGGCTTCGTGATTTGGAGGATATTTTGCCCTCTTATTTCATCCGCATTAACAAATCTACCCTTGCCAATGAACACTGTATTGCACGATTTGATGCGGTGTTCAGTGGCGGTGTGGATGCCGTGTTTCGGTGCGGTTATCGGGAATATGTTTCCCGACGTTGTTTTGCGGAAATCAAAAGGAGGTACGAAGAAGTATGAAAAAATTTATTTTGGAATTTTTGCGCCGTGGCTTGATTGCTTCCGGTATTGGTCCGATTGTTTTGGCTATTGTATATCTAATATTGCAGCAGACTGCCGCTGTTGAAACGCTGTCTTTAAATCAGGTTTGCATTGGTATCTTTTCAATCACTGCACTTGCCTTTATTGCAGGCGGTATGAATGCTATTTATCAAATCGAACGGTTGCCATTGATGGTGGCAATTTTGATTCACGGCGGAGTTTTATATATCAGTTACCTCATCACCTATCTAATCAACGATTGGCTTGACTTTGGTGCACTACCGATTATAGTCTTCTCAGCAGTTTTTGTTGTAGGCTATATCGTTATTTGGGCCATCATTTATTCCATTATCAAAAGGAATACGGATAAGCTTAACAAAATGCTAAAACAAAAGCAACAAAGCGTAAAAGAAGATTTATAAAATGGATAATTAAAGATGTCTTTTTCAGCACCCTGTCGGTCTCGACAGGGTGCTTTTCAACGCAGCGTAGGTTGTGATATTTATCTCGACGTATTATAATAATTTCGTAAAGGAGTGTGACATAAATGGATACCTACGTAACCGGTATAACAATAAAAACCTTACGAGAGAAAAAAGGGCTTACCCAAACAGAACTGGCAGACATACTCGGTGTGAGCAGCAAAGCGATATCCAAATGGGAGACTGCCAAGGGATTACCCGATATAAGTTTGATTGAACCTCTTGCCAATGCTTTATCTGTTTCGGTAATGGAACTGATGACAGGCAATACCGTTATCAATAAAAATATATCGTCCAATATATTGCGATCAAAATTTTACGTTTGCCCTGTTTGTAATAATATTATCAGAACTGTTGGAGATGCAGTTATAAGCTGTTGCGGAATTACCTTGCCGCCTCTTGATGCAGAAGACACAGACGAGAACCACCAAATAACCATAGAAAAAGTGGAAGATGAACACTTCATCACGGTTAATCACGACATGACCAAAGAACATTATATTTCCTTCGTTGCCTATTTAACCTCTGACAGAGTACAACTTGTAAAGTTCTATCCAGAAGGCAATGCCGAAACACGATTAAATATTCGTGGCAGTGGATTCCTCTATATCTATTGCAACAAACACGGTTTGATGAAACAAAAAATATAAGAGAAAATTTATACACAGGCGTCGCAGAAATGCGGCGCCTTTAATATCCAAGTAGAAAAAGTCATACTTTTTTGATATAATATTAAAAATCCCCCTGCGTAAGGTATTGCTTGTTACGCTGCGTAATGTTGTAAAATAAGCAGCGTAAGGAGGTGAAAGCTATGTCAAAGTACACAACAGGAGAAATTGCAAAGCTCTGTAGCGTATCCGTCAGAACGGTGCAGTATTATGATTCAAGAAACATTCTTGTGCCAAGTGAACTGTCGGAGGGCGGTCGCCGTCTGTATTCCGAAGACGATCTAAAGCGGATGCGGATTATCTGCTTTCTGCGTGAAGCCGGAGTTCCCATCAATAGTATCGGCGAGCTGTTTGCCGAGGAGCATCCCGAAAAGGTCATTTCAATTCTGCTTGACCAACAAGAACAAACGCTTCGAGAAGAATTGGAAGAACAGCAAAAGAAGCTCAGTATCGTTGAAACCATCAAGCGTGAGCTGAAAGAGGTTAAAAATTTCTCTGTTGAATCTATCGGTGATATAGCGTTTGTAATGAAAAACAAGAATAAGCTAAGAAAAATGCGTTGGTTCATGGTGCTTACAGGTATTCCCGTGACCGTGTTGCAATGGGTATCCATTGTTTTGTGGATCACGCACGGTCTTTGGTGGCTGTTCGCTATTTGGGCTTGTGTAGCAGTGCCGTGGGGAATTGTTGTTTCAATCAATTATTTCAAGCGTGTTGCCTATATTTGTCCCGAATGTCATGAGGTATTCAGGCCCTGCTTCAAGGAAGCGTTTTGGGCGTACCACACACCCAAAATGCGCCGTTTGACTTGTCCGAAGTGCGGACATAAGGGATTGTGTGTCGAAGTATACGCAGAAAAGGAGGACAAGAACAATGGATAATATTATGGAGTTTCTTCCGTTTTTAATTCCGCTTGTGATTGTACAGTTTGCGCTGTTTGGATATACACTGTATCACATTTTAACTCACAAGACATATAAGCGTGGCAATCGTGCGTTGTGGCTGGTTATTACCATCGTGCTGATGAACTTTGTCGGGCCGATCCTTTACTTCCTGCTCGGCAAGGAGGATGCATAATGGATATGCTGCGCATCACCGATCTGCATAAGCGGTTTGGTGATAAAGAAGTTTTGCGTGGTCTTAATTTAACAGTGCCGGAGCACAGCATATACGGATTTATCGGCAAAAACGGTGCAGGCAAAACAACCACAATGAAAACGATACTGGGTCTATTGAAAGCAGATTCGGGTGAAATTATTGTGGGCGGTGAAAAGGTAGTTTACGGACAGACTTCCACCAATCAATATATCGGATATCTTCCCGATGTGCCGGAGTTCTATCCCTTTATGACCGCACCGGAATACCTTCGGTTCTGCGGTGAGATCACCGGTATGAAAAAAGCAGAATGTGATGCTCGCTTGAAGGAGCTTTTGGAGCTTGTAGGACTTGACGATGAGAAACATCGCATCAAAGGTTTTTCAAGAGGTATGAAACAGCGCTTGGGTATCGCTCAGGCATTGCTCAACAGCCCAAAGCTGCTGATCTGCGATGAACCCACCTCTGCTCTCGATCCTGTCGGTCGGAAGGAAATACTGGATATTCTCTTAACTGTCAGGGCGCAGACAACAGTTTTGTTCTCTACCCATATCCTTTCGGATGTGGAGCGTATCTGTACCGATGTTGCTTTCCTCAATAACGGAGTAGTAGAAATCCAAGGAAAACTTTCCGATATTAAAACGAAATACCGCAGCGAGGAATATCTGATGGAAACCGAGAACGATGCGGATATGCAAAAACTAATTCAGGCTTTCCCTTCAATGAAGCAGCTTGGCAGAAATCAGCTCACATTTTGCGAAAGTGCGCTCTCTGCGTTTAATGCACTGCGCTTTGTATCAGACCAGCATATCGCTTTACTAAAATTTGAACGAGTGGAGCCTACATTGGAGTCTTTGTTTATGGAGGTGACACAGAAATGAGATCTCTGATTGCCTTTATAAAAAAAGAATTCACAGAGCAGCTTCGTTCCGGTAGATTGATGATACTTGGACTTTTATTTGTTCTGTTTGGTATTATGAACCCTGCAATAGCAAAATTAACACCGTGGTTACTGGAAACGATGGCTGACTCTCTTGCTGAAAGCGGAATGATCATAACAGATGTGAAAGTCAGCGCAATGGACTCGTGGGTGCAGTTCTATAAGAATATCCCCATGGCCTTAATTGCATTTGTTTTGCTGGAAAGCAGTATCTTTACGAAAGAATACACTTCCGGCACACTGGTCTTATCACTCACAAAGGGACTGGAACGCTATAAGGTTGTCATTTCCAAAACAGTTGTGCTTACAGTACTTTGGAGCATCTGTTATTGGATGTGCTTCGGAATTACCTACGGTTATAATGCATACTTCTGGGATAATTCTATCGCACAAAATCTCGTTTTTTCTGTGGTGTGCTGGTGGCTGTTCGGTGTGATGGTTGTTGCGCTGATGGTGTTGTTCTCTGTGGTAGCGAAGTCAAATACGGGTGTACTTTTGGGGACAGGCGGTGTAGTACTGGTATCCTACCTGATTGGCTTGCTGCCAAAATGCAGTAAGTATTTGCCCACTTTCCTGACAGACGGAAACTCTTTGATCTACGGCTTAGCAGAAACAAAGACGTATATGCCATCGCTTATGATTGCCATTGTAACAGGAGTAATCTGTTTTTCAATCAGCATTCCAATCTTTAATAAGAAACAGTTATGATTGAAGGCACCGCTTCGGCGGTGTCTTTTAACTTTTTTGTGAACTTTTACAGGAACTCTTGACACGCATACAACAACTGTATATAATAGATATACACAGTATAAACAGAGGTGATGGCGTGAACATACTGATTGATAATAAAAGCGGTGCTCCGATCTACGACCAGATCTATTCCCAAATCAAAAGTCAAATTGTCAGCGGAGCACTCCGAGAAGATGATATGCTGCCGTCTATTCGTGGTCTTGCCAAGGATCTGCGTATCAGTTTTATTACCACAAAGCGTGCTTACGAAGAACTCGAAAAGGATGGCTTTATCTACGCACTTCCCGGCAAGGGGTGCTATGTTGCCCCAAAGAATGTGGAACTGCTTCGGGAAGAAAATCTGAAAAAGATCGAAGAACACATAGACGAGATCGTTAGACTCGCCGCTTCCTGTAATTTGAGCAAAAAAGATATTATTGAAATGGTTAATTTCAGTATGGAGGAACAAGGATGAACGCACTTGAAATTAAAAACCTAACAAAATCATATCCCGGCTTTATGCTGGATAATTTGAATCTTACCCTGCCAAGCGCAAGTTGAAATACCTGATCAACGGTCGAAAAAGTTAACAAAACTGTTTCAGCAAAGTCGCTGGAC
>UMFH01022366.1_pt1 | contig 10966 bp, 8 predicted proteins | sample 1964941 | NCBI WGS metagenome assembly UMFH01 (sample SAMEA4836039, study PRJEB28245) | human gut metagenome | biome: gut microbiome; material: fecal sample | place: Denmark | collected 2008
GATCAACCAACGAGTTGGTTTAGAGAGAAGATCTGTGAAATACAAAGGGAAATTATCGGAGATCAAAGGGTAGGAAAGATGAAGAATAAGAAAAAAGTCATCGGTAATACAGTCTTTTTCTTTGCATTATTTGGATTGACTGCATATGCCGTATTGAAAGGAAAGGAACTTTCTGAGCTGGCGGAAGTTCTAAAATCAGTAAAACCTGCATATTATATTGCGGGATTGATTATGATCGTTGTGTTTGTGTGCTGCGAGTCGTATATTATTTATCGCATGCTACGGCTGCTTCATTACAATGATGTGCCGAAGAGAAATTGCGTCAAATATTCGTTTGTAGGTTTCTTTTTCAGTTGTATTACACCGTCTGCAACTGGCGGACAGCCAATGCAGCTTTACTACATGAACCGCGATAAAGTTGACATATCCGTGGGAACCGTCATTTTGATGATCGTTACCATTTTATATAAATTTGTTCTGGTATTTTTAGGAGCACTGATCTTTTTATTCCGTCATTTTCTTGTGGCAGAATATATTGGGAAGGCAGCATTCTTCTTTTACCTTGGAATGGCATTGAATGTGTTTTGTGTTGCGTTCATGCTGATTCTTGTATTTGAGCCAACGTTAGCATCCAAAATCGTGCTGTGGCTGTTTCAGAAATTAGAAAAGTTCCATATTTTAAAGAAAAAAGAAGAACGTCTTGAAAAACTTCAGAATTCTATGATCGAGTATCATAAAGCAGCAGCAATCATTCAAGGACATCGGATTTTTATTTTTCGGATGTTCGTTGTCACATTGATTCAGAGACTGATCCATTTTTCAATTACATATCTTGTATACAGAGCAATGGGACTTTCTGCATTAGGATTTATTGATGTAGTTGCTTTACAGAGTGTTATTTCAATTTCTGTGGATATGCTTCCGTTGCCAGGCGGAATGGGAATCAGTGAAGGCTTATTTTTAAATATCTTTAAGAAGATTTTTGTTGGCGGATTATTATATCCGGCAATGCTGTTAAGCCGAGGAATCAGTTATTATGCACTGGTATTGATTAGTGCAGTGATGACAGGAGTCGCACATGTTACGATAAAGCGTAAAGAATAGAGGGAAAAAGGTATGATAGGATTTTATAATGCATCTGTAATACTGACATATTTAGGAGTTGTCAGTGCAGTATTTGGAATGTCACAGGCATTCAATGGAAACTTTAAGATCGCAATTTTATGTTTGATGATCTCAGGATTAACAGATATGTATGATGGAACGATCGCAAAGATGATCAAGAGAAGCGAAGACGCCAAGAAGTTTGGAATCGAGATTGATTCTTTATGTGATCTTGTCTGTTTTGGAGTGTATCCGGTTGTGATTGGTTACTGCCTTGGAATGGACCAATGGTATGCAAGGATCATTTATATGTGTTATGTTTTAGGCGGAGTTATTCGTCTGGCATATTTTAATGTTACAGAAGAACAGCGTCAGGCACACAGCAGTTCCAGAAGAAAACATTATCAGGGACTGCCAATTACATCGGTTGCACTGATCATTCCGATCGTATATCAGCTTCGAAGATTCTTTCCAGAAGAATTTCCATACATATATGTTGCAATGTTAGCAGTGATCGCTTTCTTATTTGTATTTGATTTTAAAGTCTTTAAACCAGACAAGAAATGTATGCTTGCATTTGTAGTTATTGGAGCATTGATCGCAGTAAAGATGTTCTTACTGTAAGATGATAGGAGAATCGTAGATGAGATATGCCGATAGAGATGGGAATATTTACGAAGAAGAGAATGGGCAAGATCGTTTGCTTCATTGGATGTATACAACTATGGCAGGACGAGCCAGTCTAAAAATATTAATCAGACCTTGGGTATCCAAACTAGGGGGAGCTTTCTTAAGTTCTCCCATTTCCAAATGTCTGATCAAAGGATTTGTCAAGAATAATCATATTGATATGAGTGAATATGAGAAGAAAAATTATAAATCTTATAATGAATTCTTCTCAAGAAAGATCAAAGAAGGAAAACGTCCATTTCCGGAAGATAAAACAATCTTAGGAAGTCCTTGCGATTGTAAAGTAAGTGTGTATCCGATCGAAGAGAAGACATCTTTTGTTGTAAAGGATACAAGATATACGTTGGATTCATTGATCAGAAACCGCAAGATCGCAAGACATTTTCAGGGCGGTTATGCCGTGATCTTACGCCTGACAGTAGATGATTATCATAGATACTGCTATTTTGATGATGGAATTAAGAGTGAGAATCATAGGATTGATGGAGTTTATCATACCGTCAATCCGATCGCAAATGATCATGTGAAAATCTATAAAGAGAATACCAGAGAATATACATTGATGAAGACAAAACATTTTGGAGATGCACTCCAGATGGAAGTTGGAGCATTGATGGTTGGAAAGATTGTTAATCACGATGGAGCCGGATCTATGAGGCGCGGGATTGAGAAAGGATATTTTCAGTTTGGAGGTTCAACGATCATTTTATTATTAGAAAAGGATAAGGTTGAGATCAGAGAAGAACTGTTAGAACGTACCAAGAACCAGTGTGAGACAAAGATCAGGCAGGGTGAGATGATCGGGAAAGCATTGGTATGACCTTAAAATAAATATTGACAGAGTGGTCATATATGGCTATACTAAGTTCATAAGTTGAAGGAGCAACGAATTTTCGTTGCTCCTTTTTTGCATTTTAGAAATGAAAATAAGATCAGAGAGGAGAGATAGTATATGTTAAGTAAGATCATATCTGATGTGGATGCTTTTGTATGGGGACCAGTGATGCTGGTGCTTCTCGTGGGAACAGGAATCCTTTTAACAATTCGATGCAATTTCCTAACCTGGAGAAACCTTCCTTGGGCGATTAAAAAGACATTAAGTAAAGAATCCAGAACAAAAAACAGAGGAGAGGGTGATGTATCACCATTTTCAGCATTGACAACAGCACTGGCGGCAACGATCGGAACTGGAAATATCGTAGGAGTAGCGACAGCAATGGTTTCAGGAGGTGCTGGAGCATTGGTGTGGATGTGGATTTCTGCATGTTTTGGATTATCATCTAAATTTTCAGAATGTATGTTGGCGATCAAATACAGAGAAGTCAATGAAAAGGGCGAGATGTCCGGTGGACCAATGTATACAATGAAAAAGGCACTCAAGAACAAAAAGCTTGGAGCCGTACTTGGATGGCTGTTTGCTTTATTTGCCGTGATCGCATCCTTTGGAATTGGAAATATGACACAGGGAAATTCAATTTCAACAGCAGTTCATGAGACATTTGGAGTATCGGTTAGTACTGTTGGAGCAGTGATCACTATTTTAGCCTTACTGATCATCATCGGTGGAATAAAAACGATATCAAAAGTATCTTCTGTCGTAGTTCCAGTGATGGCAATCTTTTATGTGATCGCAGGAGTCATCGTCATTCTTGGGAATATCAGTAATCTTCCAGCAGGACTTTCTATGATCTTTCATATGGCATTTAGTGTGAAAGCGGTTGGTGGGGCTCTTTGTGGAAATATCGTCGCATCTATGATGAATGCAGCACGTTACGGAGTTGCCAGAGGATGTTTTTCAAATGAAGCTGGAATGGGATCAGCAGCGATCACAGCGGCAGCAGCAACAACAGATCATCCGGTTCGGCAGGCATATATCAATATGACAGGAACTTTCTGGGATACGATCGTTGTCTGTACGATCACAGGTCTTGCGATCGCAAGCTCCGGAGTGCTTGGACAGATCGATCCGGCAACAGGAGAGATGTACATAGGTTCTGCATTAACGATTGCGGCATTTTCCACAGTTCTTGGAAAAGTTGGAGGATATCTGGTAACGATCGGAATTGCACTTTTTGCATTTTCCACAATTCTTGGATGGGAGTATCATGGAGAAAAGGCGTTTGAGTATCTGATGGGAACTCATAAGTTCAACATGATCTACCGAATTATCTTTTCTCTGGTAGCTTATGTCGGGGCAACACAGACATTGGAGCTTGTATGGAACTTCTCAGATATTGCAAATGCATTGATGGCAATCCCAAATCTGATCTGTATGCTGTTATTAAGCGGTGAGATCGCAAAAGATGTGAAAGAATTTCAGAAGACCATAGAAGAAGAGAAAGCGGGAAAATAGATATAAGATAACTTAGAAAAAGAGATCATCCAAGCAAAATCTCTTTTATTCAGAGTGAAAATAGATTATGATAAGATTAAGTACTTGATCAAAGAAAGTAATTGGAGGATGTAAAATGTCATATGAAATGAAGCTGGAACAAGGCTTGTCACAGCAATTAAATCAGTTTCAGGTACAATCATTAAAGATCTTATCGTTTGATAATTATGAACTTGAGAAGTTTTTGCAGGATGAATATGCAGAGAATCCATTGATGGAACATAAGGAATCTGGAAAGGAATTCTTTACATTGCATGGAAATGCAGGCGGATATCAGGATATTGAGCAAAGTGATATTGAAGATAAGAAAATCGAAGATCCCGAAGCCTTCTTTATGGAACAGTTAAATGCAAAAGATTATACAAAGAAAGAGTGGAATGTTATGAAATACATGGCACAATGCCTAGAGGAATCTGGGCTTTTGCTTGTTTCCACAAAAGAGATCAGTCATAAGCTTGGAATTGAAGAAAAAGATTGTGAAAGGCTTTTAGATCATCTCAAGCAATTAGAACCAGCAGGTGTATTTGCAGAAAGTGTATCGGAATGTCTCCTTCTTCAGCTTGAAAGAGAAGGAATATTAAATGATGACCTGCGATATATCGTAGAAAATCACCTGGAAGATATCGCAATGGGACATTTATCGACTGTTTCAAGAGCACTTGATATTAAGACATCACAGGTAAGAAAGTATATTTTTAAAATTCAAGAATTAAATCCAAGACCGTTAAGTGGATATACAGGGGGAACCGATCAGTATATCGTCCCAGACATTTTAATGGAAAAAGATGGAGAAGAACTAAAGATTCGTTTAAATGATGACTGGATCGGTGATTATTCAATCAATGATTATTATGTCAAAATGATGGAACAGGCAGAAGATTCTGAGCTAAAAGAATATTTCAGAAAGAAATATGAGAGATGTCGTTTTATCATTACAAGTATTGAACAAAGAAGAGAGACGATGCTTAAGATTTCAAATGCAATCCTAGATTGTCAGAGAGAATATTTTATGAACCATAAGCAGTTGAAACCAATGACTATGCAAAATATAGCAGATGATATTGAAATGCATGTATCAACGGTAAGTCGCGCAGTCAAAGGAAAGTATATTCAATATCCAGGTGGAACGATCGGAATGAGAGACATTTTTAATAATACACAGACATTTGGAGACCAAGATTCGACGACAGAAGAGATTAAGGAAGAAATCAGACGGCTTGTGAAAGAAGAAGATAAGAAAAAACCATTAAGTGACAGTAAGATCGTAAGTTTGTTAGAACAAAAGAATATGAAGATTTCAAGAAGAACCGTAGCAAAATATCGTGCACAGCTTGGAATTGCAGGAACGACACAGCGAAAAATTCATGAATAAATGCAGCGACATTTATCATCTTTTGGCAAAAAAATGAAAAAATGTAAATGAGATTTAATAAAAATTTAACAAATGAAACACTTGATTAACAAACTACCCTCTGTTATAATTAATAACTGATGTATTATGTCAAAAGCAGAAGTTATCTGGAGGGTACTATGAGATTGAACAAGATGACTGGCAGAGTGATCGCAACGATGGGGATCGCAGCAATGATGATGACACAGACAGCAGGGGTTATGGCTGCAGAGCAGACAGAGAACAAGCAATTAAAAGTTGTTTATTATAATCAGGCAGATTATCCGGGAAAGAAGATCGGCGGAAGTACGATTCAGGCAGCAGGATGCGGACCAACCGCAGTTGCTGTATGCTACAGTTCTTTAACTGGAAAGAAAGCTGATGTTCCAAAGATGTGCAAACAGGCATATAAACATGGATGGTATTACACAGGACAGGGATGTTCTCACAGCGTAGTTCCAGGATTATCCAAATTATACGGAATGGAGTGTAAAGGTCTCGGAATGGATAAAGATGCTGTAGAGAAAGCATTAAGAGCAGGACATCCAGTCGTGGCACTGATGGGGCCTGGAGATTTCACAAAGAATGGACATTTTGTTGTATTAACAAGAATGGTCGGCAAAGATAAAGTAAAGATTGCCGATGTAGGAAGCAGAGCCAGAACAGCTGAGACGTGGTCGCTTAAGAAAGTGATCCGACAAGGCAAAGAAGGTGCTAATGCAGGGGGACCATTCTGGGAGATCAGTGTGAAAGAAGAGAAGCAGGAAGAACCAGATTATAAACAAAAGATGTTAGATGGTCACAAAAACATAGATGCTGTGACAAATGCGATCGATAAGATTGCGGATTAGAATTAAAAATAAAAAAGAACATTTCATAAATGAGATATTTTGTGGAATGTTCTTTTTTATATCATAGGAAATTCCGATGGAATCCCTTATGATATGAAAAAGAGCTCCGGGCAGGATCGCACTGCGGCGGAAGGGTAATATGTCGCAGAAGCGACCCGCCGCAGGCGGAGAATCCTGTAAAGCAGGATTCTTTCTTGAAATCATATTATGCTCCTTTTTTCTTTATACAATCTTAATACAAGAGAACATATCCTTACACTATCTTTTTATCATAAAAGATATAATAATGATAAGATCAAAAAGTCATAAAATAATTTGAAAAAGAGGTAAGATCATATATGCCATGGAAGATTTATAAAAAAAGACATTTAACATCATTTCAGGTGATCATATTAGGGTTCGCAGGAGTGATCCTTTTTGGAGCATTGATCCTGATGCTGCCAATTTCATCGGTTCAGGGAATCATAACACCATTTCATAAAGCATTATTTACGTCAACTTCTGCAGTATGTGTGACAGGGCTTGCAGTCGTGGATACTGGAAGTTACTGGTCTGCTTTTGGACAGACAGTGATCATGTTACTGATACAGATCGGAGGTCTGGGAGTTATAACAACAGCAACAGCCGTATTTATATTATCAGGAAGAAAAATATCGATTATGCAGCGAAGCACGATGCAAAATGCGATCTCTGCACCAAAAGTAGGAGGGATCGTTCGATTGATGAGTTTTATTTTAAAAGGAACTTTATTGATCGAATTGATCGGTGCGTTATTCATGATGCCTGTTTTCTGTCATGATTTTGGATTACGGGGAATCTGGATGTCGATCTTTCATTCTGTATCAGCCTTTTGTAATGCAGGATTTGATCTTCTTGGAACAAAATGGCATCCATTTGTATCATTGACATCATATGCGGTAAATCCAGTGATCAACATTGTGATCATGTTACTGATCATCATTGGTGGAATTGGATTTTTTACATGGGAAGACATTTATCTCCATAAATTTCATTTTAAGCATTACCATATGCAGAGTAAGGTTATTCTAACTACAACATTATGTCTGATCTTGTTACCAGCTGTTTTCTTTTTCTTTCAGGATTATGGAAATCTATCAGGGATTCACCGGTTGCTTGCATCATTGTTTCAAGCTGTGACACCGAGAACAGCAGGATTTAATACGACAGATCTTTCGATGCTGACAGGAGCATCAAAGGCAATGATGATTTTATTGATGTTGATCGGAGGTTCACCAAGTTCTACAGCAGGAGGTATGAAAACAACAACATTCGCTCTGTTACTTTTAAATGTACTGGCTACTTTTCAAAGTCGTGATGATGTGACAGCATTTGGAAGAAGAATCGATGTTGGTGTGATAAAAAATGCAGCAACGATCGCAATGATGTATTTTATCTTATTTTTTGCAGGCGGAATGACGATCAGTGTGTATGAGGGACTGCCGCTTTCAAGCTGTCTGTTTGAAGCAGCATCTGCAGTTGGAACCGTAGGTTTGACATTAGGGATCACACCAAAACTTCATATTCTGTCACAGATCATTTTGATCATACTGATGTATCTGGGACGTGTTGGCGGTTTGACGCTGATCTATGCAGTATTTTCAGATAAAAATAAACGAAAAGCAAAACTACCACTTGATAAGATTATAGTGGGATAAAAGAAAGAGGGAATTGATGATGAAGAATATTTTATTGATCGGACTTGGACGTTTTGGAAAACATATAGCGATACAGTCAAGTCAGCTTGGACATGAGATCATGGCAGTTGATCTGGATGAGGAAAGAGTGAATGATGCACTTCCATATGTTACGAATGCACAGATCGGTGACAGTACGAATGAGGAATTTTTAAAATCTCTGGGGATTGCAAATTATGATATCTGTTTTGTTACGATCGGTGGGAATTTCCAAAATTCGTTGGAAACCACCTGTTTGTTAAAAGAACTTGGAGGCAAAATGGTTATTTCCAGAGCTGAACGAGATGTACAGGAAAAATTCCTCTTACGAAATGGAGCCGATAAGGTAGTCTATCCAGAAAAAATGGTGGCAAAATGGGCAACGATCCGTTATACCGATGATCATATTCTTGATTATATGGAAGTCGATGCCTCACATGCGATCTTTGAGGTAGAGGTTCCGAAGGAATGGATCGGAAAGACAGTGGGAAAACTTGATATTAGAAAAAAATATGATATTAACATTATGGCAGTAAAAGATGATGGAAAAGTAAGTATGGCGATATCTGCGGATACCTGTTTTAAGGAAGATGTTACATTATTGGTATTAGGAGAATATAAAGCGATCAAAAAGTGTTTTTGTATCTGATGTCATGAAAAAGAGGTGAGAGCTTATGTCAGATTTCATTTTAGCATTGGCGGTAATACTGATGTTTGCATTTGTGTTATTCTTTTTGAAAAAAGTTAATTATTTTCTTGGAGAAAATCGGAAAGTAATTGACAGGGAGCAAGATGATGACGATGATTGATGTGTTTATGGATTATTATTGACAATCGTGATATAATGCATCCGATAAGGAAAGGGGGCCAAGATGAGCACAGGAGAATTTGTACAGCTGAACAAAGAAAACGAACACATTCTTGTTTGTCTTTCTTCTTCACCATCGAATGAAAAGATCATACGTACAGCAGCAAAAATGGCAAGAGATATGCGGGCACGTTTTACGGCATTGTATGTACAGACAGGAAAAAGAGAAAGAGAATCGGACAAAAGAAGACTGGAAGCTCATGTACAATTTGCAAAGGAATCTGGTGCGGAAATCGTAATGACACATGGGGAAAATGTTCCGGTACAGATCGCGGAATATGCACATTTATCAAATGTTACAAAAATCGTGATCGGACAAAGCAGTGCAAAGAGAAATCACTTTTTCAGCAAACAGACATTAACAGAGAAGTTGATCGAGGCTGTTCCTGATATTGATATCCACATTATTCCAGATGCGATGAACTTAGATAATTATCGAAAACCGCATGGAGCGGTTTATGTAGGAAAGCCTACGATGAAAGACAGTTTATTGACATTATTTATATTTGCAGTTTGTACGTTGATCGGTCTATTCATCCAGAAACTTCAATTTACAGATACAAACATCGTTACAATTTATATTTTGGGTGTTTTATTAACGTCAATCCTTACAGATGGATATTTATACAGCATTGGAGGTTCTGTCTTAAGTGTATTTTTGTTCTGCTTTTTCCTTACGGAACCAAGAATGTCATTTCAGACGTATGCAGTTGGATATCCGGTAACTTTTGTGATCATGTTAATATCTTCTGTCATTACTGGAACACTTGCAGCAAAATTAAAAACACATGCAAGGCTTTCAGCACAATCTGCATTTCGTACACAGATTTTATTTGACACAGACCGGTTACTTCAAAAAGCAAAAAACGATACGGATATTTTAAGTATTACATGTACACAGCTTATCAAATTATTAGACCGCAGTATTGTAGCATATGTTGTGGAAGGCGATGAATTGTCAGCACCACATATATTTTCGAATAAAAAGAAAGAACAGACAGAAGATTTATTGACAAGCAGGGAGCAGGAGATCGCAAAATGGGTGTATGAAAACAAGCAGCGTGCTGGAGCAACGACCGAACGTTTTAAAGATGCACAGTGTCTATATCTTGCCATTTGTATTGAGGATAATGTGTATGGTGTGATCGCAATACCAGTTGACGAATATACATTAGATTCCTTCGAATATAGTATCTTACTTTCTGTGATCAATGAATGTGCACTTGCCATGGAAAATAAAAAGAATATCATGGAGAAAGAAAAAATTTCCGTTCTTGCCAAAAATGAACAGTTAAGAGCAGATCTGCTTCGTGCGATCTCACATGATCTAAGGACACCACTTTGTTCCATTTCTGGGAATGCAGACATGCTGTTAAATAGTGGAGAACGTCTTGATGATATAACAAAACATCAGATTTATACAGATATTTATGATGATTCAGAATGGTTGATCAATATCGTTGAAAATTTATTATCGATCACAAGATTAAATGATGGAAGATTAAAACTGAAATTTACAGATCAATTATTAGATGAGGTGATCGCGGAATCATTACGGCATATCAGCAGGAAACATGAAGAGTATCAGATCGTTACAGAATGCGATGAATTGATACTTGCACGTATGGATGTGCGGCTGATCCTGCAAGTGTTGATCAATCTGGTCGATAATGCAATTAAATATACACCGAAAGGATCTACGATCCGTATTTGTGCCATGAAAGAAAATGGAAAAGCAAAGATTCAGGTGGAAGACAATGGTCCTGGAATCTGTGATGAAATGAAGCCACATATATTTGAAATGTTTTATACAGGGAAAAATACAATCGCAGACAGTCATCGAAGTCTTGGTTTAGGCTTGGCACTTTGTCGTTCGATCATAGAGGTACATAACGGAAAACTGGTGTTGGAAGATAATACACCACACGGCTGTATTTTTTCTTTTACACTGCCATTAAGTGAGGTAACATTAAATGA
>UMFH01040453.1_pt1 | contig 10925 bp, 8 predicted proteins | sample 1964941 | NCBI WGS metagenome assembly UMFH01 (sample SAMEA4836039, study PRJEB28245) | human gut metagenome | biome: gut microbiome; material: fecal sample | place: Denmark | collected 2008
ACAGAATGTTGTCGAGGCAAGACAAAGAAGAGCTTTTGAAACAACATAGCGTGATGATTTGGTTTACCGGACTAAGCGGTTCGGGTAAGAGTACGATAGCTATCGCCTTAGAGCGTGAGTTGCATAAGCGGGGACTGCTTTGCCGTATTCTGGATGGAGACAATATCCGTAGCGGTATTAATAATAATCTGGGTTTTACGGAAGCCGACCGTATAGAAAATATTCGTCGCATAGCTGAGGTTTCCAAACTTTTTGTAGATACGGGTATCATAACGATTGCCGCCTTCATCAGCCCCAGTAATGATATTCGCGAAATGGCGGCCAATATTATCGGAAAAGATGATTTTCTGGAAGTGTACGTCAGTACGCCCATCGAGGAATGTGAACGCCGGGATGTAAAAGGTCTGTATGCAAAGGCGCGTCGGGGGGAGATTAAGAACTTCACCGGTATTTCCGCCCCTTTCGAGGCACCTGCTCAGCCTGCGTTGGTGTTGGATACGTCTGCATTGAGTCTGGAAGAGTCTGTCAATAAGCTATTGGAATTAATTTTACCGAGAATTCAGAAGAAATAATATATAATGAAAGAAGAATATAAACTGAGCCATTTGAAAGAACTCGAAGCAGAGTCTATTCATATTATCCGCGAGGTGGCTGCGGAATTTGAGAATCCGGTGATGCTTTATAGTATCGGTAAGGATTCATCGGTTATGGTACGTCTGGCTGAAAAGGCTTTTGCACCGGGTAAAGTGCCTTTCCCGCTGATGCATATCGACTCAAAGTGGAAGTTTAAGGAAATGATCCAATTTCGTGACGAGTATGCCAAAAAGTATGGTTGGAATCTGATTGTGGAAAGTAATATGGAAGCATTCCAAGCCGGTGTTGGACCTTTTACGCATGGCAGTAAGGTACACACCGATTTGATGAAGACTCAGGCTCTGCTGCACGCATTGGACAAGTATAAGTTTGATGCCGCTTTTGGCGGCGCCCGTCGCGACGAGGAAAAATCGCGTGCGAAGGAACGTATTTTCTCTTTCCGCGATAAATTCCACCAATGGGATCCTAAGAACCAGCGCCCTGAATTGTGGGATATATATAATGCACGTGTCCATAAAGGGGAGAGCATCCGCGTGTTCCCGCTGAGTAATTGGACAGAATTGGATATCTGGCAATACATTCGTCTGGAGAATATTCCTATCGTACCTCTGTACTTTGCCAAAGAACGTCCTTGTGTGGAAATTGACGGTAATCTGATTATGGCTGATGACGACCGCCTGCCGGAACAATATCGTGAAAAGATAGAGATGCGTATGGTGCGTTTCCGTACGTTGGGCTGCTGGCCGTTGACCGGAGCTGTGGAAAGTAATGCCGATACAATAGAGAAGATTGTAGAGGAAATGATGACTACCACCAAGAGTGAACGTACTACCCGCGTCATCGACTTCGATCAGGAAGCAAGTATGGAGCAGAAAAAACGTGAAGGATATTTCTAAGGAATTAAGAATTAAAATTGAGAATTAAGAAATGAATGATTCAAGACTTGATATAAAGGCTTTCCTTGATAAAGATGAACAGAAAGATTTGCTTCGTTTCCTTACTGCCGGTTCGGTAGACGACGGAAAGTCCACACTTATCGGACGCCTGTTGTTCGATAGTAAGAAGTTGTACGAAGATCAGTTGGATGCGTTGGAACGCGACAGCAAGCGTATGGGCAATGCCGGCGACCACATTGATTATGCATTGCTACTGGATGGCTTGAAAGCGGAACGTGAACAAGGCATTACGATTGACGTAGCCTACCGTTATTTCTCTACAAATAATCGTAAATTCATTATTGCCGATACTCCGGGACACGAACAGTATACGCGTAATATGATTACCGGCGGTTCCACCGCTAACTTGGCAATCATTCTGGTAGACGCCCGAATGGGAGTCATTACCCAGACACGCCGCCATACTTTCCTTGTTTCTTTGTTGGGTATCAAGCATGTAGTGCTTGCTGTCAATAAGATGGATTTGGTGGGATTTTCCGAAGAGCGCTTTAATGAAATAGTAGGGGAGTATAAGAAATTTATAGCTCCGCTGGGTATTCCCGATGTGACTTGCATCCCACTTTCTGCACTGGATGGTGATAATGTAGTGGAGAAGTCGGACCGTACTCCTTGGTACAAGGGCGTTTCTCTGCTTGACTTCCTTGAAACTGTGCCTATTGACAATGACCACAACCTGAAAGATTTCCGTTTCCCGGTGCAATATGTGCTGCGCCCTAATCTTGACTTCCGCGGTTTCTGCGGTAAAGTGGCTTCGGGCATTATCCGTAAGGGCGATGAAGTTATGGCGTTGCCGTCGGGAAAGAAGTCCCGTATCAAGAGTATCGTGACTTACGAAGGTGAACTGGATTATGCTTTCCCGCCACAGTCCGTTACGCTGACACTGGAAGACGAGATCGACGTTTCGCGTGGGGAAATGCTGGTGCATCCTGATAATCTTCCGATGATGGAGCGTAATTTTGAAGCTATGGTGGTGTGGATGGATGAAGAACCGATGGACGTAAATAAATCTTTCTTCATCAAGCAGACTACTAATTTGAGCCGTACGCGCATTGATAGTATCAAGTATAAGAGATGTCAACACAATGAGGAGCTTTCCATTGATAATGGCCGGTTGACGAAAGAAACTATGCCACTGCAGCTGAACCAGATTGCCCGCATGGTGTTGACTACTGCTAAAGAGTTGTTCTTTGACCCGTACAGGGCTAACAAAGCCACCGGTTCGTTTATCTTGATAGACCCGATAACCAATAATACCAGCGCCGTAGGTATGATTATCGACCGGGTGGAAGATAAGGACATGCACCTTTCCGAGGAACTTCCCGTATTGGATTTGCCGAAATTGGGAATTCTCCCCGGACAGTATGAGGCTGTGGAAAAGGCTGTGAAAGAACTGGAACGCCAGGGAATAGCAGTGATAATCAAGAAGTGAAAAGTTAAGAATTAAACAAAATGGGTCTATTAGAATTCAATAAATTGCCGATTAATACGCTTGTCGGTGCAGACTGGAAAACGTTTAATGCCATTACAAAGGGGCGTGAAATAGATGCTGCATACAAAGGGAAATATCGATTGACGAAAGCCGTATGCCGTCTGCTTGCTACACTGGCTCCTTTGCAGGACAAGCGTTATGAGAAGTTATTGGCTGCCAAGCCGCTGGAACATGATCCGGTTTTTATCCTCGGGCACTGGCGCAGCGGAACAACTTTCGTGCATAATGTGTTCTCTTGTGATAAGCACTTTGGCTATAACACAACTTATCAGACCGTATTTCCGCATCTGATGATGTGGGGGCAGCCTTTCTTCAAGAAGAATATGAGCTGGCTGATGCCCGACAAGCGTCCTACGGATAATATGGAGCTGGCTGTGGACTTGCCGCAGGAAGAAGAGTTTGCATTGGCGAATATGATGCCTTATACCTACTACAATTTCTGGTTTCTGCCTAAGCACCAACAAGAATATGCAGATAAGTATCTGTTGTTTGATGATATAAGCGAAGCAGAGTTGAGGGTATTTGAAGAAACATTCACCAAGCTTATCAAGATTTCCTTGTGGAATACGCATGGAACTCAGTTCCTCAGTAAGAACCCGCCTCATACGGGACGTGTGAAGGAGCTGGTGAAGATGTTCCCTAATGCCAAGTTCATCTACTTGATGCGCAATCCTTATACGGTGTTTGAAAGTACGCGTAGTTTCTTTACGAATACTATCCAGCCGTTGAAACTTCAGGATATCACTTCTGCGGAGTTGGAGCAGAACATATTGTCTGTTTATGCCAAGCTCTACCATAAGTATGAGGCAGACAAGGCAAGTATTCCGGCTGGAAATTTGATTGAAGTGAAATTTGAGGATTTTGAAGCTGATGCGATGGGAATGACAGAACACATCTACGATGCGCTGTCCATACCCGGTTTTGCAGATGCCCGCGGCGCTATTGAACAGTATGTAGGCGGTAAGAAAGGTTATAAGAAGAATAAATATAAATATGATGACCGTACGGTGCGGCTGGTTCAGGAAAACTGGGATTTTGCACTGAAACAATGGAACTATGAACTTTAATTGATTGTAGGAGGCTAAAGAAATGATTCGTAAAAAACTTCGTATGTTGAGTTTGCTGTCCGTAATGCTTTGTAGCGTAGCAGCATCGGCACAGCATAAAGTCGAAATGATTCCTTTTGGAAATATGGATCAATGGATTGATCGTCAGATTAAAGAGTCGGGGATTATCGGTGGCGCCACCAAGAATGTATTTGCTATCGGGCCTACTGCTACTATCACAGAGAATAAGGCATATACGAATATGGGGGGCTCTCCCTGGGCTACTTCCAATGTAATGGCACGCGTGGCGGGTATTACCAAAACCAATACTTCGGTATTTCCGGAAAAACGGGGTGATGGCTTTTGCGCCCGTATGGACACCCGTATGGAAAGTGTAAAGGTATTTGGCATTGTGGATATTACGGTGCTGGCTGCCGGTTCCATATTCCTCGGTAATGTGCACGAGCCTATCAAGGGAACGAAAAATCCGCAGAAAATGCTGAACTCCGGTATTCCGTTTACGAAAAAGCCCATTGCAATCCAGTTTGACTACAAGGTGAAAATGTCCGACCGGGAAAAGCGTATTCGTGCAACGGGTTTCAGCAAGATAACCGATGTAGAAGGTAAGGATTTTCCGGAAATGAACCTCTTTTTGCAGAAACGCTGGGAGGATAAGGATGGAAATATCTACGCCAAACGTGTGGGTACGGTAGTGGTACGCTATTACAACACTACGGACGACTGGCGCAATAACGCCACTTATTCCATTATGTACGGTGATATTACGGGCAATCCTGAATATAAAGCGCATATGATGCGTCTGCAAGTACAGGAACGCTATGCGGTGAACAGCAAGGGCGAAAGTGTGCCTATTAAAGAAGTGGCGTGGGGAACGGAAGATGATGTCCCTACCCATATTCAGCTGCAATTTACATCCAGTCATGGCGGAGCGTACATCGGTTCTCCGGGCAACTCGTTCTATGTGGATAATGTGAAGTTGGTATATTGATTCTTTTTTCCGATTGGCCGGACAGGGTGGTTGCAACTTTAATGAAGAATATAAAAAAATAAATGGTTGTGGTATGAAACATTTTAATATCAGAGCTGCAATAGCTTCTTTGTTTTCCGGTTCCGGGCGGAATAATCGGAATGGACTTCCTGAAAAGACGGATTTTTCCGACGAAGATGCCCGTTACATGAGGATGGCTATTGACTTGTCTGTTGAGAACATTGATAATGGAGGCGGTCCTTTTGGCGCCGTTATTGTTCGTGACGGAGAGGTCATTGCTACGGGAGTGAACCGGGTGGTTCCCAATAATGATCCTACTGCCCATGCCGAAGTGAATGCCATTCGCAATGCCTGCCAGAAGTTGGATACTTTTCAATTGGAAGGATGTACTGTTTACAGTTCGTGCGAGCCTTGTCCGATGTGCCTGAGTGCCCTCTACTGGGCGGGAGTGAAACGCATTTGTTACGGCAATACGAAAGCTGATGCCAAGGCCATTGACTTCGACGACTCTTTTATTTATGACCAGCTGGACTTGGGGTACGACCAACGTTCCATTCGTTGTGAACATTTCCTGCGTGATGAGGCTCAGAAAGCATTCCGTAAATGGCAGGAGAAGAGCGACAAGATACCTTATTGAGTAGTAAAAAACTGTCGTAGAGATAAAACTTATCTCTTTTAAGCTGATTTAAAATATTAATCGTAATTTTGTAGCCCATTATGAGTAGAATAATAGCTATTGATTACGGTAAGAAGCGTACGGGTATAGCCGTTAGCGATACGTTACAGATGATTGCTAACGGACTTACCACTGTACCTACGCATGAGTTGCTCGCCTTTATTCTTGACTATGTGGCAAAAGAACCGGTAGAACGGATTCTTGTCGGCTTACCGAAACAGATGAATAACGAGGCTTCTGAGAACATGAAGCGTATCGAACCCTTTGTGCGCTCTCTGAAAAAGAAGTTACCGGATATGCCGGTGGAGTACGTGGATGAACGCTTTACTTCGGTATTGGCGCACCGTACGATGCTGGAAGCCGGATTGAAGAAGAAAGACAGGCAGAACAAGGCGTTAGTCGACGAAATCAGTGCGACTATTATCTTGCAAACTTATTTGGAGAACAAGCGTTTCGCTTTTTTATAAGTGTATAAGAAATAATTCATAATTGATAATTCATAATTAAAGAAATGATTTTACCCGTTTATGTATACGGACAACCCGTATTGAGAAAAGTGGCAGAGGACATCACTCCTGACTATCCGAACCTGAAAGAATTGATTCAGAATATGTTTGAAACAATGGACCACGCTGACGGTGTGGGACTCGCAGCACCGCAGATCGGTTTGCCGATTCGTGTGGTTGTTGTAGATTTGGATGTGCTGTCGGAAGACTATCCTGAATATAAAGGTTTCCGTAAAGCATATATCAATGCACACATTCTGGAAGTATCGGGCGAGGAAGTATCTATGGAAGAAGGCTGCCTGAGCTTGCCCGGTATTCATGAATCTGTAAAAAGAGGCAATAAAATACGTGTGAAATATCTGGATGAGGACTTGGTGGAGCATGACGAGATCGTGGAAGGTTATCTTGCTCGTGTAATGCAGCATGAGTTTGACCATTTGGACGGTAAGATGTTCATCGACCATTTGTCGCCTTTGCGCAAGCAGATGATAAAAGGAAAATTGAATGCCATGTTGAAAGGTAAGGCGCATTGCACTTACAAAGTGAAAACTGTTAAGTAAGAAAACCATATAATAAGGTATAAAAGGCTCAAAAAAAATAAAAAGTCTTCCGTATATCCTGATATATAAATGAATAAACGCTACTTTTGTTTTGTTTACAAGCATTTATAAGACAATATGATCAAAAAGATATTGCTGGCAATTTTGTTATTGCCCACGTTGTTATATGCGCAAATCAATACGGAAAGGGTGATGACTATTGCCCGGAACGCATTGTATTTTGAGGACTACGTGCTTTCTATCCAATACTTCAATCAGGTAATCAACGCGAAGCCTTATTTATATGAGCCTTATTTCTTTCGTGCACTGGCCAAAATTAATTTGGATGATTTTCAGGGTGGTGAAATGGATTGTGATTTGGCTATTCAGCGCAATCCTTTTGTTGTGGGCGCTTATCAGATAAGAGGATTGGCGCGTATTCGCCAGGATAAGTTTGATGGTGCGATAGAAGACTATAAAACTGCCTTGAAATATGATCCGGAAAATGTGGTGCTCTGGCATAATCTCTCTTTGTGCCATATGCAGAAAGAGGACTTCAGCTCTGCCAAGGAAGACTTAGGTAAGCTGCTTGCCATAGCTCCGAGATATACGCGGGCGTATCTGATGCGAGGTGAAGTCAACCTGAAGCAGAACGATACGATACAGGCTTTGAAGGACTTTGATACAGCTATCGATATGGACCGTTATGATCCGGACAGTTGGGCCGCACGAGCTATTGTGCGTCTCCAGCAAGCCGATTACAAAGAGGCTGAAAGTGATTTGGACCAGGCGATACATCTGAGTGTGCGTAACTCAGGCAACTACATTAATCGTGCTTTGGCGCGTTTTCATCAGAATAATTTGAGAGGTGCCATGAGTGACTACGATTTGGCGCTGGATATTGATCCTAATAATTTCCTCGGACACTATAATCGCGGTTTGTTGCGTGCGCAAGTTGGTGATGACAACCGGGCGATAGAAGATTTTGACTTTGTGCTGAAGATAGAGCCGGATAATATGATGGCAACGTTCAATCGTGGTTTGTTGCGTGCACAGACGGGGGATTATCGCGGTGCTATCAGCGATTATTCCAGAGTGATAGATGAATATCCCAATTTCATGGCCGGTTACTATCATCGCGCTGAAGCCAGAAAGAAGATTGGTGATCGTAAGGGGGCGGAGCAGGATGAGTTTAAGGTTATGAAGATGCAGCTCGACAAGCGTAACGGTGTAACTTCCGGCGGTAACGGTAAGGATGTGGCGGATAATAATAACGGAGATTCCGGGCAGGACAGCAGTAAGACCCGTAAGAAGTCTGATAAGAATATGGAGAACTATCGCAAGATTGTGATAGCGGATGATTCGGAAGCCGATCAGCGTTACAAGAGCGACTATCGTGGGCGTGTGCAAGATCGGAATGTAACTATCAAGCTCGAACCGATGTATGCGCTGACCTACTATGAGAAGCTGAGCGATGTGAAGCGGATAGTGCACTATCATAAGTACATCGATGAATTGAATCATTCGAAATTGCTTCCCAAGCCGCTGCGAATCACCAATATGGAGTCTCCGTTGACAGAAGAGCAGGTGCGTTTCCATTTTGCTTTGATCGACGCTCATACATCAGAGATTGTAGCGGATGAGAAGAATGCCAAAAAACGGTTCATGCGGGGGCTGGATTTCTATTTGGTACAAGATTTCGCAAGTTCCATAGACGACTTTACACAGAGTATCTTATTGGATGATACTTTCTTCCCGGCATATTTTATGCGTGCTTTGGTGCGTTATAAGCAATTGGAATACAAAAAAGCGGAGGCCGGAATGAGTGAGGGTGCTGTTTCCGGCGCATCGGAAGTGAAAAAAGCGGAAGTGACGGCTATGGACTACGACATTGTGAAAAATGATTTGGACCATGTCATCCGGTTAGCGCCCGATTTTGTTTACGGCTATTATAATCGCGGAAATATATTATCCATGCTGAAAGACTATCGTGCGGCACTGGTGGATTACGATAAAGCAATTGAACTGAACCCCGACTTTGCCGAGGCATATTTCAATCGTGGATTGACACATATCTTCCTGGGTAATAACAGGCAGGGTATTTCGGATTTGAGCAAGGCGGGTGAATTGGGTATTGTTTCCGCCTACAACATTATCAAGCGATTTACCAATACGCAGCAATAACATTTTTTTGCTAAAAAATAGAATATCAATAAAGAATTAGCTATTTTTGCGTTCTAAAAAATGAACTATACATAACATTATGATAAAGATAACTTTTCCAGACGGCTCTGTTCGTGAATACAACGAAGGAGTAACGGGACTGCAAATAGCAGAAAGCATTAGTTCACGCTTGGCACAAGACGTGCTGGCTTGTGGAGTGAACGGAGAAACTTATGATTTGGGGCGTCCTATCAGTGAAGACGCCGAAGTGGTTCTCTATAAATGGGAAGACGAACAAGGCAAGCATGCCTTTTGGCATACCAGTGCCCACTTGCTGGCGGAAGCCTTGCAAGAGTTGTATCCGGGTATTCAGTTTGGTATTGGTCCGGCTATTGAGAACGGTTTTTATTATGATGTAGATCCGGGAGAGGCCACTATCAAGGAAGCCGATCTGCCTGCTATCGAAAAGAAAATGGCAGAGTTGGTTGCCAAGAAAGAAGCTGTTGTCAGAGAAAGTATATCAAAGACAGATGCTCTGAAAATGTTCGGCGATCGCGGTGAAACTTATAAATGTGAGCTGATTTCGGAATTGGAGGATGGCCATATCACCACTTATACGCAAGGTGCATTTACGGACTTGTGTCGTGGTCCTCACTTGATGACTATCGCACCTATCAAGGCTATTAAGCTGACTTCTGTTGCCGGCGCTTATTGGCGTGGACAGGAAGACCGCAAGATGATGACCCGTATCTATGGTATCACTTTCCCGAAGAAGAAGATGTTGGATGAATATCTTGTGCTGCTGGAAGAAGCCAAGAAACGCGACCATCGTAAAATTGGCAAGGAGATGGATTTGTTCATGTTCTCCGATACGGTAGGCAAGGGACTTCCGATGTGGTTGCCGAAGGGTGCCGCATTGCGTATCCGTCTGCAAGAGTTCTTGCGTCGTATTCAGGCACGTTACGATTATCAGGAAGTGATGTGTCCGCCTATTGGAAATAAGTTGTTATATATCACTTCCGGACACTATGCCAAATATGGTAAAGATTCGTTCCAGCCCATCCATACGCCGGAAGAAGGTGAGGAGTACTTCCTGAAGCCGATGAACTGCCCTCATCACTGTATGATTTACAAGAACTCTCCCCGTTCTTATAAAGATCTGCCTTTGCGCTTGGCCGAGTTCGGTACGGTTTGCCGTTACGAACAGAGTGGCGAGCTTCATGGGCTGACTCGTGTCCGTAGTTTCACGCAAGATGATGCGCATATCTTCTGCCGTCCCGATCAGGTGAAGGATGAATTCCTGCGTGTGATGGACATAATCTCGATTGTGTTCCAGTCCATGCATTTTGAGAATTTCGAAGCACAGATTTCTTTGCGCGATAAAGTGAACCGCGAAAAGTATATCGGTAGCGATGAAAACTGGGAAAAGGCGGAACAGGCCATTATCGAGGCTTGTGAAGAAAAGGGGCTGAAAGCTAAAGTTGAGTATGGTGAAGCAGCTTTCTATGGTCCTAAGCTGGACTTTATGGTGAAAGACGCTATCGGTCGCCGTTGGCAGTTGGGAACCATCCAAGTAGACTATAACTTGCCCGAACGCTTCCAGCTGGAATATACGGGAGCTGACAACCAGAAGCACCGTCCGGTAATGATTCATCGTGCGCCGTTCGGTTCTATGGAACGTTTCGTTGCCGTACTTATCGAGCATACAGCCGGTAAATTCCCGTTGTGGCTGACTCCTGATCAAGTAGCTATCCTGCCTATCAGTGAGAAATTCAATGACTATGCCCAGGAAGTGAAAGACTATCTGAAGAGATACGATGTTCGCGCCATTGTGGATGAACGTAACGAAAAGATCGGACGTAAGATTCGTGATAATGAAATGAAACGTATTCCCTATATGCTGATTGTAGGTGAGAAAGAGGCTGAAAACAGAGAAGTTTCCGTCCG
>UMFH01034258.1_pt1 | contig 10922 bp, 10 predicted proteins | sample 1964941 | NCBI WGS metagenome assembly UMFH01 (sample SAMEA4836039, study PRJEB28245) | human gut metagenome | biome: gut microbiome; material: fecal sample | place: Denmark | collected 2008
CCGCTATGGCTGTTGGCGGTGTAGTAGGTCAGAATATGGCAGGTGCCATGAACAACGCTATGAGCGGAATTAACGGAATGAATAACGCAAATGCGGCAAATCAGGCAATGCAAAATGCAATGCCTCAGTCTGCGGCAGCCACACCTCCGCCCATCCCGACAGCAGCTTATCATATAGCCGTAAACGGTCAGACAACAGGACCTTATGATATGAACACTATGGCTCAGCTTGCCGCAAACGGTCAGCTTACCGCCGAAACGCTTGTATGGAAAAACGGTATGGCTTCATGGGCAAGAGCAGACTCGGTTGCAGAGCTTGTTTCTCTTGTAAGCCGACCGGTTCCGCCGCCGATACCGACTATCTAAAAGGAAGACTGTATCAATGAAATGCAGATACTGCGATTCGTTCGTACCCGATTATTATAACAATTGTCCGCATTGCGGTGCACAGCTTATAAAAGATGGGTTTTCCGAACAGCATTCCAAGCCGGCAGTAAATAAAACGCCAACCGTTCATAAAAGGAAAGTGCCTGCAGATAATAATTGCAATAAAGAAGATATAAACGGCAACGAATTAAAAGCAATCGGAATGACATTTTTGTTTATGATTATATTAATTCTGATTATGCTGGTTTTTGCATTGTTGTATAAATAAGCAAAACGCCCTTGTCTGTGGATTGTATTCACAGACAAGGGCAATTTTTATATAATACTGCTCTGTTATTATTCTATCATTATCTTATTTCTTCCTGCCGCCTTAGCCTTATAAAGTCGCTTGTCGGCAGTTGTGAATATCTCGGTTATCGAGTTGCTGCTTCCGTACACAGCCACGCCTGCACTGAAAGTAAATTCTTTTCCTTTTTCTTTCTCGGAAAACTCCGAATAGCTTTTGCGTATCCGCTTCATAACCGTCATAACAGCTTCAATATTATCCGTATCAAAGAGGATCATGAATTCTTCTCCGCCGAATCGAGCTATAAGGTCATTTTCTCCGATATTTGTTTTAACCGCATACGCAAAATGTTTAAGCACATCATCACCGAAAACGTGTCCGTATGTATCGTTTACCGACTTGAACAAATCGAGGTCGATAAGCACCGCACAGTGTTTCTTTTTCTCGTCCTGCGAAAGCTGATTTTCAAGATATTTTATAAGATAACGGCGGTTTCTTATCTCGGTCAGCGGATCGGTATTCACAGCAAGCGTAAGCTCCTCGCCCATTTCACTGAGCTGTTTTGCCTGACGCTCAAATTGCACTATCACTATTGCGACCGCAACCATTATGCCTAAAAACGCTATAATGAACGAAAACAGCGTATCAAGCTCCATATTGTCATTAGCCATATTCAGCTGTGGGAATTTGCTTCTGACAACAAATGCGGCTATATCTGCAACAAACACCGCCGCTCCCATTATAACTCTGTGCACCGGCTTCATAAAAGTAATAATTCCGATTTCCGCAACAAGCATATACACTGCCGTGCTTGCATTGTATGAAATATACAACATCGGGAACTCGACAAATCCAAGCACAATGAGTATTATAAACGTAGCGACATAGGTTCTTCCTGTCAGAAAACCGACCAATGACGATACTATAATTACAAGTGCGCAAGCCGCACAGAATAAGGTCTGCGGGGTAAATCCGAATATCACCGCATTTGCAGTAAATCCCGCTATATTCGATACACAACCGGTTAATGCCAATACTATGAACAGCTTGTCACGAAGCTCTGAATTCACAGTATCTGATTTTTTATTCATTTCAAGTGTTCTCTCTTTCGTTCTTACTTTTCTTTCTGCTTTTCTGCCCGTCAATGATGCCTTTTTTCTATATCGGCAAGAATATCGTCTATATCATATCTCTTGTCCTCGTCATCTCTGAACACCAGCGATATATCGGGCTCGGAGCCGCTGTGCGTTACTTCAGCCGCAACCGTTTTTTCTGTCATTTCGGGCAAAGCATTTTCATTTTTTATATTTTCTGTTTTAGCTTTCTTTTCCTTTTGCTGCTCTGCTCTGTCCGATTCCATTCTTTTTCTTGCTCCGGCGGAAAAATCCGCTCGGTCTTTTATGTTATCGGCACTTGCCGCTATATTCTTTTTGCTCCGCAGACGCTCTGTGAAATCATCCGTTTTACCGTGAGAGCTGTCCGGGATACGATTATGCGGCACTTTTCCGTTATCGGATAAAGACGGAACAGCGGCCTTTTTCGCTTCGGTCTTGCTTGCTTTTGGCAGCTTGTGTTCCTCGCTTTCAGGGGGAACATACACCGGAGCTTCTTCCTGCAACTTGACCGTTTCCACCTGCGGTACCGGACGCTTTGACATAATGAACTTCACTATCTCAAATGCTACTATTGCGATACACGGCAGTATAGCGATAGCCATAACGCCAAACGGCGACATTGCAAATCCGATAACAGCACCCCAGAAATCACTGCAATAGTTAACTCTTGCAACAAGCTGGCTTTGTGATATTGTGATATTTTCTCCGCCTTGAGTTTCAACATCAAAGCTCATAACGCCTTCCTTAAGCGTGGATGAATTTACCTTTGCAAGCTGTGCTCCGCCGTTTTCATACCGATTATATATTATAAGCTCTCCGTTGTTTACCTCGTCGGGCCACACCTTCTGCGCTATTGCGGCTGTGCCTGCCTTAAGCTGATAGAAATCGTTGTCACGCACTATGTAAACATTATATCCGAAAATATCCGGTGCAGCAGAGCCGCCGAATGAAAACAGCATTGATGTAACTACGAGAAATACCGCAAAAACAATTAGCAGTACGCCGATAACTACACCGATACACCTTGCCACAGATGTTTTTTTTATCAAATTTTCCTCGTTTCCGTCAAAAAGCTATTGACAACAAATCAAAAATACGATATAATAATATAGTCATTTTGGAACTGCATTCCGAAATATGACCATATTTATTTTACCACATTGCCTCGCTCTTTTCAAGTGTTTATTGTGCATTATGCAATGTTTTGACTTGTGAAGCGTCCGCTTTCGGAAAACGGAAAATGTGTGTAAATATATCAGAATATCGGAATAAATACGCTTGTGTAGCACAGTTGGTAGTGCAGCTCATTCGTAATGAGCAGGTCGCAGGTTCGAGTCCCGTCACAAGCTCCATAAAAGTAACCGCCCGGATTTAATGCCCGGGCGGTTTATCTGTTTATAACGCTTGCGTTCCGATTCTTATCATAATCTTTCTGATACGCTTTTTACGGCAATATGCTTCTATTAATCTGCATTTTTCAGCAAATTTGCAATGCTCCTGCCGGCAAGCTCGGCTGAGTATCGCACCTGCTCAATATCGTTTGCCAACGCTCCGAATTCTATAACCAGTGAAGCCTCAGCCAGATCCTGATTATAAAACCGATAATCGAAAAGCATAGGTCGTGTTATGCCTTTGTTATCTTTTTCTATTGCATTTTGCAAATATGACGCAAAGCGGAGGTTATCCATATAATCCGGCAATATATCCGTGCCGTCATCACATCCGCATATTATCATTATCTGTGCCGCTTTTCTGCCGTTGATTTCTGCAACGGGAGCTATTCTCACATCTCCGTCCGCTATTCCGTCACGGTGAATATCCAGCACTATTTTTATTGACGGATACTCTTTCAGCAGCTGCTCTGTTCGCTCTCTGCTTCTTGAATATGAGTAGTTGTAAACGGGATCGTCAAAGACAGTTCCGTCGTGCAACGTACTTATTCCGTTGTCAGCAAGCGTCTGCGCAAGCACCGCTCCTACTCCCACAACGCTGTTTGCAGGGCAAAGCGATCTTCCGTCATAATCTGTATCGTAATATCCGTCACTGTCACGTTCGTAGCTTTCGGTCGTATGCGTATGTATTATAAGCACCTGAGGTTCGTTGCTGTCCGACAGCGTGACAGAAGGCTTTTTCTCAGCCTCAGCACCTATAAGCTCCGACGGCAGCTTGGTGCAGTTCCTTATCTGACCGTTTTCGAGGTCTATTACATTGTCGCCGCCGATCTTCCCGTAGTGCTTTTCCTTGACCGTACCGTCCTTTGCCGTATATTGTGTAAGATCGTCCTTGTCCTTTCTTATATTGACGGAAATCAGCCGTGTTTTTACATCGGCGGGAGCGTCTACCGGCACCAGCGTTTCACCGGAAATATCCTGCGTACTGCTTGACGGATTATCGGTTGCAGGCGCTTTCTGCTCCTGCTTTACAGTCTTTGTTTCATTGTCCAGTTTCTCTGTGCAAGGCTCGGATGAAACCGTATCTTCATCCCTGCCGTCAAATTCGTTTACAGGAACCGCAAGCATAACGCTCAGTGCGGTAAGCTGTCTTAGTCCGTCCGAAACGCTTTTGCCGCTTACCGCTCCGGTTACGGCGTTTTCAGCTACGCCCGTCAGGGTAAACGATAATACCGCCGCCGTAAGCCCTATGCCAAGAACCTTTACAATACCTTTGTTTTTATTGCCTCTCATAAGCCCTTCCTTTCGCCAAGTGTTTTCACAGTTGGATTTTTCTTGTTACAGCTTATGATTCATTTTCCGCAAATATTCAGGAATAATTCATCAGCATTGATATGTCGCTGTATGACAGTGACGGACACAGACTGCGGTTCAGTGCACAGGATATTATATGTGCGTACCTGCTTATCTCAACATCTATATCATATCTTGTCACAAAAAATCTGTCGTTATCGCTTTCATACTCCATAGTGGTAGGAACGCCTACAGCGATTACCGGTATGCCTGCCGCCGCACTGTCAAGACGGTTCCTGTTGCCAGCGGTACTGCCGGGCGTTATGCCGGTATCCGTGACCTGTATGCTTCTGCAAAGGTGCTCCGGCTCACTGCACGCAAGGCTGTCTATCGCTACAATATAGTCCGCTTTTATCTTCTCCGCACAGAATATTGCGTGACAGACGCTGTCTATACCGGAATTCGCCGAAACATCCGTCCTTATTACCGACACATTCCCTATTCCGTCCGCATTGTGCATTTTTTCAATGAAATGCGAGGTCGCAAGCACCCTGCCTGCCGTTCTCCAACCAAGACTGTCAGATGCTACAGACGGGTTTCCAAGCCCCGTAACAAGACATTTTCCTTCCGGAAGGAGCTTGTTAAGCACCGTACACAGTGCATGGATCTGACCGTCCGCATAAGGAACGTCCGTACTGTCAACGGTAAAATATCTTCCGCAGGGGCGGTTAAAAAGAGCGGTTTCCTTTTCGGAAACGATTATTTCGGTTATCTTCTCTCCGTAAAGCTCATAGCTTTCACATCTTATTCCGTTTTTGCCCTTTACAAACTCGGTCGCCATATCTGTTCTTCCCGTAAGCTGCATAAAATTTCCTCCCGAAGAATTTTTTCAAAAAAATCGTAAAAAAGTATTGCATTTTCGTTTTGGACGTGCTATAATAAAGCGTATTGTGAAATATAACTATGATTATATGTAGATCTGTATAAAGGAGGTGCCGTAAGTGCCTAACATTAAATCTGCCAAGAAGAGAGTTTTAGTATCTGCTACAAAGCAGGCTCGCAATAAGGCTGACAAGACCGCTCTTAAGACTATTCTGAAGAAGGTTGACGCTGATACTAACGCTGACAACGTTAAGGTTGCAGTTAAAGCAGTTGACAAGGCAGCAGCAAAGGGTATTATCCACAAGAACGCTGCAGCTAGAAAGAAATCTCAGCTTGCTAAGAAGTTAAACGCTGTTTCCTGAGAATAACGATTTAACGTAACGCTCCTGCGGGAGCGTTTTCTTTTTTGTGTTAATTGCGGTGATACAAAAGCATCGGCTTGCATTATTATGTGCCGATGCTCTTTTTTTATCCCGAAATGCTTTTTACCGTATATCCGTTATCAAGCCAGTAGTCGATGATATCGGGCAGTATCGCCGTATTTGTTTCGGATACCGCATGGAGCAGATATACAGCCCCATTGTGCGTTGCGGAGGTTATTCGCCTGTACGCCGTGTCCCTGTCGGGCTGAGCATCCGTATTCCAGTCGTTGTACGCAAAGGACCACAGCACAGTATCATAACCCATATTTTTGGCAATGCGTAATGTTCTGACCGAAAATTCTCCTCGAGGGGGACGCATCGTAACGGTTTTGTATCCGCCGAAATTATCGGAAATATAAGTTTCAAGTCCGTGTATTTCTTCAAATACCATATCATCGCTTATATCCGGCAGTGACGGATGGGTACAGCTGTGATTTCCGACCTCGTGACCCTCGTTTATCATACGCTGTACAAGCTCCGGACTGCTTTTTACATAATCAAGCGTCACATAGAACGTTGCCGTAACCTTCTTTTCCTTCAGAATATCCAGTATTTTTCCGGTACAGCCGTTTTCATAGCCCTCGTCAAACGTCAGGCGGATCGTCCTGTCGTCTTTGCCGAATATGAATCTTCCGCCGTATGACCCGTATTTTTCCTGCGCCTGTACTGCTCCTACAGGACGATTATCGCTATCGGTTTCATAGCCCTGACCGTAGCAGACCTTCTCCTTTCCGTCCGTCAGAAAAGCTGTTTCAGCAGGCGTTCTGCCTCCCCTGCCGTTATATTCTGTGCTTTGTCCGACAGTATTCTTATCGGACGTACATCCGCACATGAACATTGCCGTCAATACCATAAATACTGCGGCTGACATTTTTCTGTGCAAAAAAATCACTCCTTTACAGATATAGTATCCGTAAAGGAGCGGTTGTAATTCATTGAAATAAATGGCGGATTTCGTCAGCTGCCGAGATAAGTCTTGACCATTGCCTGTAAAAGCTCGTCACGATCAATATGGCGGATCAGGCTGCGGGCGTTGTTATATGTAGTTATATAGGTAGGATCTTCGGACAGAATATAGCCGACAAGCTGATTTATAGGATTATAGCCCTTCTCCTTGAGCGCACCGTAAACCGTTGTCAGTATTTCCTTCATCTCGTTTTCTCTTTCATCCTTGAGCGAAAACGGCATAGTTTTGTCGATCATCAATATCAGTCCTTTCGTTAATATCTTTAAAAAGCCGAAATTATTTTAAGGTTGTTATATTATTATACACTACCGTTCAATAAAATACAATAGCCGATAGCGAATTTTCGTTAAAATCACCAATAGCGGCTCTCATTTTTGGGTAATTGATAAAACTTTACAATTCACTATTGAATTATTGAATAATTTTTGGTATAATAGCAATAACCAGATTTTTCAGGGGGTACAATAATGGCAGAACAGAAAAAAGCGCCATCTACAAACGGCGAATTCAAAACCTCACCTCTCGGTTTCGACAAAGCCGAAGTAATGGCATACATAGTACAGCACAACAAAGAGCGTAAAGCCCTTAAGGAAGAAAATGAAGAACTGAAAAGAGCGCTCGAAGAAAAACAGCAGACAAACGAAGGTCAGAGCAACGAGCTTACAGCCGAGCTTGAAAAGAAAAAGGCTGAGCTTGACGCACAGATTCTTGAGAGCAGAAAGCAGGTTCTTGACGAAAGACGCAAGCTGGCACAGACCGAAAAAGAACTGCACGTTATGCAAGACAAATACTCTGCCTTGACAGAAGAATTCACAGAATTCAAAAAGCAGGCAGCTGCAAAAATAGATAAAGCAAAGCACAGCGGCGGAACAATTGACCCCGCTCAGCTTGCAGAGATTTCCGCAAAAGCAAATGCCGACGCAAACGCTGTAATCGATGACGCTCAGAGCAAGGCAAACGAGATTATCACGGCCGCAAAGGCATATTTTGCCGATACGGTAAAGAAAACATACGATTACAAGCAGTCTGTGCTTGAAAAGGCAGACACATTCGCAAGCGGCGTTACATCAGGTGCGGTGGCTCCCGCAATAGATATTCAGGCTGTTCTTGCCAACATAACCGCCGCAGTAAATGAAGCCGTTGAAAAAGCACTTGCCGGAGCTAATGCCGTAAACGATGCGGTTGCAAAGGCTGTTGAAGATACAAAGGCTGTAAACGATGTACTCGCTAAGGCTGTTGAAGAAGCCGCACAGGCAGAAACAGCCACTGATAACACGGCTGACGTTCCCGAAGAAAAGCTGTCCGATGATGAGGAGCTTATCAACGCAAAGAGCGAGCTTGAAAATATCGGCGGACTTGACGAGAGCGAGCTTGACGCCTACACTCCTATGGAAATCGAGCCGTATAACTTTGAGCTTAAGCTGGATATGCCGGCTCAGACATACGATGACGATGATGACGATATGCTGACAGACAACAACGGTCTGCTCAGTTCATTTGAGATAGTATCGGGTGACGATGATATTTCTGCGGATAACGTAGATACGGGCGATCTGCTCGTTGAGGAAACTCCTGCGGCAGACGATATGGCTGACCTGCTTGCTGAGGAACCTGTTGTGGCATCTGCTCCCAAAGCCGACACCACTCCTGTTGCCGACGATTTCAGTGACCTTCTTGCAGAAGAACCTGCTCCTGCTCCCGTAGCTAAGGCTGAACCTGCTCCTGCAGCCGACGATTTCAGTGACCTTCTTGCAGAAGAACCTGCTCCCGCTCCCGAAGCTAAGGCAGAACCTGCTCCTGCAGCCGATGATTTCAGCGATCTTCTTGCAGATGAGCCTGCTCCCGCTCCCGAAGCTAAGGCAGAGCCTGCTCCTGTTGACGATGATTTCAGCGACCTTCTTGCTGATGAGCCTGCGCCCGCAGCTAAGACCGAACGGACTGCCGACCGCAGCGGCGATAAACCTAAGGAAAAGCTGAATGAAAGTCGTTCAATGGGTGTTGCCGGCAAGGAAGAAAAGGTGAACGATCCCTGGAAGGATCTCGAAGCACAGATGAATGGTATGTCTATTACTCCTCCCCCTGCACATAAACAGGCAGACGATGACGGAATGACATCTTCGTTTGACGATCCTGCCGCTCCCGCAGCTTCCGCTAAGGAAGAAAAGATCGATATGTCCGATTATTCGTCCATGCTCGGCGGAATAAACGACAATATGACCACCAACACAGCCCAGTATGATCCTTCGTGGGATCTCAAGATGATGGAAGGTCTTAAAGACAATGACGATGACGACGACGAGATGAGCTCGGATAATGTGGGATTCTTCGACCTTTAAACAAAAGTAAATATCGTATGCCGGGAAGTGTATGCTTTCCGGCATAATAAATTCAATGCGAACAGGAGTACAAACTTGGAACTTAACACAAGCGAACTTAAAGAAAAGGCAAAAACGCTCAGAGCCGGCGACAAGATAGAGCTGAGCGGTACTGTATACACCGCTCGTGACGCCGCTCACAAACGTATAAAACAGCTTATCGACGAAGGCAGAGAACTGCCCTTTGAAATAGACGGTGCGGCTATTTACTACGCAGGTCCTACCGGCACTAAAGAAGGCATGGCTATCGGCTCATGCGGCCCTACGACATCGGGCAGAATGGACCCCTACGCTCCCCTGCTGCTCGATATGGGGTTATCCGCAATGATAGGAAAGGGAGAACGCAAACCTGCCGTAATAGATGCCATAAAACGCAACGGTGCGGTATACTTCTGTGCCATAGGCGGTGCAGGCGCACTTGCCTGTCAGTGCATAACCGAGTGTGAGGTAATAGCCTTTGAGGATCTGGGCTGTGAAAGTGTGAAAAAGCTGACTTTCGACAAATTCCCTCTTATCGTTGCAATCGACGCTGTCGGCGGCAACATTTTCGAAACAGGCAGAAAGCAGTACGCAGAGGTCTGATTAGCTGATTTTTATATAAAATATCACGGCGTTTTTCAAAAACGGAAAAAATCGAAAAAATTTTAAAAAAAGTGTTGACAAACGCAAAGCGCTGTGATATAATATAAAAGTCGCTGATACAGAGTGACAAAAACAGAAAGATATGGCGGTATAGCTCAGTTGGCTAGAGCACTTGGTTCATACCCAGGGTGTCGTTGGTTCAAATCCGACTGCCGCTACCATTTCTACGGCCCGTTGGTCAAGCGGTTAAGACATCGCCCTTTCACGGCGGAATCATGGGTTCGATTCCCGTACGGGTCACCACACTACGATACTCCTAAATGGCTTTACAGAGCCGTTTGGGAGTGTTTCTTTTTGTACGGATTTTGGTCTTGGTCGTTATTTGGTCTTTATTGCAAAGCAACAAAGTTCTCGTTGCTGTTCGAAATCTTTGATTTCGGTAACAGCAGAGGTTCTTATTTTGAATTTATGGTCTTTAAGCAGGGAATTCGGCTTTTTCGCCGCCCTGCTTTTCTTTTTTGTCAACGATAAGTGCGTCGGCGATTGCCTGGCTCGTCCTTGCCTGTGCTTCTTGGAACATATGACAGTAGATGTTCGTTGTCATTGAAGCCTGCGAGTGTCCCAAATCCCCCGATACTGCAACCACATCAACGCCCGCATTGATGAGCAGGCTTGCGTGTAAGCGCCTTAACGAGTGAATGTCGCAGAACCTTATGCTGTTCTTTTCGCAAAACTCCTTGAACCGGAAGTAGGGAGTATTGTTGTTCATAGGGCTTCCGTCCCACTTGATGAACAGACGGTCGTAGTCCTGCCACTTGTCACCAATTCCGGCGCACTGTTCGTCCTGTTCCTTTCTCAGCTCCCACAGCATATCCTTAACGTACTGCGGGTACTTCTGCGTTCTCTGGGACTTCTTTATTTTCGTTGTATCGGTATAGATACCTTTCTTTGCCGCCTGCACACACCCGTACAGCGTTCCGTACGGTACCTTCAGTTCCTCGCCGGCTCACTTTACCCTATTTCCAGTGCCGGCTTTACTGACTGCTCATTGTAGCTCCTGTCGTATTTCTTCGCTTCTGACATGTCCTTCACCCTCCTGATTTTAGCATATTCTTTTGAGCGTGGGGTGTCAAGTTTTATTATACAACATCAAGGTGGGTGGTTTTTGCAGCCGTTTTCTTTGTTTAATGCGGCTCAAGTTTTGGCTTTACTTTTGCTCCTTC
>UMFH01023485.1_pt1 | contig 10899 bp, 14 predicted proteins | sample 1964941 | NCBI WGS metagenome assembly UMFH01 (sample SAMEA4836039, study PRJEB28245) | human gut metagenome | biome: gut microbiome; material: fecal sample | place: Denmark | collected 2008
GCCTTTGGCAACCATGAAAGCAAAGAAAAACGCTATAAACGGCATCCGTTCATAGCGTTTCCTAATCATTATTCAGTTGCATCAACCACATCATTTTTCTTCCTCTGCTCTGGCATCCAAGATAGCCTGTGCGGTAGCAATGACAATTTTCAATTCAGCTTCGGTCATTCCATCGAGCAAGGGATCAAGCTGTCTGCGTGCCGTGGACTTACTCTCTGTTGCGTCTCCAAAGAGTAGCTGATCTACGGAGATATGGTAACGGGTCACGAGTTCAAAGAAAATCTGGAGACTCGGATGCTGCCCTTTATTTTCGATATTGGCAAGATAGCGGGGAGACAGAAACATTTCATTCCCGACTTTGTTGCGGGACTCCTTCTGTTCGTTTCTTGCCGATTTGATTGCCTTTCCAAAAGGCGTAAAATCATATTTTTTGACTGGTCGTTTTGCCATATTGATTCACCCTATTACATTCTACTGTTCACCTTTCTTTCTGAATATGTCTATACAGTTCCCATAGTTAGCCTATATAATTCCTTATTTGTTTACAATGGGTGCCTTGAAGTATTCGCTTGACCGTATATAATTAAAGCAACAGATATAAAAGCGGAAGGATTGAACCGTATGGAATATATCTCTTGCCCCGAAGCTGCAAAGAAATGGGGCATTTCTGAAAGACGGGTACAAAAGTTTTGCGAAGATGGACGCATCCCTGGTGTTATAAAGTTCGGCCGTATGTGGATGATTCCTAAAAATGCAGAAAAGCCATCCGATCCTCGCAGGAGAAAATGAAGGTCATTATGCTTTAGGACATTTCTGCAACATTTCAGCTTTAAGATAAATCGTACATACTAAAAAAGAGAGGAAGTGAGCGCATGAGAAAGATACTGATTGTGGAGGACGATACCCTACTGAACCGGACGCTGGGTTATAATCTGGCGTCTGATGGATATGAAATCACAGCGGCCTATAACCACAAGGATGCTGTTTTCCATTTGAAAGAAACAGAGTTTGATGTTACGCTACTGGACATCAATCTGCCGGATGGCAGCGGGCTTGACCTTTGCGAAGAAATTCGAGGGCGCGGCCAGCACACCTATATCATTTTCATTACAGCCAACGACAAAGAAAGTGATATGCTGAAAGGCTATGAGGCAGGCGGTGTGGACTATGTGACAAAGCCCTTTTCGGTGACGGTGCTGTGCAGGAAGGTGGCGGCGGTATTTGCCAATCTGGAACTACGCACGCCCCGGCACGATCTGTTTGACGATGGTTTTCTGAAAATCGACTTTTCCGAGCAACGGGCGTCCCTTGCCGGGGAACCGCTGGACTTCACCCCGAAGGAATACCGCACCTTGTTCCTGTTCGTGAAGAACCCACGGATTATCCTGACCAAGCGGCAGATTTTAGAGAAGCTGTGGGACATTGACGGGGATTTTGTGGACGAGCATACCCTGACCACCATCATCAGCCGTATCCGCAAAAAAATCGAAACAGACGAGCATAAGTATATCAAGACAGCTTACGGCATGGGCTATCAGTGGATCGGTGGTGAACCAAAATGAAAATAGAAAACCTATCCATGAAAAAGTTTCTGTGGCTCATTACTGGTGGCCTTCTGGCAACCTCTTTTCTGGTGCTGCTCTGCCTGTTTTTGGTCACGAAAAACCTGCGGGTGGTTTTGTACGGCGGGCTGCTGACCGCTGTGTTTCTGGTATGGGGCGGGATTTTCCTGCGCTACTTTCAAAAGAAGCTGACCCTGTTCACCGATAGCCTGTGCCGAACGCTGGATGACATGATGGACAGCGCCGCACGGCCAGAAATGGACTATGAAGCGGAAACGCTGCTGGCGAGGATCAGCCACCGCCTGGAACGGCTCTACAACATCATGCAGAAAGACCGGAATACGGTGGCAAAAGAAAAGGCCGATCTGCAATCTTTGTTATCGGACATTTCCCACCAGACCAAGACCCCCATTGCCAACCTAAAGATGCTCAATGAAACCATGCTGACCCGTCCGATCTCGGAGGAACAGCGTCAAGAGTTTTTGCAGGCAACCGGCAGTCAGCTTGACAAGCTGGAATTTCTTATTCAGGCAATGGTGAAAACTTCCCGGCTGGAGGCCGGTGTGATTACGCTGGAGAAAAAGGATGCTCCCATTGAAGAAACATTGGTAACAGCCATCAATGGTGTTTTGGCACCGATGGAGAAAAAGGGCATCGAACTGACCGTGGATTGCCCGGAGGGGCTAACCATTTCCCATGACAGCCGCTGGACTTCCGAGGCTCTGTTCAATCTGCTGGACAATGCGGTGAAGTACACGCCTGCTGGTGGCAGCATTCATGTGTCCGTTCAGAATTGGGAAATGTATTGGAAAATTGATGTGACCGACACGGGCCGGGGCATCCCGGAGCAGGAACAGGCTACAATCTTCAAGCGGTTCTACCGGGAAGAAGCGGTGCATGAGGTGGACGGGATCGGCATTGGCCTATATCTGACTCGTGAGATCATCACCATGCAGGGCGGATATATTCTGGTGACTTCTGAGGTTGGGAAAGGTTCCACCTTTTCGGTGTTCCTGCCACAAGAGTAATCAAGCGGCGGCCTGTGCGGGCTGCCGCTTTTTCAAAAAATTATCACAGCATGGATTTTAGGACATTTCTGCAACATTTGGGAGGTAGGCTTTTCTCAAACAATGAGAGGAGGAAGTTACATGGCTATTACAAGGACATTGATTCTCAATGCGGTCCTGCTCTGCCTGCCGCCTATGATTATCCTGGGCGTTTTCAAATTCTTCTTTGTCCGGCATATTCGATGGGCAGCCGGAGTAGTGGCATTGATTGATGCTGCTGTTTTTCAGACACAGCTATTCTATTATGAGAGCATCTGGCTTGTGCTGTTCTTTCTGGTGATTCAACTGGCAATTACCGGCTTGCTTTCCGTGCGGTTTTATAAAAAACACGGTCAAAAATAAATTCTCCTAAAATTGAAGCAATTTGATTCTAAATTGGAGGACGTTTAGGACATTTCTGCAACAATTCAGTTTTAAACTGCTCTTATCAAAAAATAGAAAGGCGGTATTCTTATGAGTATCTTACAGACAACTGATCTGAAAAAATATTATGGCATCGAGCCAAACATCACCCGCGCTCTGGATGGCGTGACCTTTTCCGTGGAGGAAGGCGAGTTTGTGGCTGTGGTCGGTACATCCGGTTCCGGCAAATCCACCCTGCTGCACATGATGGGCGGTCTGGACACCCCCACTTCCGGCAGTGTGGTGGTCCGGGATAAGGAACTGGCGAAGATGAACGACGAGCAGCTTACCATCTTCCGCCGCCGCAACATCGGGTTTGTGTTCCAGAACTACAATCTGGTGCCGATCTTAAATGTGTATGAGAACATTGTCCTGCCCGTGGAGCTGGATGGCGACACCGTGGATAAGAGATTCATGGATGAGGTCGTGAAGATGCTGGGCCTTCAGGACAAACTCCAGAATATGCCCAACAACTTGTCCGGTGGCCAACAACAGCGTGTGGCGATTGCCCGCGCCCTGGTATCCAAACCGGCCATTGTCCTGGCCGATGAACCCACCGGCAACCTGGACAGCAAGACCAGCGCCGACGTGCTGGGCCTGCTTCAGCGCACCAGCCGGGAGTTCAACCAAACGCTTGTGATGATTACCCATAACAACGAGATTGCCCAGCTTGCCGACCGTATTGTGCGTATTGAGGACGGAAAAATCAAGGCGTAAGGAGGTGGCGGATATGACATTACCATTTGAAAATGATACGCGCAGAATAATACATGGTCTTGCGAAAGCTGATCTGAAAACACACAAATTAAAAACATTTTTAACTGCAACCATTATCGTTCTGGCCACCTGTCTGATGGCAACTATTTTTTCGGTTTTAGTGAATGATGCGTTGGATCAAGCAAATCAGGCTCCATACCATGCTATGTATCGGGCAGTGAACGAAGATACCAAAACCACACTCCAATCGGATAAAGATTTTGAAGCCGTAGGCATCTACAAATCTTTTGGAAATCAAGTTGACCGTGATGGTCGTACTGATCTGGCATATATGGACGAACAGGCGCTGGCCTTTATGGGGTTCCGGCTTGTAGATGGCGTAATCCCGGACAGTGAAAATGAAGTGCTTGTGTCCGAAACCTACTTAAAGAATCGTGCTTTGTCGATGGGAGATACTTTCCGGTTTGCTTATGTTGACAGCTTGACCAATGAAGAAAGAGAAGAAGAATTTACTGTATGTGGTACGATTCAAAACAAGGAACAAGAACGTGGAGAGCAGTTTTATGTTGTAACATCAAACAGTTTCCGAATGAAATATGCCCAACAATACAGTCAAATAACTTCGGATTTCAGCACAGAAACCGCTGCCACGGTTGATGTACTTGTTTTACTCAATTCGGATTATTCCAGTACAGGTTCCGATACCCAAAAAGACTTTTTGAAAAGCAAAGGCGAGTCTGCGGGCATCCCCAGCTTTGATGTTATCATAAATGAGAGTTACATTGATGGAGTTTACTTTGATGGAACTGTGATCGCTGCTGTCATCTTTTTCACCATATTCCTGATGTTTGCCAGCAGCTTTGTGATATACAGCATTTTCTATATTTCCATCGTAAATTCCATGCCAATGTATGCCCAACTGATCTCATTGGGCACAACACAAAAGCAACTGCGCCGGTTCTTAAATACGCAAGGCAATATGTTGGCAGTGAGATTTATACCGCTTGGAGCATTGATTTCTATTTTGCTCATTGTCTTAATCTCTGGAGTACAATGGCTTCTGTATGATGCGCTCATTACTTTATTTGCGATCCTGCTGATTTATGTTGTTATTAAATTTGCACTGAGGAAACCCGCAAAACTTTTGGCAAATACTTCACCCATTGAAGCTATGAAATTCAGGGATGGGGAAACCGCTGGTTCTCACAAGGCACTAAAACAAATTACCCCTGATTCGTTAGCAAAAAGCAATCTGCATACAAATCGGAAGAAAAATCGAATGTCAATTATTTCGCTAAGTATCAGCGGAACATTGATGATTGCATTAGCCATTCTTGTGTCCTCTATCAATCTTCCGGCAATGATACGGCAAAGCTATCCTATGGATGAAGATTTTCAAATTGGTATTCAAATGGACAATTTCTACGAACGTTTCCCGACAATTATTCAGAACAATCCATTATCCGATGAACTGATGGGACAAATCACAGATATTCCTGGTGTCCAGAAAATCATTCTTGACGAGTGTGTTATGGGCCGTTTGGTTGAATCGGCTGTAAATTATACCTCGCCCGAAGATAACTTGGAACTGCTGAATAGCTTGTCACCAGAACTGATCGCCAATGTCAGCGAAATCGTAAGTGGAACTGTTAGCTATGATGATTTAGGTACGAATGAAATTGTAATCAATAAATACCGCACAGATCGAAGTGAACTCAACTATGGCGATTTGCAAGTTGGAGATTCGTTGACATTCCGTTTTGAAGTCGGTGGACAGACCATAGAAGAAACATTTACTGTTGCAGGTATTGCCTATTTCCCCTCGACGGGATTATTCTATTGCACTCAAGAAGCAATCGAACAAATTTCCCCGTATAATAATACAACACATATCTCTATCTTTTGTGATAAAAACTATACGGAGTCTGTAAAAGACAGACTGGCATCTCTTATCAGCGGAAATCCGAATTTACGGCTCAAAGTATATTCGGAAGAATATTCTATGATTGCAGGGTTTATCAATGTAACAATGAGTAGTCTATATGCTATATCTGCCTTTGTCGTGATATTCGGATTGCTCAATATGATAAATATGCTGATTAACAGCGCAATCATCCGCAAACGGGAGTTTGCTTTGCTACAAGCTGTTGGGATGACAAACCGGCAACTGCGAAAAATGCTCTACCGGGAGGGTATGAGTGTCAGTATCAAGTCGGCACTATTGGCAGCGGCTTTTGGTATTACGATTGGTGGACTTCTGTGCTATTTGGCAAATAAGGTGATGGCTCTGAAATTCGTTATCTTTGCCATTGATCCGTTACCTGTTCTCTTGTTTGCTGCTGTACTGATTGGGTTACAGATTCTTGCCAGCTATTGCATCTGTCGTTCAATCGAAAAAACAAGTCTGATTGAAAATCTGAGGGCAGAATAAACACTGCCTTTCAAGAAGAAAACTGGTCGGGACAGAGATTGCTTGTCCCGACCAGTTTTTGCTATTTGTAAACTTTCTTTAACCATATTGTCTTTTTGATCGCTTTGTGTTATAGTGTTATGTATAATAGCATAACAGTTAAAACAGCAAGAAGGTGAGATGGATTGAAACTAATTATTTCAAATGTATCAGGCGTACCCATCTACGAGCAAATTAAGCAGCAGGTCAAGGCGGCGATCCTATCTGGCGAACTGAAAGAGGACGAAGCCTTACCTTCCCTCCGAACGCTGGCAAAAGATTTGAAAATCAGTGTCCTAACTGTTACAAGGGCCTATACAGAATTAGAGCAAGAGGGATTTGTCAAAAATGTCCAGGGGCGCGGCTGCTTTGTCATGGGCCGTGGCTCTGAGCTAATGAGAGAGCAGCTTATCTGCAAAGTAGAAAATGGATTGACCGATGCAATCAAGGCGGCAAGAATCGCAAATCTTCCAAACGAGGAACTGCACCGTCTTTTAGATATTTTATTGGAGGCGAATACAGATGACTAACTATTTAGAGGTGAAAAACCTCTCGAAATCCTTTGACAGTTTCCAGCTTCACAATATCAGCTTCACCTTGCCGAAGGGATATATTATGGGGCTGATCGGGCCAAACGGCTCCGGCAAAACAACCACCATCAAACTCATCCTGAATATGCTCCAGCGCAACGGAGGCGAAATCAAGATCATGGGGCTTGACAATATCGCTGACGAGCAGAAAGCAAAAGCGGAACTCGGTGTGGTATTTGATACCAACTATTTCAGCGATGATTGGCAGGTAACACAGGTAGAGAAATCCATCTCCGTTTTCTATCCCAACTGGAAGCCGGAACGGTTTGCCGAGATGCTGCGGAAGTTCCATATTGCTCCCACCAAGAAAGTGAAAGAACTCTCAAAGGGGATGCAGATGAAGTTGATGCTGGCCTGTGCGTTCTCTTACGACGCAAAGCTGCTGATCCTGGACGAACCCACCAGCGGCCTCGATCCGGTTTCCAGAGATGAACTACTGCAAATTCTCTCGGAGTATATTGAGGATGGAGAACACAGCGTCTTGTTCTCTACCCATATTACCGGCGATCTGGAACGCGCTGCGGACTATATCACTTATATCAGCTATGGAGAATTGTTTTTCAGCGGCAGCAAGGATGAATTTGTCGATATGTTCCGCATTGTCAAAGGAGGAACAGAAGAACTGTCTGCTGATCTGAAGGAAAAAGCGGTTGGTGTCCGTACATTCCCCACGGGCTTTGAGGCTCTGGTCAAGACCGAAGATACGGGCGCTTTTTCCTCTTTGAGTATTGAACCGGCGACCATTGATGAAATCGTTGTATTCACGAGCAAGAAAGGTGACGATTATGAGTAATACATTAAAAGCAACAAAATTGGACTTTTCGCTGGTAAAGCCCTATATCAAGGTGATCGGTTTTACCATGCTTCTTCCTATCGCTTTTGCGGCCATTAACCGTTCCATCCTGACCGGCGTTTCCTTTGCCATGTGCTTTATCGCCATGACCACAGGCTACACTTTCTCGGTAACAGAGAAAAACAGCATGGAGCGTTTGTATGGGATTTTACCCATCAAGAAAAGCGAAATGGTAACAGGCCGGTATCTCTTTGTTCTTGCGCTGGGCGCGATGGCTCTGGTGGTTTCTCTTATCACACAGCCGATTGTGCTGCGCGCAATGGGTGAAAGTGTTGGAGCATTTGATATGATTAGTGCGGCCATCGGCGGTTTGTTCCTGTTTGCCCTCTATACCGTATTTCAAATTCCGGGCTATTACAAATATGGAGCCATCAAAGGCCGTGTGTTCATGTATATTCCTGTGGCTGGATTTTTGGCGACCTTGTTTTTTCTGCCCAAGATGCCCGCAGACAATCCCTTTGTGACTACGGTTGTAAGTTCCCCGGTACTGCTGATCGGCCTTGTGCTTGTACTCGTCGTTGTCATGTATGCTGTGTCGATCTGGTTCTCCATTCGGATTATGGAAAATAAAGAAATGTGAGGTGAGCAATATGGATTTCACAATTTTAGCGGTAGTTCTTCTGATTGGCGTTGGTATCCCTGTTCGCAACAAGCTGATCCGAAAATATCGGGAAGAAAAGAAGCAAAAAGATAAGGATCGGGATGCAAAATGACAGATATGGAGAAAACCGAGTTCATCCGCTGTCCCATTTGTGGAAATAAAACACGGGACAAAATCCGGAAGGATACCATCCTAAAAAACTTTCCTCTCTTTTGTCCCAAATGCAAAAGTGAGTGTCTAATTGACATTGAACAATTTCATATAACCGTTATCAAAGCGCCAGACGCACAGCCGCAGAGCCGATAACATAAAAAGATAATGTCTTTTTATGTTGGCTCTGCGTTTTTAGATTGGTGGGGAAACAACCATGGGAGATTTTGCACTTAAAACCAGTAAACTTTGCAAGCATTATGGAAAAAACCAAATATTAGATAATGTAACAATGTCGGTACCGTCAAAAAGTATCTACGGTCTAATCGGAGAAAATGGTGCTGGAAAGACAACTCTTTTCCGCATTTTAGCTGGTCTGTCACAGCCATCGTCCGGTACATTTTCAATCATGCAATCAGTATCTTTTCGGGATTTATCAAGAACACGCAGAAAAATTGGATTTATGATCGAGATGCCAGCTCTTTACCCCGATATGACCGTACTGCAAAATCTTTTTATCCAGCAAATTCAATATGACGGTTACAAAGATGCCTCGAAAGCTGTCGGTGTATTGCAAACCGTTGGATTAGATATGCAGCAAAACAAAAAGGCCCGTCATCTTTCATTAGGTATGAAACAGCGTCTTGCTTTAGCGATTGCGCTATTGAACAACCCTGAAATACTTATTTTGGACGAACCTATCAATGGACTTGACCCGATGGGGATTGTTGAAATCAGAGAATTATTATTATCACTTAATCAAAACAATGGTATTACGATTATTATATCAAGCCATATTTTGAGTGAATTAGAGCATATAGCTACGCACTACGGATTTTTACATCATGGGAAACTACTACAAGAGGTATCTTCCTCTGCTATCCCGCAATCTTCTGACGGCTTGGAATGCTTTTATAAAGATATGCTGGAGGGCGAGAAATGAAAAAATTGATGAAAGCGGAGCTATATAAATTTCAGCATGAAAAATCTCTTTGGATAATTTCCTCTGTACTAATCGTCTGCGCATGTATTTCTATTTTTACACGGGTGTATATCAATGCAGAAGATACTTTCGCCAATTTGGGAAAAGACGCAATGGTTCTATATTTAGCCTGTGCTATTTATGCAGGAGTATCATTTACAGATGAATTTAGCAATCGAACTATCATCCACACCATTGCCCATGGATATAGTCGCACGCAGTTTTTGTTGGCAAAAGTCATTCACTACTTACTTGGATGTATATTGATTATAGTCGCCTATTTATCCATATCTTCTGTAATTGCGGTAATAGCTTTAGGAACGAGTACCCCCGCATCAGTTTTTATAGCTCATATCGTATATACCATATTTGCAGGAGTACCCTTCTACTTTGTTTTGGCAATGGTTTTCTTTTTGTTCGTAATTGCCACACGAAAAGGAACATTGTCTATTGCAGGATCGGTTTCATTTGCAATTCTCCTTGTTGTTTTCACAAATAAGGCATATTCAGCTCAACAGTTTCCTGAACAGAGTTGGCTTCGGTTACTTCCCACAATACAGCTATCTATGCTTTATGATGGTTCATTGATATTCGGAGACTATTTGATTTCAGCGATTTTATCTATAATTTTTATTTTTACTATGTTCCTTGCCTGCATAATTATTATGAGAAAAGTTGAATTGTAAAAAGAAGCTGCTCTATATAGTCAAACGCAAACGCTAACGAATGTTGAATAATTCCAAAAAAGTTATCAAAGCGCCAGACGCACAGCCGCAGAGCCGATAACACACAAGTTTTTTGTGGTTATCGGCTTTTTTATTTAATATATATCGACAGCCTGCCCCGCCCGACAGGGAAAGAAAAAAACCGTTGCCGGGCAGGTTGATTTTGTGCGCTCACTCTATATATCCCAGCGGCGGTTTTGAGTAATCAAGGCCGCCGCTTCTTTTTGCCCAAAGGTTCACGACCACCCTACACTTTGCAATTTGGCATAGCGGCAATTAGGAGGATGCCGCCATGTGCTACAAAGCCTTTCGACATAAAACGACAAGAGCCATCTTGTCAAAAAAAGTCTGTTCCCATTATCGGGATACTCCGGCCATGAAGATGAACAGATAAATCATGTAAATACTTCTATCATTTCATTTGCGCCTGTCCGCATTTTGCGGATGGGCGCTTTTTGTCGTTTATGTGGGCTTTCGTCACCTGACGGAGCCTTTCATAAAAATTTCTTTCCTTTCCAGGTTGCCAAAATCGCAAGTCTTGGATTACTGAGGCGAAAGGGAGGAAATCACCACCCCGCACCTGTGCGGCGCGAAGGGAGGTGAGAATATGAAAGACTCCTATGAGCAACGCATTCAAAATCAATTTGGCGCCTTCTGCGTCAGGGTTTTGAAGAATGAGGCCCGGCATATCCAACGTGACTATGCCAGCCTTATGGACCAGGAAAAGCCTTTGGACGAGCTGACAGCCTCCGAGCTGGAGCAGACCGCCGTGTGGGACGATTACTTTATGGACGAGCATGT
>UMFH01048151.1_pt1 | contig 10856 bp, 8 predicted proteins | sample 1964941 | NCBI WGS metagenome assembly UMFH01 (sample SAMEA4836039, study PRJEB28245) | human gut metagenome | biome: gut microbiome; material: fecal sample | place: Denmark | collected 2008
ACCGGAAGTAATCCAGCGAGAATTTGGTCTGAGTAAGGGAGCATTTAAACGTGCCATTGGCCATCTGATGAAGGAAGGCAAAGTAGAGATTAAGGACAAGAGAATCTACGCGAAATAGTAACAGACAAGCAAGTCCCCACCCAATGATTATTGCTTTTCGCAATTGAAGCATGGGACTTACCTGATTCAGTTAAATTTATAAAAATATGCTGCGATAAAATTGCAGATATTAGAACAGGAGAGAAATAGAGTTGGAGTTTACACATCTTCACGTCCATACAGAATACAGTCTGCTGGATGGTTCCAATAAGATAAAAGAATATGTAGCCCGTGTCAAAGAACTTGGCATGGACAGTGCGGCGATCACAGATCATGGAGTCATGTACGGTGTGATTGATTTTTATCGCGCAGCAAGGGCCGAGGGAATCAATCCTATTTTGGGATGTGAGGTATATGTAGCTCCCGGTTCCAGATTTGACCGTGAAGCAGGAAGCGGCGAAGACAGATATTACCACCTGGTTCTTCTGGCAGAGAATAATCAGGGTTATGCAAATCTGATGAAAATTGTGTCCAAGGGTTTTACAGAAGGATTCTATTATAAACCGCGAGTAGATCTTGCGGTATTAAAAGAGTACCATGAAGGGATTATTGCCTTAAGTGCCTGCCTTGCAGGTGAAGTGGCCAGGTATCTTCAGAGAGGAATGTACGAAGATGCAAAGGCAGCAGCTCTTCGTTATCAGGATATTTTTGGAAAAGGCAATTTCTTCCTGGAATTACAGGATCATGGAATTCCTGCGCAGAGACTGGTAAATCAGGAACTTCTCCGTATGCACGAAGAAACAGGGATTGACCTTGTGGCAACCAATGATGTGCATTATACAAGGGCGGAGGATGCTGATCCTCATGATATTCTTCTCTGTCTGCAGACAAACAAGAAACTGGCAGACGAGGACAGAATGCGTTATGAGGGCGGCCAGTATTATGTGAAATCCCCGGAAGAAATGGCAGAACTTTTCCCATATGCGTTGGAGGCCCTGGAGAATACTCATAAGATTGCACAGAGATGTCATGTTGAGATTGAATTTGGCGTGACCAAGCTTCCAAGATTCGATGTGCCGGATGGTCTTACATCCTGGGAATATCTGAACAAGCTATGCTTCGAGGGACTGGAGGAACGTTATCAGCCGGTTACAGAGGAATTAAAAGCTCGTCTGAATTACGAATTATCTACTATAAAAAATATGGGCTACGTGGATTACTTCCTTATAGTATGGGATTTTATTAAATATGCCCGCGATCATGACATTATGGTAGGACCGGGACGTGGCTCTGCAGCGGGAAGTCTGGTTGCTTATACCTTGGGCATCACACAGCTTGATCCTATTCGCTATGATCTGCTCTTTGAGCGATTTCTGAATCCGGAACGAGTATCTATGCCTGATATTGACGTTGACTTCTGCTTCGAAAGAAGGCAGGAGGTTATTGAATATGTCCGCCGTAAATATGGGGATGATTGTGTGGTTCAGATCGTTACTTTTGGTACGCTGGCAGCCCGTGGTGTGATCCGGGATGTGGGCCGTGTACTGGATATGCCTTATGCACAGGTGGATTCCATTGCGAAAATGATCCCGCAGGAATTAAATATTACTATAGATAAAGCCCTTACTATGAACCCTGAGCTGAAAAAAGCATATGAAGAGCAGGATGAAATTCATTATCTGATCGATATGGCAAGACGTCTGGAGGGACTTCCAAGACATACTTCCATGCATGCTGCCGGTGTGGTTATCAGTCAGAAAGATGTTTCTGAATATGTACCGCTTTCCAGAGCGTCGGATGGTTCCATTGTCACACAGTTTACCATGACAACACTGGAAGAATTGGGACTTTTGAAAATGGACTTCCTGGGACTTCGTACTCTGACTGTGATCCAGAATGCAGTAAAGCTGATCCAGAAGGATGCAGGAGTGACTCTGGATATGCAGAAGATTAATTATGATGATAAAAAGGTTTTGGATTCCCTTGGCACCGGTCGTTCTGATGGTGTATTTCAGCTTGAAAGTGCGGGAATGAAAAATTTCATGAAGGAACTGAAGCCTCAGAGTCTGGAAGATGTGATCGCAGGAATTTCTCTTTACCGCCCGGGCCCCATGGATTTTATCCCTCAGTATATCCGGGGCAAAAACCGTCCGGATACCATCCGTTACGACTGCCCTCAGCTGGAGCCAATCCTGAAGCCTACTTATGGGTGTATTGTCTATCAGGAACAGGTTATGCAGATCGTTCGTAACCTGGCAGGTTATACTCTGGGCCGAAGCGACCTGGTGCGCCGTGCAATGTCCAAAAAGAAGGCCTCTGTCATGGAAAAGGAGCGCCAGAACTTTGTTTACGGAAATGAAGCAGAGGGAGTTCCAGGCTGTATTGCAAATGGAATTGATGAGGCAACGGCAAATAAAATCTATGATGAAATGATTGATTTCGCCAAATATGCTTTTAATAAGTCCCATGCAGCAGCCTATGCAGTTGTTTCCTATCAGACTGCATATCTGAAATATTACTATCCTGTGGAATTTATGGCCGCATTAATGACATCGGTTATTGATTTTCCCAATAAGGTTGCAGAATATATTCTGGTCTGCAGACAGATGGGGATTAAGATCCTGCCGCCGGATGTGAACTGTGGAATGTACGGATTCTCTGTAGATAACGGTGCGATCCGATATGGTCTGTCCGCTATAAAGAGTGTGGGACGTCCGGTTATTGAAAGCCTGGTAAGAGAGAGGGAAGAGAACGGACAATATCGTTCCCTGAAGGATTTTATGGAACGAAACTCTCCGCAGATGAATAAGCGAGCAGTAGAAAACTTTATCAAAGCAGGTGCGCTGGATTGCCTGGATGGTAACCGCCGCCAGAAAATGCTGGTTTATCAGAAGATTTCAGACAGTATCAGTCAGGATAAGAAGAATTCACTGGCAGGCCAGATGAGCCTTTTTGATCTGGTAAGCGAGGAGGACAAAAAAGAATTTGAAATCCGTATGCCCGATGTGGAGGAATTCGGAAAAGAGGAACTTCTGGGATATGAGAAGGAAGTTCTGGGAATCTACCTCAGTGGTCATCCTCTGGAAAATTACCGGGGAATGATGGAGAAAACCATTTCTGCGAAAACCTCTGATTTTCAGCAGGATGAAGAAACAAATCTTCCGAAAGTCATGGATGGTCAGAAAGTAATTATCGGTGGAATGATTACGGATAAAACCATCAAATATACAAAGAATAATAAGGTTATGGCATTCCTCACAGTGGAGGATCTGGTAGGAACAGTGGAGGTAGTTGTGTTCCCCAGAGATTATGAGAAAAGTCAGCAGTTCCTGAATGAAGAAGGCAGAGTATTTATTCAGGGCAGAGTATCTGCAGAGGACGATCGCGCCAGTAAACTGATCCTTGAAAAAATCCGTCCCTTTGACAATATGCCAAGGGAAATCTGGATACAGTTTGACAATAAAGAAAGCTACACACAGCAATCTCAGGAATTGCTTGCAGACCTCAGACGTTCACCGGGTGACGGTGCTGTTGTGATCTACCTGAAAGACGTAAAGGCCATAAAGAAGCTTCCGGTTGGATATCATGCACAAATTCAGGACTCATGGCTGAACTATATGTACGAAAAATATGGTAAAACCAATGTTAAAGTTGTAGAAAGAGGATTGAAAAACTTATAGAAATGCGCTAAACTATACCCGAATATGTGTATAGTAAAAATGAGATAGATTCAGAAGATGGAGGAAGAAAAGATGGCAGAAAACAAGATAAAAACCATTGGTGTCCTTACCAGCGGTGGTGACGCACCTGGAATGAATGCTGCAATTCGTGCAGTTGTCAGAAGAGGTTTAAGCAATGGATTAAATGTAAAAGGTATTCTGAAAGGATATAATGGTCTGTTAAACGAAGAGATTATTGACATGAGCGCAAAAGATGTATCTGATACAATTGAGCGTGGAGGTACAATCCTTTATACAGCACGTTGTGCAGAATTCCGTACAGAAGAAGGCCAGAAACGTGGAGCAGAGATCTGCAGAAAACATGGAATTGACGGACTTGTTGTCATCGGTGGTGACGGATCCTTCGCAGGTGCTCAGAAGCTTGCGAATCTCGGAATCAATACAATCGGTCTTCCCGGAACAATCGACCTTGACATTGCATGTACAGAATATACCATCGGATTTGATACAGCTGTAAACACAGCAATGGAAGCAATTGATAAAGTACGTGATACTTCCACTTCTCATGAGAGATGCAGTATCATCGAGGTTATGGGACGTGGTGCAGGATATATTGCTCTGTGGTGCGGTATTGCCAACGGTGCTGAGGACGTTCTGGTTCCTGAAAAATATGACTATGATGAGCAGAAGCTGATCAATAACATTATCGAGAGTCGTAAGAAAGGCAAAAAGCATCACATCATCATCAATGCAGAAGGTATCGGTCATTCTGAAGCAATGGCAAAACGTATCGAAGCTGCCACAGGTATCGAAACACGTGCTACAATCCTTGGACACATGCAGCGTGGTGGAAGCCCGACATGTAAAGACCGTGTATATGCATCTATGATGGGTGCTCTGGCTGTAGACCTTCTTATTGCAGGCAAGACATGCCGCGTTGTCGGATATCGTCACGGTGAATTCGTAGACTTCGATATCAATGAAGCACTTGCTATGCAGAAAGGTATCTCTGACTATCAGTGGGAAGTATGCCAGTCACTTTCTCATAACTATGATAAAAACAACAAATAACAAATGAATAAAAAGATGCAGTTATATAACAGACTGCATAAATTAAATACTGCTCAGATAATTACCCTCGGTTTTGCGGGAGTGATTATCTTAGGGGGATTACTTCTGTGGCTGCCGTTTTGTACGGCACCCGGATACCACACATCTTTTACAGATGCCATGTTTACTGCAACCACAAGTATATGTGTAACAGGGCTTGTGACAGTTGTTACGGCAACTCACTGGACTCTGGCAGGCAAGCTTATTATTCTTGTCCTGATCCAGATCGGAGGTGTGGGACTGATTTCCCTGGGCAGTATTATTTTTATAAGTCTGAGAAAGAAAATATCGCTGAGGAACCGGCGTGTTATCCAGGAGTCCTATAATATGGACAGAATGGGTGGGATGGTCAGGCTGGTGAAGAAAGTTCTGATCTGTGTGTTTGGAGCAGAAGGAATCGGTGCAGTGTGTTATGCAGTTCGATTTATTCCGCAGTTCGGTCTGGCAAAAGGTCTGGGATACTCTGTTTTTACGGCAGTATCTGCATTCTGTAATGCTGGTATTGATCTGCTGGGAGAGGACAGCCTGGCTCAGTATGTTGCTGATCCGATCGTAAACTTTACAAGTGTAGGACTGATCATTATGTCAGGTCTTGGGTTTGTGGTCTGGTGGGATATCTGGGATAAGATTAAACGAGTCATCAGAGGGAAACTTCCTGTGGGACGTGTGTTTAAAAATCTTCGTCTTCACAGTAAGATCGTGTTGATGATGACGCTGATACTTGTTGTGGGCGGTACAGTACTGATCTTTCTGTTTGATCATGGAAATCCGGAAAGTATTGGGACATATTCGCCGGGAACGAAGTGGATGGCATCTTTGTTCCAGTCAGTTACCACAAGAACAGCCGGATTTTTCACTGTAAGCCAGGAGAGATTTTCCAATGCAACTTATATGCTGTGCCTGATATTGATGTTGATCGGCGGTTCCCCTATGGGAACAGCAGGTGGAATTAAGACAACAACAGTTGCGGTCCTTCTGCTGAGTCTGAAATCCAATCTTCAGGGAAAACGGGATGTGGAAGTACACCACAGGAGAATCAGAGACAGCTATATCCGTTCTGCGATCGTAGTGACAGGTATGGTACTTACAGTACTTATTCTCATGAGTATGCTGTTGTGTGCAGCCATGCCGAAAGCACCTATAGAAGATGTTGTTTATGAAATTACATCTGCGGTTGCAACGGTAGGACTTAGCAGAGGGCTGACACCCTGCCTGAATACAGCAGGCAAATGGATCGTGATCCTGACTATGTATCTGGGAAGAATCGGTCCGCTGACTCTGGGAACTGCAGTGACTGTACGTGTACAGAAAATGCCGGCAGATTCACATCTGGCAGAAGAAGATATTATGATTGGATAGTAACGGTTCGGCAGTCAGGCGGATATTCGCAGAGGATAACGAATACATGTTCAGAAAGAGAAATGAGGAAGAAAATGAAGAACAAATCTTATGCAGTGATCGGTCTTGGGCAGTTCGGGATGACGGTAGCCCTTACTCTGGCAGAGGCGAACTGCGATGTACTTGCCATTGACGATAAAGATGATAATGTGCAGGATATCGCAGAGAAAGTTTCCTATGCTGTCAAGGCAGATGTGCGTGATCCGGGAATTCTGGAATCGCTTGGAGTTCAGAACGTAGATGTTGCGGTCATCGCAGTAGCCGAGAATATGGAGGCCAGTATTACAGCAACGATGCAGGTGAAAGAACTTGGAGTTCCTTTTGTCATGGCGAAGGCAATGAATTCTCTTCATGGCAGGATACTGGAGAAAATAGGGGCAGATAAGGTGATTTATCCTGAACATTCCATGGGTATCAGAGTTGCAAGAAATCTTCTCTCCAGTGGATTTGTCGATATGTTTGAGCTTTCTTCTGATTTCAGTATGGCAGAATTTAAGATCCCGCGGGAATGGATAGGAAAAACACTTCGGGAGCTGAAGGTCAGGGAAAAGTATAACATCAATCTGATCGGTCTGAAGCATGGCGATAAGATGAATATGAATGTGGCGCCGGATGAAGTGTTTCCGGCAGACTGCACAGTTGTTGCAGCAGGAGCAAACAGTGACCTGAATAAGGTTTCGGAAAATTGAGGATAAGATATGATCACCAGTGTAAATAACGGACAGGTAAAAAATATCATACAGCTGAACCAGAAAACAAAAGCCCGCAGAGAACAAGGGCTTTTTGTTGCAGAAGGAAGAAAAATGTTCGGCGAAGCACCTAGGGATTGGATTTCGAAGGTGTATGTATCAGAAGCTCTCAGCGGTGATGCAGAACTGATGGCTCAGGTGGAGAAACTTCCATATGAAATAGTAACAGATTCTGTTTTTCGACAGATGAGCGATACGCAGACGCCGCAGGGAATTATGACAGTGCTTAAGAAACCTTCCTATATAATGGAAGATATTCTCGGCGGGAAAAATCCGCTGGTTATGATTTTGGAAGATCTGCAGGATCCGGGAAATGCGGGAACTATTCTCCGTACAGGAGAGGGTGCCGGAGTAAGCGGAGTTCTTCTGACAAAGACCTGCGTGGATATCACAAACCCGAAGGTTATACGATCAACCATGGGTTCTGTCTACAGAATGCCTTTCCTATATGTGGAAAGTGTGGTATCATTAGCACAGGAACTGAAAGACAGAAATATCCGCACATTTGCGGCGCATCTGCATGGTAAGAACTCTTATGATCAGGAATCCTACACAGGAGGAACTGCTTTCCTGATCGGCAATGAGGGAAAAGGACTGACAGATGAAGCGGCAGACAGTGCTGATTGTCTGATACGGATTCCTATGTGTGGAAAAGTAGAATCTCTGAATGCTGCCATGGCATCCGGAATTCTCATGTATGAAGCTGCTCGTCAGAGACGATAGCAGACGAAAGGAGGAGTTTCATGCAGCCTTTGATCTGGCTTGGGATTCTTGCGTTATTGCTTGTTGTAGAGGCAATTACGGCAGGACTGACCACCATCTGGTTTGCCGGCGGCGCACTGGTCGCTGCTATTGCATGTTATGCAGGAGCGAACCTCACTGTACAGATATTGCTGTTTCTGTGTGTTTCATTGGTACTTCTCATCTTTACCAGACCACTGGCAATGAAGTACTTCAACAAAGAAACCATACAGACCAATGCAAACAGTCTGATTGGAAAGAAAGCAGTTGTGATTCAGGAGATTGACAATCTGGCGCAGACAGGCCAGGTTCGTATCAATGACATTGAATGGACTGCACGTTCTGCTGATGACGAAAAAATCGGCGAAGGCACCGTTGTAACGATCGAAGAGATCCGAGGTGTGAAACTTATCGTAAAACAGAATAAGGAGGATTAGTTATGGGCGTGGTTTTTCTGATAGTTATTATCGTTATTGCGGTATGGGTCCTTGCATCCTGCGTCCGCATTGTACCACAGGCATATGCAGTAATCCTGGAGCGTCTGGGAGCTTATCAGGCGACCTGGAGTACAGGAATTCACTTCAAGGTTCCGTTTATTGAACGAGTAGCCAGAAAGGTAAATCTGAAGGAACAGGTAGTGGATTTTCCACCGCAGCCGGTTATCACAAAGGATAACGTAACCATGCGGATTGATACCGTTGTATTCTACCAGATTACAGATCCGAAGATGTTCTGCTACGGAGTAGCGAATCCGATCATGGCAATCGAGAATCTGACAGCGACCACCCTTCGTAACATCATTGGTGATCTGGAACTTGACCAGACACTGACATCAAGAGAGACGATCAATACGAAGATGCGAGCATCTCTTGATGTGGCAACGGATCCATGGGGAATCAAAGTCAATCGTGTGGAACTGAAAAATATCATTCCACCGGCAGCAATCCAGGATGCAATGGAGAAACAGATGAAAGCAGAACGTGAAAGACGTGAAGCTATTCTCCGTGCAGAAGGTGAAAAGAAATCTACTGTCCTTGTTGCAGAAGGTGAAAAAGAATCTGTGATCCTGAAAGCGGAAGCTGAAAAACAGGCAGCGATCCTCCAGGCAGAAGCAGAAAAAGAAAAGAGGATCAAAGAGGCTGAAGGTGAAGCGGAAGCCATCCTTAAAGTACAGCAGGCAAATGCAGACGGTATCCGTTTCATCCGTGAAGCGGGTGCAGACCAGGCAGTGCTTACGATCAAGAGTCTGGAGGCATTTGAAAAGGCTGCAGACGGCAAGGCAACGAAAATCATCATTCCGTCAGAACTGCAGTCACTTGCGGGGCTTGTAAAGAGCGCTAAAGAAGTGATCAAGGAAGATTAGATTAAAAAAAGAGAGAGGAAAGGTGACAAATAGATGACGGATGTATTGATCCTGGAAGATGAACTGACTTCGCTGCAGGCATTGTCAGAGATTCTTACCACATATTCAGATGATATCCGTGTCCACAAGGCATCTTCCCTGAAAGAAGCAAAAGACCTGCTGGATCAGGAAATCCGGTATGGTCTTTTCCTTTTGGATGTAAATCTAAGCGGTGAGGACCGGGAGGATATCGGTGGGATTTTGTTCGCAAGAGAGATACGGGAGAGGTTTGAATATACTTTTACCCCGATCGTGATGGTGACTGCCATTGGCAATATGGAAATGCAGGCTTACCGGGAGCTGCACTGTTACCAGTACATTATGAAGCCATTTCACAGGGAGCAGGTGGAAGAGGTTGTTCAGAAGGTGCTGGAAAAAGAGAGCAGGGAGAAACCACCGGTGATCGTTGTGAAAAAAGACGGGATCAATTATCAGCTGAAATGCGAGGATATCCGTTATCTGGAAGCGATACCGAGAGGAACAAGACTGCATCTTGTGACGGAGAACTGGGATGTCCCTTATGTGACTCTCAGACAGATGCTGCTTAAGATGCCAAAAGGGATGTTTACGCAGTGCCATCGGATGTATGCGGTCAATAAAAATGAAGTTGAATATTACGATACCGTCAACCGGATCATCCGGATCAAAAATTGTCCGGATACGGTAGAAATCGGTGTGACTTACAAATCGGTGATCGGAGGACTGTTAAATGGCTGATTGGGTACGCAAATTTCTATATCGTATTTTCTGCGTAATGGCACTTATGGTATCAGTCTATCTGATCGTGGATTTCCTGATCAGCGGTACCTTTGATTACAGGGTGTTTATCATGTTTGTTCTGATGGTGATCGTTGTGATCTGGGGAATTGTGGACTGGAGAAGTAATTATGTACTGATACGCCAGAAGGAAAATGAACTGCGGCTTTATCAGAACTATCTGATTCCGCTGGAAGAACTGGTCAAAGAAATCCGTGCCAAACAGCATGAATTTGACAATCATCTGAATGCAATCCTGAATATGCATCTGACCATCGACAATTATGAAGAACTGGTAGCAAAGCAGTCTGAATATATTACGGAAATTGCCAGAGAAGATGACAGCAGGAAGTATCTCCCCCTTCTGAAGATCAGCGATAAAATCCTGGCAGGATTTATCTACAGTAAAAATGTCCGTGCGCCGGAATATGTCCGAACCGATATCCGCGTGTGGAACAAAGAAATCGTTTCCGGCATTTCCGAACACCACCTGATCGAGATTGTTGGAACCCTGATCGACAATGCATACGAAGCCTGTACCGAAGAAAAAAATCAGGTACTGATCGAAATTGATTCCCAGAATGATAAGCTTATCTTCACGATAAAGAATCAGGTCGAAAATATAGGACTTGGCGAGATCAGTCATTTCTTTGAAAAAGGATTTTCTACGAAAGAAGATGGAAAAAAGCATGGACTGGGACTTTATAATGCAAAGATGCTTGTGAATCGTTACCACGGAGAAATTACGGTGGAAATAGAAGAAAGGAAATACATCAGTTTTGTGGTGGTTATTTAGGCAGATCGGAATATGGGACGGTCTGCTTTTTTTGTAGGTTGTGGTCGGACGTGGACAGAAAACAAATAGAGCAGATTCCTTTGTGCTGACCATTCCGATGAGCCACTTAAGGCGAAAATTGTGTCAGCAAGGGCTTCCACAATTTTTGTGTCTCATCTCCATAGCACAAACATGGAATCCTTATC